>Ga0209109_10001275_pt1 | contig 13897 bp, 12 predicted proteins | sample Rifsed10ft2_FD_184004 | JGI IMG/M metagenome (GOLD analysis project Ga0209109, IMG submission 184004) | Soil microbial communities from Rifle, Colorado, USA - sediment 10ft 2 (version 2) | ecosystem: Environmental > Terrestrial > Deep subsurface > Rock core/Sediment | place: Rifle, Colorado... | reverse complement strand
TTACTGGCGGCGAATCATCGGGGCTAAATGCCGTATGGTATCCTGCTGAAGTGCAGGCAATAACCGCGGCTTCTTTCCAGTCCCCCACATTTACCCAGCCTTGAAGCGTACCGCCTCAAATTGTCGTTTCCTAGTGGCATGGGCCTGTGATTTGTGGGCCCACCAGGTCAATCACCTTGTCGCAATGGGGGGGTGGCCCACTCTGTTTGTCACCGACGAATTATATCAACAGGTGATCCATGGCTGCCCTATCCTTCGCGCGTATTTGGCGCGAAGGGTGGGAAAAAACGAAGAAGAATCATGAAGGAAGTGGCACGCCTGGGCGGATTCGAACTGCCGACCTTCTGGTCCGTAGAAAGGTTATAATTCAGCACGGGAGGAGCGGTTGGCAAAAGAAATCTTATTCTTTACCCAGCCTGGTTGAAGAGCTTGCGTCACGGCGAAGGAGTTTCTTTCGTCCAAAGATGTGGAGCTGAAGGAAATGGATATTACTCAGGATCCGGAAGCCTTTCAGGCGCTCGTTCACAAGTATCAAAGTCGTGCCACGCCCACCATCGTCATTGACGGTCAGGTTGTCATCGGATTTGACCGCGAGCGCTTGGAACAGCTCCTTGCGCCATAATCGCCAATCTCGAAAGGAGAACTTGAAGTGAGAGTTTGGTTCGCCATCATCCTGTTGTTCTTACTGGCCACTCCCGCCCTGGCCGGCGATTTCTGGAAAGACAAGCCGTATCAGCAATGGACCAAGGAGGAAGTACGCAAAGTTTTGACCGAATCTCCGTGGGCCCGATCTTATACCTTTTTTTCTGGCGGCGTCTCCTTTGATCCCCGTGAGCGTGGTGATGCTTCTCTTGCCGGCAGAGATCGCCCCGAGGAGACCCCTATGGGTGGGGGAATCGCTGGCATGTCGCCAGGTTCTGGCTCCCAGCCGGAGGCTCCCGGGGCCAAATACTTCGTCGTTTGGTCCTCCGCCGTTACCGTGCGCAAGGCCCTTGCCCCGATCTCGACATGAAATTCAATATGGTAATCGGGGCTTGCCCGGCAGCAGTTGCTCCGCGGCGCCGCCACTCCGGTCGAGATCGAACAATCCCTTAAACGGCCTCTCGAGCACTACGCTTTCCCTCTGATTGGGTCAGATCTGTCTGCCTTCGCTGCTGAAGACCTGCAGCTTCTGAAAAGCAAGATCTTCCTCCGTCCCAAGAAGACCAAGCAGAAATTCCTGGCCGATCAAGCCCAATTGCAGGGTTCGCCAGACGGCAAACACATAACGGCAGCCATCTTTGTCTTCCCTAGGGAAACGGCCTCCGGCGAGCCCGTAATCTCTTCCGACGAGAAGGGAGTGGAATTTGGTTGCGAATTGAAGTCGCTCGCTATCAAAGTTCAATTCGACCCCAGGGCCATGAAAGTTGGGGAAGAGGCCGATATGTAAGTTTTCGGTGGCACAGGCATTCTCCGATTTCTGGAGTCCGGTGGACTCCATCGGAGTCCCGAAACCGGACTTGCCTGTGCCTGGCTCCGTGCGGAACTCTACCTTTTTCAACACCCTACTCTGAAAATGGGGGCTACTGATGCCACCTGTCATCCCGATCCCGCCCTGCCTGCCCTGAGCGGAGCCGAAGGGCGGGAGAAGGATCTGCTTTTCGTGTCGGGACTTGACACCATTTTCATGGTACGTGGGTCCGGCTCTGCGGGATGACCGACTACTACACCCCATTCCATCCCCGCTTGACGCCCCTGATATAATGAAATTGGAGATGCTGTGAGGTAGGGGCGGTTCGCGAACCGCCCCTACCCTCTTGCTGGCCCGCCGCCATCCCCACCCGGTTGGCCGTCCCCCACAGCCTTCAACGCGCGGACGACAAATAACGACGAATGACCTTCCACCCCACTCGAGCCCAGCAACGTTTCCTCTTGTGGTGAGCTTGCCGAACCACGAAGCCGCCCTTAACCCTAATGTCTCCAAGCGCATCCGCGCCATCAGCCGCGCCGCCCACGTCCATGAATCTAGCTGGCGCACCTGGAAGCTTGAACCCCGCCTTCATGGCCTGGTACCGCTTGTGGTGAGCTTGCCGAACCACGATGCCTGGCAAAGCCGCGCCGCACCCTGCACCTGGTTGCTCGACAAAATCGGCCCCGCCGCGGCGGGCCCGGCACGATTTCCGCTTCTGGAAAGCCATGCAGGAAAAGTACTCCGCGTCACCGCCCGGGCTGCCTCACCACCAACTCACCGTCATCATCCGGGCCCCCCGACCCGATCGGGGCGCACCCCGTCCCCAGCGCACCCCTCAAAAAGCGCGAAAAAAATCGCGCTCGCTGCACACAAACAGCCGTACCCGGAGTTTATCCCGATTCAATCGGGACCATGCAAAACAACCTCGGGGCTCGCGATGACCGGTGGCATCAGCAGCCTCCATTTTCAGAGTAGGCACATTGGCCGTTCTCGGGCTGGCAACGGCTGGCCTTCTTTCGGCATCTTGAATAGAGAGTGGAGGGTTTCCATGCGCAAACAGATGGCGTTACTTCTGGCCGTTGTGGTAGCCGTCGGAATTCTCTTTGCTGCATGCACTAAAGCCAAGCCCGATTCGCAGATTGCTACCGATGTCAAAGCTCAATTTTTTTCGGATCGCGACCTGAAAAGCCGTGACATTTTGGTCAGCTCGCAAAATGGTGAGGTCACTCTGCTCGGCAAGGTCCAATCACCCGAAGAGAAGCTTCGAGCCATGGAGCTCGCCAGACAGGTCGCCGGCGTGGCTCGGATCAACGACGAACTTCAAATCGAACCGCCACCGCAGGTCACCACCGCTGCGGCGGTCGAGCCGCCCCGGGTCGTGGAGGAGCCGAAGCCCGTAGCTCGCTCTCGACGCCCACGCCGGCCAGCTCCAGCTCCTATCGCAACTGCCCCTCCGGCCCCCGCGTCGGCGCCAGCTCTGGCCGAGCCGGTTCGTCCTCACGCTCAACAATTCACCGTCAACCCCGGGACCATCATTACCGTGCGCCTGATCGATTCGATCGATACCACTCGCAACCGACCCGGCGACATCTTTCACGCGAGCTTGGACGCTCCCCTTGTTTCTGGTGACCAAGTCGTGGTGCCCAGGGGTGCTGAAGTCATCGGGAGGTTGGTACAGGTTAAGTCCGCCGGTCGCATCTCTGGCCGTTCGGAAATTTCACTGGAGTTAACCCAGATCACCGTAGCCGGGAAAGAGTACCCGCTCCAAACTGCTACCATGGAAGAACAGGGTGCTTCACGCGGTAAGCGAAGTGCGGCCGTGATTGGCGGCGGCGCCGGCCTCGGAGCCTTGATTGGTGCCGTGGCCGGAGGTGGCAAAGGTGCTGCCATCGGCGCCGGTGTCGGCGCCGCGACCGGAACGGTGGCTCAAGGCGTAACCAAGGGCCAGCAAATCCGCCTGCCCTCGGAAACCCGGCTCGACTTTCGGCTCTTGGAGCCGCTTACCCTCACGCTGGTTGCCGACCGGTAGGCAATCTCTTTAAGCCGCTAGCGGGGAGATAGCAATCCCGTCTCCCCCTTCTTATTTTGGTTCCGCAGCCCTCTCGCCCGCTTTGTCCCGCGTTGACGGATGCTCCTTGATGTCGCTTCACCAGCAGGGGTCTTGACGTGTCGGGCAAATCCGACTAGGCTCACCCCGGGTTTCCATTCGGGCGTCCTTTCCTGAGAGCGCAAGAGGCTAAAGAATCCCTGGAGGTGTGTCGATGGGAAAAATCAACTGGGGACGAGTGATCCTGGGAGGTCTTCTGGCCGGCGTGGTGATCAACATCGTTGAGTATGTCGTGCACGGTAAGATGTTGGAGGGGGACTGGAATGCTGCACTTACTGCTCTCAATCGCCCCGCCATATCCGGCAGCGCGGTGGCATGGTTCGTGTTTTCTGGGTTCCTCGTCGGAATCGGGATGGTCTGGCTCTATGCGGCGATTCGACCACGCTACGGTGCCGGTCCTCGAACGGCCATCTGCGCCGGTATCGCCGCCTGGTTTTTCGTCGTCCTTGTATATGTGATCGGCCAATATCCGCTCCACCTCTGGCCTACTCGTTTGCTTGCGATTGGGGCGGTGGTCGGTTTCTTTGAGTATGCCGTCGCTGGCTTGGCCGGTGGTTGGGCTTACAAAGAAAGCTGATTCGCCGCCCGATGCTCGTGGGCCCGACATGACCAAGGCGCGCTGGCGCACGCCTCGATGGCCAGCACATCGCAACAGCTCCGTAGCGCCGCCATCCTGGCGGCCTCAGAGGCAGATGGCCGGCTGGAAGCCGGCGCTACACGACGGCTACACGTCAGCTTATTTGTGCAGAGCTCTTTAGTTTTGCCTGCCGCGAAAAACGAAGCGGATCGCTTGGGTGGATGCGACCGGCCGGCCATTCTGCGTCGCCGGAGAAAAAATCCACTGTTTGACTGCCTGGCTGGCGGCCTGACCAAAACCGTAGTTGTCCTTCCGTAGCGCGTGCGCCTCAGTAACCTTTCCGGTGGGATCGATCGTCGCTACCACCACAACCTCGTAGCTTCCGTGGTATAGCTTTGCCGAAAGGGGAAGAGCCGGATCAGTGCGCTTGATGGCCTTCGCCTCTACTTGGACTGGAGGGACGAGTTCCGGAAGGCTGGGCGCAGTGACAACCGCTTCTGGCATGGTTGGCATCCCGCCTGTCAAAGGGAGCGCCGTTTCCGGCATTCCAGGTGTCCTGCTGCCCTGGTTTCCCGGCGGCATGCGCAACTTGAACTTTTCCAGACTCTCGACTACGACCGTCGCCTTTGGAGTAGAGTCGGCAGGCTCGGATTCTCGACTCGTCAGGACTGGTTGGCCGTCCTCCTTGGTAGCGCCCGCCTGAGTCGGCTGAGACACCTTGGTCGGCTTTACTGGAGCTGGGCTGGTTTGCGGAGGCGTCTCGGCAGGTGTTGGAACGGTGCTGCTTTCTTCCCCTCCCCTCGGAATTGCGCTCAAGCCTGTCAAAGGTGTTGCCGGCCTCGGACGGCTGACCTCTAGGGAAGAAGCCGGTGGAGTGGGTGCTGCCAGTGCCACTGTTGGCGGCTTGGGCACGTAAAGACGAGAATAGCCGTACCATCCCACCAGAGCGAGCACAACCACGCCCGCAGCCGCTGCGCCTGCCAAACGTCCGTGTGCTTTTTGGGGTGTTAGCCTCTCCGCCGCCCCTTTCGCCAACACGGCTGTGTAGGAAGTTGGCTTCGTCACCCGCGGGGCCGTTGTTGGAGCGGAACTCGCTTTCTGCGCGGGCTTCTCAGCGCCGGCCGCACCGGTTTGTCGGGGTTTCGCCACATCAGCATGGGTCACTCTTGCCCCTGCTACCTCCGTTACGGGGAGTTCCTTCTCTGCATCGGCAGCCACTAGCGTCGTGACGCTCGCCCCGATAAAATCGGGGCTCGCGTGCGCAACAGTTGGTTTCACCTCCTCGCTTGTCGGGGCAGTCGGCTTTGCCGCTTCCGTCGCCAGAGGCGTTTCGACCGCGCCGGGGTGAGGAGTCGGCGGTGGCGGTTCCGATGAGATCGCTGGCGGCGTGGGTAATGCCGGGGGAAGCTCGACTTTCCCGAAAGGGCGGGATCGCGGTATTTCCGTGTGCCCCATTCCGGGTATCGTGCCTGTCGGCTCCACAAGAGTTGCCCGGCGTTCGCTTCGAATGGTTCCTTCCCTCGGTGGCAAAACGATCAGTGAATGGAAGAATGTCCTCAGGCCGTGAATCGCTCGATGGAGCTGTTCCAACGTGAATGGCTTCCTGATCGAGGCACACGCGCCGGAGAGTATCAGCAGCTCGGAGTCCACCTCTTGGTTTTCTTGGATCCACAAAACGGGGGTGAGTTTCTCGCCGACCAGATTTTGACAGAGTGCGAAGGCCGTCTTGAGTCCCATCCGGCTGGTGACCAGCGTCAGTTCATGTTGGAAGGACTTCGCCAGCTCCCAACCAGCGTTGACTCCCAGGGCCACATCCACTTCGTAGCCTTTGGTCGTCAGGTATTTCTCCAAAGCGTCGGCTGCCTGAACATCCGGATGAATCACGAGCACAGACATCTTGTCATCCGGCTGTTTGTTGCGGGCCCATTGCGGAAAAGCGGCGTAAGCGTTCAGCCGAAGCGCTGCTGTCAAATCTCGCTTGCTAAATTCCAAATCAACCAGCTCGCCGCTTTGGTTCTTGACCGTGGCATTGGCCTGAAACTCAAACTCTTCGCTTAGCGGCAGTCGGAAGCGCAATTCCCGGTTGGGCACCAGAGTCTCGTCGATTCGTGCCACTGCTCCCCGCGCGCTGATGCAAAGCACCGTCAAAGGCCGAAAGTCTTCGCTGTAAAGGTAGGCCCACTTGCCGGGCAAGGACACCTCGCGTCGAAAATAGCCCTGCTCGGAAGTCTTTGAATCGAACGAACTACTCGTCCCCATATCGGACGAGTACCACCTGCCGTTGCGCCTAGCAATGGTACTTAGGTACCACGCACGGCGGGAAAAGCACCCTCGGCCTGTGAGTTAGGTGACTGGAACGAACGTACCCCCCTTGTCGCGTGTTCGAAGTGGGCAAAGCCGCCTCTCGGGGTCCGGTAAAGTCTCAAGACCCCACCGAGTTTGGTGGTACCGCACCCTGATAGGTCGCGCTTCTCGCTATAGATAGTGCCCAGAAGAGACATCTTGCTCGTGTTGAAACCTATGTCAGCACGAGAGGACTTTTGTTGAAGGTTGCTTTTCCGCCTGAACCGTCCGACACCCTTCGGTTGGATTTGAAAAGGTTGGTTGCGGGGGGTGGATTTGAACCACCGACCTTTGGGTTATGAGCCCAACGAGCTACCAGACTGCTCCACCCCGCAGCCCGATAGTATTCGATTCTCTCCCTTTCCGCAACCCCGACGGCCGCTGACCGGAAAGCCGAAATAGAAAAATCAGCAAACAGGCCTCGGAAACATAGAGGGGGAAAACAGCAAAATGAAAGTGCCAATCACGATTTATTCTTGAACAAGCCAGCTACCAGGAGCTATAGGGAGTACCTTCCGAGGATACTGCGTCTGAACCCGAATGCACATCCACGATGCCCGTCTCGGTTTGGTCCGGGCTGAGCAAGACGTCTTCGTATTCCACTTGCCAGGTATTCTTCTTCTCGGTAATATCGTTCGGGATTCTCCGAAAATACCCGGCGGCAACCAGATCATCCAGCGACTGCGGCCCGCGCAGCTTGTCGAGCGTGTACTGGTCGATGGCCACGCGCATCGCCGTCAGGTTTTGCCTGAGCACGGCTTCCCGCGAGCGCCGGATGGAGCGTTGAAATTGAGGAATGGCGATGCTGATCAGAATCACGATGATCGTGATCACCACCATCAATTCCAGCAGGGTAAATCCGCGTCTTGAACTTCTTCCTTGCACTACCAATCCGAATAGCGGGTTCCGTCGAGGGCGGTAGCGGTGCTGCGGCTGTACACGTCAAAAACGTTTTGCCCGCCCCAACTCCCCGCATCCGGCGAATCCTGGACGGAGCGCATTCCCCATTCGGGGTAACCCGTCATGGGATCCACAGGAATCTTCCTCAAGAAACGCACCCGCCGGTCCGGCGCCCCGCCCAGTTGGACTCCCTTGACTAACGTCTCCAAATCGGGCGGGTACCCTTCCGTCCCAAGTTTCACCTGGAGGAGACCACGGTCAGCCGCATCTTTGTAACGGTCAATGGCTGTCCGCATCTCGCGCAGTGCCCGCCGCAGCTCGACCTCTTTTTGCCGCCGAATCTGTACGCGGGCCATCGGCAACGCCAGGCCCGCAAGGATTCCCACGATTGCCACCGCGATCACCAACTCGATCAACGTGAGTCCGCGCTGATGGCGAATTCCTGCCCCCACTCGAAGCCTCTGCTGTCCGGTTACTGTACTACTACCACGCACTCACCGGTGGCGAGCGAAATCGTCTCCTGCGTCGCCGTCCGGGCATTCACCTGGGGAATGCGAAGCGTTGTTTGGCCTTTACCCAAGCTGCGCGCCACCAGCGCCACCACCGCACCGCTGCCGCTCGTGCCGCTTGTCCCGGGTGGCCGGATAAGAGAAATAATGGCCACGCCGTTCTCTTGATCCACTCGCTGCACGATCGCCACTGCCTGGCCGTCGCTCGACATGAAGCCGCCGTGCCGCACTTCATCAATCTGAATCACCTTGGCGTCGTACTGCACCAGGAACGGAAGCGAAAACAAATCCTTGACGTTGTCCACCACCACGTTCACCACAAACGGCTGGCCGCTCGGCACGTTCACAAGATTCGGATCGAAGCGAATCATCGCAGCACCCGTCGGAGCCGGCGCTGGCGTCGGTGCGGTTGCTTTTGCCTCGCCCAGGGGAGGTTGCGCACGCCCGGCGGGCACTGCCCTCTCCCCTGCTGCCAGGCGTAGTTTCAGGTTTGTGTCCGTCCCCACATTCACGCTGCGCAAATTCGCCGCCGTAATCTCCGGCACTCGGACTACCCGGGGAGTCAACACAATCAGCACTTCGTTTTCCAGCGTCTCGGTGGTTTCGTCCGAGAAAAAATAACGAAGGAACGGTACCTGGCTCAACCCTGGCCAACCCGTCTTCAACGTTCGATGCGTCCGCTCAATCACGCCACCGAGCACGTTCACCTCGCCTTCGCGCAGGCGAATGTCGTGCTCGACCACTCGCTGGCTGAAGACCGGTTGATTGATGCCCCCGATGTTGACCGTTGCCGTCTGTTGCGAAATCTCCACCTTGACCTTCAGGCTGACCTCGCGGTTCGGATGCACGTGCGGCGTCAACTCCACGTTGACGCCAACGTCCTGATATTGAAACTGGGTGCTTACGAGCGGACTGACGCCCACAGCGCCGAGGCCAGGCTGGAAAGTTCCCGTCGCCACCGGAATGCGATCGCCGATGCGAAGCTTCGCTGTCTGCCCGTCGGAAGCGCGCACCTCGGGGTTCTGCAAGATTTTCGTCGCCGAGTCACTCAGGAGCGCAAATGCGCGCGCGCCCGGCAGCGCCAGACTGTAATCGGCGGACGAAAGTCGTTGTAAGTCGCTCAAGCGGATGGTGCCCGAAGGGGGTTTGGTGTCCGTTCCCGGCGCCGTGGGATTGCGCGGCGTGAAAACGAGTGAGGCAACCGGCGAAGTATCCGGCTGGATGCCCAGCTCGCGGAGCCGGTCGCGGCGTGCTTGCAACACCGAAACCTGCACCACCACTTCTGGCTTGGCCTTGTCAATATCCCGGATCACTTTCTCCGCCACCGCCACCTTGTCCGGCGTATCACGCACCACAATCGCGTTCATCGTGTTGTTTTGCTGGATGCGGCGCATGTCGAGCAGGGTCCGCAGCGCCGTCACCACTTCCGTAAGTTCGGTGGCCGTCAATGTGTTCGAAAGATAGAACGTGCGGACGACCTGTTCCTCGTAATCTTTCCGCTTTTGCGGCGTATCCGGGATGATGAAGATGGCATTGCTCGTGACCGGCTTCCAGAAGGTCTTCGTCTGTAAAGCCACCAGGTCCAGCGCCTCGGCCAGCGTGACGTTCACAAAATCAACGGGTATCCTTCGGGAAGCAAAATCCGGATCGAAAATCATGGAGATTCCCGCCAGTTTCCCGATCGTGTCAAAGATCATCTTGGCATCATTGGTGGCGCGCAAGCTCATGGGAGTTTGGGGCAAAGCCGCCAGCCGGGGCGGTCCTTCGCTGGCTTCGTCTGTTGTGGCCGGCTTCTCCGCTTCGCTTTTCTGCGATTTCTGCTGTTCCTCGGCGATTAGCTCCAGTGTTTTCTTCAGTTCCTGCTCGGCCACAAAGCTGGAAGGATCAATGGCCAGCGCTTTTTCGAACTCGGCCGCCGCCAGTTGCAATTGTCCTTGGGCACGCAGCCTGTGTCCGCGATCCACGTGAGATTGACTCGACTCAAAACGCAAACGCTGCACCTTGAGTTGATATTCGGTGTTCCCTGGGTTCGCCTTCAGGGCATTCTGGTAGTGAATCAGAGCGCTGTCGTAGTCCTTTTCCATCTCCGCCCTTTTGCCCTGTTTGAAATCGGTCTGACCCTTGGGACAACCGGCCAGGATCAGCCCGGCCAAAACAACGCCACACACTGCCCACCATTGGGTTGAACGCATCTTGGAAGCCTCAAAAAAAACCAATTCGCCGTGAGTCTAGCACTGCTTACCAACTCCGGCAAGAGACCCGTACCGTCGGCTTGCATCTTCCTCTGCCCGACCTTAAGATAGTTGGTTTTGAATGGCTCAAGGTAAGTCCACCGACGAAAAAGTGGTTGCCACAAACCGCCTTGCCAGTCACAACTATTTCCTGCTGGACAGGTTTGAGGCGGGCTTGGAGTTGCTGGGCACAGAAGTTAAATCACTCCGCGCCGGGGAGGCCAATCTGCGCGACAGCTATGTGGCGATTAAGGACGGTCAGGCCTGGCTGCTCAACTGTCATATTCCTCCCTACGCGGCTGGTGGTTATTCGAACCACGCACCCCTGCGCGCTCGCCGGCTGCTGCTGCATGGCCAGGAGATTCGTAAACTCTTTGGGAAAACCAGAGAAAAGGGCCTCACGCTGGTTCCCCTGAAGATCTATTTCAAGCGCGGTCGGGCCAAGTGCGAAATTGCTCTGGCCAAAGGCAAAAAGATTTATGACAAACGTGAGACCATTCGCCGCCGCGCCGCCGAACGCGAAGCGGCGGAAGCGATGCGCCGGCACAAACGTTTTTAGCGCCAACGACGGAGATCCATGGACATCACCCTTTTCGCCGGTTCCATTGAAACCTGGAAGGGCGACGCGCTGGTCGCCTGCATCCCTGAATCCAAAGATCAGCTTCCACCGCTGCTTCAGCAGATCGATTCCTTGAGCGGGGGACGTCTGAGGAATCTGCAGCAAGCCGGCGAACTGACCGGCCAATCGCTGGACATGGTTCTCCTCCACCATGTCCCCGGTTTGGTTGCCAACCGGCTTCTATTGGTTGGGGCAGGGAAGCCCGAAAAGTTCGGACTGCCGGAGTTGCGAAAAGTAGCCGCGGCCGCCCTCCGCCATTTGAAAAGCAAAGGCGTTCGCACCATCGCGTTTCTTCTCCCCCCTGACATTCCGATCGCTGATGCGGCACAGGCCGTGACGGAAGGTGCCCTGCTGGGTGACTACGAAGCTGACAAGTACAAAACAGACAAGAACGACCAAAAGAAAGTGGCCGCCTTCACCGTGGCTGGTCTTGACGGTGATCAGCAGGCTGAGGTTGAAGCCGCGGTGCGGCGCGGGCGTGTCATTGCCGAAGCGCAAAACTTTACCCGCGATCTTGTCAACGAACCCTCGAATGCGCTCACGCCTCGCATTCTCGCCCAGCGCGCCCTGGAGATGGCTCAGCAATTTGGTCTCGAGGCAGAGATCCTGGATGAAAAGCGCATCGCCGAACTGGGCATGGGGGCGTTCCTTGCGGTAGCCCGCGGCAGCGACGAGCCCCCGCGCTTCATTATCCTTCGCTATTCTCCCCGAGAGCTGGCGGCGAGTGCGCCTGTCTTCGGTCTCGTCGGCAAGGGAATCACCTTTGACAGTGGTGGTATCTCCATCAAACCCGCCGAGGGCATGGAAAAGATGAAGTACGACATGGCCGGCGGCGCCACCATGCTTGGCGTCATGCGCGCCATCACCCAGCTCAACCTCCCTTTCCGCGTTATGGCTTTCGTGCCCGCAGCGGAGAATCTTATGAGCGGTCGCGCCCAAAAACCGGGGGACATCCAAACCTCGCTCTCCGGCAAAACCATTGAGGTGTTGAACACCGATGCCGAAGGCCGGCTTGTCCTGGCCGATGCCCTGACCTACGCCAAGCGGCTCGGATGCACTTGCCTGATTGATGCTGCGACGCTGACCGGTGCTATCGTGGTTGCTCTCGGCAACCTGAATGCCGGCATTTTTGCCTCGGACGCGGTTCTTCTCGAGCGCTTTCTTGCGAGCGCTCAGGCTGCCGGCGAGAAAATGTGGTCCATGCCGCTGGACGAGGAATACGCCGAGCTCATGAAGAGCCACATCGCCGATCTGAAAAACATCAGCGGCCAGCGCGGCGGCGGGGCCATCACCGCCGCCATGTTCCTCAAAGCTTTTGCTGAGGAAACCCCCTGGCTTCATCTGGACATCGCCGGGACAGCTTGGCTCGACGACCCAAAGCCTTGGAGCGCGCGTGGCGCCTCAGGCATTGGTGTTCGCACCCTGATTCATTTCTTGACTCACTATCCAGTCGGCCAAGCTCCGCCGGACGGACCCACTGCGGCGAGCAAGCCTGGCGGGGTGAAATCTTGATGCTGGGCCGGCCGTTCCCGGTTTCGGTGAATCCCGCGCGGCTGCTGGGACCGTCTTGACATATCGGGTGAGGGTGAAATACTAGGGGTTTGGGATGGCTCGAAGCATCCCGAGGCAAGCATGCGCATCCTCGTGATCGGATACGGTCGGCTGGGGCGACAGCTCGTCCGACAACTCGACACCCAAAAACATGAGGTCGTGGTTGTGGACAAGGAACGAAGCGTGCTCGAGAGAAGCGATCGCGATCCACGTGTCCGCTACGTCATGGGGAGCGCCATTGATCAGGATGCCCTCCGCGACGCTGGCGCTGAGAAAGCGGATGTCCTCTTTGCTTTGACGCGCGATGAAAATACCAACCTGATGGTTGCCCAGACGGCCCGCATTATTTTCCAGGTGCCCCATGTCGTTGCCGTGGTTTACGATCCTGCCCGCGAGCCGCAATATCGCGCCGCTGGCATTGACACCATGGCCCTGACCGTTGCCGGGGCTGATTTTCTCGTTTCGAAATTGGAGGGAGGGCCTGGCCGCCCGGCTACTTTCCAGGATGCGTGGGCGAAAACGCAAGGCCGCTCGGTCGAAGCCGCCACCGTTCCCCTCCGCTCGGCTGATACTTCCGGCCCTCTCTACGCCATTATCGTCGGCGGCGGCCGCGTCGGCTATTTCCTTGGTCGCGCCCTTCTTGAAAACAATCTGGAAGTCACCATCATCGAGTCAGACAAACGAATCTTCGATCTCGTTTCCCACCAGCTCGATTGTCCGGTCATCCAGGGCGATGGCTCCTCCACCGCCGTCCTTGAGCAAGCTGGTGCAAGCCGCTGCAATGTGTTCGTCGCCGTCACCAATCACGACCAGGACAACCTGATTGCTTGTCAGATTGCCAAGCAGCACTTTGGCGTCCCCAAGACGATTGCCCGCGTCAAGAACCCCAAGAATGAAGCCCTCATGCAGAAAATGGGCGTGGACATCACGGTCAGCTCGACTGCCATCATCACCGGCGCCATCCAAAGCGAGCTGCCCAGCAGTCGCATTCGCCAGGTGCTTGACTTGCGTATGGGAGAACTGGAATTGATGGAGTATGTCCTTGACACGAAAGCTCCAGCCGTGGGAAAGCGCCTCCGCGATTTGGCTTTTCCGCCTGACTGCAACATTGTTACCGTCTTTCGCGCCGGCGAAGCGGTGATTCCCCGGGGCGATACCTGCTTTCAACAAAACGATACTGTGATGGTGCTGGTAAAAATGTCCGGCGAGAGCAACCTGCGAAAAATGCTTCTTGGGCCCTGACCGGCTACATCCTTTCTGGCACGCTAATTCCCATCAAATCGAGAGCAGTCGTCAATTGCTTGAGCACCAAGTCGGTGACGCTCAACAAAAGCGCCTGCTTTTGTTTGTCTTTCTGGCCGAGGATGTGGTGGCGGTGGTAGAAGAAATTGAACCGTTGGGCAAGTTGGAAGGCATATTTGGCAAGAATCGCTGGCTCCTGCGCCGCGATAGCTGCTTCCACGGCGCTGCCCAGTTCGCTCGCATGCAGGGCAAGATCCCAAAGATCGTCGGCCGCGTCCAGTAGCTTGCCAGCCTCGCTGGCGCTCAGGCCGGCCATGAACTTCTTGAGGTCGCCATCCGGCGATGTCTCCCGCCATTTTCGGAAGATG
>Ga0209109_10001272_pt1 | contig 13905 bp, 14 predicted proteins | sample Rifsed10ft2_FD_184004 | JGI IMG/M metagenome (GOLD analysis project Ga0209109, IMG submission 184004) | Soil microbial communities from Rifle, Colorado, USA - sediment 10ft 2 (version 2) | ecosystem: Environmental > Terrestrial > Deep subsurface > Rock core/Sediment | place: Rifle, Colorado... | reverse complement strand
AGCGAGCTCAGCTGCTCCTCGAGGGGCTTAGTGATGAGCGTCTCCACTTCTTCCGGTCCCGCGCCGGGATAAGCCACGGTCACGGTGACGAAGGGGAACTGCACGTTGGGCATCAGTTCCACCGGCAGCCGGCCGTAGGAGATCCCACCCAAGACCAGCAGGGTGGCGATCATCACCAGGACGAGGACCGGACGGCGGACGGCCAGACCGGAGAGCGACATCAGCGGTTCCCCTTCACGATCTTCACCTTGGCCCCGGGGGCGAGCCGCTCGGGACCGAGCACCACCACCTGCTCGCCGGCGCGGACCCCGCCGGTGACCTCGACGCGCTCCCCCGCCGTCAGGCCGATCGTAACGGGGCGCACGTCCACCACGCCGTCCCGGACCACCCAGACGGTGGGGCGGCCGTCGCTGCGCAGGGCGGCCCGCGGCACGGTGAGCACGCCGGCCCGCCGCTCCACGACCACGCTGCCGCGCACGAACGTCCCGGGCAGCAGGCCCGCCGGCACCTCACCGACGAGGCGCAGCCGCACCGTCACCACCCGGCTGCTCTGATCCGCCAGCGGCGTCACCGTTTTGACCACCGCGTCTACGGTGCTGCCGCCAGCGATCTCCGGACGAAGGGTCGCCTGCTGGCCGACCTTGACCAACCCGGCCTCGCGCTCGCCGACGGTCACGTCCGCCTCCAGCGCCTTGTCGTCGTACACGACTGCGACCGGCTGGCCGCGGAACTCCCCCGCGGCGGCGAAGTCGCCCGGCGAGACCTTCACCTGCGCGACCCGTCCGGCGAACGGCGCGCGGATGGTCATCTCGGCGAGGCCCTGCTTCGCCTCGGCCAGCACCGCCTTGGCCTGGGCGAGCTGCGCCCGCGCCGCCTGGATCTCCTCCGGCCGCGGACCGGCCTCCACGAGGCTCTGCTGCTGGCGCGCGCTGCTCAACTGCGCCTCGGCCGCCCGCACCTGCGCCTCCGCCGCGCGCACCTGGGCGCGGTCGCGGTCGAGTTCCAGCCGCGCCTGGTCCACCTGCGCCTGGGAGACGGCGCCGTCGCGGAAAAGCGCCTCGACGCGCTGCAGGTTGACCTCAGCCGTCCGCGCCGAGACTGTCGCGTGCTCGAGGTTCGTCTGGGCGCTGGTTACCGCGCTCTCCGCCTGCCGCACCGTGTCCGCTACCTGAACCCGCTCCTGCGCCCGGGCACCGGACTCCAGCAGCGCGACCCGGGCCTGCGCCCCCTCCACGGCGGCCTCCGCCTGCTGCACGCGTAGCGCAGCCTCGGAACTGTCCAGGACCACCAGGGGCTGCCCGGCCTTCACGTACTCGCCCTCGCCGACCAGGACGCGGGCCACGGGGCCCGAGCGGCGCGGCTGCACCTCGGTCATGCGGGCCGAGGTCAGGCTTCCGCTCACCTCCACGGTGCGCTCCAGGGTCGCCGGCTCCACCGGCGCGACCTCCACCGGGATAACCTCTTCCGCCTGCTGCACGGGGGCGGCCTTCGGGGCGCGCATCCGGCCGGCGGTCAGCCCTCCGGCGATCAGCAGGACAATGATCAGAATGATCCAGAACCAGCGGCGTCTCACGCGGTCTTCTCCTTTGCGGTGAACAATTCGGCGACCTCGGCCGGCGCAACCGGGGTCGCGGCCAGTCCGTTCAAGAGCACGTCCATTACATTCTGTGCCACCTCTGCGGCCGAGACCGGCGGCGCGGCCATCACAAACCCCGCGCTGATGATATCGATGACAACGCAGAGCGCCTGCGCGGAGAGGGCCGGTGCCACCGGCTTGAACTCGCCCCGAGCGATCCCCCGCTCCAGCACCGCGGCGAAGATCGCCAGTTCCTCCTCGTGGTGCCGTGCGATGGCGCTGCTGACCGGCCGGCGCCGCTCGCCCGCCTGCCACTGCTCATGGACCATCATCCGCAGCAGGTCGGCGTGCGCCCGGGCGAACTCCAGGTGCAGCAGCAGGATGCGCGCCAGCTGCGCCCGGGCCGGACCCTCATCCGGCAGGCGGCGCATCGCCGCCGTCAGTGTGTTGATCCCCTCGTCCAGCAGTTCCCGGTAGAGGCGGCGCTTATCCCGGAAGTGGTGGTAGATCGCTGCCTTGGAGACCCCCGCCGCTTCGGCGATCTCCCGCATCGAGGTCCCGGCAAACCCCCGCTCGGCAAAGAGGTGGCGCGCCGCGGCCAGGATGGCCGGGCGGGTGGAGGTTGGGATGTGCGCGTCGTGTCGCATCGTCGCACCTGCGGCTCCGGCCGGCGGCACGAGGATTGACCGACCGGTCGGTCAGGAAACACCTGATTATAGCGGAAGCCTACCGGCGGTTGTCAACGGGGTCCGGTACACGTACACCTCTGCGATTATTCGGCGATGAGGAAAAGGTGGCGGCCCAGGCGGGGCATAGCCACAGAGCGATCCACCGCCGCAGCGAAGACGATGTCCTCCCCCAGGCCGAGCCGCATCAGGCTTTGCCCCGCCGCGCTGCGCTGCAGCATACGCAGCGGATCGGGTTCGGCGGCGGCCACCAGCCGGGCGGCCTGCGCCCCATCGGTAAGGATCAGGTCGCCGAGATCCGTGAGACGCTGCACGAGGATCCCGGCAGTGTAAAGGTCGTCGACGCCAAAGCCGCCCGGGTTCTCGGCCCGGCCGGCGCAGATGATAACGATGCTCCCACCCTCCGCCGAGGCCTCCCAGGCGGCGTGGGCGGCGGCGGTGGCATTGCGCAGGCAGGCCACCAGCACAACCTCGGCGGAGGCGGCGGCGTGCAGGGCGGGCGCGCCATTGGTGGTCGCGAAGACGACGCGACGGCCGGCGATCGGCGCGGCGGCCAGTTCGACGGGGGAGTTGCCGTAGTCGAAGCCCGCCGGCGGGAGTCCGCCCTCTTCCCCCACAAGCAACGGCCGGTTCCCGCCCGCGGCGGCGCGGCGGGCCGCTTCAATCGTGGGCGCCAGGTGGATCGGCCCGCAGCCGCGCTCGACCAGAGTGACCAGGGTGGTGCTGGCGCGGAGCACGTCCACCACCAGGACCACCCCCATCGCGGGCGCGAGCCCCGGCCGCAGGGCGACGTCGATGCGTCTCGTCACCCGTTGAGTTTGCGGCGGCGCAGGTCTTCCTCCATCGCCGCCCGCAGCCGCGCGTGGATGGCCAGGACCAGATCCTTCACCGTGGTCCCGTTCCACTGCGCGTCGCGCGCCGTCAGGGTCACGATGGTGGTGCCGCGGGCGACCAGGAACCAGGTCTCCCCGTACGACTCCAGCCCGACCTCGAACGACCGCAGGTCGGCGTTGAATAGCCGGTCCAGCCGCTCGGCCACCGCGCGCACACGATCGGGATCGGGCAGCCGCAGAATGACGCGGTCGTTCACCAGCAACTCGCCGCCGGTGATGCTCCGTTCCTTGATCTCACGGACGGTCAGCCGCAGGTAGTTGGCGGGGATGCGCCGGATGATGGGGATGCCCCGCCGCCGCAGGTCGGCTTCGATGTAGTCTACCCGCTCCGCCGTCTTGGGGTGATCGGCCCAGGCTCCGAGATCGACGGTTGCCCGATACTGCTCCAGCCACTCGAATCGTTCCATCAGGGTGAGGACGCCGACGGGACTGTAGGGCGTCTTCTGGAGGTAGGTGATCGCGGTCAGGTCGGCATCGCGCTCCAGGTCCCGCGTGTACTGCGCCAGGACGCCAATGCTGGCCAGATTGACCCCCTGCGCGACCTTCGGGTCGCGGGTGAGCGCGGCCACGAGAATGGTGATCAGGGCGGCGCGGTTCTGCCGCCGCAGCATCTCCATCCCGTGGGCGTGGGCCACGTGCGCGATCTCGTGCGCCAGGATGGCGGCGAGTTCGTGGTCGCTGCGGACAACGTCGAACATCGGCTTCGTCACGTAGATGAACCCGCCGGGCAGCGAGACCGCGTTGGGCACCTCCACGTCGAGGATCTTGAAGGCGTAGGTCACGCCGGCGCGGTCGGAGACCGGCACCAGGGTTTTGGCGATGCGGTTCAACCGCTCGTTGAGGGCGGGGTCTTTGACGACTTCGTACTTGGCCTCAAGCTGGGCGGCGATCTGGCGGCCGATACGCACCTCATCCTGCGTGGGGGGCGGGACCGCCGCCCGGGCCGAGGTCGCCAGTACCAGCAGCCCCAGGAGGGCGCCGAGCAGGTGCCTCATGCCCGCGCCTCCACCCGTTCCAGACGAAAGACCCGCCGCGCGTTGACCGTGGTTGCCGCCGCGACCTCCTCCAGGGAGATGTCGCGAACGTTCGCCAGTCGCTCCGCGATCAGACGGACCCGTGCCGGTTCGTTGCGCTGTCCGCGGAACGGATGTGGTGAGAGATACGGCGCGTCGGTCTCCAGCAGGATGCGGTGCAGCGGCGCCTCGCGGGCGATCTCCGCCGGCCGCCGCGCATTGAGGAAGGTGAGCGGGCCGCCAAACGAGAGGTAGTGGCCGCGCCGCAGGCACTCCCGGGCGACCTCCGGCGCCCCGGAGAAGGCGTGGAAGATGCACGTCACGTCCGCGAACTCTTCCAGAATGGCGAGGACATCCGGATAGGCATCACGACAGTGGATCACGACGGGCAACCCGACCTCGCGGGCGAGAACCAGGTGCGCGCGGAAGAGTCCGGCCTGCGCCGGCCGGGGCGCAAAGTCGCGGTAGTAGTCCAGTCCCGTTTCACCCAAGGCCACCACGCGCGGGTGATCCGTCCATGCGGTCAGGTCGCGGACGGCCTCGGGCGGCGCCGTCCCGGCCTCATGGGGGTGGATGCCGACGCAGGCGTGCACCTGCGGATGCTGCTCCGCCAGCGCGATGACCCGGCGGGATGAACCCACATCGGTCCCGATGGCCACGACCGTGGTTACGCCCGCGGCCGCGGCGCGCTCCATTACGGCCGGCAGGTCTGCGGCGAAGGCGTCATCATCCAGGTGGGCGTGCGTATCGACCAGGTCCATAAATCGCCTCTATCCTATCATCAGAACGGTGGGCAGCCCGTTCTTGTTGCGGCCCACCCGCGGAGGTCCCATGCGCCTCCTGGTCATCGGCGGTACCGAATTCTTCGGCAAACGGATCGTCGAGCAGTCCCTGGCGCGCGGCGACGAGGTTACCGTCTTCACCCGCGGCCGGCGCCGCCCCGCGTTCTGGGACGCGATCGAGCACATCCGCGGCGACCGCACCGACCACGCTGCCTTCGTCCAGGCCTTGCGCGGTCGCTCCTTCGATGTCGTCGTGGACAACGTCGCCTTTGAGCGGCCAGACGCCGAGGCGGTCGTGGAGGCCCTGGGCGGACGAATAGGGCACTGTATTCTGACCAGTTCGGGTTCGGTCTACCCCGACTTCGAGCCGCCGGAGGCCTTCCGCGCAATTCCTGAAGATGCCGCCGATCTGTCGTTACGGGGGGATCTGGCCTACGCGGAGGGGAAGCGCGCGTGCGAGCAGGCGCTGCACGACCAGCAGGCCTTCCCCTTCACGATCATCCGCCCGCCGATCGTGCAGGGACCGAACGACCCCAGCCGGCGCGGCTGGTTCTGGATTCAGCGCGTCGCCGACGGCGGGCCCGTGCTCGTCCCCCAGAAGAACCCGTCGTGCGTCTGGCGCCAGGCCTATAGCGGCGACATCGCGGCCACGGTGCTGCTGGCGGCGGGGAATCCCGCGGCGTTCGGCAAGACCTACAACGTGGCCTCAGAGGAGATCACCTCGCTGGACGACTTCGTGCGTCTCGTTGCCGAGATCCTGGATAAGCCTGACCCTGTCGTGCCCGTGCCGCACACCGTTCTGTCAAGAGAAGCCCCGTGGTACCGGCCGACCTTCGCCCACCGGTTCGTCATGGATATCACGCGGATCACACAGGACCTGGGATTTTCGCCAACGCTGTTGGTGCAGTGGCTGACGGAGACGGTGCGCTGGCACCTCGAAGCGAATCTCGAACCTTCGCGCGGCTACGGCGGCCGCGACCAGGAAATCGCGCTGGCGCAGCGCCTCGCTAGGTGATCCGCGCGCCGGACGGGGCGTCCTTGTCGATCGCGAGCAGACCGATCTCGCCGTCCCACTCGGCCGCGAGCAGCATCCCCTGCGATTCCACGCCTTTGACCCTCCGCGGCTGCAGGTTGGCCAGGACGATGATGCGGCGACCGACCAGATCGACGGGGCGGTACAGCGGGTAGATCCCCGTGATCAGATGGCGCACCTCGCTGCCAATGTTCACTTCGAGCTCAATGAGCTTATCGGTGCCCGGCACACGGGTCGCGGACAGGATCTCCCCCACGCGGATGTCGAGTCTCTTGAAGTCGTCGATGCTGATGTAGTCCACGCCCCAGGTTCCTCCGTCCTATGAAGTCTTGGACCCGCGAGACGCGACGGCGGGCTGCTCAATGCGGGGGAAGATCGGGGTGCCGGGCCGGACGCGCGTCCCCGCGGGCAGGCCGCCCCACCGCGACGCGTCCGGCAGCCGCTGCGCCGCGAGCGGCGCGGGAATCCCCAACTGCTCCCACGCGCGTGTCGTGGCCGTGACGAGCCAGGGCGAGAGCAGGATTGTCGCGATGCGGAACGCCTCCAGCGTATCGTAGAGGATCGCTCCGGCCCGCTCGGGCTTCCCCTCGCGCAGCGACCGCCACGGCGCTTCCCCGTCCAGATATTTGTTCGCCGCTCCGAGGATCTGCCAGATTGCCTCCAGTGCGCCGCGGAAGTCCAGGCGGTCGATGAACTCTTCCACAGTACCCGCCGCGCTGAGGGCCACCTCCCGCAGCGCCGCGTCCCCGCCCTCCTCCGGGCCGCGCGCGGGAACCTGCCCCCGGAAGTACCGGTTCACCAGCGCCAGCGTCCGGTTCAGCAGGTTGCCGTAGTCATTGGCCAGGTCGGCGTTGAAGCGGTGCACCAGCGCCGGTTTGTTGAAATCACCGTCCGAACCGAACGGAATCTCCCGCAGCAGGAAGTAGCGCAGCGCGTCCACCGCCACGCCCACCTCGGCGCCGGATTCCTGGGCGATCTCCCGGCTCAGCGCCGCCGGGTCGATGACGATCCCCAGCGACTTGCTGAAGCGCTGCCCGCCGAAGGTGAGCCACCCGTGGGCGAAGGTTTGCTTCGGCACCGCGATGCCGGCCGCGTGCAGGACGATCGGCCAGATCACCGCGTGGAAGCGGACGATCTCCCGGCCCACTAGGTGCACGTCGGCCGGCCAGTAGCGGCGGAACTTCTCCGGATCATCGAGGTAACCGGCGGCCGTGATGTAATTCGTCAGGGCATCGATCCAGACGTAGATGACATGGTGCGGGTCGAAGGGTACGGGCACTCCCCAGGCAAAAGTGGACCGGCTCACCGCGATGTCCTTCAGGCCCGAACGGACGAAGGCGACGACCTCGTTTTTCGGGCCATCCGGGGCAACGGCCGACGGATTCGTTTGGATGTGATCGAGCAGCCAGTCTCCATATTTGGAAAGTCGGAAGAGGTAGGATTCTTCGGCCAGCCACTCCACCTTGCGCCCCGTGTGCACGGGACAGGTGCGGTCCGGGCCGAGTTCGTTCTCGGTGTAGAAGGTCTCGCACGCGGTGCAGTACCAGCCTTCGTACGTCCCCAGGTAGATGTCGCCCTGGTCGTAGAGCCGCTGGAAGATCGCCGCGGCCACCTTCTTGTGCCGCGCCTCGCTCGTCCGGATGAAGTCGTCGTGGGAGATGTGCAGAAACTCCCACAGCCCGCGGAACTCCCCGGCGATGCGGTCCACCCACGCCTGCGGCGAGACCCCGTGCTCCTCCGCCACCCGCAGGTTCTTGATGCCGTGCTCGTCGGTGCCGGTCAAGAAGAAGACGTCGTACCCGGCCAGCCGCTTGAACCGCGCGGCCACGTCCGCGGCAATGGTCGTGTAGGCGTGCCCGATGTGCGGCACGTCGTTCACGTAATAGATCGGCGTGGTGATGTAGTAGGTCTTCACGGCTCTCAACCTCTCGCCGGCGGGGATGGCGCCCGACCGGGGGCATCGTACTCCCGCCGCAGGATGGCGTAGACCTTCAGGCTGCGGTACCGGCCCTTCTCAAACGCCGCGTCGCGCAGCGTGCCCTCGTAAGTCATACCGACCTTCTCCATGACGCGCGCGGACGCCGGGTTCTCCGGGTAGCACACGGCAAAAATCCGGTTGAGCCCCACGACATCGAACCCGAACCGCAGCACCGCTCGCAGCGCCTCCGTGGTCAGGCCCCGGTTCCAGTAGGGTCGGGCCAGCGCGTACCCAACGGAAGCCCGGCCGTGCTGTGCCCGGTACTCTCCCATCCGGATCGTCCCAATGACCCGCCCGCTCGCCTTCTCCACGATCGCCCACACGTCCGGGCTCGCCGCGCGCATATCTCTCCAGCACGCCCTGCAGGAACCGCCGCGTGTCGTCGAGCGAGCGGTGCGCCTCCCAGGGGACGAGGCGCGCCACTTCCGGATCGGAGGCGTAAGCGAAGACGTCCGCCTCATCTGCCGCAGTGAGTTTGCGCAGGATGAGCCGCTCCGTCTCCAGCGTCGGGAGATCGCCGGGGATCCGGACGGTCGGCGGGGCGGCCTCCATGGTCAACACCTCTACCCGGCGACCATCTCCCGCGCCAGCCGCGCCCCCTCCACCAGGTTCTGCAGTTTGGCGAAGGCGATGTCCCAGGTGCGCGTACGCAGCCCGCAGTCCGGGTTCACCCAGATGCGCTCCGGCGCGCCCAGGATGCCCACGGCCTGCAGGATCTTCTCCTGAATCTCTTCCGGCGTCTCGATGACGTCTGAGTGCACGTCCAGGACGCCCAGACCGATCTGTCGCCGGTCGCCGAACTCCTTGAAGATATTGACGATGTTGTAGTCACCCGTGTTCTTGAACTCCAGCGTCAGCATGTCCACCCGCATCTGCAGGATGTGCGGGTAGAGCGCCCGGTAGTCGCTGTAGCAGATGTGGATGCTCAGCTTGGCCCGCACCCCCTCCGTGGCCGCGTTGAAGGCTTCGACCAGGATCGGTACCTCTTCGGGATGCGTCGTCGCCGCCGGCTCGTCGATCTGAATCCAGTCCGCGCCCACTTCGACCAGCGCCAGCAGCGTGGGTCGGAGCACCTCCGTCGCCAGATCCATCACAAAGCGGCGCTTGGCCTCGTAGTTGCGGCGGCGGAGATCCCGGATATCGCCGGCCTCGCGCAGGTAGTACTCGTTGAACGACCAGTCGGCCAGCGTGTACGGGCCCGTGATCGGCACCTTCACCGGCCGCCGGGCGTGCCGCTTGACGAAGCCCAGCTCATCCAGGTGGAACGGCTCGCGCAGCTGCACGCGATCGACCACCGCCGCCTTGCGATAGTAGCGGTAGTCGAACGAGCGGACGTGGCCGTAGAACTGGAAGCCGTCGATGCGGCGCACCGGATACTCGTACATCTCCACACGACGGGCCTCGCCGTCGTAGACGACGTCCAGCCCCGCCGCCTCGAGGAAGCGGACGGCAAAGAGCGCCCCCCAGTCCCGGATCGCCTGTTTGGCCCCTTCGCTCCGCTCGCCGTTCGTAGCCAGCAGATGCCGCAGGTCGTCCACGCCCTCGATCTCCAGGCGGGCGGCCCAGTAGTCGAGTTCGGCCCGGTCCTCCGGAGACGGCCGCACGCCGCGGACGCCCTTCACCAACCAGGCGGGCTTGGCCAGGCTGCCGATCTCTTGCGTCGGAAAGACCTTCTGCATGACCCTCACCCCACCAGCCGTTTGACCTCGGCCAGCCGCCGCACTTTCGCCACGGCGACCTCATACGGGAGAAACTCGAGGTCGCAGCTCGGCACCACCGCGACCTGGTCGGCGTGCAGCCGGTCGGCTACGCGCCGCACGGTCTGCGCGGTCTCCTGCGGATCTTCGAGCAGCGAGTTCCGGCCGTCCAGCGCGCCGAGGAGGAGGACCTGCTCTCGCCCGCGGCCGTCCAGCCGATCGACCTCGGTAGCAAAGAGGTCAAAGCCAACCTCGTGCACCGGGAAGTCCAGCAGCCCGGGCAGCAGCGGCGCTGCATCGCCGAAGAAGGTGTAGAGCGCCGTGCGTACGTTCAGCCCTTCGACCACGCGCGCCAGCGCCAGCTGCGCCGGCGCCAGCGCACCCTCGCGCGGCCGGGCCACCAGCACCGGATCGGAGAACTGGATGTAGCGACAGCCCGCGGCCGCCAGGCTCGCCGCTTCCGCGCGCAGCACTTCGGCGACATCGCGCAGGAGTGCCTTGTCGTCGCCGTAGGCGCGGTCCTCAGACAGCGCCGCAAAGGCCCACGGCGAGGGCAGGATCGCCTTCCACGGCCGCCCCTCGAGTGCACGTACGGATGTCCACCGCAGCGCCGCCCCGCCCACCGGTTCCAACGGGGCCTCGATCACCGGCCGGCGGTAGAAGCTGTTGTTGTCGAACCAGCGCGTCACCGGCCCGGCGTGCACGCCGGGGAGTTCATCCGCCAGCGGCCGCAGCAGGTCTTGCCAGCGGAGCAGGCCGTCCGTGACGTAGTCGAGGCCGTGCTCCACCTGCAGGGCCACGAGGCGCTGCGCTTCTTCCTCAAACAGGCGGTCGACGGCGGACTTGTCGGCCCGGCCGCGCTCCAACGCCCGCGTGGCCGTGATCAACTCCTCCGACCGCGGGAAGATGCCGGTCAGGTGCGCGAAGGCCATCGTCTCCCCTCGAATCTCCACAAAAGCAAAATCCCCTCGCCCCGAAGGGCGAGAGGGTCTCCCGCGACACCACCTGGGTTCGCGCCGGCCTCACGGCGCGGCGCCTCAGCGGGTACGTCCGCCGCGCGGCGGAGATACCCTGGCCCGCTATCGGGAGCACCCGGACGGGGCTACTGGTGTTCCTTCACCCCGTCTGCTCGGAAGCCATGTTCCCTCCGCCTCTGCCGCCGGCTCCCACCCTCCCGGCTCGCTCCGGACCTCAGCGGAGGTACTCCCGCTTCCTCGTCGCTTGGGCAAAGTGTACCGGGCGCCCGGAACAGTGTCAACCTGGCGTCCCGCCGCCGACCGGCTCTCCCGCTGCTCCGGCCCTGTGCGACGGATGTCGTCTATGTTAGCATTGTGGGCGGAGGGGGATGCCGGTGTCTAACCGAGTCCGAACGAGCGCGACCCTGTACCTGCGGGGCCTGCCGCAAGCCCTCGTGCGCGAGGCCAAGGCCGTGGCGGCGCGGCGCGGGATCACTCTGGCTGCCCTGGTCGTGGAAGCGCTCCGGCAGACGCTGCCCGCGGAGGCGCCCCGCCCTGAGCCGGACGATCTCGCCAAGAGCATGCGGTGGTTCCAGGCGAACAAGCGGCGGCTGCTGGGGCGCTACCGCGGCCAGTACGTGGCCATCCACGGAGGGAAGGTCATCGATCACGACCGCGACTTCCATGCACTGGCCGAGAGGGTCTTCCGGCGCCTGGGGACTCGTCCGGTGCTCATGCCGAAGGTGACGGAAAAGGAGCGGGTCGTCCAGCTACCGTCGCCCTCGGTCGTGGCCACGTGAGTCAGGACTACGCCTACGACGCCCGCAGAACCCCGCCCGCCCCGGTCCTGCCGGTGCGCCTGGGGGCCCCGGGGGTCGAGCCGACCGTCTTCCTGGTCGCGCTGGTCGATACAGGAGCCGATCTCTCTGTTGTGCCGGAGCAGGTCCCCGCACAGGCGCAGCTCCCCCGCGTCGGGGAGATCACAATCCGCGGCGTCGGGGGGAGCCAGCGTCGTGTTCCGTTGTTCGCCGCGGCGGTGGAAGCCGCGGGGACGACGCGGATTGTCGAGGTAGTTGGGCTCGGCGGAGAGGCGCTGGTGGGTCGGGATCTGTTGAACAGATGGACTCTGCGCCTGGACGGCCCGCGGCAGGTGATGCGGGTCATTCCCTCTGCTTAGATCCCCTCGCTGGTTTCGGCAATGACCTGGTCCACCACGGCCCGCAGGTCGCCGGTGCGCTTGAAGGTGGCCAGCTGCCGGTCCGCGCTGGAGCCCTCATCTAGAATGCGGTACGCGTACTCCACCTCTTTGCGACTGCCGAGTTCGTCCACGACGTCGCCGATGAACCACTCCAGGAGTTCCCGGATCAGGGCGCGCGCCGGCAACTCCGTCTCCTTGCCGAAGTCGATCAGCTTGCCGTCCAGTCCGTAGCGCACCGCCCGCCACTTGTTCTCCTCGATGAGTTCCGCCGGGTAGATGCGGAAGGTCATATTGTCGCGGCGCAGCTTCCAGATCTTGGCCACGATCGCCTGCAGGATCGCGGCCACGCAGACCGCCTCGTCCACCCGCGTGCAGACGTCGCAGATGCGGAACTCCAGCGTGGGGTACTTCCAGTTCGGCCGCACGTCCCACCAGAGCTTGGTGCCGTCGGGGATGGAGTTGGTCTGCACCAGCGTGTCCACCAGATAGGTCAGGTCCGCCCACGAGCGGAACGTCCGCGGGATGCCGGTGCGGGGGAAATTGCGGAAGATGATGCTGCGGTAGGACTTCAGGCCGGTGTTGCGGCCGATCCAGAACGGAGAACTGGTGGAGAGGCAGAGCACGTGCGGCAGCATGTAGCGGGCGACGTTCATGGCGTCCACCAGGAACTCCCGGTCCTCGATGCCGATGTGCACGTGCGTGCCGAAGATGAGCAACCGCTGCGCCAGTTCCTGCATGTCCTTCTTCACGCCCATGTAGCGCTCCAGCGGTGTAATCTCTTGAGTCAGCCAGTGGGAGAAGGGATGGGTCCCGGCCGCGGCGATCTTCAGGCCCTTCTTGCCGGCCAGGCGCATGATCTCGCGGCGTAGCCGCACCAATTCCGCCCGCGCCTCCGCCGGCGTCTGGCAGACGGTGCTGCCGATCTCCACGGTCGACTGGTGCAGTTCGGGCTTGAGCTGCTCGCGCAGCACCAGGTGGCCCTCGTCCAGGATTTCGGTGATGTAGGAGGTCAGTTCTCGTGTCTCGGGGTCGATGATCTGGTGCTCTTCCTCGATCCCGATCGTGAGGGATGGAGGTTCCATCACATCACCGCCTCTCCACCACGAAGGTCGTGTTGGTCGACCCGCCCCCGGCCGTGACATTGAGCAAGGAGGCCGTGGAGAGCCGCGTGACGCAGCCCTCGACGGTGGCACCGTAGACGATGAACGGATCGATGTCCAGCATCCGGTCGAAGATCTGCAGTCGGCCGTCAATCATGCTGGGAAAGGGCTCGCTGGGCAGCAACACCCGTTCCTGGACGACGGTGGGCTCGGCCACTGCGGCGACCACCGTGCGTTCCCACGTTTCGGCGTCGGTCTCCCACCCCAGGGTGATCCCTCTGCCGCCGTACTCGTCGTTGGACTTCAGCACGAACTGCTCATGGTGTTCGAGGATGAGGGGGACCAGGTCGACCGGCAGGCCGCGGAACACCGTCCGGCGCTCCTCCACCCGGCGCGTCCAGGGGATGTGCGCGTCGATCGCCTGGCGTTCCTGCGCGTCGAAGAGGTGAGCGTTGCGTTCGTCGCTGAGCACGGCCAGACTGGCCTTCTTGTGCAGGATCTTGCAGCGGAAGGGATTCACCATGCAGACGGCCCGGTCGCGCACCGCCCGCACCACCGGGTGGTCGCGCCCACCGCGGTCGATCAGTTCGCTGAGAAGCACGCGTTTATAGATCAGGTCCACGGGCCGGCCCTCGGCGAGGAGGCGGCCGCCCGTGTACTCCACTTCCCGCGGATCGGTGATGACGCACTCCAGCCCCTGCGCCGCGAAGTAATCGGCGAAGAGCACGAATTCGCTGTAGGTCGGCACCTCCCGCCAGTCCAGGATGGCGATGCGCGGGGCCGCGCGGCGGCCGGCCCATTGCTCGTACGCATCCAGCAGCACATGCAGCACCCCGTGGCGCGCCGGCAGCGGGCGGACGGCGTACCGCCGCATGAACTCACGCATCACCGGCAGCCCGTAGAACACCTCCGCAATGACGTCGCTGTAGGCCGCGGCCGCCGGGGTCTCCGCGTTGTATTCGGAGAAGCGCAGTTCGCCGCGTTCCGGCGAGA
>Ga0209109_10001270_pt1 | contig 13922 bp, 14 predicted proteins | sample Rifsed10ft2_FD_184004 | JGI IMG/M metagenome (GOLD analysis project Ga0209109, IMG submission 184004) | Soil microbial communities from Rifle, Colorado, USA - sediment 10ft 2 (version 2) | ecosystem: Environmental > Terrestrial > Deep subsurface > Rock core/Sediment | place: Rifle, Colorado... | reverse complement strand
CCAGAGATGCGCTGGCTCGTCGCTCGTGACTTCGTGACTACCATCCCAGAACGCATGAACACGACCGATCCCCGCGCCCTACTCAACGAGCTCCGCATCCGCCTCGCCGACGCCCGGAGGTTCCTTTGACGTCGACCAGAAGGAGCGCCAGCTAGCAACTCTTCGCCAAGAAGCCTCGTCGCCCGACCTGTGGACCGATCCCAAACGCGCCACCGAGGTCAACCGGAAGCTGGCTCGCAACGAACAACTCATCACCAAGGTGCGACAAACGTCGGCCACCCTGGACGACGCTGAGGTCTTTCTCGAACTGGCTGCCGAAGAGGCCGACCCCGCTGCCGAGCAGGAGGTGACCGAAGAGCTGTTGGCTATCGAACAGGACCTGTCCCGTCTCGAGATCGAGTCACTTTACTTCCGTCGGTACGACGATCACACCGCCATCTTCTCCGTGCACGCCGGCGCGGGTGGCGTCGACGCACAGGACTGGGCCGAGATGCTTCTTCGCATGTATCTCCGTTACCTCGAGGGCAAGGGATTTCAGGTAGAAGTTGACGAGGTCACACCCGGCGATGAGGCAGGAATCAAATCGGCGACCCTGACTGTCACGGGAGATCATGCGTACGGGGTCCTCGAGGGCGAGCGAGGTGTTCACCGGTTGGTTCGGATCAGCCCCTTTGACGCAGCCTCCCGGCGCCACACTTCCTTTGCCGGCGTCGACGTCATTCCCGAGGTGGAAGAGGAGGACGTCGAGGTGGCTACCGAGGATCTCCGGGTGGAGACCTTTCGGTCGCAGGGGGCGGGCGGCCAGCATGTCAACGTCACGGATTCGGCAGTCCGCTTGACCCATCTGCCGAGCGGGGTGGTTGTGGTCTGTCAGGCCGAGCGGTCCCAGCTCCAGAATCGGGCCCGCGCCATGGCGATCCTCAAGGCTCGATTGGCCGTTCTGGCACGTCAGGAGCGTCTAGACCACCTCGACGAGATCCGGGGCAACCAGGAGGAAGCGGCCTGGGGCAGGCAAATTCGTTCCTACGTTTTGCAGCCGTACCAGATGGTCAAGGACCTTCGCACCAATCTCGAGGTTGGAAATGTGCAGGGTGTTCTCGACGGTGACCTGGATCCCTTCGTGGAGGCATACCTGCATTGGCGTCGAGGGCGCCAGGAGCGGTCGGGCGGATCAACCGCGGATTGATTACTGATGGAGGCAGGCCACTGGTAACCTGGCAAGCGGCGCGGCGGAGCAGGGGCAAGCAGAGGAAACTGGGCTTTCCCGCTCGCGGAATCCCCACTGAGGTTGTTGTTCTTATGATTCTTCTTGAAGATGTCACCAAGGTGTATGAGGGCGGCATCGTCGCCTTGCGTGACGTCAATCTCGACGTACAGAAGGGCGAATTCGTCTTCCTGGTCGGGCCATCAGGGTCGGGCAAATCGACCCTGATCCGCCTGATGCTTCGGGAGGAAGGCACCACCCGCGGCAACATCTGGGTGGCGGGCAAGGACATCACCAACATGCCGGGCTGGAAAGTGCCCAACCTGCGCCGTTCCATGGGCACCGTCTTCCAGGATTTCAAGTTGCTCCCCAACCGGACCGTTTCCGAGAACGTTGCGTTTGCCCTGGAGGTCCTGGGACGCCCCAAGACTGTGATCAACCGCCAGGTGGCCCAGGTGCTCGAACTGGTCGGCCTGGCGACCAAAGGTGATCGATACCCGTTGCAGCTCTCCGGGGGAGAGCAGCAGAGAGTTTCGGTGGCGCGAGCGTTCGTGAATCGACCCCCCATCCTGCTGGCGGACGAGCCGACCGGGAACCTCGATCCGGCCACTTCGGTTGGCATCATGCGCATCCTCGACCGGATCAACCGGACCGGCACGACCGTGTTGATGGCCACTCACGACCATGCCATCGTCGACGCCATGCGCCGGCGGGTTGTCCAGCTGGAACGCGGCCGGGTGGTGCGCGACCAGAGTCGGGGACGTTACGAGAGTTTCCGAAGCGACGAAGACGAGCCGCAGGCCAAGAAAGCCGCCCCTCCAGTCGAACAGCCATCCGTGCAGCCGCCCCCGGCCTCCGAGGACCTGGAACCAGCCGCGGTCCCGGAACCGGAGCCGTCCACATGAGCAGGGCCGCCTATCTCGTGCTGCAGGCGTTCACGAGCTTGCGGCGCAACGCCTTGGTAGTTCTGGCGGCGATTCTCGCCGTGTTCGTGTCGCTGACGCTGGCGTTTGGAGCGCTGGTCGTCAATGAGTTGTTTCAAGTCAACACCACCAGGTGGCAGGAGGGCGTCCACGTTGTTGTTTTCATGAAGGATGACGTCTCGCAGGCCGCCCAGCTCGACCTGCAGCGAGAGATCCAGTCGTGGGATGAGGTGGAGGAGACCTCTTACTGCGACAAGACCTGTGCGTGGCTCGAATTCAAAGAGATGTTCGCCGACCAGCCGGCGCTGCTCGAGGAGACCGACGCCTCGATCCTGCCCGCCTCGGTCCGCATAAAGTTGACCGACGTCAACTATTACCGCGATATCACCTTCCGCTTGTTGGACAACTCGGCGGTACGCAAGACGGTGACCGCCGGCGACCGGTTCGATCAGCTCTCCAACATCAGCAACATTCTCAACGCGCTTGGACTGAGCCTGGCGATCTTGTTGGGTGCTGCATCCGTGGTGCTGATCGCCAACACGATCCGGATGGCGATCTACGCCCGCCGCGATGAAGTCAGCATCATGAAACTCGTAGGCGCCAGCAACTGGTTCATCCGGATTCCCTTCCTGCTGGAAGGAATGCTGCAGGGCTTTGTCGGTGCGGCCCTGGCCGTTGCCGCGGTGTGGGCCGGCCACAGTTTCCTGGCCGGGCTCGAACCTGAGGACTTCCTGATCCGGCTCTCGGTTGGCTATGACTTCCTCGTTCGGTGGGGCGTTCTGATTTTGCTGTTCGGCGCAGTGGCCGGCATCGTCGGCAGTGGTCTCGGGCTTCGCCGGTTCCTGAAGGTGTAAAGGTGCGGCGCCTCGCCCTGCTGCTGGTGGTTGGGTCGCTCCTCATGACGGCAGTTCCCGGGCTGGCGCAATCGTCCGAGGAACGGCTCAGCCAAATCGAGCAGGACATCAAAGACCTCAACGCACGCATCGCTGCGGAACGAGGCGAGCGAGGCGAGATCCAATCGGAACTCGCTGCTACCGAAGCGCGGATGACCGAGGTGAGATCGCAGCTGGCCGATGCCGAAGGCCGCCTGCTTGAGGTCGAGACATCGATTGCCGCGACCGAGCAGCTGCTCACCGATATCAGCCGGCAGATCGCCGAGTTGAAACGGCAACTGGCTGAGATCCGGCTGGAGGTGCGCGACACTCGCCAGCTGGTTCGCGAACAGGCAGTGGAGCTATATATGGCGGGAGGAGCCGGGCTCTCGTCGCTCGTTTTCACTACCGCTGATGTGTCGGAAGTCGAGCTGGGGCTGCAGTACGCCGAAGATATCATCGAAGGCAGTGGAACCCTTATCAACTCGCTCGAAGTACTCCGCTTCCAGGAAGAGCAGCATCAGGAGTCGGTTGAAGCCCGCCAATCCGAAACCGAGGATCTGCTGGCCGGCCTCGAGGCCCAGCGCGGGGAACTCGAGCAGTATCGAGCTGAGGTCGATGCCCGCCGTCGGGACCTGGAGGCAGAGCTGGAGAACGCCAAGGCTCTGCTGGTCAGGGTCAACCGGGACATCGAGGAGTTCGAGGGTGAGGTCTCGGCGCTCGAGCAGGAGTCCGAGCAGATTGCCGCCGAACTCGCCGCCCGACAGTCGAGGAGCGGAGAGAGCCCCGGCATTCTCGGCTGGCCCGTCAACGCCTCGGTAGGATCCGGATTTGGGTATCGGATTCACCCGATCTTCGGGACCAAGAAGCTGCACACGGGTCTCGACCTAAACGCCGGTGCCGGTACAGCGATCAAGGCGGCCGAATCGGGAACGGTCATCCTGGCCCGCACCTACGGTGGCTACGGGCGCACCGTCGTCATCGATCACGGTGGAGGCCTGAGTACCCTATACGCACACCAGAGCTCCATCCTCGTGTCGGAAGGTCGGCGCGTTGGGCGAGGCGACGTGATCGGCTACGTGGGGTGCACGGGGTACTGCACCGGGCCTCATCTGCATTTCGAGACCAGGGAGTGGGGTACTCCGGTCGACCCGATGAAGTATCTGTCGTGAAGGCCATAACCACCAACCGTCGAGCGCGACATGACTACCAGATCACCGAGACCTTTGAGGCAGGGCTCGTCTTGCAGGGATCGGAGGTCAAGAGCCTCCGCAACGGCACGGCCAACCTGAAGGATGCTTACGTCATGGTCCGGGAGGGCGAGGCCTGGCTGATCGGAGCGTACATCGCTCCCTACGCCTTCTCGCGGGAAGGGGGGCACCAGCCCGAACGGGAGCGCAAACTGCTGCTTCACAAGCGGGAGATCGAGAAGATCGCCTCCAAGGTAGCTGAACGAGGCCTGACCCTCGTCCCGCTGGGTATGTACTTCAAAGAGGGGAGAGCTAAGGTCGAGCTGGGACTCGGTCGTGGCCGGGCGCGCTACGACAAGCGTCACGCGCTCAAGGAGAAACAGCAGAAACGGGAGATGGATCGGGCCGTCCGCAGGAAGGGTCGGGTCTGAGGTTCGGAATCACCTTCCCGCGCCTACCCTGCGGGGGCGAAGGTGACCGCCGGGTTGAGGATTCGATGGGGGTCGAGTGCGTGTTTGATCCGCCGTATCGCATCCCGCTCCTCGGGCGAGGTGGTGAGGTGAAGCCACCGACCTTTGGCGACACCGATCCCGTGCTCACTCGCTACCGTCCCGCCGTATTCGACGACCAGCCCCAACACCCTGTCGGCCACCGTTTCATAGTCGGCCGGTCCCCGCACGTTGACGTGGCAGTTGCCTTCGGCGAGGTGGCCGAACACGAATACCTCACCGTCTAGTTGTTCCAGGTCCGCAACGAACTCATCGAGGCGAGGGAGGGGTACGCCGACGTCGAACTTGTGGGGCACCCCACCGGCGCTCAGGGTCTCGGTGATCGCCTCGCGAAACTCCCAGAGCCGCGTGTCGATCAGCGCGTCCGTGGACGGGTCCAGGTCGGGGAGGCGGCTCGATTCGACCAGCACGTAGTAAGGATGCTCACCCACGGCCGGCAGGCTGCGGCCGAGGTGTTCGGTCACAACGGCGAGGCAACTGTGGCTGAGGAATTCGAGGGCGGTTACGTCCGATCCGCGCAGACCCAGACCGTCCGACGGATGTGACACCCCCAGCAACACGACGTGGCGTTCGCCGCCGACCCGTGGTGACAGTCGGAGCCGGGCGGCAGTGATCACGCCCAATGTTCCCTCACTTCCGACGAACAACTGGGAGAGGTCGAACCCGGCGCTGTCCTTCTCGATGCCCGCCAGGCGGGAAACTACGTTTCCGTCGGCAAGGACCACCTCGAGCCCGAGCACCTGACGGCGGGTGTCACCGTTGGCGATGACCCTGATGCCACCGGCGTTGGTGGCAATGGTTCCCCCGACGGTGGCTGAGTCCCGGGACGCCAGATCGACCCCGTATTCGAAACCCGACCGGCGGGCATGGTCGCGGAGGGCGGCGATGGTGACCCCGGCGCCGGCCGTGACCTGACCCGAGATCGTTTCGATCGGGTCGAGCCTCGTCAGCCGGCGCAACGACAGCACCACTTCGCCGTGGTGAGGGACTGATCCGCCCACCAGTCCCGTGTTTCCTCCCTGGGCGACGACCGGCACCCCGGCCTCTCGGCACAGCGAAACGACCTCCCGGACCTCGCCGACCGTACCGGGCCGGACTACCGCCCGGGTCCAGCCGCTCCATGCGCCCGTCCAATCGGTAACGTACCCGGTCACCATGTGTTGTTCGGAGAGCACTTGGGTGGAACCCACCACCTTCGCCAGCTCGGTTCGCAGGCGCTCGGTTGTGTTCCGATCGGCAGTGCTCAGTTCTGATCCATTACTCATGGCTACTCGACGATAGACGGGTGGGGTCCGAGACGACTGCGCCGCCGGCCCGTCATCCTGGCCGTGCTCAGCCGGTTTCCCTCATCGGGTCTTGCCAACTCCAGTATTCCCCAGGTATGGCAGGGGTCGAACGACTGATCGACCTACGCCTCAGCGCCCAGCTGCTCAAGCTCGTCGAAGATCGTGAGGAGTTGCTCTTCCGGCAGCAACCCGGCCGTTCGACCGAGGACGGACCCGTCGGGACCGGTGAAGACCCAGAAAGGGAAGGCGCTTACGCCCAGTTTCCTAGATAAGACACCCGACTCGTCCATCAGCACCGGGAAGGTGAATTGGCTGGTCTCGAGGTAAGGCACCAACGGATTCGAGGCATTGTCGTCCATGCTCGTCGTGATTGACACCAGCTCGAGATGCAGGTACTCGTCGGCGTGGTTCGCATGCCAGTTGGCGACGATCGGCAGCTCCTGCTGGCAGTAGGGGCACCAATGCGCCCATACAAACCACGCGCGCGCTTTTCCGTCGGCCGGGTCGAACGTCATCGTTGTTCCGTCGTAGAAGTGCACCCCGCTGATCGCGGTGAGGCTGAGGCCCAGCGCGGTGTCCCGCCCGCTTGGGGGATATCGGGGCAGATCCGTGCCGACCAGAGAGGCCGGGGCATCTCCCCCGATTTGTGATGCGCCGGAGGACTCGAGGGATGCGAGTCGATCGCCGGCGGAGACAATATCGCCGGCCACGGCAGATACCAGCTGTTCGAGTTGCGTCACCTGGTCTTGCAGCGCCGCGACATCCTGGCGGGCAGACAGGAAGGCGGCCAGCAAACCAACGGCCAGCGCCAGAGAGAGCGCGGCTCCACCGAGCGCCAGTGAAGCGGTCCGGGAGCCACCAGGCTCGCGGCGGGTCGCCTCCGGGAAAGGGTTCTCGAGCTCCGGCATGGTCGACACGGTACCGGACGCGGGCACATATTTCGATCTGACCCGGTGTCCCGAGTCGCAGGTCATGCCCGGATTCACGGACTTCGATGCCTTTTCCCAATGCCTGCATCCTGCGTCCTACGTCCTGGTCGGATGACGCCGGATGGTTCGGCGGAACCAGCACGGGCATGCAACACACGACACTGGGCGGAAACGGGAAGGCGAAACTCGCCGGATCGGCTACATTGGGAGTGCTGAATAAGCGCCCAAGGGGGTGACTTGGTTTCGACTTTGAGGGTTGAAGCGACGGAAGCGAGCCGAGGTCTCCGGAGTCCTCGTTAAAGAGCCGGAAACACGATAAGTGCCGAAGACAACTTCGCACTGGCTGCGTAAGTAACACAGCCCGTCTGACCAGGAGGGCCGCCTACACCGATCGGATCAGGCGTCGCCAACGTAGGCTGCTCCCGCCGGGATTCCGGGACCGGCGGGGTAAGTACAACTCTGGATAGGGCGGAGGGAAACTTGCCGACAGGGTCCCACCGTCCGAAAGCTCGCTGTCGGCTGCGCTCGGAGATGCCGGCGCTGAAGCCTCAGAGGACCGGGGTTCGAATCCCCGCACCTCCACCGTCCAGTCCCTCGCGCAAGCGAGGGACTGCTCCTATCCCTTCTGCTCGACGTGTTGGATTGAGGTTGCCACCATTCGGTGCCACCATGACCTCATGGACGTGGCGCTGGTCATCGCCGGCGTGATCGCCGGATTGGCTGTGCTCATGTACGGAGGTCACCGCTTCTTGCTCTATGCCGAGCAACGGGGCTGGGTGTATTACAAGCACAGACGAGCGCCGGCGGGTCAGTGTCGGCGGCTTTCATGGAATTGATGAAGATCTACCGCCCGGAGATCGAGCACGTCATCGAGGAGGAGCGTGGCGGCGACCTTCGGGTCACCGACGATGAGACCGGGCAGAAGCGCGACCCCGGCCGGGTTGAGTCGGACGTCGAAGACGACTAAATCGACTGTGTGATGGATCGGGCGGTCGGCGAGAGGCTCAGACCACTGCCTGCAAGATCCATACGACGCACACACCAGTGTCGATCGTCAGAGCAGGTTGCGGGTCTTGCGGGCAACGGCTGTGGCAACAGGGCCCGCCACCAGGCGGGTGGGTTGAGCACGACGACCGCCGGCGGGATTGCCCGCCAACACCTCGATGGGGGCGGGGCACAAGCTGGTGAGGGCAAACCGGTCAATCTCCCAAGCTGATACCGAGCGACCGGGCCGTGTTGATCCAGGGATGATCGAGGGGGACCGTTTTCCGCTTCCCGGCCACCTCTTCCAGCGGCACCGGCTCGGTGCCCTCTCCCCTGGCCGCCACCATGACTCCATGAATGCCTTCGTTGATATACCGGGCACAGGCGCTCCCGAGGCGGGTGGCCAACACCCGGTCGCCCGGCGATGGCACCCCTCCTCGCTGCACGTGTCCCAGGATCGTCACCCGGGATTCCAGCCGGGTGAGCTCCTCGAGGTTCCTGGCCAGGCGGTGGGTGTGCTCGGCTTGCTTGTTGAGGGCTTGCTCGAGTTTCGACGTTGCCTTGCGCAGGGCTTCTCCTTCACCCGCGTTCTTCTTGCGGGCCTTCCATTTCTCGAGGGTATCGGCCTGTTTCTGAGAGAGAGCCCCTTCTGAGACGGCGATGATGCTGAAGGTGCTGCCTGCCTGGCGCCGCTCGATGACCGCCTGGGCTACCCGTTCGAGGTCATAGCGGATCTCGGGGATCAGGATCACGTCGGCACCACCCGCCAACCCGGCTCCGAGCGCCAGCCAGCCGGCGTTGTGTCCCATGACCTCGACGACAACGATGCGGTGGTGGCTGTGGGCGGTGGAGTGCAGCCGGTCGATGGTCTCGGTGGCGATTGTCAGAGCGGTGTCGAACCCGAAGGTCACATCGGTCATCGCAACATCGTTGTCGATCGTCTTTGGCAACGTGAGCATACGCAGCCCGGCCTTGGCTAGATGGAGCGCGTTCTTCTGAGTACCGCCACCACCAAGGCAAACCAACGCGTCCAGATGGTTCTCGTGGTAGTTCTCGACCATCAGGTCGGTCATATCCATCGTCCGGCCCCCGACCGGCATCTTGTGGGGTTTGTCGCGGCTGGTCCCGAGAATGGTTCCGCCGGCGGTCAGAATGCCCGACAGTCGGTGGCCGTCCAGCCGGAGGGTGCGGTTCTGCATGAGCCCCCGGAACCCGTCGCGGAAACCGATCACGTTCATACCGTAGGAGCGATGAGCCGTCTTGCCGATGCCGCGAATGGCCGCATTGAGACCGGGCGAATCGCCCCCGGCGGTGAGGATGCCGATGTTTCGATCCATATCGCCTCAACTGTATCCAACATGAAGGACATCTCATTATCGGCCCCTGCGGCCCGATTCTGAACGTTATGGAACCGGTAACCCCGGCCTACCATGACCCATCGTGACCGTACACATCGACCTTCCCGACCGGCTCATAGAGCGCAGCCAAATGGCACTCGAGCATGTGGTGGATCGAAAACCCGGTGGGCGGCGCCGAGGGGGACAGGAGGAGATGGTCGCGGCTATCGCTTCGGCCATCGATGACGGCGCTCACGTGTTGTGCGAAGCAGGTCCGGGCACCGGCAAGTCGTTCGGATATCTGATTCCGGCGCTGTGTTCCGGCCGGCGGGTAGTGGTATCTACTGCCACCAAGAGCCTCCAGGATCAACTATCGGCCCGCGATCTGCCTTTCCTGGCGGACGTGCTCGCCGAGATCGGGATCGCGTTCAGGTGGGCCACGGTCAAGGGCCGCAAGAACTACCTTTGCCGGTCGCGTCTGGTTGAACGCCTCGAAGCTGAAGGGGGCTCTTCGCAACAGGGTCTCTTTGAAGAGGAAGCCCTCCCCGAGACCATCCGGCTGCTGGCGGAGTGGGCGGACTTGAACAGCACCGGCGATCGAGACGACTTACCCGAGCAAGTACCCGAGGAACTCTGGTCCGAGGTGTCGGTGGCCGGTATCGAATGCCCGGGCCGCGATGGGTGCCCGCAGGGCGAGAGTTGCTTTGCTATGGCGGCACTGGAGACAGCGCAGGAAGCCGACGTCGTTGTGGTGAACCATCACCTCTATGGAGCGGACTTGATAATGGGTGGGAGCGTGCTCCCCGAGCACGACCTGGTCATATTCGACGAAGCCCACCGACTCGAAGACACCATGGCATCCGCTTTTGGGATCGACATGACGGAAGGGCGGTTCTGGCAGTTCCAGCGGTCCGCCAGTTCCTATCTAGGAGGAGCCTCCACGCCGCGTCTTCTCAAGGATCTGACCCGGCGAGTTCGCGAAGTCGACGATGCCCTCAGGCAGACACCGCTCGGAAGGATCCCCCAACCCTCTTCGACGCCCATCGGTACTGCCTTCTCCGCCGCGGCCGCAACGGTGGGGGAAGTGTTGACGGCGATTCGTGACACCAAACCTTCGACCCCGGGATCGCTGGGGGCTCGGGCCCGTGTCTTGCGATTGGGGGGTCATCTGGCCGGCGACATTGCCATGGCCCTGAGTCCCCCGGAAGGTCACGTCGCCTGGGTGGAGGGCGAAGGCATCCGCCCTTCGCTCCGGCTTGCGCCCGTGGAGGTGGGGCCGCTGCTGGCCGAACACCTCCTGTCGGTGAGGCCGGTGGTGCTCACGAGCGCAACGCTGTCCGTTGGGGGTTCGCTGCGGCCGGTGGCAACTCGCCTTGGCTTCGAGGCAGAAGGAGACCAACCGCTCGGCTACCGGTCGGTGCGGGTGGGAAGCCCGTTCGACTACGACGCGCAAGCCTGCATCTATGTGGCGGCTCGACTGCCCGAACCCCGATCGCCCGATTATCAAGCGGCCGCACTCGACGAGACCGAGTGGCTGGTCGAGGCATCCGGTGGCCGTGCCCTGGTCCTGACGACGAGCTACAGGATGCTCGAAGCCCTGGCAGGTCGGCTGAAGGAGAAGATGCCCTTCAGCGTGCTGGTGCAGGGCGAATTGCCCAAGCGGCGGCTGGTGGAGCGATTCGAACAGGACGAGACCTCGGTGCTGGTCGCGACCATGGGGTTCTGGGAAGGTCTTGATATTCCGGGGCGATCGCTCGAGCTGGTGGTCATCGACAAGCTCCCTTTTCCCAGACCCGACGATCCGTTGTGGGCTGCCCGACGGGAAGCGGCAGAGCTGGCCGGTCTGTCCGCCTTCAACGCCGTCGATCTGCCCCGAGCAGCCATTCTGCTCGCCCAGGGTGCGGGACGGCTGATCCGATCGACCGAGGACCGTGGATTGGTCGCCTTGCTCGATTCCCGGCTGATGAAACGCCGGTACGGCCGTCACATCCTCCGATCGCTACCCGCCATGCCGCGGACGACCTCACCCGAGGTGGCCCTCGCTTTCCTCCGGTCCGGGGGTGATGCGTAGTGGGGGCGACGGCCGGCGAGGAGCGCAGCCTTGAGGTCCCGGCGCAGATCTACGAGGCGATGATGGCCCACAGCCGGTTCTCCTATCCCGAAGAGGCGTGCGGCCTGCTGGCCGCCGATGATGAAGGACGGCTGCGCATGGTCTACTGCCTGACCAATGCGGACCACTCGTCATCCTCCTACACCATCGAGCCGACCGAGCATTTTCGCGCTCTTCGACATGCAGAGTCCCACGGGTGGGAGCTGGCCGGCGCGTTTCACTCCCATCCCCACTCCGCCGCGTTTCCGTCGATAACCGACCTTCGGCTGGCTGCGGAACCGGATTGGATCTACCTCGTCGTCGGGCTGGCAGGCACTCCTGAATTACGCGGTTTTTCTCTCCGGAGCGGAACGATCAACGAAGTCGTGCTGCGGGTCGTCGGCTGAACCGACTGCCGGCGAGCCCGGTTTCTCATGAGGAGCAGGTCGGGATGGTGTCGTACACTTCGAGGCCATGCGTCTCACAATCCTCGGCTCTAATGGCACCTACCCGACCCCCGGTCGGCCAACCTCCGGGTACCTGCTGCAACATGAGGAAACCTCCATCTGGATGGACACCGGATCGGGTACCTTCGCCGCACTACAAAGAGTGATCGACTTCACCACGCTCGATGCGCTCGTCATCTCCCATGTGCACGCCGACCATTGCCTCGACGTTTTGGGCTTTTACCATGCCGTCAAGTACGGCGGGCTAGCCAGGACTGGCATTCCCACCTACGTTCCGGCAGGTCTGGCGGAGCGTTTGAAAGGGTTTCTGGGCGACCCGGACCACCCACTTGGTGCGACACTCGACTTCCGGGTGCAGGACGACCAAGAGCACGCCACCATCAGTGGTATTGAGGTTGATTTCGCCGTCACCGATCACCCTGTGCCAACCCTCGGGGTGAGGGCCACAGACGGGACCGGACGGGTGCTTGCCTACTCGGCGGACACCGGACCTCAGGGGGAATGGTCCCGGATCGCAGACGGCGCCGACCTGTTCTTATGCGAGGCGACCTATCAAGGGTCGGCGGATGAGAAGCCCTGGTCGCATCACCTGACGGCCGGCGAGGCCGGACAGATCGCCCGCCGGGTGGGGGCGAAGGCACTGATGCTGACACACATCTGGCCGGCGCTCGACCCGGAGCGGTCGGTACAGGAAGCGGAGCATACATTCGGGAAGCCGGTCGGGCTGGCCGTCCCCGGAATGGTAGTGAATGTCTAGACCGAGGAGAGCGGAGTGACATCGAGAGAGCGGCCGGCCGACGAGCTGAGACATGTACGGATCACCCAGGGCTACACGGACATGACCCCCGGGTCGGTGTTGATCGAAATGGGTCGCACCCGTGTCTTGTGTACCGCCTCAATCGAAGAAGATATGCCGCGCTGGATGCGCGGCCGTGACACGGGATGGGTGACCGCCGAGTACGGGATGTTGCCCGGCTCCAGCGCGGAAAGAATCCGGCGGGACAACTACACCGGTGGACGCTCCAAGGAGATCTCCCGGCTGATCGGGCGGGCGCTCCGGTCGGTGGTCGATCTGTCGGGGATGCCGGAGATGATGATGCGGGTCGATTGCGATGTAGTCCAGGCTGATGGCGGCACCAGGACGGCCGCCATCACTGGAGCCTGGATCGCCATGCACGATGCCTTCACAGATGCTTTGGCAACCGGTCGTCTGGCCGCCAACCCGATCCACGACCTCCTGGCCGCCATTTCGGTCGGCAACGTCGGCGGGGACATTCTGCTGGATCTGGAGTATGTCGACGATGTGGCCGCGGATGTCGACATGAACGTGGTCATGACCGGGCGAGGGCTCCTCGTCGAGGTTCAAGGGACGGCGGAGGGAGCTCCGTTCACGCGGGAGGAGCTGAACGCCATGCTGGATGCGGCTGCCAAGGGCATCGAGGAATTGTTCGTTCTGCAACGGCAGGCCGTGGCCCCGTGAGGATCGAGCGGCTGGTGGTCGCCTCGAAAAACGAGGACAAGCTGGGCGAGATGAAAGCAGTGTTGCTGGGACTCGGATTGGTCAGCGAGATCGCGGCCGGTCCCGACTGGCCGGATGTCGAGGAGACCGAGCCGACCCTGGAAGGGAACGCCCTCTTGAAAGCGCGGACGGTGGCCGCCGCCACCGGCCTGCCGTCGCTCGCCGACGACACCGGCCTGGAGGTAAATGCTCTCGACGGGGCGCCGGGCGTCCGGAGTGCGCGGTACGCGGGGGAGCGGGCCTCGTATGCCGACAACGTCCGGGTTCTGTTGGAGCATCTTGCCGGAGAACCCGAGCGGTCGGCTCGTTTCCGCACCGTGATGGCCCTGGTCATACCGGGCCGGGGGGAGATCGTCGCCGAGGGTGTGCTGGAGGGCCGGATCATCGACACCGGGCGCGGCGATTCGGGCTTCGGTTACGACCCTGTGTTTGAGGTGGATGGCCGCACCCTGGCTGAGATGGACGTTGCCGACAAGAACGCCATCAGTCACCGGAGCCGGGCTTTGCAAGCTCTCGCCGAGAAGCTACGCAGGCTGTAGACGGCAATTGGTGGTCGGTCGTTGATGATGCCCGGTTCGCAGTCGATGGTTGAATGGTGGAAGCTCGGAGCGGG
>Ga0209109_10001269_pt1 | contig 13926 bp, 10 predicted proteins | sample Rifsed10ft2_FD_184004 | JGI IMG/M metagenome (GOLD analysis project Ga0209109, IMG submission 184004) | Soil microbial communities from Rifle, Colorado, USA - sediment 10ft 2 (version 2) | ecosystem: Environmental > Terrestrial > Deep subsurface > Rock core/Sediment | place: Rifle, Colorado... | reverse complement strand
GGCGGGGGCCCGCCCGCCTCGATCTTGCCAGTCTGCCCGTCCCGTACCATAGCGTTCCCTCTCTTCTTCTCCGTGTCTCCAAACGTCCACAGCGGCTTAGGATACTCAATTTGCGCGAAATCGCAAATACGGTCACTTGCCACTCATCCCGCAATCTCATAATCCGTCGCCCGTTCGGCGGCCTCGCGCTCCATCTCGCGCATCGCCGAGGCGACTTCCTCCAAAGCCACGCGCTGCTTGCGATACAGGTCGGCCTCGCTCACCGCCAGGCGCATGGCCACGTCGCGCACGCGGCGGTTTTGCAGGAACTTCAACTCGAGGATGTTGTACAGCAGCCATTCGGTCGTGAACCTGCGCTGGCCTTCCGGCTTGAGGCGTTCGATGGCTTCCCGCAAAACGGCGCGCAGCGCGTTCGCGGCGTTGCCGTCGTGCTCGCGCAGCGCGCGCTCCACCACGCGGAGGCGCAACAGCGGGCTGTTCGTCAACTTGGGGCCGCCCCAGTAGTGGCTGAGCGCGTCCTTGACCAGCTGCACCAAATCGGCGTCGGCGATCACGGTGTCGGCGGCGGTAAGGGCTTTGGCGCCGGAGTAGGCCGCCGAGGCGCGCAGGCGCTGCAGGGCTTCGATCTGCGGGAGCAGGCGATCCACCGCGCGGAACACTGCCTGCTGCAAGCGGCGGTCTTCGAGCGCGGCGGCGGCCCGGCCGGCGAGTAATCGGAGCGCGGCGGCCTCGTCGGCGGTGAGCTGCGCAGGCGCGGCGCGCGCGCGCAGGCCGAGCAGGCCAAGCGGCTCGTCGGTCGAGGGACTCCGGAGCGGCATGATCCAGAAATTGCCCCACGCGAACAGCCCGACCGCGGCGCCCCCCTCCGGGTTCGCCACGCCGACCGGGGCCGGGCCGAGCGCGGTGAACGGGGGAGGCTCCCCCTCGGCGCGCGTCGGCGCGTCCGGGCCGAGCGTCACCTCGTAGTCAAGTTTGCCATCCTCGCCGATCGCTGCGATGAACGCCGACGGGGATCGCAGCGTGTCACAGAGCGCCGCCAGGACGGATTCCAGAAATTGGTGCAGGTCGCCGGAGGTGAGCAGGCGCTGCTCCAGCAATTGCAGGCGGCGCAGCTCGCCGCGGTCCGCGCCGTAGAACAGCGCGCGCTCGACGGGCAGGCGCAGAAGCGTGATGAGGAATTGCAGGAGGAGCAATACCGAAATGACGATGAACGGGAGGACGCGCGGATCGTAGACGCCGAAGTGCGGGCCGACGCGGTTGACGAGGACGTACACCGTCAGCACGCTGGAGGCGACGACGGGGCCGCGCAGCAGCCATTGAAACAGCCGCCCTTTGACCACCCGGTCCGTCTGCGTGACGCCGAAGAAGGCCACGGTGTACGCCATCACCACGAGCAAGCCCGCGACCGTGAGGTTGGTGGACAGGACGAGCGTCCAGAAGATGAGCGGGTGCAGGGCCGCCGTCTGCCCGGCAATGAGCAAGAACGGAAAGGTGCCGAGCGGGGGAGCGGCTGCGGAGGTGATGAGGTAGATCATGCGGCGGCGGGTGGTGGAGGTCTGGCAGCGGCGGTAGGCGCGCAGAAAGTTCCACCCGGCCCACGTCAGGCTGCCGACGAAATAAGCGAGGAAGGCCACGAACAGCGGCCCGGCGCGCAAATGGGCGGCGCCAGATTCGGTCACGGCGTCCCGGACCAGGATGTCGGTGAAGGCGGCGGCCACCAGAAATGCGCTGGCCGTGAGGTACAAGATGCGGATGGACAGCCGCCGCCGCCCGCGCGAGGGCCGGCCCACGATAGTCAACAGCGCGTCGGAGAAATGCAGGTACGTGGCCGGGATGTAGGCAATGCCGAGCCACTGAAGCCGCAGCCACACGTCGGCGTGGGCGGTCGGCAGGGTGCTGACGACCGCATCACAAAAGTAGACGGCGGACACAAAGACGAGCAGGGCCGCGAATGTCCGGGCGACGCGGTCGCGCAAGTTGAAGGTCAGCGCGTACAGCAGCAGGGAAAAGGCGGTGATAGAAATCCCGGCCACGAGGATCTGATTGAGGGTAGCCAAGCCATTGATGAGGACGGACATTGCCGGGTGACGAAAGCCCAGTAGCGAGTGGCAAGTGGCGCGTGACGCGGCCTCCCGGCCCGTCACGCGTCACCCGGCACCCGTCACTTCAACACCATTCCAAAGAACAGAGCGACATCCTGATTGGGATAGTAACGATCATTGTAGCCGCAGAAGGCCATCCCGTGCTTCTGTGCGAAACAGATGGCGGGGTAATTCTTGGATTGCGTTTCGACGATGAGGCGACCGAGGTTGTTTTGCCGCGCCCAGTGCGCCGCCGAGGCGAGCAGCACACTCCCCACCCCGCTTCGCCGGAAGCGCCGATCCACGGCGAAGTCGGCGATCCAGCCCGTCTCCGGGGCGGCGGCGAGGGTGAGGTTGAGGTAGCCTTTGAGCAATCCCGCCTCCTCGGCCACCAGGAAGCAGACACGCCGGTTCCAGGCCTCGAGCAGTTGTTGCGAGTCGCGAGGGAAGGCCACGCGCATGGAACGCGGGAGCCGCACCGTGCGGAAGGTGATGCTCGTCTGCTCGTTCTCCTCCCGCGCGTCCATCTGCCAGACGTAGTCGGTGCTGTAGCCATGATCGAGCGCGGTGAGGGGCCGGAGGTCGGCGCTGGCGGCGGGGCGGACTTGAACTTGAGCCATAAGGGTATTTTAGCAAATTCACGGCGACGGCGTTTGCTGCGCGACGAGGTTCACCAGCGTGACCGGAACGACGCAGGGGGGCGGGAAATTCCCGGCGCTGTCTTTGACGACGAGACGAAAGGCGTAGGCGCCGGAATCATAGGCGCTGGTGTCGAAGCTGCCCAGCGTGCCGTTCACGACCGGGGTGTTGCCGACGTACAGCGATACCCACGCGCCGTTGGTGTTCGCGCCGCTGATTTGCAGGGTGTAAAAGGCAAAGTTGTCAATGTTCGCCGTGCCGCGCACTTCAAATGATCCGGCAATCTGCTGGTTCGGCCCGGGGTCGGCCAGCGTGGCCTTCGGGTTGAGGCAGCCGCTCGAGTCCACGACCAGCGGCACGTTGGTGGCTTCGGGCCGGATGGGCGTCGGCGAGGGCGCGACAGTGGGAACGTCGCCCGCCGCTGCGGTGGCCTGCGGCAGGATCACGTTGGGAACGATGTAGCTGTTCATCATGGCGACGGACATCGCCAGCGCCAGCAGGAGGATGAGCATCACGAGCGCGCGATTCTGCTTTTGCTGGGCCGCCTCTTTCTCCAAACCGAACAGCGTCCGGCCCAGACGCTGACGGGCCTGGGCCAGCAAATAGATATAGAACAGCGCAGCCGCCCCAAGGAGTGCATAGATCCAGGTCTGATATTTGACGATTAGGAGGACGGCATTTGTCATTCACACAGGCAGGTGGCCGATGGAGGATAGAGGATGGCAGGTGGGCGACGGTCTTGTGCCGCAGGGATCAGCATGGCAAGAACTCAGCCGGCCTCAGTTTGCGGGCAGGCGCCGCAGGACGCCGCGCACAATGCGGGTGAGCTTGGGGACGATCTCCCGGCCCGCCGCCAGCACTTCCTCGTGGGTGGTGAGGGTGTCCCCGTCGAGGTTCGCCGCGTTACTGATGCCGGAGAGGCCCAAGACGCGCAGGCCGCCGTGGCGCGCGACGGTGACCTCGGGCACGGTGGACATCCCCACCGCATCTGCGCCGATCAGGCGCAGAAAGCGCAGGTCGGCGGGAGTCTCGAACGACGGGCCGCCGAGACAGATGTAGACGCCCTGATGCAGGCGCAGGCCCGCCTCCTCGGCAGCCTCGAGCGCCAGCCCGCGCAGCTCGCGGTCGTAGGCGCGGCTCATGTCGGGAAAACGCACCCCGAGCGAGTCGTCGTTGGGGCCGCGCAACGGCGAGACGCCCGCCATCCCCATGAGGTTGATGTGATCGGTGATGAGCATCACGTCACCGGGCCGAAACGCCGGGTTGATCGCCCCGGCCGCATTGGTGACGATGAGGGTTTCGAGGCCGAGGCGCTGCATCACGCGAACGGGCAGCGTGACCCGCTGCATGCTGTGGCCCTCGTAGTAGTGCGCCCGCCCCTGCTGCACCAGCACCATCTGCCCCTCCAACTTCCCGATGACCAGGCGCCCGATGTGCCCCTCGACGGTCGAACGCGGCCAATAAGGGATGTTTTCGGACGGGAGGAGGATGTCGGCGTCCTGCACGGCGTCCGCAAGCGGGCCGAGGCCGGAGCCGAGGATCATCCCGATGCGCGGCGTGTGCCGCGTTTTCGCCCGGATAGCGGCCGCCGCTTCTTCAATTTGTGCGCGCGTGAAGTACTCGTCGGTCATGTGTTGCCTTCCCCCGCCGGTTCGTGAGACTCGACCTGCCGGTACATCTGCGTCGTCGAGAGATTGGCGTGTCCGAGGAGTTCCTGCACCCGGCGCAAGTCTTCGCCCGATCCCAGGAGATGCTTGGCGAAGGAATGCCGCAAGGTGTGCGGCGTCACCTCGGCGCTAATCCCGGCGGCCTCGGCCGCCTCCTTGAGAATCAACCAGACTCCCTGGCGGGTGAGTTGGTGGCCGCGGTGGTTGAGAAACAGGAGCGGCGGAGAGCTTTCTCTGGCCAGATGGGGCCGCGCCTGATCCAGATAGTCTCTGAGCGCGCCTAATCCCGACCCCAGAGGAATACGGCGGTGCTTGTCCCCCTTCCCCCGGCAGATGACGACGCCCTCTTCCCAGTCCACATCTTCCAGAAGCAGGTTAACCACTTCCGTGACGCGCATGCCCGTCGAACTGAGCAATTCCAGCAGGGCACGGTCGCGTAGAGCCTTGGGGCCGGTCTGCTGGCCGGGCGCAGCCAGCAACCGCTCCAATTCCACACGGGAAAGGGTTTTCGGCGCGTTCTTCTTGACTTTGGGAGAGGTCAGCCGGGTGGCCGGGTCGGACAGAATGATTTTCTGTTCAAACAGAAAGTGGAAGAAGGACTTGATCGCGGCGATCTTGCGGGCCACCGTGGAGGGAGCATATTCATCCGGGCCTTGCTGGAGGCGTTCAACATAAGCTTCGACAAGCTCCTGCGTCACCTCACCCGGTTCAGTGGGAGCGGCCCGGTGATCGCGGACGAACCTGGAGAATTGCATCAAATCATTGCGATAGGCCGCAATCGTGTTTTCCGAATACCCTTTGTGGGCGACAAGCGCAGCCAGGAATTGCGTGAGATACTGCTCCATGGGCCTCCTCCAGACAAGTCGGCGCCAGGAGATTATATCCTCTTTTCATAAAATTGTTGGTTTGGGGCAGATCGGCGGGGAACCAACTGACACGCAAAGCGCGCCCTCCAGCCACAATCAGGCTTTGAATGATGTCGCCTGCCTGGAAGTTGGGCCGGGCTACAGCTCAGCCATCACCCAGCAGGCGTGCGGCGGAAAGGAGAGAGTATAGGCTTGACCGACGCGGGGAATTTCCAGCTTGCGTTCATTGAAGATGTCGAGCGTGATGGGTGCGCCGCCCAGGTTGACACCCACCCGGACGATGGAGCCGAGGAAATTCACCGATTCCACCTTCCCATTCAGCCGGTTGTCGCCGCCCTCAGTCCCCAGGCGCAGTTCCTCGGGCCGCAGCATGAGGGTGACCGTTGCGCCGTTGGGCAGTGAGATGGAATCGCTGGTCGTGAGATCCTGGCCGCCGTAGGAAAGGCGGCCTGCCGCAGCGTCAACCACAGTACACCGCAGCTGGTTGAGGGTGCCGACGAAAGAAGCCACAAATGAAGTCTTGGGGTAGTTGTAAATCTCGAAGGGCGTCCCGACCTGCTCGATGACGCCCCGGCTCATGACCACCACGCGGTCGGAGAGGGACATGGCCTCTTCCTGATCGTGCGTAACGTAGACGGTCGTAATCCCCAGCTGCTGCTGAATGCGGCGGATCTCCAGGCGCAGCTCCACTCGAATCTTGGCGTCGAGGGCCGACAGCGGCTCGTCGAGCAGAAGCACCTGGGGCTCGATGGCGAGCGCGCGCGCCAGCGCCACCCGCTGCTGCTGGCCGCCGGAGAGCTGGTAAGGGTAATTATGGCCCTTGTCCGGCAAATGGATGAGCGCCAGCATTTCTTCCACCTTCTTGCGGATGGCCTCCGCCGGTCGCTTTTTGATCTTCAGCCCGAAGCCAATGTTGTCGCCCACGGTCATGTTGGGGAACAGCGCGTAGGCTTGAAACACCATACCCACGTTGCGCTGGTTCGGCGGGCGGTTGGTAATATCCATCCCGTCGAGGCGGATGAAGCCGGAGGAGGGGGCCTCGAACCCAGCGATCATGCGCAGGGTGGTGGTTTTGCCGCAGCCGCTCGGGCCGAGGAACGACACGAACTCCCCGCGCTCGACCTGCAAGTTGAAGTCTTCCACCGCGGGCGCATCTGCGAACACTTTGCGGACAGTGATCAATTCAAGAAAGGCCATTTTTTCTTCCTCGATATGGCGACACGCTAATGGCCAGCACCGCCGAGAACGCCGGGGGCGCCACGCGTTAGAAGGTCAATGAGGCCCATCGCCGCCCACGTCAGGGCAAAGCTGATAATGGTGAGCGCCGCCGGCTCGTAGGCCCGGCTGTTGCTGAGCAGCGCCAGATAAGGCGCGAAGGCCGGCCGCGCCAGGAAATTGGCGATGGTGAGTTCGCCGATGACGATGGCAAAAGTCAGCAGCGCGCCGCTCAACAGCCCGGTGCGCAAATTCGGAAAGATCACCCGCCTCAAGATGGTCGGCCAGCCCGCGCCCAGACTCAGCGCGGCTTCCGTCAGCGTGCGCACGTCCATGGCCCGCAAGCCATTGTCCACGGCCCGATACATGTAGGGCAGCGAAAGGACGACGTAACCCGCGACCAGCAGGGCGTTGGTGCCGAGGGGGGTATTGGTGAGCGACGGGAGTATCTGAACGGACAGGATCGTGACCGGACGGCCATAAGTTCGGATCAGGCCAAAGACGAGCACGATCGCCGGGATCACAAACGGCAGCAACGTCAGAAACTCGACGATGGGACGCAACCTCGGCAGGCGCAGGTGGACCCAGTAGGCCGTGGGCACGATCAGCAGCAGACTGACGATGATCGTCACCACCGCCATTTGGAACGAAAAGGTAAACGACCGGATAAACTGGGGGTCGGCGAACGCGTTCCGGTAGGCGCCCAGGCTCAGGGTCCCCCGCTGGATCCGCAGAGAAAAGTCCAGCGTGCCATAGAGGGGCAGGAGAAAATAGAGCGCCCCCAGCACAAACCACAGCCAGCTCAAAAACGGGAAGCGCCTCATCGCAGCCACCTTTCAGTCTGGCGCTGGAGCCACGTGTAGCCAGCAATGGAAACCCCCATAATGACCACCATGCCCAAGGCCAGCGCGTAGCCTAGATTCGGATTATGCAGGACATCGCCGCGCATCTGCGCTCCGATCATAATCGTCACGAGATTCAACACGCCGCCGGTCAGGGCAAACGCGGTCGCATACGCGCCAAAGGCATTCCCGAACAGCAGGATCATGGTGCCCAGCAGGGAGGGCAACAGGATCGGCAGGGCCACGTAGCGCCAGTATTGCAGGGGCGTCGCCCCCAGGTTCTCCGAAGCCTCGCGCCATTCGCGCTTAAGCCCATCCAAAGCCGGAGTCATGATCAAGACCATGAGCGGGAACTGAAAATACATATAGGTGAGGCTCAACCCGAGAAAGCTGTACAGATTGAAGCCACGGTCATAAATGTTCAGATTGAAGGCCGATCTAAACAGCGCCGTAACGAAACCCGTCCGGCCGAGGGTGGAAATAAAGGCAAATGCCAGCGGAACACCGGCAAAGTTGGAGGCCACACCGGAGAAGGTCATGAGCGCACTGCGCACCCAGCGGGGCAGGCCGCCGATCGTCATAGCGTAGGCCAGCAGGAAGCCAAAAATCCCGCCGCCAATGGCGGTGGCGGCGCTGATCCGGATGCTGAGCCAGTAGGCCTGCACAATGTTGGGCCGGGTAAGCCCCAGGAGATTATCCAGGGTAAATTGGCCTTCGGCATTTTGGAAACTGCCGACGAAGAGCGCGGTGGACGGCAGTAAAAGAAAGGCAAATGTGAAGAGAAAGAAGGGCAATACGCCCAACCAGGCCCACGGCACGCGGCGTATGAGCGAGCTGGCCCTGGCCGGTCTCGAGTTCAGAAGTTTGGTGTCAACAGCCTCGGACATGTGTAACTCGCTTCCCGGGCCTGCAGGATCTTCAGGGCTTTAAGTGGCAGCGAGGCCCTGCTCCGGGGCAGGGCCTCGCTTTCGTCAATCACGTATACTGGTTACGGGGTCGTGTCCTGGACATCCACGCCGACGACGGAGTCCCACCCTTCGGTGATCAGCGTTTTCGCGGCGTTCTGTTGGTCAAGGGAGGGGAAGACCGCCCCGCTGACATCCGGGATCTTCGCCAGCAGGTCCTGCGGGATCACGCCACGCGCGCGCAGATCGGGTTCGCGAATAGGGTGGCAGTAGCCCTTCATCCACAGCAATTGGCCTTCATCGGAGTACAACCACTCCATCCACAGCTTGGCCGCGTTCGGGTGCGGGGCGTAGGCGCTGATGGCCTGCACGTAAATCCCGCCGAGGCGGCCTGTCTTGGGGACGACGACCTCGACCGGCGGATTGCCGGCCAGCGTATCACGGTCGGCCAGCGCCAGGTAGTCCCACTGGAGGATGATGGGGGTTTCGCCCCGGGCGAAGGTGCCGGTGTCGGCGATGACTGGGACGAAGTTGCCCGCCTGGTTGATCTGAGCCCAAAAGTCAAGGCCCGGCTGCGCGTCGTCCAGCGAGCCGCCGCTCGCCAGCGCCGCAGCGTAGACCGAGAGGATGGCCTGATTAGAAGTTCGCGGGTCGCCGGCCAGCGCCACCTGCCCCTTATATTCCGGCTTGAGCAGGTCGGCCCAGTCCTGCGGGACATTCTGGACAACGTCGGTGTTCACCTCCAGGGCCAGAACGCCATAGTAGTCGCCGTACCAGTAGCCATCGGCATCTTTGGCATCGGCGGGGATCGTATCCCAGGTGGAAACCTTGTAGGGCTGGGTCAGGCCTTCTGCCTTGGACGAGGGGCCAAACGACAGACCGACGTCAATGACGTCGGGGGCCTGCGGTCCCTTGCTGTCTTTGTTGGCCTTGATGGCCTCAATTTCGTCGCCGGAGCCGGCGTTCGGATCGAGCTCGTTGACCTGAAGGCCATACTTCGCCTTGAAACCCTCGATCACCTCGCCGTAGTTGCACCAGTTGTGCGGCAGGGCAATCGTGCTCACCGTCCCTTCGGCCTTGGCCGCCTCGATCAACTGGTCCATCCCACTCAACGCCGCAGTCGGCTGGGGCGCCTCGGTGGTGGCCGCCGGCTGGCAGGCCGTCAAAACCAGCGCCAGCGCCGCCATCAGCGCCAGGGCGTGCAACAATCTCTTCTTCATGCTTGTCCTCCTTTGGACAATTGACAACACGGTTTTCTTGATGACTGTCATTGGGCAAGCTGGGGCACTGTAGACTTTATCGAGTGAGCAAGCCTCACCTCCTCCCAGAAAACAATAACCCGGAGGGCGTCATTCCGGATTTAGTAGGGATAGTTTAGCATTATTCTTTGCAGAGTCAATTTAAGCGCACTCGGCACTCGGCGATGACCCATACGTTCGGACAGCCGTTGCACGGCTGTCCGCGCCCTCAGTACAACTGCGGACGGAGCAGGCGGGCGGGTAAGCGCCAAAGCGCGCGTGGCAGCGTTCCACCCTCACACCTGCTTCACGACAATGTCGCCGATGATATTCGCCGCCTCGTCGCCGCGGTCGGCCGCGTTCGAGAGGTGGCGGTAGATCTCGCGCAGCTTGAGCATCTCGACCACGTGCTCCACGTCGCGCGGGCCGCTGAACAGCGCCGCAATCGCCTCGCGGTACACCGATTCGACCCGGTTCTCCAGGGCCTTGGCCCGCACCGCATGGTCGTTCGCCACGCTCGGGCGGTCTTTCAAATACTGCACACTGCGACTGATCTCCTCCGCCGCATCCCGCAGGAGCGACACCATGCGGATCAGGTACGGGTTGGGCTGCACGCCCAGCGTGACCATCTCCTCGACCGTCGTCTCGGCGTAGTCGAGCACGTCGTCAATCGTCCGCGAGAGCGAGAACAGATCTTCACGATCAATCGGCGTCACGAAGGAGCGGTTCAGCTCGTCAATCAGGATGCGGCGCACTTCGTCCGCGTCTTTCTCCGCCGCACGCACCTGCTGCGCCAGCGCCTCACTCGGCTCTTTCATGTAGGCGTGCAGCGCTTCCATGCCGCGCTGGGTTTGCCCGGCCTGATCGGAGATCATCTGTAAGAAAATGTCCGGCCGCCTCTGCCGCCGGAAAAATCGCTTCAAAAACATGGGCGTTTCCTTTCTTTTACCAGGCGTGCAGCCAGTTCGAGTCACCTCATAATCAGTATCAGTATAACAACGTAAAGCGGGAGATAAAAATCCTGAATGACGCTGTTCTCGCTTGGGACCAGGACGGTTTGCGTAAGGCTGACTGAGCCAAAGGACGCCGTAATGTCGCGCGAGCCGGCTGGGGCAAAGAGGCTATAGTAGCCGTCGGGCACGACAGAGTCGTCCGGTGTGGCAAGAGTGATTGTAGAGCCGTCTATATGGCTGACGCGGACGCCGTTCACCGGATAGAAAAAATCGTCGTCGTAAACGTGGCCCATCACCAGGCCGCCGGGCTGCAGGCGGCACAGCGCGGGCGGGAGCGTGGGCAACACCTCTACTGCTACGCCGTCTACATAAAAGCCGGGGGCCGTGATCGCCAAATCCGAACGCAGGCGAAAGCGCACGCGGAAAACGCTCCCGGCGTAACGCGGGTCGAGGGCCACACGGTGAGGCGTCCAGGCCGGGTCCACACGGCCACTCACGGAATCGTAGACCGGCTGCCAGGTGTCCCCGCTATCCCGGCTGACCTCCACGCTCGGAAAGTCGAAGCCGCTCTCCGTTTCCAACCACTGCCACCAGGTCAAGACAGGCGTTTGGCCCGCATAGGCGCTGAGATCAATTGCCGGAGAGCTGAGAGTGCTGTTCTCATTGTTGCCGTAATCGCCGGACAGATTACTGGCCCAGGCTTTCGCGCCGGAATGGGCGCCGCCGGGGCCGCTGGCCGGCGCTCCCCAGGCCCACGACGCGTTGCCACTGGCGGTGTACCCTCCATCACTCGCTTCGAAATCCTCCGCATAAGCCAGAGTGGTGGCAGCGGGGATGACGCCAATCCCAACGTGATCCACGTAGTATCCGGCAAAGCCTCCCACCTCGGAGCGCAAACCGATGCGGAGGCGGAAGTTGCTCACGGCGTAACTCGGATCGAGTGTCACACGGTGGGCGGTCCACCGCGCGTCAATCATGCCGCTCACTTCTCCATACACCACCGCCCAGGTCGCGCCGCCATCTTTGCTCGCCTCTACGCCGGCAAAGCCGTCATATTTCTTGGTTTGCAACCACTGCCACCAGGTCAGAATGAGAGTCTGGCCTGCGTAGGCGCTCAGGTCAATGCCGGGGGAAATCAAGTAGCCGTTTTCGTTATTGGGGTAGTTGCCAGACAGATTCGTGGCCCAGACCTTAGCGCCGGAATAAGCATAGCCAGGGCCGCTGGTCGGGACGCCCCAGGCCCAGGAGGTTGTCCCACTTGTAGCGAAACCGCCATCGCTGGTTTCGAAATCTTCCAGATACACGTACTCGGGTTGATGGCCGGGAGCGACACAGGCCGCGAGGTCAATATTCAAAACTACGTCCTGAACGACATTCCCGGTCGGCGGGGTCACAACCTGTGTCACGGAGATGTAGCCCCCGCCGACCGCACTCACGGTGAAGGTATACGTGATGCCCTGGCGCAAGCTCACGGAATAAGCGCCGGTGACCGGATCGGTAAACACGGTGCTCGAGTAACCTGGGGCGGAGATGACAACGCGAGCATAGAGCGGCCAGGAGTGCCCGGAGCCTTGCGTCACGATGCCCTGCACCCTGGCCGGGGCCAGCGGCGTGAGCGCGAAGTCTTTTATCTGTGTGCCGCCGTCTGTCACCGGGATGCCCGTCGCCGATTGGGCCACATAGCCATACACGGAAACCGCAACGTCAAAGACCCCCACCGGCAGGGCCGCAAATTGGAAATAACCCGCGGCGTCCGTGAGCGTCGTGTTCATCCCGGCCACAACCGTGACGCCGGACAGAGGCAGGCCGGTCGAGGCGTCCTTCACCGTCCCCTGCAGGCGCCCGCGCGGGCCAAGGGTGCAGGACGGAAACTTGAACGAGCCAATGCGCGTATGCCAGCGGACGGCTGCGGGGGCGGGATAATACTCCTGCGTATACCAAAAGGTGCAGTCGTCCATCGGGTCTACCGCCATCATGCTATAGTCACCCCAGCGGGGGAGCAGCCCGACTTGCGAGCCGCCCCCGGCGATCAGCGTGGCCTCACCCTGCAACAGAGCGCCAAGCGGATCGCCGGCCAGTCGCCCGGCGTACCGGATGGAGGGGTTGGTCGCGGCGCTGGAGACAGAATATCCAAGCGCGATGTTGCCGACTCCATCCATCGCCATGCTCCCCATCCACCGGTGATCGCCGTCGGGCGCGTAGGTGCCGACCTGGTAGAGCGTGGGCATGCCGCCCGGCAAACGCAGCTCGTACCAACGGATTCCGGCGCGCCCGACTCCATCGGCGTCTACGGTATGATTGACTACCAGCGCCTCGTGGTCCCCAAAGTTGCGATAAGCCAGGCGGTACATCAACCGGTCGCTCAGACTATCCAGCCTCAGGTCGGTGTCCGGCTGGTCAATGCACTGCCGCTCGCCGTTGGCGCACAGGTCCGAGTCAAAGCCCAGACCGGCGGCGCTTAGATTGATCACTTGCGGGCCGGTGAAGGTGGAGGTGGAGGGATTGCCCCAATCCACGTGGAACCGCCAGACCTGAAGCTGATCCGGGGAATAGCCCCAGGCGTTGTCGTCGAACTGGATAAAATAGTTGGGCGCGCCGGGGGGAGGCGGGCGGGAACCGTCGAGATCGGCGGGGAGCATCCCGCCCAGGTAGCGGTCAAGGTTGAATAGATCAAAGTAAACCATGGCCGCAGGCAGACCGGCCAGCATCTTCGCCCGGTCGAAGGCGACCACGCCCTGCCCTGCCCAATCGCTCTGCTCGAACTGGTTCACCGCCAGGTAATACGCATCCGGCCACACGCCGAGCTTGGGATAGTCGTTGAGCTTGGTCGTGCTGATCAGAAAGTCGTAGCGGAACCAGCCGCCGGTCGGGTCGCCGGTCTGGGAAACGGCAATGCATTGATGGAATTCCGGTTTGAGAAAGTTCAATGCCAGCTGGCTCATCAGCCAGCGGTTGGCGAGTTGATCGTAGAGGACGACCGGATCGCCGTCGTTGTTCGTCTCGCACATGCCGCCGAAACCCTGCCAGAGCGTATTGCCGGCCGCCGGGCCGTAGAGCCGGTTGCCGTTCTTGTCCCAGATCGCAAATAGGCGATTGACCCACTGTACGTAGTGACTGGGGCCGACGTCGCCGTTCGGATCGGGCGGAATTGAGCCGGACTGGAGCACAGCCATGTTGTCATCGTTGCTGATCCCCTCAAAATTCAAGATCGCCGCGGGCATGCGGGTGCTGCCTATCGAAGCCTGCAAGACCGGGTCACGACTCGCACCCTGGAGTTGAGCAGATTCTGCCCGCCCCACGGCGCGGGGCAAAGGCCGCACCGGGAGCGGAGGCATTTCTTCGGCCCGAATCGCGACGGGTGTCAGGTTACGCAAGGGCGGTGAGACATCGTTTTTGACTGACGCGCTCACGACCGGCTGAGGCGAGGCATTCTGCGATGACGGCATGGCCCTCACTCGGGCTGACTGAAGCAGTCCCACGGCCAGGCTGACCAGCACCAGGAACCTGACCGCATCCCTAG
>Ga0209109_10001268_pt1 | contig 13932 bp, 9 predicted proteins | sample Rifsed10ft2_FD_184004 | JGI IMG/M metagenome (GOLD analysis project Ga0209109, IMG submission 184004) | Soil microbial communities from Rifle, Colorado, USA - sediment 10ft 2 (version 2) | ecosystem: Environmental > Terrestrial > Deep subsurface > Rock core/Sediment | place: Rifle, Colorado... | reverse complement strand
CCCCCGCGAGCGGCTGATCGCGATCCTGACCAACAACTTCGCCCTGTGCAACGGCCGCTGGCCGACCCAAATCCTGATCGCCACCATCTTCCTTGGGACATTGGTGCCGGCCCGGCTGGCCGGGGTGGTCTCGGCGCTGGCGGTGGTTGGCGTGGCAATCCTGGGAGTGGGACTGACGTTCGCCGTCTCGTGGTTGCTTTCCCGCACCATGCTGCGCGGCGAAGCGTCGGCCTTCAGTCTGGAGTTGCCGCCCTACCGGCCGCCGCAGGTTTTGAAGACCCTGTATCGCTCCGTGATCGATCGGACAGTCTACGTACTCTGGCGGGCGGTCGTCTTTGCCATGCCGGCGGGGGCGGTGATCTGGATCGTCGCCAACCTGCAGCTTGGCGGAATCAGCCTCGCCGAGCGGCTGGTCGACCTGCTCAATCCCGTTGGGCTGCTGTTGGGACTGAACGGCGTGATCCTGCTGGCCTACATGGCGGCGATTCCGGCCAACGAGATCGTGGTCCCGACGATCCTCATGCTCACCGTGCTGGCCGGGGGGTTGAGCGGCGTCGGGGCGGGCGCGGGTGTGATGTTCCAATTGGAGTCCAGCGCCGGGACGCTTGCCATTCTGCGGGCCGGCGGTTGGACGCTGCTTACGGGCGTCAACCTGATGCTGTTCAGCCTGCTCCACAACCCCTGTAGCACAACGATCGCTACCATCTATAAGGAAACCGGGAGCAAGCGCTGGGCGCTAATATCCGTGGTGCTTCCCTTGGGGATTGGCTTGCTGCTTACGGGTGTGGTGGCTCAGCTCTGGCGGCTGGTCGCTGCGTGAGCTACCAGTTGAATCTTCGAGGGGGTCCGGCCAGCTCACGGACCGGGCGTCTGGCGTAGTCCTCCGTCCAGCGGATCGGCACCAGGGCGCCGTGCCGGAGTTCGAGTCCGGTCAAGATCCCGGGCACGACTCCGCTGCCGGTATTGAAATAGGGGATTTCCCCGATCTTGGGGAATGCCGGGCGGTGGGTATGGCCGCAGATGACGATCTCCTCGTAGGTCTTGATCCAGTCGGTGATACGCTGCTCGAGTTTCCCCATCTGGTTCGCCCGGCCAGGCCCGGCGTTCCACAGGCGTACCATCCCGCGCAGGCGCTTGCTCAGCCGGACTGCCCGGTGGGCCAAGAAGACCAACCGGTCGTTGGTGATGTCGGCCTGATGTCCGTGGACCACGAAGAGCCGCTGGGCAGTCTCGCTGTGCTGCATGACGATCCCCTCATGCACCGGCAGACCGTCTTTCTCGATTTGGTGTCCGGTCTTGCGCCGCTGATCATGATTTCCGACGATCAGGTGCAGCCTCCGGTCCAGGTCCAGTTGGTGTAAGAGTTCGAATACCCGCTTGTGGGCCTCTCGGATCGCCTCGAAGGGCCAGCCCTTCCATAATTCGTCGCCGTCGCCCACCTCAACATAGGTGAACCCAGTGCGTTCGTAATGGGACAAGACGTTGAGAAAGAGCCCGGCATTCGGGAGAAAAGAATCCGAGCCGCTGCCGTCTCCTCGGTGCAGGTCGCTGAAGAACACGAAACGCGACGAGTCGTCAAAGGGAATGGTCTTGGCGGTCTCCAAGACCTGGCTGAGACGGCGGTGGATGGTGGGCAACCAGCCGGTGTGCAGGAAAGATGCGATCCGCTCGGGGAGCCTCCCTAGTGCGGCTCGCTCGCTATTGGTCATGGTTGGGTCATGTAGGCAGACGTCACTCTAACACCGGATCCGACCTCGGCGTATAGGCGCGGGGTCCTAAGATAGACCATTGTAAGCTGAGCGCAATGTCCGGCGATAGAATGCGGGAGCTAGTAAGGGTACTCAGTGGGTTTTGAAGGCTCGTAATTATAATCTGCTCGCCATGTCGGTTGAGAGTGTGCTCGATAGCCTCCGCAATGACCCGTCCCTTATGGAGAATGTGGCGGCCTGGGAGCGGCTTCCCGCCCGGGAGGCCCGCTATGCCGACTTCCCGGCCGGCCTGGACCCCAGGCTGACCCGCGCCCTCCGCTCGTTGGGCACCGCGCCGCCGTTTGTCCATCAGGCCGCGGCGGTCGAGGCTGCCCTGGCCGGGGAAAACGTGGTGGTCGTCACCGGCACCGCCTCCGGCAAGACCCTGTGCTACAACCTGCCGGTTCTGCACTCCCTGCTCGGCGAACCTGAGGCGCGGGCGCTCTACCTGTTCCCTACCAAGGCGCTGGCTCAGGACCAGGCGGCAGCCCTGGCCGGACTGCTGGAGGCCGCACAGGCGGTCGAGCAGGTGTCGGTCCGAACTTATGACGGCGATACCCCTCCGGCCGACCGGCGCGGGATCAGGGATCAGGCCCGAGTTCTCATCACCAATCCGGACATGCTGCACATGGGGATCCTGCCCCACCACACTCAGTGGTCGACCCTCTTCGAGAACCTGCGCTGGGTCGTGCTGGACGAGCTGCACGTGTACCGGGGAGTGTTCGGTTCCAACGTCGCCAACCTGCTGCGGCGGCTCAAGCGAATCTGCCGTTTCTACGGATCCGATCCGAAGTTCGCCCTGACCTCGGCCACCATTGCCAACCCTAAGGAGCTGGCGGAAAAACTGATCGAGCTGCCCGTGCGCTTGATCGCGCCCGATCTGGACGGATCGCCACGGGCCGAGAAACACGTGATCCTCTATAACCCGCCGGTGGTGGACCCGGCCCTCGGGATCCGTCGGGCCTACACCCTGGAGGCTACCCGGATCGCGGAGCGGTTCTTGCGAGCCGGTGTTCAGACCGCGGTCTTCGCCCGGGCCCGGCTGACCACCGAAGTGATCCTGGGTTACGTGCGGGATGGGGTGGAGCGAAACGGCGGCGACCCGGGCACGATCCGGGGCTACCGGGGAGGCTATCTTCCGCTCGAGCGGCGAGCGATCGAGAAGGGATTGCGGGACGGCAGTGTGCGGGGTGTCGTCGCAACCAACGCGCTCGAGCTTGGAGTGGATATTGGCCAGCTTGGGGCGGCAGTGATTGCCGGGTACCCTGGCACGATTGCCAGCCTGTGGCAGCAAGCCGGCCGGGCCGGCCGGCGGAGCGAGGTTTCGGCGGCGGTGCTGGTAGCCTCCGGCGCGCCGCTCGACCAGTTCGTCGCCGCCAATCCGCGCTATCTGTTCGAGAATCCGCCCGAGCACGGCCTGATCAATCCGGACAATCTGGCGATCCTGATGCGCCACCTGCGCTGTTCGGCCTTTGAGCTCCCATTCGAGGCCGGCGAGTCCTTTGGTTCCTACCAGGAAGTGGGGGACTTGCTGGATTTCCTGTCGGACGAGGGGGTCTTGCACCGATCCGACGGCGTCTACCGCTGGATGGCCGACTCGTATCCGGCCGAGGGAGTGTCCTTGCGGGCCGGCGAAGATGCCACGGTGGTCATTCAAGAGGTGAGCCAGGGCCGCCCGATCGTGATTGGGGAGGTCGACCGGGCCACTGCCCCGATCCTGGTCCACGAAGGAGCGGTGTACACCCACGAGGGTCGATCGCACCTCGTGCAGCGCCTGGATTGGGAGAACGCCCTTGCGGAGGTCATACCCGAAGAGGTCGATTACTACACCGACGCCTCGGAGACGGTAGACCTCGAGGTGCTCAAGATCTACGATGCGGATGAGACCCGGCCGACTCGGCGGGCCCATGGCTGGACCCGGATCACCGCTCAGGCAACTTCTTTCCGCAAGATCAAGCGCTATACCCACGAAACTCTCGGCTATGGGGAGATCGACCTTCCGCCGCGGCAGTATGAGACCAGCGCCTACTGGCTGTGGATCGCGCCGGAAACCGTCGAGCACCTGGAGGCCGAAGGCGTATTGATCCCACCCAACGAGTACGGGCCAGATTGGCCGGCGGCCCGGGAGGCCGCCCTCGAGCGTGACCAGCGGCGCTGCCGCCAGTGCGGCGCGCCGGAGCGGGAAGGACGGACCCATGACGTCCATCACCTGCGGCCCTTCCGCGAGTTTGGTTACGTGCCGGGGGAAAACCGCAACGATCGGGAGGCCAATCAGCTCGACAACCTGATCACTCTGTGCTCCACCTGTCACGCCCGGGCCGAGTCGGTCCGCGGCACTCGCAGCGCGCTCGGCGGATTGGCCTATACCCTGCGCAACATCGCGCCGCTCTTCTTGATGTGCGATCCGCGCGACCTGGGCGGGCTGACCGAGGTCCGCTCCAAAGAGACCAAGTCTCCTACCATTACTCTCTTCGATCGCGCCCCGGAGGGTCTGGGGTTGGCTGAGCGGCTTTATGAACTGCACGAGCGGCTGCTGGAGGGGGCGCTGGAATTGATGCGGCGCTGCCGCTGTTCCGACGGCTGCCCGGCCTGTGTGGGTCCGGTGGGTCCGGGCGGCCGGGAGGTTAAGGCGCTGACGGCTCAGCTGTTGGAGGCGCTGCTCAGCGTCTGACGGCGCCCATCGTCAGGCCGGCGACGAGCTGATTCAGGAAGAAGCTGTAGACCACGCCCACGGGCAGGGCGACTAGGGCTGCGGCGGCCATCAGCGACTGCCAGTAGAACACGTCGCCGCGCACCAACTCGATTGGGACGCCCACACTGATCGTGCGCTGCGAAGAGGAGGAAATGAAGGTCAGGGCGTAGATGAACTCGTGCAAGGTGAGCGTAAAGGTGAACACGATCACGGCCACGACGCCCGAGATGGAGAGCGGCATCACGACCTTGAGAAAGGCGGTGAATCGGCTGTAGCCGTCCACCATGGCCGCTTCCTCCAGGTCGGTCGGGATGGATTTGAAGAAGCCCATGAGCAGCCAGGTGGCAAATGGGATCGTGATGCTCGGGTAGACCACCACTAGCGACCAGATGCTGTTGTTGAGCCCCAGCGCAACGACCACCCGGAACATTGGAATGAACAGCAGGGTCGGGGGGACCAGGTAAATGAGGAACATCCCGATCCCGGCTCGCTCGCCCCACTTACCGATGAGGCGGGCCAGGCTGTAGCCCGCCGGTAGCGCGACTGCCAGCGTGATGAGCACCACCAGCACGCCAACGACCGCAGAGTTGCGCAGAAAACCGAGGTAATTGGTTTCGAAGAGCAGCAGCTTCAGGTTGTCCAAGGTGGGCGGATCGTTGAACAGGAAGGGGTTGTTCTGCGCCCGGTAAAGGTCCCGGTCCTGTTTGAACGTGGTGATTAGCATCCACAGGAAGGGCGCGGCAGCAAAGAAACAGCCCAGGAGTACGGTGGAATAAATCCCTGCTCGCCTCAGGTACTTCAGCTTAAGCGACCTCCATCCGACGTGCCGTGCGCAGGATCAGGATCGCGGCTGCCATCAACACCGGAAACAGGAACAGCGCGATGGCGGCACCCTCCGCCAGCGAACCACCAGTGATTCCCTTGAAGTAGGCCCACACGGGCAGCACCATCGTGTAGTACACCGGCCCGCCGCGAGTGAGCACGAAGACCACCACCAAGTCAGAGAAGATGAAGATGAAGCTGAAAAGCAGCGAGATGCTCATGATCGGCGCGATCAGCGGCAGCTTGACCTGGAACAGGGTGCGCCAAAAGCTGGCGCCGTCTACCTGCGCCTGGTCGAGCAATTCCTGGTCGATAGAGCTCAAGCCGGCTGACAGGATCACGGTCGCCAACGGCAGCAAGCGCCAGACCTGGACCGCAACGACCGAGGCCATGGCCAGCTGTTCGCGGGCCAGGAAGTTCATGTGGTTGCCGGGTCCTAGCAGGGTGTTGGGGCCTAACAAACCGAGCTGGACCAGCACCCAATCGATGGGGCTGAACTTGGAGTCCAGTAGCCACAGCCAGCCCAGGGTGCCCAGCGCTACCGGCGTTGCCCAGGGAAGGATCAGGAGGGTCCGGGCCAACCACTTGCCGCGGAAGTTCTGGGAGAGCACCAGCGCCAGGATATTGGCTAGCACGAGGATGATGAGCTGAGCGACAAGCGTGAAGCCGACCGTGTTGACCAGGCCGCGGCGGAACTCAGGGGCCCGAACGATCGAGCGGAAATTCTGCAATCCCACAAAATCGAGGCTGGTATCCCCCACTGTGACGTCACTCAAGCTAAAGGCGATCGACAGCAAGAACGGAAAGCCAACTAGGCCGATGATGTAGAGCACCGCTGGCGCCAGCATCAGCGGCCCCAACACTCGCTCCCGATCGGTCAGGTAGCGGAAGCGGGGGTTTGGGCTCACAATGGCCTCGGATCGGTTCGCTTGCCGGTGCGCTTGTCGAAAAAGCGCAAGTGTTCGGACTGCACCACGAAATGGTTGCTGGCGCCAATTTCCACCGGGAGATTCATCGTGGAAGGGATCCGAGCGATCACCGTGGTTTCCTCGGAGGCACCGTCCACTGTTCCGTAGAGCAGGGTGTCCGCCCCCAGGTTTTCCACCCGGCTCACCCGGTAGCTAAACTCGGCTTCGCCATTTGTATCCCGCTGCCCACGGCTTGGGTGGAAGTGCTCCGGCCGGAAGCCCAGCGTATAGTCACCGCGGTCGAGCAGATTCATTCCCGGCGAGCCCAGGAAGGTCGCAACGAAGGTGTCGCCCGAATTGTGATAGATCTGCTCGGGCGTGCCGATCTGTCGCACTTGTCCGGCCAACATCACCGCGATTCTGTCGCCCAGCCCCATGGCTTCGATCTGGTCATGGGTCACAAAGATAGTTGTGATGCCCAGCCGCCGCTGGAAGCGCTGCAGCTCGTCACGGGCGGAGGCGCGCAGCTTGGCATCCAGGTTGGAGAGCGGCTCGTCGAGCAGCAAAACGCTGGGTTCCTTGACCATGGCCCGGCACAGCGCCACCCGCTGACGTTCGCCCCCCGAAAGCTGGCGTGGCTTCCGATCCAGCAACTTCTCGATACCCAGCACTCCGGCTGCCCAGCGCACCTTCTCCTCGATCTCCCCCTTGGTGAAGCGACCCTGGGCCTTGAGCGGAAAGGCGATGTTCTTGAACACCGTCATGTGCGGGTACAGCGCGTAGCTCTGGAAGACCATGGCCACCTCCCGGGCCCGCGGCGGTCGATCGGTCACGTCTTGTCCGGCGATCGAGATCTGGCCCTCGGTCGGCTGCTCGAGCCCCGCGATCAACCGCATCAGGGTGGTCTTGCCGCAGCCGGATGGACCGAGGATCACGAGCAGTTCCCCTTGGCGAATCGACAGGTCCACCCCGTTGACCGCCGGAACCTCCCCAAACTCCTTTTTCAGACCGCTGATTTCAACGATGGCCATGCTCTATGCCCAAGGAGACAACCGGGGCCCGTCTGAGCTTATCTCAGCGGGCCCCGGTCTTACTTGTGTACACAGACGGATCAGCAGGTTGGCTGAAAAGTTTCTGGGCTTTGATTACCCAACCGCGCAGTCCGGTGTTGCCGTCCCCCCGACCAGGCCGAGTGCTCGCCACTTCTCGAAGATCGCCTCGATCTGATCGTGGGCCTCGCACACCGCTACCTCGGCGGTCTTCTCCCCGAGTGCCACCTGCGACATCATGGTGACGACAATGTTGGTGGAGTAGACCTCACCCACGGCCGGACTGGAGGGTCCCGGCCAGCCGAGGTAGGTGACCCAGTTCTCGGCGGTCAGCAGCACCTTCAGCTTGTCGTTCGGACGCGATCCGAAGGGATCGACCGACGCCCAGCCGGTGTCGCCGTAGAGCTGGGGCGCCGTGCTGGGGAAGGCTGGGAAGTTATACAGCTCGCTGTTGAAAACCGCCTGGTTGTAGTTGGCGACCAGGTGCAGCAGGAAGGCCTTGGCGGCTTCCCGCTCATCGCCGGTCACATAGCTGGGCATCACATAGATGTTCCAGACGTGAGCGGAAGCGTGCTGATCCCCGCCCGGTCCCTTGAGCGCATCCACGAAGCCGATGTTGTCCGCCGCGGCCGGGTCGATCTTCTGCAGGCTGCGGTAGGCCGAGATCGAGTTTAGGATGTACGACAGCTCGCCGGCGATCAGGCCCTGATTGTTGGAGGCCGCGTTCCAACCAAAGACTTCCTCGGTCATCGTGTCGCGGTAGAGCTGGGCCAGGTAGTTGACCGCCTCCACCACCTCGGGGCTGTCGATGGTGACATTCTCATTCTCGTCCTGTATCGACCCGCCATAGGACCATATGATGGACCGCATGGCCATGTTGGAGTCGATCTCCGGCGACAGGCCAAGGCCCATGGGCACGCCGGATTGTTCCTTGATAGCCTTGCCGCCGACCAGCAGGTCCTCCCAGGTGTCCGGACCCTCGGGGAAACCGACCGCGGTCCACTTCTCAATGTCGTAGTCTCCCGGGTCGGGCGTCCACATATGGCAGAAGCCATACCACATGTCGTTGGCGGGCAGGTAGGAGTTGGCCTTGCAGGGTGCTACCATCGGACCAAACTGCGCCTCGGCCTCCTCCACGATATCGGTCAGGTCTTGCAAGCCCTGGACATACGTGGAGGCGCCCAGCAGCAGCTCGACCATCGTGGGTCCCTCACCGGCGTCGATGGCGGTGGCCAGGGTGGGGGCCATATCGGTGATCGCCACGTGGTCGACAGTGCACTCGACGTTGTTCTTTTCGCACCAGTCCTGTAGGAACGGATCGAACCACTTGTCGTACTGCGGCACGAAGTGAGCCCACTGGACTAGATGCAGCCGAGTGCCGTCGGGGAAGGGTTTGGCCTCGACCTCGACCGGCGCGACCACGGTCACCGGCACCTCGACCTGCCGGGTGACCTCGACCTCCTGGATTTCGGGCGTGGCCGGGGCACAGGCGCCGAGCAGCACGGCCGCGAGGGCCAGGATGCCAAAGACGTAAACGTTGTGTTTGGACATGGTTCTCCTCCTCATTTGGGTACGGGGACCACAGGGGCCGAAAGGCGTTTACAGTCTAATTCAGTCGAGACTCGCCGTCAATCAACGAACCGAATCTGGTGCACACCCGTCCCGCGGAGTTTGACTGCCGCTGGCCAAGCGCTCATAATCCGGCCTCCAAGCGGGATCCGGCTATCGCCAAGATCTGGAGGACTGAGCAATGGACCTGCAACTGAAAGAGAAAGTGGCGCTGGTAGCAGCGGCCTCGAAGGGGTTGGGCAAAGCCGCGGCCTTGGCACTCGCCCGAGAGGGCGCCCGCCTGGCCATCTGTGCCCGCAGCGAGGCGTTGGAACAGACCGCGGAGCAGATCCGTTCGGAGACGGGCGCGCAGGTCCTGGCCGTCAGGACCGATCTGACGTTCCGCGAGCAGGTGGAAGCCTTCGTCCGGCGGTCGCTGGATCACTACGGACATATCGATGTCCTGATCGTCAACTGCGGCGGTCCGCCGCCGGGCGAGTTCCTGGACTTGACCATTGAAGACTGGGAGGCCGGCATCCGGACCACCTTGATGAGCGCGCTATACCTGTGCTACGCGGTGGTTCCCCACATGCTCGAGCGTGGCTCGGGCTGCATCATCACCAGCCAGTCTTATTCAACCAAACAGCCCCTCGCCCGCTTGATTACTTCCAATTCCCTGCGCCTGGCCGTCATCGGTCTGATGAAGAGCCTGGCCAATGAGCTCGGCCCGAAGGGGATCCGGGTCAATTCCGTCAACCCGGCCTGGACCTGGACCGACCGGATCGAAAAGCTCATGACCGATCGAGCCCAGGCAAACAAGACCACCCTCGAAGAAGAGGCGGCCAAGGCGGCGGCCGGGTTGCCGCTCGGTCGGATGGGCACCTTGGAAGAGTACGGCAAGACGATCGCCTGGCTGGCCTCGCCGGCGGCCGGCTTCGTCCACGGCCACGCGTTGATGTTTGATGGGGGTGGAGTCTCCGCCCCGATCTAACCGCCAATGCGGATCGCGATCTTCGGCACCGGGGGCGTGGGGGGCTACTTTGGCGGGCTGCTGGCGCACAGTGGCCACGAGGTCACGTTCATCGCCCGGGGGGAGCACCTTCGAGCGATCCGGGCAGCCGGGCTGAAGGTGAAGAGCGTCAACGGGGATTTCACAGTACACCCTGCCCAGGCGACCGATACTCCGGCCGATGTCGGGTCGGTGGCCTATGTGGTGGTCGCGGTGAAACACTACAGTTTGCGGGAGGCCGCCTCGCGGCTCCGGCCGCTGGTCGGGCCGGAAACAACCGTCGTGCCCCTGCTGAACGGCGTGGACGCCCACGCGCACTTGATTGAGGCCGTCGGGACTGGCCCGGTCGTTGGTGGGCTGTGCAGCCTGGTTTCGCTGGTCGAGGCGCCAGGGGTAATCCGGCAGGAGAGCAAACTGCGGCGGGTGGTGGTAGGCGAGCTTGACCGGCGGAAGTCCGACCGGGTCGAGCGACTGGTGGAAGCTTGGGCCGCGGCCGGGGCCGAGGCGATCCATGCCGAGGATATCCTGGTGGCACTGTGGACCAAGTTCGTGTTCATTGCTTCCTTTGGGGGCGTGACCGCGCTCGCTCGCTGCACTGCCGGTGAGTTGCTGGGAAGCCGCGAGACCCGGGAGCTGTTCATCCAAGCGATGCGGGAAGTCGAGGCAGTGGCCCAGGCCCGCCACATCGAGCTGGCGCCAGATGCCGTTGAGAAGGGGCTATCCATCGCGGTCGACTTCGAACCGACCGCGACCTCCTCCATGCAGCGGGACGTGGCGGCTGGCAGGCCCTTCGAGCTGGAGGCCTTCAGCGGGACCGTTGTGCGGATGGGAGAGGCGGTTGGTGTCCCCACGCCGGGGCACCGCATGATCTATAGCCTGCTGAAGCCGGCGTTGCTGAAGGCGATGGGCTAGCGAGGTACTGCAGGAGCCGAGAGCGCCAGTGTAATAAGTGAAATCAAAACCTCCCGAGGGCAGGCTGACCTCTCGGGAGGTCTGCTTTCGTTAGTCGAGCTCAGGGCTTGGAGATCTGAATTCCGTCGGTCAACTCGCCGCCCCAACCGAAGTCGGAGGCCTTCCAGTACATGCTGAAGGTGCAGTTGGTCGTCGCCCCTAGCGAGCCGGGCGTGCAAACGAAGATGTCGCCGCCGGTGCCGCTGACGCCGCTCACTGCGAACGTCCCCAGCGTGCTCAGGTAGATCTCACCCGAAGCAGTATTCACCCATACGCCATTGATATCTTCGGATGACGAGCTGTTCAACCCGACATCGGACCCGTCAAGATAGAGCGACCAACTTCCGGCGGTATTCTCGCCAGAGCTCGTCTGCAGGAAGGCGGCCAGGTCTTCATCTGTTCCTGAGGCGCCGGTAACGCTGAAGGAGCCGCGGGTGCTGATCAGGAGACGGCCGTCAGGTGCGAAGTCAATCGCGTCGATATCCTCGCCGCTGTTCGTGGCAAGTCCCACGTCGGAGCCGTCGAAGTACCATTCGAAGTTGCCGGATGTGTCAGCCCCTAACGACCCGGGGACGAAGCGTACGATGTCCTCGTCTTGGACACTGCCCGGGCCGGTCACGCTGGCAGCATTACTGAGGCTGATCAGGATCGTGCCATCAGCCAGGATGCCAAAGGCGTCCACGTCCACGCCGCTGCCACCGAGGCCGACATCTGAACCATCGAAGAACATCGACCAGGTCCCGCTCGTCGTGTCGTAGGCCAAGATGTCCTCATCGGCGAACGTGACCCCACCCACGGTCCCGCCTGAGGTGGAGCTGACATAGACCACGTCAGTGCCGGGCGGTGGCGGCGGTGGGGGTGGAGGCGGCGGTGGGGGTGGTGGGATGGGGGTATTGGTCGGTATGTCCGTCGGGATTGGCGTCTCAGTAGGCGTCGGGGTGTTCGTCGGCGTCGGTGTGTCGGTCGGCGGGGATGGGGGCGGAGGCGGTGGCGGAGGGGGTCCACCGCAGCCTGGGAAGCGGAAGGAACCGATCCGGGTCTGCCAGTCCGCAGATCCGACCACCGCATAGTACTCCTGCGTGTACCAGAAGCTGCAGTCGTCGGCTGGATCGACCGCCAGCATGCTGTAGTCGCCCCAGCGCCCGGAGCCGTGCTGCTGATAGCCGGAACCGGCGATCAATGTGGATTCGCCTTGGGGTAGCGTACCGAGCGGGTCGCCGGCGGTCCGGCCGGCGTAGCGGACGGAGGGGTACACGGACGTGTTGGAGGCCGAAAATCCCAGGGCGAGGTTGCCCAGGCCGTCCATGGCCGCACTGCCCATCCAGCGGTGGGTGGCATCCGGGGAGTAGGTTCCCTCTTGGAAGATCGACCAGCCTCCGCCGGAGTCGCGCACTTCATACCAGCGGATCCCTGCCAGGTCGGCCCCGTTGACATCGACGGTGTGGTTCACAACCAGCGACTGGTGGGTCCCGAAGTTGCGGTACTGCAGGCGATACATAAGCCGGTCGGGGATCGAGTCCAGGCTGGTCCCTCCTGGCTGGGGGATGCAGTTACGCGCGTACCCGCACAGGTTCGAGTCGAAGGCGGCTGTGGCCAGGGTCCGGTCGAGGGTAAAGGTCGAGCTGAACGGGTCGACCCAATCGGCATGGAAGTTCCAGAGCTGCAGCTGGTCCGGTGAATAGCCCCAGCCATCGTCGTCAACCAGCATGAAGGGATTGGGTGCGCCGGCCGGAGGCGGCGGTCCGTCCAGGTCGGCCGGCAGCATACCGCCCAGGTTCTGATCGGCCTCGTACAGGTCGAAGAGTACCCCACGGGCGGTCACTCCCTGCAGCATCTTCTCTCGTTCGAATGCCACCACGCCCTGGCCGGCCCAGCTCAGGAAAAGCTGGTTGAACTGGTTCATCGCCATGTAGTAGCCGTCCGGCCATACCCCGAACTTGGGGTAATCGTTCAGTTTGGTGTTGCTAATCAGGAATGTGTAGAGGTGATAAGCCCCGGTCGGGTCCGGTGTTTGGGAAACGGCGATGCACTGGTAAAAGGGGCCGAGACCGAACAGGATGTTGGGAAGGGCGAACTGGCTGATCAGCCAGCGGTCGGCCAGATGGTCGTAGAGCACGATGGGATCGCCGTTGTTGTTGGTGGCACACACCCCCCCGCCAGCCTGCCACAGCGTGTTGGTGTTCGCCGGGCCGTAGAGCAGGTTGCCCGACTTATCCCAGATGGCAAAGGACAAATTGACAATCTGGACATAGTGGTTGGGGCCGACATCGCCGTTGGTGTCCGGCGGCAGCACGCCGTTGACGTTGTTGATGCCTTCGAAGTTCTGGTCGGCGGCAGGCATCGCAAGAAAATCGCCCTGCGGTTGGAGCAGCGGATCCAGCCCGGAAGGGCCGGAGCTGCCCTCCCGGTTGGGCAGCATCTTGCGCGGGAGCTCGAAGAGCTCGCCGGCCCGCGGCAGGATCGGCGGCAGCTCACGCAGGGGGCGCGAGCTGCGATACTCGATCGATTCGAGGACCGTGGGCCGCGGTCCGTCCGGACCCTGGGCGGCGAAGGATTGGCCAGGGACCGATCCGATCGCCATCACCGAAATCAGCACCAGCAGAAACGCGGTCCACCGGCGAGAGAGCTTCCTACGCATGGGATTCCTCCTGGTTGAAATGGACTGACCCGGACCGATCCGACCTCAGGACCGGCCGGCCTCTTCAATAGGCCTGCGCCTCACTAAAAGCAAATTGTGAGGTCTGTCACGAACCGAGTTTCGATTGTGGTTGGTTGGCTGCTCCTCCGGCGATCTGAAGCAGCTGGAAAGCGTCCCCGATCGGGGTAAGCCTATCCGATCGTGGCCGCGGCCTCAATCCCCAGGAAGTTCCAAGCCACCCTCGGAGCGAGCGGGCCACGGCTTGGTAAAATCCATAGGTCGTGTCAACCCTGATACCTGAGGCCGAAATCCGGAAACTGCCCGGTCGCCCTATGCGCCGTCCGGAGTGGATCAAGGTGCGCGCCCCGGCCGGGCCGAGCTATGAACGGGTGCGGCAGATCATGCGCAGCAAGCTGCTGCACACGGTCTGCGAGGAAGCCCGCTGCCCGAACCTGGGCGAGTGTTGGGGGGCCGGAACGGCCACTTTCTTGCTGATGGGCGACACCTGTACTCGATCCTGCGGCTTTTGCGACATTGCGACCGGCCGGCCGCAGCCGCTCGACTGGC
>Ga0209109_10001260_pt1 | contig 13976 bp, 16 predicted proteins | sample Rifsed10ft2_FD_184004 | JGI IMG/M metagenome (GOLD analysis project Ga0209109, IMG submission 184004) | Soil microbial communities from Rifle, Colorado, USA - sediment 10ft 2 (version 2) | ecosystem: Environmental > Terrestrial > Deep subsurface > Rock core/Sediment | place: Rifle, Colorado... | reverse complement strand
CTGCCTCGACTGTGCCCAAGTCCTTGCCCTTGCCGACCATCTCAGCGGACCACTTCGTCGCGCCCTGGATAATCTGCATGGGGGTGAATCCGCCTTCGGTGAATATCGCCACTTCCTGGAAGAAGCTATTTCCCGGAACGCGAGTGGGATTGGTGTTGGCGCCGGGAATCACATGCCCTCCGGCATCCACGAACATCTTGTGGAACCGCAAGGCGTTCAGGTATCCGCGCTTTCTGCGCTCGGCCACCGCGCCCGTCGGGGCAGGATTCTTGTAAATGGCCAGCGCCGCGACGATTCTTTTCGGAGGGTAATAGGCCAGAAGATTGGCATCCGCGTTGTTAAAGAACCGGCGGTCCTGCTCAGCGAAAAGGGCCCAGTCCTTGGGATAGGGCGCCAGCCTGGACCTGAAAGTGGGAGTCAAGGCCACACCGCGCTGGACCAGGAGCTGGATCATTTCCCTGGCCCTGGCGTCGTCCATTTCTGACCACATGTCCGCTTCGTTTCGGTTTTGTCCCGGTGCTTCACGTTCGTAGATGACGGGATTCTTCATCAGGGCCTCGGCCAGACCCGCAGAATGTCCCAAGTTTTTTGAGCCCATCATGGCCGCGTCCTTGGGACCAAAAATTGGCCCGTAGGATCGCGTAAAAACAGGTATCCCTGCCCGGTTGCCCTCTTCAAAAACAGCCTGATAGTAGTCCATGGGCAAACCGCCGTCGGTGAACATGACGTAGTCAGCCCCGGCGGCGATGAAAGTTTTGGCCAGGTCTCGTGCTTCCTGGACGGATTTAGGCGCGCGGCCAGGAGTCAACACTGATTCGAGACCCGTTCCGACTTCCGCGTTGGTATTGAGTCTCGAGATCCCGGTAAAAGGACGCGGGCCGCGGATCTTGCCGTGAATGACGGCGTCGCGGTGGGGCACGGCGAGTTCACCGGAGTTCCCCACATCAATCGTGGCGGTGATTCCGTTGTTCAGCATGATCTCGCCGTAATACCAGTTGTAGCTGACCTGGCCGTCCCACAGTCCGGGCAGGATGAATTTTCCATCCGCGTTAATCACCTGGGCATTCGGCGGGTACTGCGTTTGACCCTTGCGAGAGACGGTGGTGATCCTGTTGGCCTGAATAATTACGACGGCGTCCGGCACCGGCGTGCCGCCGTTGCCGTCAATCAGGGTGCCCCCCTCAATCACGACAGCCGGCGCCTGAGCTTGGGCAGACAGACCGACCGGAGCCATCGCACACAAGAAAGCGAGCCATACACCGAGCCACAGGTTGGTAGATTTCTTCACCGGACTCCTCCTCCAAACAAATGGTTCCCGACCGAGTTCGAGCCGAACGATACGCCCCAAGGCATATCGCGTCAAGCGGTTCCGGACAAGGACGCCATTCGCACGCGCTTATGCGGGTGCAACCAAAGTCTCATGGAGGCTACAATGCGCGATTTCATTTGGGGCAACTCCGAGATGATGCGGCGCCGCCTTAGCACGGGAAGATGAGGCCTTCCCAGGCCAAGATGCGGGGCTTCTTTGTCCCCGCCGTGGGCAAATGCCGATTTCGCGTGGGCCTGTCGCGGACGCAGAGCTTGGTGGACGTGGGGGGCAGATCATCCGGTAAAGGAGCCTACACCCCCGATGCGACACAACTATAGCACGGAGCAATTTCAGGCTCTTAAGGAAGAGACGCGGGAGAGTTTTTGGGGTCAGATACACTGGCGAACGCAGCTGGCCTTACAGCAACTGTTGGAGGCCGATTCCCAGCAGCAGATGGCCGAGTATTTGGGATTGCAACGGTAGGAACGAACGGAGGAACCGGAAGAGCGGGTGAACAGCCGGAACGGCTACTACGAGCGGGACTATGTGACGCCCATGGGGGTGATTCGGCTGCTGGTGCGGCGCACGCGTCCGCCCTTCACCTTGGCGGATTCGTTCTTGCCGCGGGGCTTGCGGGCGCTGGAGCGCGACCTGCCCGAGTTGCTCACGTTTTTCGACTTCCCCAGGCCGTTGTGGCGTAAGCTGTGCACCACCAACGCCATCGAGTGCTGCTTCGTGGAGGTCCGTCGCCCCACCCGGCCCATGGTCGTGTTCAGCAACGTGCAAAGCGTGGAGCGCATCATCTATGCGATTTTCAGTCGATTCAACGAAGATTGGAAGAACCACACCCTCGCCCTTTTTACACACGCAGCTTGACGTCAGCCCCAATAATTCTTGTGTGTTCCGGCGAGAAGTTGTGGTATACTGAATTTGCGTTTGTTGCTCTTGTATCACCTTTGGATACGTTAAGAGGGGCTGCAAGTTCGCACTTGCAACCCCTTTTGCTGTTTACGGCTAGGGGCTGAAAGAGACACCAAATAGCTCAGATAAAAGAGGTTTTTTGTGAAAGAACAAGGAACAGTAAAGTGGTTCAACGCCAGCAAGGGCTTCGGATTCATTCAGCGCCAGAGCGGCGAGGACGTCTTCGTCCATTTCTCCGCGATACAGGCGGAGGGCTACAAGTCGCTGAACGAAGGCCAGGCCGTGGAATTTGAAGTAACGACCGGCCCCAAGGGCCTGCAAGCGTCCAACGTAACCAGCCTCTAATAGGCCAGGGCGAGTCCGCCACGGCGGACTCGCCCCTTTCTCGCTCGTCTCACCCAGCAGGTGGTGCGTGATTGATCCGATCATTGTGCAGTATGTTGGTTTTGAGGCCAAGGATTTGGTCCGCGAGTATACATTTTCCGTGCGGGAGCCCGCCAGCCAGCCCCGCGCCTACACGTTGACCATCGCCAACGAGGCATTTGAATCCCATCGCGCACGCTACCAGGATGCGCCGGATATTTGCCTGCTGCGGCTTCGCCAGGAGCTGGCCACTGGCGTGAATCAAGCAGAGGCCACTTGCTTTTGTGTGACCGACACGGAATTGGCCGCGTACCACTCCGGCCATAAGGAAAAACAACCGAAGAGTTTTGCACCGAAAAGAATCGAGTGAAATTCTCAGGTGGGGACGGCGCATCCGTCCTGGGTTAGGGGGAGAAGTCATTGTCACTGGCAATCGAAGAACGGTTTGACCAGGTTCGCAGCCTCATCACTTTGGGCAAGGAGCGGGGCTACTTGCTCTATGACGAGGTGAACGAACTCCTTCCGACCGAGGTTCACTCCTCGGACGAGATCGAAGAGGTGCTCTCGGCTTTCGAGCGCAACGGCATCGTCATGTATGAAGACCTCGCCAGCGCCCAGGCCGCGCGCGCCGCTGTGGAAGAGGCCGCCGAGGCGGAGCCCGTGGAAGCGGCCGTGGCAGAGGACGCCGAGCTGGATCTGACGCCGGGCGCGATGGGCAAGCGGGAGGACCCGGTTCGCCTGTATCTGCGGGAGATGGGTTCAGTGCCGCTTTTGACGCGCGAAGGCGAGGTGGCTATCGCCAAGCGCATCGAGCGGGGCCAGCGCCTAGTGTTCAAAACGATCTCTCGCTCGCCGATGATTCTCAAGGAACTGCTGGCCGCCGGTGAGGAGCTTCGCCAGGGCGCACGGACGATCAAGGAAATCGTTCAGTTCGACGCGGAAGAGCTGACCGAGAAGAAAATTGAGAAAAAGACCCGCCACACTTTAGAGATCATCGCGCAGGTCCAAAAACTCTACGATCTCGCGCTCAAGCAGGCGTCCCGGCTGGAACAAATGCCGCAGTCCAACAAGCGCGGTTGGCTGCGGGCCCGGCGTCAGGTGGCGCGGACCCGAATCCAGATGTCGCTGCTGGTCCGTTCCATCGATTTCAATGCGTCCGAGAAAAAGCGCCTGATTGACGTCATGCGCGACCTGGTCGAGCGGCTGCAGTCGCTGGAGCGCGAAACCAGCCGCTTGGAGCGCCGCATCAGCGCCTCTCGCGGCGATGTCGCTGCGGAGGCCCGCAAGGAGCTGCGCTTGCGCCGCGCCGAACTGAAAGACCTGGAGAAATCGAGCGAAGTCGGTTCAGCCAGCTTGAAGCACACCCTGCACCTGATCCTGCGAGGCGAGGCGGAGGCCGAACAGGCCAAGAAGGAGCTGACCGAAGCCAACCTTCGTCTGGTGGTGTCCATCGCCAAGAAGTACACCTACCACGGTTTGCAGTTCCTGGATTTGATCCAAGAGGGGAATATCGGTCTGATGAGGGGCGCCGACAAATTCGAGTGGCGCCGGGGGTACAAGTTCTCGACCTACGCTACCTGGTGGATCCGCCAGGCCATTACCCGGGCCATCGCCGACCAGGCGCGCACCATCCGCGTCCCGGTGCACATGATCGAGACCATCAACAAGCTCGTGCGCACACAGCGGCAGTTGGTGCAGGAGCTGGGCCGCGAGCCTTCCTCGGAAGAGATCGCCAAGCGCATGGATATTCCGGTGGACAAGGTGCGCAAGACCAAGAAGATCGCGCAGCAGCCCATTTCCGTGGAGACGCCCATCGGTGAGGACGAAGATTCCCATTTGGGAGACTTCATTGAGGACAAGGCCGCCGTGTCGCCTTCGGAGGCGGTCATCAGCCTCAACCTCAAGGAACAGACCGCGTCCATGCTAAAGACACTGACCCCGCGCGAGGAACGAATCATCAAGATGCGCTTCGGTCTGGACGACGGCAGTGAGCACACCCTGGAAGAAGTGGGCCAATCCTTTGCCGTGACCCGGGAACGAATCCGCCAGATCGAAGCCAAGGCGCTGCGCAAGCTGCGCCATCCCTCACGATCGAGCAAGCTGCGGGTTTTCCTGCAAGGATCTTCGTGAATGGAGCGCGGAACGGCGGTGTTCGAGAGCGGGCACGGCAGTGCAGAACGCGATAGGTAAATCAGGAGAATACAGGTGAAGAATCTATTTGTCGGCAACATGAGTTTTCAGACCAGCGAAGCGGATTTGCAGGAATTGTTCAAGCCGTTTGGACAAGTGAGCCGTGTCCACGTGGCGATGGACCGGGAGACGGGCCGCGCCCGGGGCTTTGCGTTTGTCGAAATGCCCAATGATGAAGAGGCGGCCAAGGCCATTGCCGGCCTCGACGGGAAAGAAGTCAACGGCCGCAACCTCAAGGTAAACGAGGCACGCCCCAAGACGCAAGGCAGCGGGCCGCGCAGTAGCGGCGGCGGTCCCGGTGGCGGCCGCGGCCGCGGTGGATTCTCGACCGAAGACTACAGCGCAGCGGCACGCCAGCCACGCGAACCCCGCTGGTAGCGTCGGCGGTGCGGTGCGGTGCGGTGCTCTTGGTGTGCAATCTCAAGGAGACCTCATGGCCATCACATTCCAGAAACGCCAGAAGGAAATGAAGAGGATGGAAAAGCAGCGCGCCAAGGCGGAGCGCCGCGCCCAGAAAAAACTCGCCAAGCGTGAGGGCCCTGAAACCCCCGAAGAATCTCTCGGAGAACCTCTCGAAGCCCCCCTCGGAGAGACCTCCGGGGAAAACGAAACCGTACCCGCCGAATCGGAACCCCGTAGCTGATCGCGCGCTCAGCGCGCTGTGTTCTGGCCTCGCTTGGCGCGAAGCAGTTCTGCACACTGATCGGACGCTTCCTTCACCAGCATCCCCATTTTGGGGTGGGACGCCTCCAAGCCGGCGTGCAGGCCGCGCCGCTGCAACTCCTCGGACGTGGTCGGGCCGATGGAGGCGATGACGCAGCGCCGCAGTCCTTCCCGCAGTGGCTCTTCCAGCGCCATCTCCGCCGCCACCTGAAACAGATGCGTAATCTGAACGCTGGTGGTGAAGATCACCACCTCTATTTCGTTTGCGGCCAGCGACCGGACCGCTGCGCGAAGAGGCGCCGTATCGTCCGGCAATGCCCAGCGGTAGACCGGCACGCGCGTCACGCGGGCGCCGCGCTCCTGGAGGCCTGCCAGCAACTCCGCGCCAGGCGCGCCGTATTCCTGCACCGCCACCCGGAGATTTCGCAGCGCGGGCGGCGGCCATTCACGGTCGAGCGCAGCCAGCAGTTCACGCCACGTGTTGGGTTCCGGCACGGCCATATTGACCGCCACGCCCAGTTCCTTCAATGCCGCTATTGGTTTGGGACCGCGCGCGACGACGCGCACACGCTGTAGTGCGGCCGTGAACTGCTCGCGCGAGACAACGGTTTCGGCGATTCCGGCCAGCCAGCGCGTTCCTACGCCGGTCAGAAAAATCACCACATCGAACTCGCCCTTCAGCAATGCAGCGGTGAACTGAATTGCTTCGGGGTTGGACTCCAAGGCAATCTCGCGCATGGCCGGCGCCAGCACGGGCTGGCCGCCGTAGGTGGTGATCAGCGCCGCCATCTCCTTGGCGCGGCGGCTTTCCAGCGCCAGCACTCGCACACCCGCGAAGTTACTCATCGTTTCCTCTCCTCATCAGGCCCGATCCCGCTCAACGCCTGCGTGCCCTTGCTGAAGCCACTCGATCCTGAAAGATAATATGTCCGCAGCGTAAAAGGGAAGTTATAACTATGTACCGGAACCCGAGTCGGAGGGTTTGTTGCGACGCTCTTGCGATTCCTATCACGTTTAGCCCGATGGCTACCGTTCAGTCAGGGCAATGTGTAAAGCGAAGGAGGCGCCACCGCCCAGTGTTGCCTGGGGCGTAATCTGCCAACGTCGGTCGGCCAGAGGTTGCATCCCAGGGGCTGCCGTTTGCCAGACATGTCGGCCAATCAGGTAGCCGATGGCGCTGCCCACGAGCACGTCCGAGGGGAAGTGCTTGCGTGCAGGAATCCGGGAGACCGCGACCATGGTGGCAAGGCCATAGACTAGTGGGGGTACCCAACGCCGATGGCGATACTGCTTTGCGACGACCGTGGCCAGCGCCCACGCCTCGGCCGAGTGTCCTGAGGGAAACGAACGACCCCCGGTCAAGAATTTACCGTCCGAAGCGTGATTTGGCTGGCCGCTGGGATATGCGGGGCGGGGCCGTTGCGTCAAGGTTTTCAGCGATTCGACCACAACGATGCTGTTGAGCACTGCGCGTAGGCCTAGCGCACCTGTATCACGGGCGCGCTGGTTGCCATTCCACTGACCAATCGCTAGGAAAGATCCTGCCACCAGCAAATCTGTGGGCACGCCACTCCATTTACCGATCTCTCTGGCAATGGCGTGGCCGGTTCCAGGCGGTGAGAACGCCAAATGCTGCGCAACCCGTCGGTCAGTGGCAAATAGGGCCACAGTCACGCCAGCCCCTGAGGTTAGCCAGGGCCATTGGTCGCGACCGATGCGAAACGGACTGAGCCAGATCGCCTTTTGGTCGCGCAGCAAACTATGGGGGAGCTTTCGAAAGCTTGTGGAATGGGACTGCCGACTGCCATCATGTCCGAATGTAGAATTGCCGTCCTGTGCAACTGGCGAGGCTTGGGAATCTGAGTATTCGTCCGGCCCCCTGGCCTCAGGTCCTTCGACCTGGCTTCCTGCTGCAGCCTGTCCGATTTGCTGGGGGGCCGCATCCGCGCTGGCGGCCAATGCTCCTGCTAATAAACCGACAGCCACCAAGCGGAATCGCATATTAGGTTTCCCGTCTAGCTTCTGCTCCTTCCTAATTCTACGCTCAAATACGAGCGCACCCGTACTCGAAAATAAACTACCGTGCGCCTTCTTAGCAAGCCCAGCATGGCGTGAGGGGTTCCCTGTGATCCGTGCACCTTGTTATCAGTGGTATGTTTGTAGCAAGTCCTGATATGGCTGATCATCGTGACCTATCGGCGAGTTACTTGTTCTGATTCATTCCGCGGTGCAGCCTTCTGCAAGACACTGACGAGACGGCGGCCTGCCGGAGGAACGGCAACTTGGTTGCCCAAAACGATTTCCCTGGCTGTGATTTTCCGACCGTAGATTTCTGCGCTGGCATCATTATCCGGGCGAAGCGTAGAACCTTGGAGGGAAATACCCGCAAAAAAGCCGCGCGTACGAGAGTAGCTCAGAATCTCGGCCCGAAAGGACGCATCGGTAGCTGCTTGAGCGTCACGGCCTTTGGGCCCTGCCGCGACCGAGGCACCGGCGCCCAACTTGACTTTGCTACCGAGAATCGAATTCACGCCTCTGTCATTCATGACCAGGAGAACAAGATCCGTCGCCTGTCCGCCGACTTGAAGTCCAATACTGCCGCCCTCAAGTGCATACATTGCCGGCGCTCCCCAGGGTCCAGTGAATCCGCTACCCGTCCGGCAGACCATCGCCCCACGGCCATAGCTCCCGCCGATTCCGATGGCAAACTTCAGCACGGACGGGAACACAATGACGCACTCGGCCTTTCCCAATACCTCTTGAGGAATGTTCTCGGGCGTATTCATGATTTCTTCCATCACGACACCGCTGTTTTCCAGACGTTCTTCCTCTTTGCTGGCGGCATAAAGTACGCCGGCCACCAACAAGATGCACACACCAAGAGTAAATTTACGAATCATCGCTGACCTCCATAGTCAGAAGAGTTGCTCAGGTCCGTTTGGGTGATATTTTCACGCCGCTACTGTCCACCCTAATCGGGGCACATCCAGGGAAAGAGCGTCTCTACTTTTCTGCTTTGCTGTCCTTCAATCGAGCCGGTTCCTCAAATGGCAAGTCGACACTGATGGGATTGTGATCGGAGAGACGGGCAGCCAGCGCGTAATTAAGCGACGCCAAGGTCCTGGCGAAGTGGGGCGCAAAGCGATAGGGTCCGTCGTCATCGTGAGGATTTGTCAGATTGGCTTTCACGAGTATCCAGTCGAGCTTCATCTTTCCAACTATGCCGATGACTCGCTCGAATTCGTACGTTGTGGCGAATCCCTTAGTATCTCGCTGGTTCGAATTTGCAAGAGTGCCTTGAGTCCCATTGATGGTCCGATTTTCGTTCCCGCGGAAGTCAAAAGCAAAGCCGTCCCGAAAGCGAAAATCCTCCAGCAGGCTAAACAGCTGGGCTTCCGGGTTGGGTCCCACGAGTGGGATGTTCCTTGCCGTGGGATCATCCTGATTCTTGGCAGTATTCAAGCTGCCCTTCACAGCATCGTAGAGCAGCCCAACGCCAGTGGCGTACTTAGCTCCGGTGTTGGCCCAAAACTTTGCGCTTCCTAACCGATGATATATCTGCTTCTTGATGCTAGTCGGAGATGAATCGCTGCCTGATGTGTTCAGGTCTCCCGCGATGATGACAGGATTGTGGATGTCTTGGAGCAAGGCAAGAAACTCCTCCATCTGTTTACGGCGCATTTCCGGCGAGGCATTGCTTTCCAGGTGTGTCGCCGCCACCGTCAACCTTTTCTCTTTCAGATCGGGGACATCGAGGGTAACGATCAGCGAGGTGCGGCCTCCTCGCCGAATTTGTCGCGAAACCTTCTCCAAGAAGGCCGCTTTTACGCCAATGCGCTTTCCTTTTTCCAGAGAATCTAGTGCCTGCTTCTCTCCTTCATACCAGTCATACCCTGCCGTTAGAAATGGCTCCAGACGTGCCTCCAAAATGGGGTAACGGGAAAGAACCACCGTTCCATGGAGGCCTCGCAACTGCGTTCTATCCACCTGAATCTCAGCAAGAAGCTGCTGACGCTCCGCCTCATTCTCCCACTCTTCTAGCTTCTCCGTTCCCAGACTGATAGGGTCTACTTCAATGAATTCGACCCCATAGGCCCAGTTCATATTTAGAGCATTCCCTAATTCCCGGACGACTGCCCGATACCCGGTGCGCTTCAGACCCCAATCAACCTCGTTCAGCACAATAATATCTGCGGACTTAAGCACCTCGATGTCCTGCCGCATCTGAGCGATATCTGCTTTTGTTTCATTGCGCTCAGCCTGCCTAAGGAACTCCTCGGTATTCGCGAACAACAGTTTAACTCCATCCAGTTCCAGCCCTCGTTCGATGTTCCATGCCACAAGTCGCAGCGAGTTTCCCAATTGCGTCAACTTCGGGCGATGCGGTTTGGCCCCGCGATAATAAGCCTCGTTGCTAAGGAAAGGTGTTGTTGTAATGGCATGGAGTTTGTCCCCGAGCTCGCCGTTAACCTTGTTACTCGTTCCAAGAGCCACCAATTCGTCGTAAGTCAACATCGTTGGCTGCTGGAGTCGTACATAACTCCCGGCGTCTTTCGATAGGGGGAGTGTTTCCTTCTCCTGGCGGCCTTGGGTGACATAAAAGGTCATTAAGCCGGCTGTGATGAGAACAGCGACCAGGATAGTAGCTATCGAGATCTTTTTCATGATTCTAGCCAATCAATAACCTGCATCGTCAAAACTATCCGAGCACTTTCCTGCCTTGAATGACCCCAATCAAATCAAATTGGAAATCCTGGGTTGTTTCTGAAACGCTGCCTCGTTCGAGGGAACGGCCCTTTGTCATGCGCTTCCGGCAAACGGCCGCACGTGCGGTGCGCGGCGTTGGCTATGACTTTGCCCTTGATCCCATAACCAGCAAGGCGACCCCTCCAGCCAATGCCAGCCCTCCGAGTATTGGAGGAAGAGGGATTCGCTCGCGAGTTTCTGTCGTGATTTCCACCGGACCCAAATCCACTACGTTCTTTTCGCGGGTGTAATTGATGCCCTGATAGGCAAGGGACAGCACACCCAGGACGAGCAAGACGATTCCTATCAATGTGATCGGTTTCATATTTGCGCCTCCGCCATTTAAGCTATTCTTCGGCCTTGGATGATTCGAATCAGAACCGCCGCGATTGCCAGAAGCAACAGGATATGGATGAACCCACCTAGAGTGTAGGCTGTGACTATCCCCAAGAGCCATAAGACGAGCAGGACTACACAAATTGTCCAAAGCATGCTGAATCCTCCTTCACACGGAATCTGAACCTCTTGCACTGCGTTTGTGCGACCAACGCGAAGTGGGGTGGAACGGCCCGAGAATGAGGCTTCTTGCTTTCCGCCTGAACAGCATCTCACATGCAACATTGCGCGTCTGTTCGCTTGTGAACACATTCGTATTGGCCGGTCCTGGCGTTTCCGGAACGGCTACGGCCATGTTTCAATTTGGCGCGCTCGAACGATGAAACGATCCGGCGCTGAACCTACATAGTAGAAAGGGAAGCATGTGATCAATGTCAGAATGCGCCCGCCCGATGCTTTCAGGACTCGAACATCGGTGGGCGGCACCACTGCGATTGATTCCACGCTGTACTGAAAATAACCCGCAGGGGTCCTGAATGTAATCCCGTCACCCGGAAGAATATCCTTTAACGGGCGAAAGAACGTGTCGCGGTGGCCGGCCAGAGCGACATTGCCTGCTTGGCCGGGCAAAGCCGTTCCGGGAATGTGGCCGACAGCGCGTTGCAAAATTGTGGGAGAATCGCCGTGCAGGACGATCACTTTCAGCCCGAGGCGAGCGACCTCCATCTCGCCCATGACTTCGCCGTCGATAACCAGACGAGGCCTTTCGCTCCGGCTCACGTTCTCGACCCGCGACTCTTCAAACGCAGCTTGTTCGCGCGCCTGATAAATTCGGGCATCCACAAAGACGTAGCCGGCGTACGTCAGTCCGGCGATACCGCTCGTCAGAAACGAGTAGTACGCGGCGCGAAGGACTAATGTCCTCAACTTTCCAGCGTTGTTTGTCGCGACGCTACCAGGATTCATGAGGGACGCTTTCCAAGATTCACAGGTTTCTCGTAGCCGGGCCGGGTTTGTACGCGAATCTTGCCGCGGCCAGGAGCCGTGACTCTCACCGCTATCTTTCGAAAAGAATGGTCATTGCCTGATTTGTCCGGCGCGAAGCCGAGCGTATATTGTTCACGGAGTGCGTGAGCAATTCGTGCGGAGACGCTCACGACGGATTGCCTGGCCTCGGGGAAAAAGGCGATCCCGCCGGTGTCATGGCAGAGCCGCTGGAGAACCTTTCGGTCTGCTTCCTGGTTGGGAGCGCCTACAAGGCCGATAGAATAAATAACCGTTTGTGATCGCCGGGCCAAAGCCAAAACATCCGCATACTTATGCTGACTTGCATTGTCGGCGCCATCGCTGACGATGATCAGGGCTTTCTTATCCTTAAGGGCAAGCTGTAAATGGTTGAGCCCCTCGTATACTGCGTCATAAAGCGCGGTTCCGCCGCCCGCGGAAATCGCCGAGACAGCTCTTGCGAGTTCAGCCGGGTCGTGCGTGAAAGGGGTCCCGCCAGGCATTTCGAGCGAAACGTGGTCGTTGAAAGCCATGACGAACATCTCATCTTGAGGGTGGCTCGATTGCGCGAAAGAAACAATCGCGGTAGCCACTTCGGCAAGCATGGGCCCCATGCTGCGGCTGTGGTCAACGATCAAGCCCACGGTCACAGGAGTGTCCTCCCGTTCGAACAGACTGATTCGTTGCAGCCGCCCGTCGTCGTACACGCGGAAGTTGTCCACACTCAGCCCGGAAACAAAATCCCCATTGGCGTCGCTGATTCGAACGGGCAGCACAACCAGTTCCGTCTTCAGAGCGATTGCGGGCGGGGCAGGCGGAGAGGGCGGCGCCGGCACGGACTGCGAATAGGCGGGAAGGCCCCAATGGAGAAGAAGATGGACGAGCAGAAGAGCAGTAAATGAATAGCAAGGCAGGAATCGTGTGAGCTTCCGAAATGGATTCGAGAGAGTCACTGGTGGATCTCCTCGCGCCGCGGGTTCAGAATCATGACTCAAACCCGCGGCGCACTGGAGTTCGTTGCGTCTTTACTACTTATCCCGCGATTCGCTTCAGGACGAATGCGAAGCCGAGCGATGCTACGCTGAGCAGCCCCATGAGCGGAAGCAGGCTGGCGGTTCTCGGCAACTGCTGCTGGGTCTGGGCCTGTGGCAACGGCTCAGGAGTCCTGTTCTCTGCGACCAGCACAGGGGTAGTAGGGATCTGGACGACTTCGGCGACCGGCACTTCCCTCCGCTCCGGGGTGATGGCGACAAGCGGAGCCGTCTTCAGCTCTTCGACGTTTGTGGTTGCTGTGGGTATTGCTAAGACAGGTTCCTTGACCACTTGGGCCAACTCAACTGCCCGCGCTTTCGGATACACGAATTCTTGGCCAAAGTTATCACCTGGGTAAAACCAGGCCTTGAGGGCCTCTGGGGAATTAATTGGGCGCTCTGCAAACGTTATCACGGTCTTGTCGGTCGTCTTCAGGCGGAGATTCGGAATCGCAAGAACGGTGGTGACTACGCGAGTCCGATCCGCATTGAAGAACCGTACGATGTGGCGGTAAGAGGCGGAATCGACCAATTCGACCGAGTAGGTGCCGGCCGGTAGAATCTGGCCGGGAATTTCCACGGGCTGACTGAATGTGACAATGGTCCTCTTTGTATATGCATTGTTGTCCTGGGCTAGAACGCTGGGAGCCAACATGGCTCCGAGCAATACGAGTGTGAGCACAACTAAGACGGTCTTTACAATCTTCATGTTCAATTTCCTCCTGAGAAACGTAAGAGCTTTCTGGTATCTACTCTGGCCTACTGACGTGACCTGCCCCTGAGGTATTGCGCCACTTCCTGCGTGTTTCCGAAAACTATTGTCGCCAGCTGGAACCGCGAAATCGGCGACGTTCCCCCTACCCGAATCGATGCCGGTGATTGAATAACGGCCCCATGGTCCCCCCTTGCCCTCATATACTGGACCAATTGCAGAAGACAATCTGTCCGTTTGTGCACACATCTGCACTTTGTTTGCACACCCGCCGACGATGGTTCCAGAGACGCCTTTTGTCATGGCACTCGTCCTTGAAGAGCGTCCGTTGCGAAACGTCGTCCTCAATTTGTCACTCGGATGGTAACGTCTTGGGAGAGCGGGAACCGCAGGTGCATTCCCCCCGGCAGACGAACTTCGTTGATTGCCTCCCAGCAGTAGTCGCGACACCGAACGAGCGCCGCCCAGGGCAAGCCCGCCAAACCTTCGGTCGGACGGAAAGGCGCCGTGGGCGGGATCGCCAGGACGGCGCCGGTTCGGTTGATTTCCGGCGTGGAGCCTACGGATTTATCCGGACCGAGTTCAGCATCCGCTGGAACGTGTTTTCGTAGCTCTGGAACTCGCGCTCCGGCGCGACGAAAACGATAAATAGCAGGCCCTCGGGGCGCTGCAGGGTGATCAGCCAGTTAGTCTCGCGCCC
>Ga0209109_10001259_pt1 | contig 13980 bp, 12 predicted proteins | sample Rifsed10ft2_FD_184004 | JGI IMG/M metagenome (GOLD analysis project Ga0209109, IMG submission 184004) | Soil microbial communities from Rifle, Colorado, USA - sediment 10ft 2 (version 2) | ecosystem: Environmental > Terrestrial > Deep subsurface > Rock core/Sediment | place: Rifle, Colorado... | reverse complement strand
CCGCGCACGAGGAAGAATACGGGATCGAGGACGCGGAAGCGCTCGGGCAGGAAAATGCGTGGGAAGCTCACGCCGCCGCCGAAACCCTGCCGCTCGCCACCTTTGACCTGCGCGCCCGGGTCGCGCGTGGTCGTCCCGCCCACGGTCGCCAGTTCGCCGCTCACCACTGCGGTGCTGATCAACGTCACGTTTCCGCCGAAGACGACCACATCATGATCCACTGCTCCGGCGATGTCCACGTTCCCGCCAATCACCACAACGTTGCCAGTGATGGTCGCGCCGTCTTCGATGGTGACGTTGCCGCCCACCACCACCAGATCGCCCGAGATCGTCTCTCCGGCGTACAGCGTGAAATCGTCACCGACGACGACCTGATCCCCATACAGTCCGCTGGCATAGGCAGGCCCAGCCAGCGCTAATGGCAAAATAAGCAAGGCCAGCATAGTCACTAAGATAATCTTTCTCATCGGATTGCAACCTCCGGAACTAAACCCTATCCGTGTCGCTTGCGCGAGACGTTATACTCCAGGATTACGAACAGGCACTAATCTACGCATGAAGTAGAACCACATCGCCGTGGCTGCCAGCGCAACCAAGCTGGCCGCCCACGTGAGCGGATTCCCCAGCGCCCACTCGCCGAGGGCGCGGGCGGCAATGAACAGCCCGTCGAGCATCGTCCCCGCAAAGGACGCGGTCGCGTTGAAGCCGCTGTACAGCGCGTCGGTCATCGCGGGTTCTTGCGCCACGCGCACAATCGAAAAGAGAAAACCCACGCCCAACGGCAGGACCATCGCCGCCGCGCCCACCGCGCCCAGCCCGAGCGCGAGCGCGCCCCACACCGCCTTTGGCCGCGAGCGCTGCTGCGCGAGGCGCGCCTTGAAGCGGCCCGTGAAGCCGGGCCGGGGCGCCGCCATCGGCGCGGCTTCGAACAGGCGATCCGCTTCGCCGAGTACGTCCCACAGGGACTGGCATTCCGCGCAGTCGGCGAGATGCGCGTCGAGCTGCGCCCGCTGGTCGGGGGCGAGACGGGCTTCGCCCGCGTCGAGGGCCGCGTGCATCCAGTCGAGATAAGGCTTGTGGTTCATCGCTTCATCCCTCCACCGCCAGCGCCGGGCGGCCCGTCGCGCGAGGCGCCTTCGCGGCCTTCAGCATCTCGGCCACGTAACCGCGCGCCCGGTGCAGACGGCTCTTGACCGCGCTCACCGTGGCCCCTGTCGTTTGGGAAATCTCCTCATAAGAATAGTCGTACCAATAACGCATCACAATCACATTTCTGTCTTCGGGCGCGAGTTTCGCCAACATCGCCTGGATCACTTCACTCTGCTCGCGGCGCACGGACTGTTCCTCCGGGCCGGGCGTCTGCTCCCGTAGCGCCGGGTGCGGGGGCAGTTGCTCGTCCTCAATCGAAAGCCACGTCAGCCGCCGCTTCCGCAGCCGGTCAATGCAGTGATGGCTGGCGATGGAAAAGAGCCACGTTTTGAACGAGCGCGCCGGGTCGTAGCTGTGCAGTTGGGCGTAGGCGCGCAGAAAGGTTTCCTGCGCAGCGTCTTCGGCCTCCCCGGCCTCGCCCAGCATGCGGTAGCACAGGTTGTAGATCGCGGTGTTATACGTTTCGACCAGCGGCGTGAACGCGGCTTCGTCCCCCGCCCGCGCCCGCCTCACCCATTCTTGTTCGGACACTCGTTCTCCCCGGACGCCCGCTGCTTCTCGCCGCAGGCATTCATCATTACGCATTATACCGGACGGGGTTGCAGAGAATTGTCAGGAAGTTGGGCTAAAATGGGCGTTGACGTGGACGGCGTGATTTTGGTCTTCTACCTGCGCGAAGCGCGGCGGAAGGCGCTCGGCCTGCTGCGCGACCTGGGCCCGACGGCGGTCCCGGCGGCGAGCGTGGCGGCGTGTTCTGGATTGCGCTCCCCCCGAACGCGCTCGACCGCGCCGTGGCCGCCTGCCCGGCCAGGGTACACGCGCGCGGTGGACTTGCCCGAAGACATCGCTTGGAAGCCAATACACATTCGCGCAGATTGGCGTTTATTCTCGGACCCCAGATCGGGCGTCAAGTCAAAGTCTCCGTGCTATAATCCCCCTAACATCCCGAACAAGGAGCGCTCTCCAATGCCTTACCAGCACATCAAAGTACCTGCTGGCGACAAAATCACCATCGCCGGCAGCGCGCAAGGCGTGCACGTCCCCGATCACCCCATCCTCCCGTTCATCGAAGGCGACGGCACCGGCCCGGACATCTGGCGTGCGTCCGTGCGCGTGCTCGACGCGGCCGTCGCCAAAGCTTACGGCGGCAAGCGCCAGATCGCGTGGATGGAGGTCTACGCCGGGGAGAAGTGCTTCACCCGGTTCGCCACGTGGCTGCTCGACGAGACGGTGGATGCCTTCCGCGAATATCTGGTGGGCATCAAAGGCCCGCTCACCACGCCTATCGGCGGCGGCATCCGCAGCCTGAACGTGGCCCTGCGCAAACTGCTCGACCTCTATGCCTGCGTCCGCCCGGTCCGCTGGTTCCACGGCGTGCCCTCGCCCGTCAAGCGCCCGCAGGACGTGGACATGATCATCTTCCGCGAAAACACGGAAGACATCTACACCGGCATCGAGTTCGAGAACGGCACCGAGGACAATCAGAAATTCAAGGCGCTGCTCAAAGAGGCCTTCCCGAAAGAGTACGCCAAGATCCGCTTCCCGGACACGGCCGGCATCGGCCTCAAGCCGGTTTCGGCGGAGGGCACCGAGCGGCTGGTGCGCGCCGCCGTCCATTACGCGCTGGCGAACAAGCGCAAGAGCGTCACCCTGGCGCACAAAGGCAACATCATGAAGTACACCGAGGGCGCGTTCCGCAACTGGGGCTACGCGCTGGCCGAGCGCGAGTTTGGCGACCGGGTGTACACGTGGAATCAATGGGAGCGCACGAAGGCCGAAAAGGGCGAGGACGCCGCGAACGCGGAGCAGAAGGCCGCGCTGGCCTCGGGCAAGCTGCTCATCAAAGACGTGATTGCCGACATCGTCTTCCAGCAGACGATCACGCGCGCCACCGAGTTCGACGTGATCGCCACGATGAACCTGAACGGCGACTACCTGTCGGATGCGCTCGCCGCGCAGGTGGGCGGCATCGGCATCGCGCCGGGTGGGAACATCAACTACCTCACCGGCCACGCGGTCTTCGAGGCTACGCACGGGACCGCGCCCAAGTACGCCAACCTCGACAAGGTGAATCCCGGCTCGGTCATCCTCTCCGGCGAGATGATGCTGCGCTACCTGGGCTGGATGGAGGCCGCCGACCTGATCATCAAGGGCATGGATGGCGCCATCGGCGCGAAGACGGTCACCTACGATTTCGCGCGGCTGATGGAGGGCGCGAAGGAAGTCAAGTGCTCCGAATTCGGCGACGCAGTGGTTGCACACATGTAGTTTAGCCTCTCGTGGGCGACGGGCTGGGTGGCGAACGTCCGGCCCGTTTTTATTTCCGGCAAGTCGGGTCTACAATTCGGCGCAAGCGGCGACACGTCCACTTTCCGCCAACCCTGATCCTTAGGAGGCCGATATGTCCGCCAGCGAATCGCGCCAATCCGAGGTATTGACAGCCCTCGTCTGCCCGCAATGCAATGCGCCGGTCCGAGTGGATGACGGCCAGTGCCCCCGCTGCGGTGTGGACCTGGCGCTGGCGGCGGCGCTGGCAGAACGGCAGGTTCTAGCCTCCGTGCCTCCCGCTCGTGGCCTGCCCTTCGTGGCCGACGTGATCCTGCCCCGCTTCGGCGAATTCCTGCTCAACCACCGCTACATCACCGAAGACCAGCTCCAGGCCGCGCTCACCCGTCAGCACGAGAGCGCCGCCGCGGGCCGCAAGCCGACCATCGGCCAGGTGCTGCTGGAAATGGGCGCGGTCACGCGCGAGCAGCTCGAGTGGGCCAGCATTCAGCAGGTCCGGCAGTTGCAGACCGCGTTACAGGAAAGCAATCGGCAACTGGAGCAGTCCGTCAACAAGAACGTGCAGGAGCTGCGGCGCGCTTTGCAGAAACTGAACGAGCTCAATCAGCTCAAGGCGAATTTCGTCTCCACCGTCACGCACGAACTGCGCACCCCCCTCTCGCACATTCAAGGCTACCGCGACCTGCTCGCCAACGGCTTTCTGGGACCGATCAACACCGGGCAGCGCGAGGCGCTGGAGGTCATCGCCCGCGCCACCACGCACCTCGGCCGGCTGATCAACGAGCTTATCCGGTTTGCCGCCAGCGCCAAAGGCGAGATGAAAGTCAATCTCAACCCGGTCTCGCCTAACGACCTGGGTGTGCGGGTGCTGGAAGTTTCTACACCCAAGGCCGCTGAGGGCAACGTCCAGCTGCGTTCCGAAGTTCCCCCCTCTCTCCCGCTCGTGCTGGCCGACGGCGATCAAATCTACTGGGTCGTGTTTCAGCTGCTCGACAATGCCGTCAAGTTCACGCCCGCAGGCGGCGAGGTCATCCTGCGGATGGAACGCCGCGACGACCGGGTGCGCGTGTCCGTGCGCGACACGGGCATCGGCATCCCGCCCGAGCGCGTGAGCGAAGTGTTCGAGCCGTTTCATCAATTAGACAGCTCATCCACGCGCCCCTACGGCGGCATGGGGCTGGGGTTGGCGTTAGTTCAACGCATCCTCGAGGCGCACCAGTCACAGATCGCGGTCGAGAGCCAGCCGGGTCAGGGCAGCATTTTTTCTTTCGAGCTCCGCCTCGCCCCCTCTTCACACACTCCAGATTAGAGCGGTTTCAGGCTGTGTGTAAGGCCCCGCATCCTTCGACTACGCGGCGCGCACCCTGAGCGGAGCGAAGTCGAAGGGCGCGCCGCTCCGCTCAGGATGCAACCCTATTATTCGATAGGAAACCGCTCTAAGAGCGCAAAGCCTTTCTTCTTGACATACGACTGCGACCGTTACGTGAACGTGACACGCCGGGAGATTTCATCTACCGGCGTGACTTTGCCCTTGTCCGCTTCTCTGCAGTCCGGGCGCTCATAAAAGATTCAGCCAGTGTCACTTGACACTATGGTATATTATTAATGGGCATTGGTTGAAACCCATGCTCCGGACAGTGCGGTCAAGATGACATCGCGTTCAAACGAGGAATGGGTGTGGGCGCTCACCGAGCAACCCGGCGAAGTGCAGAGCGATGCCTTGCGAGACCTGCATGACTTCCTGCTGCGCGCGGTGTTGGTGTATCTGTCTCAGCACCGGAGCGAGCTGACCGGGTGGAGCCGCGACGACGTCCGCGGGCTGGCTGAAGACCTCGCTCAGGAGGCGCTGCTGGAAATCCAGGCCAGCATTGGCGGCTTCAAGGCCGAGTCCAAGTTCACCACGTGGGCCTACCGCTTCGTCATCAACCGGGCCGCGAGCGAGCTGCGGCGGCGGCATTACCGGAACGTATCGCTCGATCAACTGCGGGAGGACGAACCGGCGCTCTTCCAGGCCCTGCTCCCCGAATCGGGAGCGGTCGAGCCGGAGCGGATGGCGGAGCGGCGGCAGTATCTTAATCTGCTGCGCGACATCATTGAACGGGGGTTGAACGAGCGCCAGCGGGCAGCTATCGTCGGCGTGCACATACAAGGCCTCTCGATGGACGAGGTGGCGGCGGCGCTGGGCCTCAACCGCAACGCGCTCTACAAACTCCTGCACGACGCGCGCAAGCGCATCAAGGCGCGGCTGCAGGCCCAGCATTTGACCGAGAGCGATATCCTGGCCGCGTTTCAAGATTGAGCGTAAGAAATCGGTTGCCCGGAGCGTCTAACCTATCGGTGCAAGAAAGCGTCAAGGATTGTGTCAGACGCCCGGCTCCCGACTTACCCTTACTTATCCAACAAGCATACAGGGAGAACGAGATTGAACCGCGAACAATTCTTTAACTGGCTAGAACAGATTTACGCCACGCGCGAAATGGAAATTGACTGCGCGCGCCTGCAGGCCCTCTTGCCCGCTTACGTGGACTTTGAAATCGCCGGTGGAGATCTGGGGGAGGCGCATCTCGCGTCCGTGCGCGCCCACCTCGCCCAGTGCTCCGCTTGCCACGACGAGTATGAAGGCTTGCTCACTGTCGCTCGGCTTGAGGCCCAAGGTCGCCTGCCGCAGGCTGAGGAGAGCCTAGCCCAATTCGAGGAGAAGACTGAGTCTACGCCGGAGGGTGTGCCCGTTCACTAGCGTTCGATTGCCCGCCCAACTTTGGCGCTTAAGCGCGTTCTGCTCCAGCTAGCGCGTTTAAGCGCTAGCCACCCCTTTGGGCAGCATATCATTCCCTGCTGACTTCGCCGTATCTGGGCTAATTGTGAGAGGCAGTATTTGTAATCGCCTCTCTAGTACTGATTCCCTGTAACAAAACACCAACAACTAAATTATCCCGCTGTAAGAATCCGGCCCCTCGCATCGTCTTACTTATCAAGACCATTGTGAGATGGTGTAGTTGCTGATTCGGACTATCAGCAGGAGATAAGCGATGAGCGAGAGAAGCACACTTCTGGCCAGGATTGAGCAATTGCAGGACACTTCCGGCTTCCGCGGCCAGCACTGGGAGGGGACATTCGAGGACTACCTCGAAATCGTGCGCCAGGATCCCCGGGTCGCACGCACGGCCTTCCAGCGCCTGTACGACATGATCGTCTCCTACGGCTCCAATGAATACACCCGCTATCGCGAGACCCTCATCCACTACAACTTCTTCGAAGACCCCTTCGAAAACGGAAAAGACGCCATCTTCGGGCTGGACAAGCCGCTGATGGAATTGGTCAGAATGTTCCAGTCGGCGGCGCGGCGCTACGGGACCGAGCGGCGCGTGCTCCTGCTGCACGGCCCGGTGGGCACCGCCAAGAGCACGATTGTCCGCCTGCTGAAGAAGGGCACGGAAGCCTACAGCCGCATCGAGGCGGGCCGCCTGTACACCTTTTACTGGCAGCCCGACGACGGCGAGCGCATGGACTGCCCCATGCACGAAGACCCGCTGCATCTGATCCCGCCCGATTTCCGCCCGGCGATCGCGAGCGAGATCAATGCTGGCCACCCTGAAGCGGAGCGGATCGAAATCGAGGGCGACCTGTGCCCGGCCTGCCGGTTCATCTTCAACCGTCTGCTCCAAAAGGCGGGCGGCAGCTGGATGGACGTCGTCCGCCAGGTGCGCGTCCGGCGCTTGCTGCTCTCCGAAAAAGACCGGGTGGGCATCGGCACCTTCCAGCCCAAAGACGAAAAGAACCAGGACTCCACCGAATTGACCGGCGACATCAACTACCGCAAGATCGCCGAGTACGGCTCCGACTCCGACCCGCGCGCCTTCAACTTCGACGGCGAGCTCAACATCGCCAACCGGGGGCTGGTCGAGTTCATCGAGATTCTCAAGCTCGACGTGGCCTTCCTCTACGACCTGCTCACCGCCTCGCAGGAACACAAGATCAAGCCCAAGAAGTTTGCCCACACCGATATTGACGAGGTCATCATCGGCCACACCAACGAGGCCGAGTACCGCCGCCTGCTGAACAACGAGTACATGGAGGCGCTGCGCGACCGGACGATCAAGATTGACATCCCCTACGTCACGCGCTTCGGCGACGAGGTGAAGATTTACGAGCGCGACTTCAACGCGCGGCGCGTGGTCGGCAAGCACATTGCTCCGCACACGCTCGAGATCGCCGCGCTGTGGGCAGTCCTCAGCCGGCTGGAGGAGCCGAAGCACGCCGGGCTGACGCTGCTGCAAAAACTCAAGCTGTACGACGGGCGCTCGCTCCCCGGCTTCACCGAGGACAGCGTCATGGAGCTGCAGGCCGAGGCCAAGCAGGAAGGCATGATCGGCATCTCGCCGCGCTACATTCAGGACAAGCTCTCCAACGCGCTCGTGAGCGACCAGAGCCGCACCTGCGTCAACCCCTTCCTGCTGATGCGCGAACTCGAAAACGGGTTGCGGCACCACTCGCTCATCACCAGCGAAGACCAGCGCAAGCGCTTCCGGGAACTGCTCGCGGTGGCCAGAGCCGAGTACGACGAGATCGTCAAGAACGAAGTCCAGCGGGCCATCACCGCCGACGAGGCCGCCATCAAGCGCCTGTCCGCGAATTACATTGACAACATCAAGGCCTACACCCAGAAGCAAAAGGTGCGCAACCCGTACACGGGTCAGGACGAGCCGCCCGACGAGCGGCTGATGCGCTCGATTGAAGAGAAGATCGAAATCCCAGAGAGCCGCAAGGACGACTTCCGCCGCGAGATCATGAACTACATCGGCGCGCTGGCGATTGACGGCAAGACGTTCAGCTGGGACTCCAACGACCGCCTGCGCCGCGCGCTCGAACTGAAACTCTTCGAGGATCAAAAGGATTCGATCAAGCTGACCAGCCTGGTTTCCAACGTGATTGACAGCGAGACGCAGGAAAAGATCGAGGTCGTGAAGAGCCGGTTGATCAAGAACATGGGCTACTGCGACGTGTGCGCGACGGATGTCCTCAACTACGTGGCGAGCATCTTCGCACGGGGGGATACGGCGAGGAAGTAAAGTCGGGTGGTCAGGTGGTCAAATAGCCAAGCCGTCATGAGGCGGTCAGACTACGAGACCACCCGACAATGAGACCACCGGACCAAAGAGGAGTGCCGGTATGATTCTCTCCATTGAACAAGACGCCAGCCGTTTCCGGCAGATCGTCCGGGGACAGATCAAGCGCAACTTGCGCAAGTATATGTCCAACGGGGAACTGATTGGCCGCCAGGGGAAGGATTTGGTCAGCATCCCCGTGCCCCAGATCGAACTGCCGCAGTTCCGCTTCGGCAATGGACAGGGCGGGGTCGGGCAGGGGCCGGGAGACGTGGGGACGCCGCTCGGGCCGGCGCGACCGGGAAACGGCCACGGCCCGGCGGGCGACCAGCCGGGGGATCACATCCTCGAGGTCGAGCTGACGCTGCAGGAGCTGGTCGAGCTGCTGGGAGATGAGCTCGGACTGCCGCGCATCCAGCCGAAGAGCAAAAACCAAGTCGAAGGGGAGGTTACGCGCTACACCGGCCTCCGGCGCATCGGCCCGGAGGGCCTGCGCCATTTCAAGCGCACGTACCGCGAGGCGCTCAAGCGGCAGATGATCTCCGGCACGTACAACTACGCGCGCCCGGCTATCGTCCCCATCCGCGACGACAAGCGCTACCGCTCGTGGAAGACCTATCCACGCCCGGAGAGCAACGCCGTCATCCTGTACATGATGGACGTGTCCGGCAGCATGACTCAGCGCAAGAAGGAGCTCGTGCGGCTGACGGCGTTCTGGATTGACTCGTGGCTCAAAGTCCACTACCCGAATCTCGTCACCCGCTACATCGTCCACGACGCCGCGGCGCACGAGGTGGACGCGCACACGTTCTTCCACGTCCGCGAAAGCGGCGGCACACGCATCTCCTCGGCGTATGAAATGTGCCGTGACATCATCCGCAAAGATTATCCCGTTGAAGAGTGGAACCTGTACGCCTTCCATTTTTCCGACGGCGAGAACTTCGGCGACGAGGACGACCGGCGGTGCGCGGACCTGCTCCAGCACGAGCTCCTGCCCCAGATGAACCTGTTCTGCTACGGCCAGGTGCAGAGCGGGGGCGGGCGGCTGTTCTGGGACACGCTGACGACCGTCCCCGACGAGAAGCTCGCGGCTGCCAAGATCAACGACGACGAGGATATCTACGCGGCAATCAAGACGTTCTTAGGAAAAGGCGTCTGATAGTCTGATGGTCTTGTGGTCGTATAGTCTGATTGCCGCATGACTACTTGACCACTCGACTACACGACCACCTGACTACCCGACCACGCGACCAGATGGCCTCTCTGCCCCCCGATCTCCTGGAACTGCAAGCCGTCATCGAGGGCTACGCCCGCGAGTTCGGCCTGGATTTCTTCGAGGTGCGGTACGAAATCCTCGACTTCCGTACGTTGAACCAGATCGCGGCGTACGACGGCTTTCCCACCCGCTACCCCCACTGGCGCTTCGGCATGGAATACGAGCGCCTCTCCAAATCCTACGCCTACGGCCTGCACCGCATCTACGAGATGGTGATCAACACCAACCCGTGCTACGCCTACCTGCTCGCCAGCAACCAGCGCGTGGATCAGAAACTGGTGATGGCGCACGTGTGCGGCCACTCCGATTTTTTCAAGAACAACCTGTGGTTCGCCCACACCAACCGCAGGATGCTGGACGAGATGGCGAACCACGCCGCCCGCATCCGCCGCCACGTCGAGCGGCACGGGCTGGAGGCGGTCGAAGACTTCCTCGATACCTGCCTCTCGCTCGACAACCTGATTGACATCCACGCGGTCGGCATCCGCCGCCGCCCCACGCCCATGCCCGAGACGGACGCAGAGCGCGAAGAGCCAGAGACGGTGCGCCGGCTCCCGGCGAAGAACTACATGGACGCCTTCATCAACCCGCCGGAATTCCTGGCCGAGCAGCAGCGGAAGCTGGAAGAAGCCGAGGAGCAGCGCCGCCGCTTCCCCGAGGAGCCGGAGCGCGACGTGCTGCTCTTCCTGCTCGAAAATGCGCCGCTCGCGAACTGGCAGCACGATCTGCTCGACATCATCCGCGAGGAGGCCTATTACTTCGCGCCGCAGCGGCAGACGAAGATCATGAACGAGGGGTGGGCCGTGTTCGCCCACACGCGCCTCATGACCGACAAAGCCATGACCCCGGACGAGTTGATTGACTACGCCGAGCATCACTCCGGCGTGGTCGCCGCCCAGCTGGGCCGCCTCAACCCGTACAAGCTGGGTTTCGAGCTTTTCCGCGACATCGAAGACCGCTGGAATCGCGGGGCCTTTGGCTCCGAGTACGAGGCCTGCACGCATCTGGAAGATCGCCGAAGGTGGGACAAAAAATTGGGGCTGGGCCGCCAGAAGGTGTTCGAGGTCCGGCGCGTCTACAACGACATCGGCTTCATTGACGAGTTCCTCACCGAGGACTTTGCCCGCGAGCAGAAGCTGTTCACCTTCGCCTACGACGAAGACAGCGAGCAATATGAGATCGCCAGCCGCAAGTTTCAGGACGTCAAGCGCAGCCTGCTCTTCCAGCTCACCAACTTCGGCCAGCCGGTGATCGAGGTGGTGGACGGCAACCACGAGAACCGCGGCGAGCTGTACCTCGTCCACCGCCACGAGGGCGTGGACCTCGACGTCCCCTTCGCCGAGGACACGCTGCAAAATCTCTACAAGGTCTGGGGCCGCCCCGTCCACATCGAAACGACCGTCGAAGACGAGGACCGGGTGCTGTTTAGCCACGGGCCGGAGGGCGGCGTGCAGCAGACGCTGGATTGAAACGGACTAGCCTCATCCCCCATCCTCTTCTCCTGACGACGACGATCAAGGGCGCCATCAGGCGAGGGGGGCAAGCTCGTTCCCGTCAAGATACCCCCCCTTCATTCCTCCGCAAAGAGGAGTACAATCAGCCGTGTGAGCCCGTACCGGGAGGTTGACCACACCGCCGACTGGGCGCTGCACGTGTGGGCGCCAACGCTCGAAGAGTTGTTTGTGGAGGCGGCCCGGGGCATGTACGCGCTCACGGGAGCGCAGGCCGAACCGGGGGTGACCGTCCGCCGCCGGGTCGAGTTGACCGCCGACGATCACGAGTCCCTGCTCGTCGCCTGGCTTCAGGAGCTGCTCTATTTCACCGAGTCCGAGGAGCTGGCGTTCACCGGCTATCACATCGCACATCTTGAACCGACGCATTTGCGGGCGGAAGTTGAAGGCGGGCCGACCGGCAGGCTGGACAAGATGATCAAGGCGGTCACGTATCACAATTTGAAGATCAACCGCACGGCGGACGGGTACGATACGACGATTGTGTTTGACGTTTAGGCCCAGAGACAAAGGAGGGGCGCGGGAGCACAGAACCGCGCCAGACTCAAATGACACGTTTGGCACTCATCATTGACGACAACCGCATGATCGCGAAGAGCCTGGGGCAAATGCTCGAGCTGCTGGGCTACGAGGTGCAGGCCGCGCCCGGCTCGCTGCCAGGCCTCCAGATGCTGGGCAAGATCACACCCGACCTCATCCTGCTCGACCTGCACATGCAGGGCATCAACGGCATCGAAGTCTGCCGCTACATCCGGCGTGACGTGAGGCTCCACAATGTCCCCGTCATCGCCATATCCTCGGACGATCAGGAAGTGATGATTGACGGCGTGCGGGAGGCCGGGGCCAATTTCTTCCTCAGCAAGCCGATTGAGTACGAGGCGCTCGAAAAAGTCGTGCGGCAGATTGAAACCGCCCACTCGGCCCCCACGCAGATTCTGGAGGACCGGCGCAATGTCCCTCCGCAAACAAGACCTCACAAGAGTTAGCGAGTATCTCTGGGAAATCCCCACGACCTACCGCCACGACATGCGCGTGCCGGTGCGCCTCTACGCCGACGACCGGCTGCTGGAGGACGCGCTCGGCGACCAGTCGCTCGTGCAGGCCGTGAACGTCGCGGCGCTCCCCGGCCTCGTGGGCTACGTGATCGTCATGCCCGACGTGCACCAGGGATACGGCATGCCCATCGGCGGGGTGATGGCGGCGGCGCTGCCGCACGGGATCATTTCGCCTGGGGCCGTGGGCTATGATATTAACTGCGGCGTCCGCCTGCTCGCCACGCGCATTGAACTCGGCGAGGCCGAGCGGCACCTGGCCGAACTCGCCACCGCGCTCTACCGCAACTGCCCGAGCGGCGTGGGCGAGAAGGGGAGTGTCCGGCTCACCGTGCACGAGTTGGATAAAGTCTGCCGCGAGGGCGCGCGCTGGGCGCTGCGCGAGGGATACGCCCGCGAGGCCGACCTCGCGCGCACCGAGGAGTTTGGCTGCATCGAGGGCGCGGAGCCGGGCGAGGTGAGTCCGCGAGCGAAAGAGCGCGGCCGGCCGCAGCTCGGCACGCTCGGCGCGGGCAACCACTTCATCGAGGTGGACGTGGTGGATCAGGTCTTCGACGAGCGCGCGGCGAGCACGATGGGATTGCGCGAGGGCTATCTGGCCGTGCAAATCCACTGCGGGTCGCGCGGGTTCGGCCACCAGGTCTGCACCGACTACGTTCAAGAATTTCAAAGCGCCGTCAAACGCTACGACATCCACCTGCCCGACCGCGAGCTCGTGTGCGCGCCGTTCGACTCGCCGGAGGGCCGCCGCTACCTCGGCGCGATGAAGGCCGCCGCCAACTTCGCGTTCTGCAACCGGCAAATCCTCGCGCACCACATCCGCCGCAGTTTTGAGGAGACGCTCGCGGGCAAGGTGAAGGATTGGGATTTGCAGCAGGTCTACGACATCGCGCACAACATGGGGAAGGTGGAGACGCATCAGGTGGGCGGCGAGCGCGTGAAGGTATGCGTCCACCGCAAAGGCGCGACGCGCGCGTTCGGGCCGGGCTTCGAGGGGCTGCCGCCCGAATATCGCCCGCTCGGCCAGCCGGTGCTCGTCCCCGGCTCGATGGGCACCGCGAGCTGGGTGCTGCTCGGGACGGAGGGCAGCATGGCGCAGTCGTTCGGCTCCACCTGCCACGGCGCAGGGAGGGTGATGAGCCGCTCGCAGGCCAAGCGCGAGATTCGCGGCGAGAAACTGAAGCAAGAACTTGAAGCCGGGGGCATCCGCGTCCGCGCGGGTTCGATGCCGGGCCTCGCGGAAGAAGCGCCTGCCGCGTACAAAGACGTGGATCAGGTCATCGAGGTGGTGAGCAAAGCCGGGATCGCGAAGAAGGTCGCGCGGCTGAGGCCGGTGGCGGTGATCAAAGGATGATTTCAGATTGCAGATTGCGGATTTCAGATTGAACTGCAATCTGCAACCTCAAATCTGCAATCTGAAATGAGATGCGCCGCCCTCCAGTTCTTTGCCACGCCCTTCGATCTCACCCGCAATCTGGAAACCGCCGGGCGGTTAGCGCGCGCCGCCGCTGAGCAGGGCGCACAGATCATCGTCCTCCCCGAGCTGTTCAACACGGGCTACGTTTACACCCCGCGCCTCCTCGCCTTTGCCGAAACCGAAG
>Ga0209109_10001257_pt1 | contig 13984 bp, 14 predicted proteins | sample Rifsed10ft2_FD_184004 | JGI IMG/M metagenome (GOLD analysis project Ga0209109, IMG submission 184004) | Soil microbial communities from Rifle, Colorado, USA - sediment 10ft 2 (version 2) | ecosystem: Environmental > Terrestrial > Deep subsurface > Rock core/Sediment | place: Rifle, Colorado... | reverse complement strand
TGCCGGCAGGTTTACCGGCCCGGAGATCAGGGCGACTCTGGCGCCGGCGCCCAAGGCCGCGCGGGCCAGGGCATGGCCCATCTTTCCCGAGCTGCGGTTGGTGATGCCGCGCACCGCGTCGATCGGCTCGAACGTCGGCCCGGCCGTGATCAGAAAGCGTACGCCGGGAAGCGTCTTGGGCGCGAGGCAAGCAATCGCTGCTTCTGCAATCTCCGCAGCTTCGAGCATGCGCCCCATGCCGACTTCGCCGCATGCCTGGTCGCCGCTGGCAGGGCCGAGCACCACAATTCCATCCTTGAGCAGTTGCGCGACGTTGCGGCGCGTCGCCGCGTTGCCCCACATCTGGCGATTCATCGCGGGCGCGACGAGCAGCGGGCACTCGCGCGCAAGGCAGAGCGTTGACAGCAGATCGTCGGCGTGCCCGGCAGCCAGCTTGGCAATGAAATCAGCGGTGGCGGGGGCGACGATGATTGCGTCCATTCCCCGCGACAGTTCAATGTGTCCCATCGCGTTCGCCACGCGCGCATCCCACATGTCGGTAAAAACCGGCTTGCCCGACAGGGCCTGCATGGTGGCCGGGGTGATGAAGCCGCACGCGGCCTGCGTCATCGCTACCTGGACGTCAACGCTGTCCTGGATCAGCAGGCGCGCAAGTTCTGCGGACTTGTATGCCGCGATCCCGCCGGTAATGCCGAGAAGGATTTTTTTGTTCGAACTATCAGCCACGTAGCGTTCTTGCTTGAAAGAAAAGAGAAGTGTAAACCAAACGCGCCGTGCCACCAAATGAGGCGCGAGCGAGCGGCCTGTAAACCTTCGGCCGCCTCATCACGTTATCTTCCCCAATCCCCAATCCCAAATCCTGAATTCCCATGGCCATTACCGACTGGCCCATCGACGACCGCCCACGCGAGAAAATGCTCGCCAAAGGCGCGGAATCATTGTCGGACGCCGAACTCGTCGCGATCTTCCTGCGCACCGGCGTCAAGGGCAAGAGTGCCGTGGATCTTGCCCGCGAAACCCTGGGCCGTTTCGGTTCGCTGACCGCCCTTTTCGGCGCGAGCAGCGGCACATTTTGCGCCAGCCCGGGACTGGGCGAAGCGAAGTACGCGCAGTTGCAGGCGGTACTGGAGATGGCGCGGCGCGCCCTGAGAGAAAAGCTCGCGAACGGCGTTGCGCTGAATTCGCCGCAGGCAGTGCGGGATTACCTGCGGCTCAGGCTGCAGGCACTCGAGCACGAGGTGTTCGTCGGTGTGTTCCTCGATGCGCAGAACCGGCTGCTTGCCGTCGAGGAACTCTTTCGCGGCACTTTGACGCAGACCAGCGTCTATCCCAGGGAGATCGTCAAGCGGGCGCTCAGCCACAACGCGGCCGCTGTGATCTTTGCACACAACCATCCATCAGGCATCGCGGAGCCCAGCCGCGCAGACGAAATGCTGACGCAGACCCTGAAGCAGGCGTTGGCGCTGGTGGACGTGAAGGTGCTGGATCACTTCGTCGTGGGCAGCGGCGCCGCGCTGTCGTTTGCCGAGCGTGGCCTGCTGTAGCGGGTAATGAGAAATGGGTAATGGGTGATGAGAAACGGCAAGACGAGTGCAGTGCTTGAGCAGAGGGTGAAAACCCTGTAGAATCCGCGCCTTTCCGAATGCGGAGCAGGTATCATGGCACGCGTATGTCAGGTCACCGGCAAGAAGCCCATGCGGGGAAACCACGTTTCCCATGCCAATAACAAGACACGGCGGCGTTTTCTTCCCAATCTTCAATACCGGCGGTTCTGGCTGGAGGAGGAGAAGCGCTGGATCAGCCTGCGCGTATCAAACGCGGGGCTGCGAACGATAGGCAAGAAGGGCATCGAGGTGGTGCTGGCCGAACTCCGGGCGCGCGGGGAGCGCGTCTGAGCTGCCAGCGAAACGGCTTCGGCTGAACCTACGAACTACGGAGGTGGATGATGCGGGAAAAGATCAAGCTTGAATCGACGGCCGGCACCGGCCATTTCTACACCACGACCAAGAACAAGCGCAACCAGCCGGACAAGATGGAGATGAAGAAGTTCGACCCGGTCGCGCGCAAGCACGTGATCTACAAGGAAGCAAAGATAAAGTAACAGTAAAGCCTGCGGTTTACGCGGGTTCTTGTTGGGTCCCGCTGAAAACTGAATCCCGGCTTGCGACAATAAAAAAGCCCGCCTCGGCGGGCTTTTTTATCAGGCGTAGCAGCGTAGCCGCCTGGAGAATTCCTGAAGACCCGCGATGCCGCTCGCTTCAGCGCGCAGGCACCAGTCTTCGAGCTGGCGCACCAGTTGTTCTTTTGACGCCGTGGAGCGCTGCCACACCGCGGCCAGTTCGTCGCGCATCGTATAGATGGTCCCGAGCACGTTGCTGTGGCTCTTCAGTGCGTCGCGCCGCTCGCGTTCGCTGGCGGGCAGCGCTGCGGCATCGAGGTGCAACCAGCGCTTGAGCGTCGCGCGATCGACGCCCGCCGCGCGCCCCTTGAGCCCCTGGAGTTCCGCGGCACAGGTCCGGCGCAGGAACTGTGCGTACGCCGCGACAACCTGGTAGCGATGCGTGATCACCGCCTGCAATGTCGCGACATCGCAGCGTGTCTTGGCGCGGTCGAACTTGATCGCAGGCGCGACCTTCTTCACGTATGCCAAACCCAGGATGGCGAGCACGCGGATATAGAGCCATCCGATGTCGAATTCGTACCAGCGGTTGGAGAGGCGCGCCGAACTCGCGTAGGCGTGATGGTTGTTGTGCAGTTCCTCGCCGCCGATCAGGATACCCCAGGGCACGATGTTGGTGCTCGCGTCCTCGGGCTGGAAGGTGCGATAACCCCAGTAATGGCCGATGCCGTTGATCACGCCGGCCGCGAAAAACGGTATCCAGACCATTTGCACCGCCCAGATCGTGAGGCCGATGAAGCCGAACAGCACGAAATTCAGAACCACGAGGATCGAAACGCCGAGCACGGAATGCCCTGTATACACATTGCGTTCGAGCCAGTCGTCGGGCGTGCCGTGTCCGTAGCGTTCGAGCGTTTCCCGGTTGACGGATTCCCTGCGGTAGAGCTCGGTGCCTTCCCACAGCACCTTGTTGATCCCCAGCACCTGCGGGCTATGGGGATCCTCGGCGGTTTCACACTTGGCGTGGTGCTTGCGATGGATGGCGGTCCACTCCTTGGTGACCATGCCGGTCGTGATCCACAGCCAGAAGCGAAAGAAATGGCTCGGCAGCCAGTGCAGGTCGAGCGCCCGGTGGGCCTGGTGACGATGCAGGTAGATGGTGACAGCGGCGATCGTGATGTGCGTAGCGATCAATGTGTAGATCACATAGCCCCACCACGGCATGTCAATGATACCTGTCATGAATTTTCCCCTCCGTTACCGGCGTTTCGAGTGTGGAAGTGTACTGGACTTCGCCAGGAGGGCAAAGCAATTTCGCCGCGGCCGGATCAGGTGCCTCATGTCTTTGAATCACAATGTAAAAGAGGGGCATCCCCTAGCGCGTTGCGGACCCCTGCAGGGGCCCGAGAACGCGCACTTCGCGCTGCGGATAGGGTATTTCGATGCCGTGCTGGCGAAACGCCGCCCATAGCGCGTAGTTGAGGTCTGAGCGCAGGTTGGCGGTGCCCTCCTGCGGGTCCTCGATCCAGACGCCCAGTTCGAGCGCGATGCCGTTGTCGGCGAACTCCCGCACGAGCGCCTTGGGCGCCGGATCGCGCAGGACCCGGGCATGCTGGCGCGCGACATCCTCCATCACGCGGCTGGCGGTGTCGAGATCGGTCTTGTAGCTTACCTGCACCGGCACCGGCACGCGCACCCGCCGGTCGGTGTAGGAATGGTTGATTACCGTCGAGGTGATGATCGTTTCGTTGGGAATGATGGCCTCGACGCCGCCGAGGCTCCGCAGCACCACGTAGCGCGCCGTCATTTTGGTGAGCTGCCCGGTGTGCTCCCCGACCGTGACAAGATCGCCGATCGACACCGACCGGTCCATGAGGATGATGAAACCGCTTACGTAATTGCTGGCGATCTTCTGCAGGCCGAAGCCGATGCCGACCCCGAGCATCCCGCCGAATACCGACAGCACGGTGAGATCGATGCCGACCGCGGGCAACGCGATGAATATCGCGAGCAGCACCAGCAGCGTTTGCGCCAGTTTGGACAGCATCACGCGCAGATTGATGTCGAGACTCACCGCGGCCATCGTGCGCGCCTCGATGAAGCGTCCGAGCCACAACGCGATGAGAAGCGTGAGCAGTACCGAAAGCGTGGCCTGGAGCACAAGCAGCAGGGTAATCCGCTCCTTGCCGACGGTGACTCCGATACGGTCGAGGAAGTGCAACAGGTCGGCCCCGAGCCCTGTGATGTACAGTGCGAAGCCGACCCACACCGCCCAGCCGACGACGCGCGCGAGCGCATTCAACCAGCCGCTGGGAGCGAACACCTGACGCAGCATCAGTACCGCGAAGCGGATGATGGCGAGTGATGTGAGCAACGGCACCATCAGATCGAGGAGGTGGACGTTCTGCCAGTGCTGCACGATCAGGCGGCCGATGAGAACCACCGCGAGCGCCGTGAGCGGGAATTGCAGGTGACGGAGCGCCTCCCGGCCGAAGGCGCGCCTCGCATCCGGCGCCACCGCACCTGGAACGATTTGCCTTCCGACGAGCCATGCGGCGAGGAGACTTGCGCTGACGACCACGAGTTCCCACAGCACACGCCCCTGCTGCAGGTCGGTCCACAGCGCGAAGGCGAGTGCCGTAAGCTCGGAGAGGTTGGACATGGAATGAAGCGCGCGGCGCCCGGATTCTATCACGCGCGAGGAATTTGCCCGGCTCGTGCCGGACAAATTCCTGACATAAAACCGCGTAGGGAGCGTGTCGGGATAAGGGCCGATACACGCCTGGCGGTTGGCAATGCGGATTTCATCCTGTATCCGCAGGCTGTTGGGGACGGAGCTCGAGCACCGCGGCGAAGAAACCGTCGGTGCCGTGCCGGTGGGGCAGCAACTGGAGAAACGGTCCGGTGTCGAGGGGGATGCGCTGCCGCAGCAGGATGTCGCTGCATCCGACGGTCGCGAAGTTTGGATGCGCAGCCAGGAACTGCGACACTACCTCCTGATTTTCCTCGGCCAGCAGGCTGCAGGTCGCGTAGACCAGACGGCCGCGCGACTTGAGCAGGCGTGCCGCCGCACTCAGGATCGCGGTCTGCTTGCTCCTGAGTTCGATCACCGACTGCGGCGACTGTCGCCACTTCAGGTCCGGATTGCGGCGCAGCGTGCCCAGGCCGCTGCAGGGCGCATCGACCAGAACGCGGTCGGTTTTTCCGGCGAGGCGCTTGATCCGCGCATCGTTTTCGCCGGCGATCAGCTGCGGGTGCAGGTTCGAGAGTCCGGACCGCTTCAGGCGCGGTTTAAGACGCGCGAGTCGCGCTGCTGCCACGTCGAACGCATAGACGCGGCCGCGCGAGCGCATCAACGCGCCGAGATGCAGGCTCTTGCCGCCGGCGCCGGCGCAGAAGTCCACCACGAGATCGTGGCGGGTTGGCTCGACCAGGTACGCGAGCAGCTGGCTGCCTTCGTCCTGCACCTCCACGGTGCCGTTGAGAAACAGCGGATGGCGGTTGATCGCAGGGTGGCCGCGCGCCCTGATTCCCACGGGCGAGTAGGGCGTGGCTGTGCATGGGATTCCGCTCGCGGCGAGTTCGCGCAACACCGCGTCGCGGTCGCCGCGCAAGGTGTTGACCCGCAGGTCTAACGGGGCCGGCTGCTGCAACGCGCGCCCGAGTGCCAGAATCTCGTCGTCGGACATCTGCGCGCGGAGCCCGCCGACCACCCAGTCCGGCAGGTCGGCCTCCACGCCCAATGGCAACGCGCCGGTCTTTCGCGCCTTGATGTCGGCGAACCACGCCACCTCTGCCGGGGTGACCGCCGCCTCGAGTTCCCGCGCGTTGGCGCCGGCCACGCGCGCGAAGTAGGCGAGCAACAAGCGTCGCGGCGCAGGCCCGGCGACCAATGCGTCGAGGAAGCGCTTGCGGCGCACGACCCCGAAAACCGCGTCGGCGATAAAGCCTTTGTCGTTGGAGCCGAGTCGTGAATGGTCGCGGAAATACCGGCGCAGCACCGCGTCGGCCGGCTGCTCGAATTTCAGCACGGCCGCCAGCGCTTCGCACGCCGCGTCGAACTGTGCGCGATGTATCAACACTTCCGGCGGATGCTCTTATCGCTGGCCGACGCGAATCGCGTCCACCACCTGTTCGCCAGACGGGTTGCCCTCGCGGTCGAGAAAGCGCACCTTCACCGGGAGGTAGCCGTGCTCCACTGCGAGCCACACCTCGATGCTCTCCGCACCGTCCCTGCGTACCTGCTTCAGCGGCAGGGCGACGAGCAGACCCAGCGGGGTCTCGATGCGTTCTTCCGCCAGCACCTCCAGCTCGTAGGTTTCAAACCGCACCCCGTTCGTGATCGGCAGGTGGAAGCGCCCTTGCGCCGGCGGATTGAGCGCCAGTTGCAGTATGAAACTCACGATGTCCTGGCTCGCCGCCGGCAGCGCCACCGTGTGCGGGTGGGCCGGTCTGCCGTAGGTGAGCCGGCCGGCACCCCAGTCGAGGTGCGCTCTTGCCTCGACGGTTTCACCGCGCCGGGTGCGCGTCATCGCGAAGCGCTCCGGACGCAGCCCACCCGCGGTGAGCCGGCCCTGGCTGATGTAGGTCAGGCGCTGGGGCCGGAACAGCTCGACAATACCGGTCGTTTCGGAGTCGCTGATCAGCTTGTAGGTGTCGCGCTCGACCGTCCATGAGTACGTGGAGCGCCCGATGCTGTAGCCGTCAGTGCCAAGGTATAGCGTGTACGTGAGCTGGCCCGATGCGGGGAGGTCGTTGGGCGGGCCGGCGTCCGCTGGTCCGGCAACCGGCGAAGCGTGGGACGGGTAAGGCGCGGGCGCCGGCGCAGCTTCCTCGACGGGCGCAGATTCGCCGGTCGGCTCCGCGGCGGGCTCGGGGATGATTGGCCCCGGCAGCGCGAGCGGTGTGGCGTCCGCCACTTGCGGCGCGGCAAAGGCGGCGGGGGGCGGTGGGGGGCGGCGCGCAACCTTGGGCGGAGCAGGCCGGGGAGCTGGATCGGGCCTTGCGACATGGGCCGGCGCTGGCCGTTCAAGGAGTTGCGCTTGCAGCGGGATGCGCGGGGCAGGTGGCGTCGGCACCGGTATCCACGCCCTCGAGATCACCAGGGCATGAGCCAGTGCGGACACGAGAACTGCGGCGGTGAGGCGGTACGCGCGCATGGATGTTCAGCGACGCAGGTCCAGCCGCATGATCGCCTGCTCGTAGCGGGCGCCGTCGCTCTCGGTCACCAGCATTTTCACCGGCAGATGCGCGTGCGCCGGTGATAACCAGACTTCGGTCCCCGAGTCGCCGGGGTCGCGCCGCTTGACGAGATGCACGGTCGCGATGCGCCCGAGGGCCGTATCGATTTCGACGCCCGGCGTGACGCTGTAATGGTAGCGGTCGAGCTTGCGTCCGTTGGTCATTGCGAACTCGAGTTGCCTGACCTTCGCGAAGTCGATGAACATGAATTGGTACATCACCGACAGTCGATCCTGCGTTCCGGGCGGGAGCGGCAGCGTGTCCTCGCGCCCATCGTGCCGTACGGTGAGGCGTGAATGTCGCCAGTCGAAATCCGCTGCGACTCGCCGCGGGTCGTCCGGACCGCGCCCCGCCTCGAAGCGCTCGGGTTGCAGGCCACGCTCGCCCATGCGGCCGCTGCTCGAGAATCGTGCCGGCCGGGGCTGAAACAATGCGAACAGTCCGACGGCATTGCTGTGGCTCGTGATGTGGAACGCCCCCTCTCCTGCCTCGAAGCGCTCGTGGATGATGGCGATGGACACCCCGGCGCGCGTCACGTTGTAGGCGAGGGTGATCTCCCGCGGCACCCCTTGCGCGATGGCCGGCGTGGCGATGACCAGCGCTCCGAGGAGGATGCGTGTCAGCACGGGTCGAAGAAGCACGCGGTTCATTAAGTTAGGCACTCTAAGTTTCCGCGGGGGGGGAAATCAGGGCATGCATCGGGCCCGGCGCGCAAGCAATGCCGACCCTGCCGTCCGGCGTCAGGCCAAGACGGCCTTCGCAGAACCAGCGCACGGCCTGCGGGTAGATGCGATGCTCCTCGTTCAGCACGCGGGCTGCCAGCGCGTCCTCGGTGTCGTCCGGCAGCACCGGTACCGCAGCCTGGATGACGATCGGGCCGTGGTCCAGTTCGACGGTCACGAAATGCACCGTGCACCCATGGATGCGTACCCCGGCCTGCAGGGCCCGGCGATGCGTATCGAGACCCGGGAACGCCGGGAGCAACGAGGGATGAATGTTGAGGAGACGCCCCTCGTATGCACGTACGAAAGCGGCGGTGAGTATGCGCATGAAGCCCGCCAGCAGGACGAGGTGCGGACTGTGCCGATCGATTTCATTCGCCAACGCCGCGTCAAATGCCGCTCGATTGCCGAACGCGCGATGGTCCATCACGGCAGTGGGCAGGTTGCGGCGACGCGCGGCGTCGAGACCGCGCGCACCAGGCTCGTTGCTGATGACCGCGGCCACCCGTGCGGGAAGGTTTGCCTCGAGCAGGGCCTCCATGTTGCTGCCGCGCCCCGAGATCAATATGACTACGTTTTTGTCGGCCATGCCGGTTGCCTTTGGCGTCGAGTGTTCGGTGTTGGGCGTTCAGCGTTAAGCGTTTGGCGTTGAACGTTTAGCGGTAAGTTGATGACGATTTCGCGCCCGGCGCTCAACTCTCAACGCTCATCCCTCAACGCAGCTTCACTCGATCACGGTCTGAGGTTCCTTGCCGCGGCGCCGCCGGATGGTTCCGATACGCCAGACGGTTTCTCCGGCCCGGGTGAGCAAGGCCTGCGCCTTTGCGGCATCTGCGGCGTCGACCACGAGCACCATCCCGATGCCGCAGTTGAAGACGCGGTACATTTCGTCGTCGGCGATGCCGCCCTGTCGCTTGAGCCAGTTGAAAAGCGGCGGCATAGCCCAGCTCTCGCCCTCGATCGCCGCCGCCAGCCGCGACGGCAATACGCGCGGCACGTTTTCGAGCAGTCCGCCGCCGGTGATGTGCGCGATGCCTTTGACCGCGATCCGCCGGATCAGTTTCAGCACCGGTTTTACGTAGATGCGCGTGGGCGCCAGCAGCACATCGCTTAACGTCCTGCCATCGAGCGCGGCTGAAAGGTCTACGCCCTTCATCCCGATGATTCTGCGGATCAGCGAGTATCCGTTGGAGTGCGCCCCGCTGCTTGCAAGGCCGAGCACGATGTCGCCCGCCGCAATCGCCGAGCCGTCGATGATGCGGCGCTTTTCGACCACGCCAACCGCGAAGCCCGCCAGGTCGTACTCGCCCTCCGGATACATGCCGGGCATCTCGGCGGTTTCGCCGCCGATCAAGGCGCAGCCCGCCTGTTCACATCCCGCCGCGATGCCCTTGATCACCACCGCCGCGATGCCGGTATCGAGCCTGCCGCAGGCGTAGTAGTCGAGGAAAAAAAGCGGCTCGGCGCCCAGCGTCAGGATGTCGTTGACGCTCATCGCGACCAGGTCGATGCCGACCGTGTCGTGGCGGCGCAACTGGAACGCGAGTTTCAGTTTTGTCCCCACGCCGTCGGTGCCGGAGACGAGCACGGGCTCGCGATACTTGCGCGAGATCTCGAACAGGGCGCCGAAGCCGCCGATGCCGGCGAGCACGCCCTTGCGCAACGTGCGCCTGGCATGCGGCTTGATGGCTTCGACGAGATCGTCGCCGGCGTCGATGTCGACTCCGGCATCGCGGTAGGTGAGAGAGCGCGGGCGCTTCGGTGTGGACATGTCAGCGGTGGCGGACGAGGTCGATCTGTGGAACGTGGCGCGCGGTGGCGGCGGGGACCATCCGGTGATTTGGGCTAAGATGTACGCCTCGCGGCCCGCACAACCCGGCGTTTTTTCACCGGGCCGCAGCGAATTGTACCGCAAATGGAAACCCGTATTCCCGGCGTGCGCGGTGCGGCGGCCGGGCCGGTGGCGATGAGACAACTGATACTTGAACTGACGGAGCCGCCTGCGCCCACGCTCGGGAACTTCGCCGCCGGGCGTAACGCCGAACTGTTGCACAGCCTGCGGGTCGCGGCGGAGCCTGGCGTCGCGGCGGCGGGGCTGTTTCTCTGGGGCGCACCGGGCAGCGGGCGCAGCCACCTGCTGCGGGGATGGGTCACCGCGGCGCGCGAACGCGGTCGCACTGCCCGGTACGTCGCGTGCGCAAACCTTTCGGGGCTTGGTGCCGATCTTCAGCAGCTCGACTGCGTTGCGGTCGACGACGTGGAGCAGCTCGCGCCGGCCAACCAGGTGGAACTGTTCAATCTCTGCAACGCGCTGCGTGAACGGGGCGCTGCGCTGGTCGCGAGCGGCAGTGCTCCACCGCAGCAGCTCGGATTGAGGCCCGATCTCGCCACGCGTCTCGCGTGGGGTCCCGTCTACCGGGTGCACGCATTGTCGGACGCCGAGAAAACCGGTGCGCTGCAGGACCACGCCGCCGCGCGCGGCATCCGGCTGCCGGACGAGGTGTGCGCGTTCCTGCTCGCGCGGGTGCAGCGCGACATGGGGACACTGCTCGCGGTGCTCGATGCGCTCGACCGCAGTTCGCTGGCGGCGAAACGGGCGATCACGGTGCCGTTCCTGCGCGAGTGGCTGCAGGCGGCGCAAGGGCAGGATTCAGGATTGAGGATAGAGGATTGAGCGAGCGCCTGGTACTGTTCGACCTTGACAACACGCTGCTGACAGGCGACAGCGATTTCGAGTGGGCTCAATTCCTGATCGAACAGGGTGTGGTCGACCGCGAGGTATACGAAGCGCGCAACCAGGCTTTCTACGATCAGTACAAGGCCGGCACGCTTGACATCTTCGAGTTCCTGAACTTTCAACTGAAGCCGCTCTCCCGTCATCCGCGCACGGTGCTCGACGAGTGGTACCGGCAGTTCATGTCGGGCCGGATCCTTCCCATGATACGCGCCAGTGCGCGCGCGCTGGTGGCGAAGCACCGGAACGACGTGCGGGTCGTGATCACCGCCACCAACAGTTTCGTGACCGCGCCGATCGCGCGCGAATTCGGCGTCGAACACCTGATCGCGACCGAACCCGAGGCGCGCAACGGCGAGTTCACGGGCAACGTCTCCGGGATCCCGTGCTTTCGCGAGGGCAAGGTGAGCCGGTTGCAGGGCTGGCTTGCCGGGCGCGGACAGACGATGGCTTCGTTCGACGCGTCGTGGTTCTATTCCGATTCGTTGAACGACTTGCCCCTGCTCGAACGCGTAACGCATCCGGTGGCGGTCGATCCCGACGATCGCCTGCGGGCGCACGCGGTAGCGCGCGGTTGGCCAATCATCAGTCTGAATGATGAATGATGAATGATGAATGCGGAATACGGGACGGCCTGGCTGATGCGTGGCCGTTGCGTCCCCCCACGCTGTGCAGCGCGCAGGCTGCCCCCCGCTGATCGCTGCCATGTCGCGGCCGCTGCTGGTCATTCTGCTGTCGATCGCGGGCGCGGGCAGCATCGTGCTCGCGTTGGTTGTCGGGACATATCCGATTTCGGTCCTGCAGGTGATCGAGACCATCGTCGCTCCGGCCCCCGGCGTGGTGCACGACGTGGTCTGGCAGTTGCGCGCGCCGCGCGTGCTCGCCGCTTTTGCCTGCGGCGGGCTGCTGGCGCTGGCGGGAGCGCTGCTGCAGGTGCTGCTGCGCAACGCTCTCGCCGATCCCTACGTGCTGGGGGTCTCGGGCGGCGCCGCTCTCGGGGCGCTGGTGGCAATGTTGCTGGGCGCGGGCGATACTGGCGTGAGCTTCCTGGCGCTCGCCGGGGCGCTTGGCTCCATCGTCGTCGTCTTTGGTCTGACTTTCCGCGGCGGGGACTGGAATGTCTACCGGCTGCTTCTCACCGGTGTCGTGCTGTCCGCGGGACTCTCGGCATGCGTCAGCCTGATTCTGGTGCTTGCCCCTCAAGCGCAGGTCAAGGGCATGCTGTTCTGGCTCATGGGCGATCTCGCATATGCCGGAAGCCCGGTCTACGCCTGGCTGATCCTGGCCGTACTGACGGCGCTCGCCGTCGCCCAGGGGATCAGGCTGGATTTGCTCGCAGCGGGTGAATTGAAGGCGCTGTCGCTGGGTGTCGCGGTCACGCCGCTCAAGCTCGCGGTGTTCTTTGGCGCCGCGCTCGCGACAGCCGCGGCAGTGACGCTGGGGGGCGCGATCGGATTCGTCGGCCTGATGGCGGCTCACGCCGTGCGTCTGCTCGGCGTGTCGCACCATCGGGCGCTGCTGCCCCTTGCGGTGCTGCTGGGCGGCAGCCTCATCACCCTCGCCGATACCGCGGCACGCACGGCGTGGGCGCCACAGCAGCTGCCGGTCGGGGTGCTGATCGCGCTCGTCGGTGTGCCCGCAATGTTGTGGCTGCTCGGCCGGAGGAACTGATGCCAGGCGTTCTCAGTTGTCGTCACCTCAAGCTGCAGGTACCGGGGCGCATGCTGTGCGGCGACGTGAGCGTCACGTTCGAACCGGGGCAGATGTGGGCGATACTCGGGCGCAACGGCTGCGGCAAGACGACGCTGGTGCACGCGCTCGCCGGGCTGGACCGCGCTGCGGGTGCCGCCGTCGAACTGGACGGTGTTGTCCTTGCAAACACGCCCCGCAGGCGGCGCGCGCGCGATGTCGGCGTATTGCTGCAGCAGGAGGAGACGGAGTTCTGGGGCAGCGTGCTCGATTACGTTCTGCTCGGGCGCTTCCCGCATGCGGATTCCTGGACCGGGTTCAGCCGGGAGGACGAAACCCGCGCGACGCAGGCGCTGGAGACCGTGGAACTCGCGCCGCTCTCCGCGCGGCGTTACGTCTCGCTATCCGGCGGAGAACGCCAGCGTGCCCGTATCGCGCAACTGCTGGCGCAGGATCCGCGGGCGTTCCTGCTCGATGAGCCGCTGCAGCACCTCGATCTCCAGCACCAGGCGCGCGTGCTGGCGCGGTTTCAGCAGCTCGTGCGCGACGAGCGGCGGCTGGTGGCGATGGTGTTGCACGATGCGCTGTGGCCCGGGAGGTACTGCACCCATGCACTTCTGATCTACGACGGTGGTGCGCTTGCTTCGGGAGCGTCGCGCGAGGTGCTGACGCGCGCCAACCTGGAACGGCTGTACGCTGCGCCGCTTGCCGAGGTGAGTTACGACGGCGGCAGCTATTTCGTGCCCCATGTATAATTTTTTTCTGACGCAAATTGGAGCAGACGTGCCGCCAGCATGCAGATCAAGTTGCTCGAAACGGAGCGGGCACGCCTTGCGTGCCGCTTGATTAGTTTATAGGCCCGTTGCGGACCGCATGATCAAGAAGTTTCTCGGTAGCGTTTTTTCGGGGAGGTTGTTCGGATCGGGCCGCCCGAAAGTCGTTCCGTTCAAGGTGCATGGCGTGAGCCGCGACGGCATCAGCCCGTGCGCGCTGCAGGTGACCGAAACGCTGCAACGGCGGCATCACGCCGCGTTCGTCGTCGGCGGCGCGGTGCGCGACCTGATGCTGGGGCGCAAGCCCAAGGATTTCGACGTGGCGACGAACGCCACGCCGGAGGAGGTGCGCGCGCTCTTCCGTCGCTCGCGCATCATCGGCCGGCGCTTCCGGCTGGTGCACGTGATGTGCGGACGCGACACGGTCGAGGTATCGACCTACCGCGGCGGCCACGCCGAGGACGATGACGAGGCGCGCGTCGCCGACGAACACGGCAGGATCCTGCGCGACAACGTGTACGGCACCCAGCAGCAGGACGCGACGCGGCGCGATTTCACGGTGAACGCTCTCTTCTACGATCCCGTCTCGCAGGAGATCTGGGATTACCACGGGGGCGTGGCTGACCTGCGCAAGCGCAGGTTGCGCATGATCGGTGACCCGGTACAGCGTTATCGCGAGGATCCCGTGCGCATGCTGCGGGCGGTG
>Ga0209109_10001256_pt1 | contig 13986 bp, 12 predicted proteins | sample Rifsed10ft2_FD_184004 | JGI IMG/M metagenome (GOLD analysis project Ga0209109, IMG submission 184004) | Soil microbial communities from Rifle, Colorado, USA - sediment 10ft 2 (version 2) | ecosystem: Environmental > Terrestrial > Deep subsurface > Rock core/Sediment | place: Rifle, Colorado... | reverse complement strand
CGAGCCTTTCTCTACTTTCAGGTTTATGCCTCCCCAGGCTTCTCCACCAGGTGAGATTCCGGAACCGGCCTATAACATCGATGAATGTCATTGGGGCTATCTGAGAATCTATACACCAGAAGGCACACAGCTCCTCTTCTCTACGCCGCGTGAAATCCCTGCAGAATCCACGATGTTGGGTGAGACAATTCCTGCACGCACGGACGATCTGGGAAGCGAGGATATCCCTCAGGCGCAGACCTTTGGCATGATGGTTATCACGCCTACGCGGCAATCCACGGAGACTGAGCTTGAGTATGTTTTACCTGCCAAAGTTCGACGGTAAAGTATGCCACATACGCAACCAAAAAAGAGAGGACAATACTTTTGAAATTAATTTTGCTGAAATATAAAACTTCTAAAGCAAATAAGGCTCCCGCCAAAGGGGTGCCGAAAATGGAAGCAAAACCGGCACTAATTCCTAAAATTAGGACGGTTTTTCTTTCTGAATTATTAAGTTTAAATAGACTTGTAAATTGATCTGCAATAGCGCCTCCCATTTGTACTGCCGTTCCTTCGCGACCTGCAGAACCTCCAAAAAGATGGGTGATCAGTGTTCCTAAAAACACCAAAGGCGCCATTTTTAGAGGAATGATTTTTTGTGGGTTTTCGTATTCTTCTAATAGCAGATTATTGCCTTTTACCACTTCTTGCCCAAAATAGTAATAACCCAATCCTATAATAAGACCGCCTATTGGCAAAAGCCAGATAATCCAATTATTGTGTTCTCTAAATTGTGTAACCCATTCTAAAGCAACCAGAAAAAATGCTGAAGCTGTACCTGAAAACATTCCTATTAAGGTACAAATGGAAACCCATTTGACGGCAAGAAATATGATTTTTTTTATTTTTTCTAAATTCATTAGACTCAAAACTAGAATTGACTCGGCTATTTTTGGCTAAAGTATTACAATCCTTCTTGAATTAATGGTTTTTCGGCGGCTATAGCTGTAAATTCTATTTCAACCTGATATTCAGGGCCCACCAATTTACTGATTTCATAAAATCCTGTTGCAGGTTTTATGTCTTTAAAATATTTGGCGTGAGCAGAAGCAACAGCTTCAAAGTTGTTAATGTCAGTAGTGAATATCCGAGTACGAATGACATCTTTCATGCTGACATTTAGGTCTTCAAGTACTTTTTCTACTCTTTTAAGAATGTTTAGGGTTTGAGCATGCGCATCATTGGCTTTTACCACTTCGCCATCAACAATGGCCACTGTACCGGAAACTTCAATTATATTTCCAATGCGGACTGCACGACAATAACCCATTTTATCTTCCCATGGAGAGCCTGTCAATATATTTTCTCTTTTCATTTTTTTTACTTATTTAGGTGGTTAATAGCACTTATTTTTCAAGTTTTAAAATTGAATTTCAATTTTTGGTATATTTTTTGCAATTTATAAAAAATAGTAAAATAAAAAATGCTGGTTTTTAATTAAAAAGTTCAATTTTTATAAAGGAATTCTAGGAAATTAAATGTTCTTAAATGTAATAAAATTGAAAATTGAATGTTATAAATGAAAGTTAAATTGCAACTTGTTTGTGATTTAATGGTGTCAATTTTTTTATTTTTAAAAAAAAATATAAACAATAAATAAATTAATATACAAGAAATGAAGAAGATTCTATTTTTAATAATGATAGTTGGTATGTCTCTGAACGGGTATGCACAGAATGAATTTAGTACTAAATTTAAAGCGGTTGCGCCTAAAAATAAGGGTATAAAAATTAAAGAAGTAACGGCGCCTAAGGTAAATTTGCCTGAAATTAAACCTTATGTACCGGCTGAGATTCCCAAGAATGATTTTATTGTGCCCAAAAATGATGCTATTATTCCAGGAGAGGTTTATAAAAAAAATCAGGATTTGGGTAATTTTAAAACCAATTCAGTTACGGCCAAGGTTAGATATCGTGATGCCGCCTATGTGGATGGGGATAAGATTCGAGTATATTTAAACGATAAGATGATTCAGCCTGAGGTTCTTTTGAATGGAGAATTTAAAGGCTTTGAAATCACGTTGGAAAAAGGTATTAACAAGATAGATTTTGAAGCATTAAACGAAGGCTTTGCCGCACCTAATACGGCAGAATTTCAGGTTTATGATGACAAAGGGACTGTTGTTGCATCAAATCAATGGAATATTGGGCTGGGTTATAAGGCAACCATTATATTGATGAAAGAATAATTTAGAGGTTCTAAATTGATTTGCTGCAACTCTAAATGTCAGATAGGATTTTTACGGTGGTTTAGTAGTTTTAAACTTTAAAAAAAAATGATTAAGTATATGAAACAGGTTTTGTTGTTTATAATGATTTGTATCACACTAAATGGGTATACTCAAAGCGAGTTTAATTCCAACAAGTTTAAGACGATTGCACCGATAAATAGAACTCCAAAAATTAAAAAAATAGTTCCACCGGAATCAGCATTGCCTCCTATTACAACTCCAAATGTTTTTAAAAGTCCGGATCTTATAAATCCGAAGCCCAATTCTTTACTGACGCCTGCTCGCAATTTTTCAATGGTTATTAAAAATGAGTTTATTAATCCTGGAGACGTTTATAGAGATAAACTCAATAAAAAAGTTGATAACGAAGAAGGGACGGTTTATAGAAAGAACCAAAATTTAGGTGATTTTAAAACGGCTTCGGTGACTGCCAAGATACTTTATCGAGATGCAGCTTATGTTGATGGTGATCAGATTCGAGTATATTTGAATGATAAAGTGATTCAATACCAAGTGAATTTGGATAGCGATTATAAAGGTTTCGAAATAGTATTGGAAAAAGGATTTAATAAAATAGATTTTGAAGCATTGAACCAAGGGAGTTCGGGTCCAAATACCGCTCAATTTCAAGTATTTGATGATAAAGGTGCTTTAGTTTCTTCGAGTCAGTGGAATCTTGGAACGGGGTTTAAAGCAACCATTATCCTTGTAAAAGAATAAAATATTTAAGGAACAATAAAAAACCGTTGAATGTAATTTACATTCAACGGTTTTTTATTTAATTATGTTTTTTACTAAAACGGAGCAGCAGTAACTCTAAATTTCATGTCAGCCTTTACTGTTATGTCTTTGGTTAGGGTTTCTTTGATCACCGCTTGGGTTCTTATTTTGTAACTAGGTGCTTTAATGTATTTGTCTAATTTTGCTCCTGTAGAAGTTAGGTTTAGAACGTTACTGGTAGAATTAATGTTATCTAAATAAGCCAGTTCTACTTCATCATTCGCATCAGTAGAGATATATAAATGGATTGATTTCAAAAAACTGAATGTTTTGTCAGTTGGGTTGGTTATTGATAGTGTTAATTCTTTCAATGTTGCATCCTTTACCAAATTTGCATTAGTATTATTGTTTTGAAATTCAGCACTTGAATTTGTAGTGACGTCAGGGGTAACTATTTCTGAAGCGGTGTTGAATGGAAATCCACTTGGAATAGTAAAAGAAGTTTGATTGGAAACCGTGAATGTTAAAAGTTGATCTACCACACTGCAGGAAGCTAAAAATAGGACTACTAGGGTAATTAGGGCGTAAGTTTTTGTTTTCATTAAATTATTTTATTAGTGTAAAAATTAGTCTTTGTTATAATTAAGGTGCAAAAGTATAACTATATACGTTATAATAACTCTTTAGGTATTTAAATATTGTCATGTTAATAGGATTAAAAGCAATTATAAATGACCGAAGAGTAAAATAAATTGAAGATTTTCAAAAATCAATTTTTCAATTCAAAATATAAAAAGTATTTTTGCGCATGCAACACAACGTACTTATTTTAGATTTCGGATCGCAATATACACAGCTTATTGCGCGTAGAGTTCGCGAATTAAATATATTCTGCGAAATTTTCCCATACAATCATTTTCCGAGTGATTTATCACCTTATAAAGCAGTAATTCTTTCCGGAAGCCCGTTTTCCGTTCGTTCAGAAGATGCGCCACATCCTGATTTGTCTCAAATTAGAGGGAAATTACCTTTGTTAGCCGTTTGTTACGGTGCGCAATATTTGGCACATTTTGACGGAGGTGAAGTCGCTCCATCCAATACAAGGGAATACGGGAGAGCCAATTTGTCTTTTATTGAAGATAATGAGGTGTTTTTTGATGGTATTTCAATCAATAGTCAGGTTTGGATGAGTCATAGCGACACCATACAAGCGTTACCAACTAACGGAATTAAATTAGCAAGCACATTTGACGTAGAATTTGCTGCCTATAAAATTGAAGGTGAAACTACTTACGCTATTCAATACCATCCAGAAGTTTTTCACTCTACGGATGGAAAACAAATGCTGGAAAACTTTTTAGTAAAAATTGCTGAAGTTCCTCAAAATTTCACTCCGAATGCTTTTGTGGCTGATATGGTTGCAGAGCTAAAAGAGAAATTACAGGACGACAAAGTGGTTCTTGGACTTTCTGGCGGAGTAGATTCTACCGTAGCGGCAGTTTTATTGCATCAGGCAATTGGTAAAAACTTATATTGTATTTTTGTAAATAATGGATTACTTCGTAAGAACGAATTCCAAAATGTATTAGACCAATACAAAGGAATGGGTTTGAATGTAAAAGGAGTAGATTCAGGAGATCGTTTTTTATCTCAATTAGCAGGAGTAAGTGACCCAGAAACGAAACGTAAAATTATAGGACGTGTTTTTATCGAAGTTTTTGATGATGAATCACACCTTATAGAAGATGTAAAATGGTTAGCTCAAGGAACAATTTATCCAGATGTTATTGAATCGGTTTCTGTAAAAGGACCATCAGCAACAATCAAATCACATCATAATGTAGGTGGATTACCTGATTTTATGAAGTTGAAAATTGTGGAGCCACTTCGCATGCTTTTCAAAGATGAAGTGCGTAGAGTAGGAGCATCATTAGGAATAGATCCAGAATTATTAGGAAGACATCCTTTTCCTGGTCCTGGATTATCAATTAGAATATTAGGAGATATAACTCCTGAAAAAGTAAGGATTCTGCAAGAAGTAGATTCCGTTTTTATAGAAGGATTGAAATCTTGGGGATTGTACGATAAAGTATGGCAGGCGGGAGCTATTTTGCTTCCAGTGAACAGTGTAGGTGTTATGGGTGATGAACGTACCTACGAAAAAGTAATTGCACTTCGTGCTGTTGAGTCAACTGATGGTATGACTGCCGACTGGGTTCATTTACCGTATGATTTCTTGATGAAAGTGTCTAATGATATTATTAATAAGGTAAAAGGCGTAAACAGAGTTGTTTATGATATTAGTTCAAAACCACCTGCAACAATTGAATGGGAATAGTCGTTTAAATAATAATTCCTTCTTTTTGAGAGTAATTATTTTTTAATGTCCTTTATATAAACGGTATCAGATTTTGGAATAAAATTTGATACCGTTCTGTTATTAATAAGTGAATAATTTTTTATAAATAAAAATGATGAAGTATTTTATTACAGTTTGTATGGCTTGTTTGTTTTTTACTTTCAGTGTTTCCTCACAAGAAAAAAGCATTACACATAAGGTAGAAAAAGGAGAAACAATCACTCAGATTGCACAAAAATATAAAGTTAGTCCACAAGATATTTATCAATTAAATCCAGATGCACAAAGTGGTTTGAAACCAAATAGTGTTTTGTTGATTCCAAAAAGTTCAATAAAGAAAACTGCAGTTGCTCCTGTTAAAACGAATTCACAAGCCAAAACTCATTTGGTAATAGCCAAAGAAACGCTCTTTGGTATTGAAAAAAAATATGGAGTTTCGGATGAGGCATTGAAAAAAGCGAATCCTTTTCTTGAAAAAGAGGGGTTGCAGATCGGACAAACACTTGTTATTCCTTCAAATGCTGCAACGAAGACTTCAATTGGAGTAGTAAAGTCATCAAATACAGCTGTAAAACCTTCAAATTTAAAAAAAGAGACAGTTGTTTATCATGAAGTTCTAGCTAAGGAAACGAAGTATTCTATTGCTAAGAAATATGGAATTAGCATTGCTGAGTTAGAGAAAAAAAATCCTGAAGTTGTTTCTAATTTACCTGTCGGATATAAATTGATAATTAAAGGGAATGCCCCTAAAGCAGATAAAATTATTGCCATAGTTGAGTCGAAAAAAGAAACTGAGAAGGCTAATCCTGTAAAAGTAGTCGCACCAATCAATTATTTGAATTATGAAGTAAAATTGAAAGAGACGCTTTATAGTTTATCAAAAATGTTCGGGATGAGTCAGGAGGAATTGATTACTTTAAATCCTGCTTTAGCAAATGGTGCCACTGAAGGAATGACTATAAAAGTGCCCTCAACAGTACCGATGCCGAAAGAAAGTAAAAAAGTCTATAGTAATTTGTCTAAGAAAAGTGGTGATAATGATCGAAAAAAAATAGTGTTACTGATGCCTTTTAATATGAACACTATTGAAGGAGATACGATTAACACTACCGCAATGCGTTTGAAAAAGGATAAATTTTTAAATATGACCTTAGATTTTTATGCGGGTGCAATGTTTGCTATTGATTCTGCTAAACAATTGGGACTTTCTATTGATGTTAGTGTTTTTGATTCTCAAGAAACAAAAAACACTTCAAACGTCGCTGCTATTATTAAAGAAAATAATCTGGAAAATGCCGATGCAATAATTGGTCCTTTTTATCAAAATAATGTTGAAAAAACGGCAGAATTACTGACGCTAAATCAAGTGCCTGTTATTTCACCTTTGTCAAAAGACGATGCAAAACCATATGCTAATTTATACCAAACGATTCCAACGACTTCAGCAATTAAAAATGCAATGTTTGATTATATGAGGTCAAAAGACGGTAATATTGTAGCGGTAGTTGATAAGAAAAAAGAATCAGTTATTCAGTATATTAGCGAAAATCACAAAGACGTTCGATTCTCAACTCTTAACACAAATGGAACTTTATCTTCTGAAAATTTGAAGAGTTTGTTTGTTAAAGACAAAATAAATTACGTGGTAATGGAAACTGGAAATACCAGTATGATAAAATCAACTATTGCAACAATGTTGAGTGCTATGGCAGTTTACAAAGTGCAATTGGTTATTTTAGAGCCAAATGAAACATTAGATACTGATGAAATTAATTTTGTGAATCTTACAAAATTGAAAATGATGTATCCATCTATGACTCGTGATAATGAATCAGCAGAAGCTTTGCAATTTGAGAATAGCTTCAGAAAAATAAATAAAATTTTCCCTAGCACCTTTGCAACTCGTGGTTTTGATATTACTTTTGATACCATGATGCGATTATCGCAAGGCAAAACATATCAGGAAACGGCCAATGCTATGGCAACGGAACAAGTAGATAATAAATTTGAATACTATAAAAAACCAGAGGGAGGATACACGAATAAAGGAGTTTATATTTTGTATTACGACACTGATTTAACCATAAAAGAAGCAAAATAATGACATCAAAAGTAACTTACTTAGGTGATTTAAGAACATCATCGATACATATACAATCGGGAAATGAAATCATTTCGGATGCACCTTTAGATAATAATGGAAAAGGCGAGGCTTTCTCTCCAACGGATACCGTTGCAAATGCTTTGGCTAGTTGTATGATGACCGTGATGGGTATCAAAGCCTATGATCTGGAGATTGATATGAGCGGCGCTGTTGCCTCAGTCAATAAGATTATGAATGCGGAACCTCGCAGAATTGGTGCGATTGAAATTTCATTTGAAATGAATATCGACGTTGATCAAAAAAACAAAACCATTCTGGAGAGAACGGCGATGACTTGTCCCGTTTTCTTAAGCTTGAACACCGAAATTGAAAAGAGAATCACTTTCTACTGGAAGTAAGCTAACGATCAGTAATCAATTTTAGGTTGGACCTTAAACTTTAAACCTTACACTTTGGATAAAAATCAAAAGCAACTCATAAAGCTAGCGCACACTAAAATGCCTTTTGGTAAATACGAAGGAAAATACCTTATTGATATACCGGAGTACTATGTGGTATGGTATCATAACAAGGGTTTCCCAAAAGGAGAATTAGGGGAGCAGTTAAAACTGATCTATGAATTAAAACTAAACGGACTGGAAGAATTGATACGAAATATCAAAAAAAGCTATCCAAAACCTCATTAATTGAAGAAATTAATGAGGTTTTTATTTTAAAGATAGTACGTTAAACAATTGTCAATTTTCCGAATTATCTCATTTGTAAATTAGCATATTCTCAATTTATAATCGTATTTTTGCCGAGTTTTTTACACAACTACAATACAAACAACAACATAATGAATCAAACGAAATATATTTTTGTTACCGGTGGTGTGACTTCTTCTTTAGGGAAAGGAATTATTGCAGCGTCTTTGGCAAAATTGTTACAAGCACGGGGATATAGGGCGACTATTCAAAAATTTGATCCCTATCTAAATGTTGATCCTGGAACATTAAATCCGTATGAACACGGAGAATGTTATGTGACTGACGATGGTGCCGAAACTGATTTGGATTTAGGACATTACGAGCGTTTTTTGAATGTCCCAACTTCCCAAGCAAACAATGTTACTACAGGGAGAATATACCTTTCGGTTATTGAAAAGGAAAGAAGAGGAGAATTTCTTGGGAAAACGGTACAAGTGGTTCCTCATATTACCAACGAAATTAAAGATAGAATGCAATTGCTTGGTAATTCAGGTGATTATGATATCATTATCACTGAAATCGGTGGAACCGTTGGGGATATTGAATCTCTACCATACATCGAGTCAGTTCGTCAACTGGTTTGGGATATGGGCGAAAATAACGCGATCGTGATTCACCTGACTTTAGTGCCTTATTTGGCCGCTGCTGGAGAGTTGAAAACAAAACCAACCCAGCACTCGGTAAAAACCTTGATGGAAAGTGGTATCAAAGCAGATATTTTGGTTTGTAGAACCGAACATGAAATTTCGGATGAAATTCGAAATAAATTGGCATTGTTTTGTAATGTGAAAAGAGAAGCGGTTATTCAATCAATTGATGCTTCAACTATTTATGAGGTGCCTAATTTGATGTTGGAAGAAGGACTTGATATTGTCGCATTAAAGAAATTGGATTTACCTAAAAAAGCGGCCCCGGATTTAAAAAACTGGAATGTTTTTCTACGAAGATTGAAAAACCCAAAACACACCGTAAATATCGGTTTGATCGGGAAATATGTGGAAATGCAGGATTGTTACAAATCTATACTGGAAGCTTTTATACATTCAGGTGCTTCGAATGAAACTAAGGTAAATGTAATTTCTATTCATTCGGAACATATTGATGCCACAAATATTGAAGAGAAATTAAAAGGTCTTGACGGTATTCTCGTAGCGCCAGGTTTTGGAGAAAGGGGAATCGAAGGAAAGATAGAAGCAGTGCGTTATGCGCGAGAAAACAAAGTTCCTTTTTTCGGAATTTGTTTGGGAATGCAAATGGCTGTTATTGAATACTCAAGAAACGTTTTGGGATATGCAGATGCCAATTCAACAGAAATGAATGAGCAAACGAAATATCCTGTGGTTAATTTGATGGAAGATCAAAAAAATGTGACAGATAAAGGAGGGACAATGCGTCTTGGAGCTTGGAAATGCGAAATTAAAGAGGGTTCACTGGCTTTTAGGGCTTATGGCCAATCTACTATTTCTGAACGTCACCGTCACCGTTATGAGTATAACAGTGAGTATGTGGATGCATTGCAAAAAGCAGGTTTAAAAGCTACTGGAGTGAATCCGGAAACGGGATTGGTTGAAATTGTAGAAATGGAAGACCATCCTTTTTTCATCGGTGTGCAATACCATCCGGAATACAAAAGTACGGTGGCAAACCCACATCCGCTTTTCGTGAATTTCGTTGCAGCTGCGGTAAAAGCAAGGAAAAAATAAAATAATACGTCTTTAGTTGTGGTACATAAATGACTAAAACGAGAATACTATTTCTCATTGTGGCGAGTTTCAATTAAGGAGCTTAAAGCATTAAACTTTGAATTAAATTATAATGGAAGGAAAAAAATTTGACCCCAATTCGATTATTGGTTTTGTATTGATTTTTGGGATATTACTTTGGATAATGTGGCAAAATCAGCCTACGGAAGCTGATATTGCAGCTGATAAAGTAAAAAAAGAATTAGTGATTCAGGATGCCAAAACAAAAGAGGCACAGGCTAAAGCGATTGCCGAGCCTGCCGTGATAACTACGGGAGACACTTTGCAAATGGCGCAGCTTCAAAAAAGCCTGGGGGATTTTGCTTATTCAGCCACACTTCCTTCTGCTAAGGATTCTTACACCACTATCGAGAACAAATTAGTTAAATTAAAAATTGCTAATAAAGGGGGGTATATCGTGGAAGCTACCCTTAAGAATTTTGAAAGATTCAAAAAAGGATCTGGAGAATTAGTAGATTTGATAAAAGACAACAACGCTAATTTGAATGTGCAATTGCTTACAAGCGATAATCGCACTTTAAATACCAAAGATCTTTATTTTGAACCTACATTGACTAAAAACGGGGAAGACCAAATTTTAGTTATGCGTTTGAAAGCGGGTGCAAATGAGTATCTGGAATATAAGTACGTGTTGAAGGCTGATGATTACATGCTTGATTTTGACATTCATACTCAAGGATTAAATAAGGTGTTGGACGCATCTAAACCATTAAAATTAGAATGGGACTTGAAGTCATACACGAATGAAAAAAGCATTAGTTATGAAAATCGTTATTCTGAATTGTACTATGAGCATGAGGATGGTAAGAGCGATTATCTGGGACTAGGTAATGATGAGTCGGAAACGGTTGAAAAAGTATCTTATGTGGCTTATAAACAACATTTTTTCTCTTCGATCTTGTTGACAAGCACTCCTTTTGAAAAAGCGGAACTATATTCGAATAATTTAGTTAACGACGAAGAAACGGATACCATTTTTACCAAACAATTTAAAGCAGTTGTCCCTTTAGCGTTTAAAAATGGTGAAATCGACGAAAAAATGAATTGGTACTATGGCCCTACCGATTATAAATTGTTGAAGAGTTATGATAGGAATATAGAAGATATCGTTGCTTTGGGCTGGGGTATTTTCGGTTGGATCAATCGTCATGCATTTATACCGATGTATGGTTTCTTAAGCATGTTTATACAACATGGGTGGGCGATTATATTGTTTACCATTTTGATCAAATTAGTGATGTCGCCTATAACTTATAAATCATTTTTGTCTCAAGCAAAAATGAAAGTGTTGAGACCTGAAATTAATGAATTGGGGGAAAAATTCAAGAAAGACCCAATGAAGAAGCAGCAAGAAACAATGAAGCTTTACAATAAAGCTGGAGTGAACCCAATGGCCGGTTGTGTACCGGGTTTATTGCAAATGCCAGTCTTTTATGCTTTATTTCAATTCTTCCCTTCAGCAATAGGGTTAAGACAGCAAGGTTTTCTTTGGGCAAACGATTTGTCTTCTTATGATTCCGTGTATGAGTTGCCATTTAATATCCCGGCATACGGAAATCACATTAGTTTGTTTCCCATTTTGGCGTCCATTGCGATTTTCTTTTACATGAAGATGACAACCGGTGACCAACAAATGGCGGCACCACAACAAGAAGGGATGCCAGATATGGCAAAAATGATGAAGATCATGATTTATGTTTCACCATTAATGATGTTGTTTTTCTTTAATAGTTACGCGTCTGGTTTGAGTTTGTATTACTTTGTATCTAATTCTATTACAATTGGAATCATGCTTGTGATTAAGAATTACATAATTGATAGTGATAAAATTCACGCTCAAATTCAAGAGAACAAGAAAAAAGAGCCTAAGAAACAAGGTAAATTCCAGCGAAAACTCCAAGAGGTTATGGAACAGGCCGAAGCCCAAAAGGCGAAGGACAAAAAGAAATAGTTTAAAAAGCTTCCGCCACGGCGGAAGCTTTTTTGTTTAATTATCTTAAAAGATGGGTAACAAAACTTTGTCTACCGCGTGAATAATTCCGTTGGAACATTGCACGTCGGTAGCCACAATATTTGATATTCGATCATTGGCATCCTTAATTTTTGCTCCTCCACTTAACTGCACGGTAAAGGTTTGGGCCGGGTCTAAAATGGGAGTCACTATTTGTCCCTCTGTCAAAGTCGCAGCCAAGACATTTCCGCTAACCACATGGTATTGTAAAACTTTGGTCAAATTCGCTGCTGATACTGATGCAATTCCTCCAGGTGCTAATTCAGCGTCTAATGCTGTAACTGCGGTGTTAGTAGGCGCAAATACGGTAAACGGCCCAGTTCCTGATAAAATGGAGACGAAGTCTGGCTGACCGGCGCTGGTTAAGGCGCCAACTAAAGAAGTGAAATTTGGATTTGCGGTTGCATGAGTAACGATGGTAGGTAAACCAATAACTTCGTCAACGACATGAATTACACCATTGGAAGCCATAATGTTGGGAGTTGTTACCTTTGCGTCACCGTTTAACTCTACGCCAGCAGCTGTGTTTACATACATGCTTAATGTATTCGTTGTAGATGCCGTGCCCTTCGCCATTGTTTTGATATAACCGGTGGTTAAGTCTGAAGCCGTCAACTTAGTTGTAATAACATGATTCAGTAAAATTTGAGTCAGCGCTTCTTTTGGCACATCATTTATCGTCGAGTATGGGGTTGTTGCAAGAAATGCTGTAAAGGCCGAATTTGTAGGTGCGAAAACGGTGTAGGTTCCACTGGCCTGCAATGTGGCCGTTAATTCTGCTCTTTGCAAGGCTTGGACTAACATACTTAAATCTGGAGTTTTAAGGGCAAGTCCGGTGATTGAGTTGTCAACTGGAGGCGCTGCAGTGTTATCATCATTACATGAGATTAACAGAACTAAAAAAGACAGGATTAACGTCAAATTCCTGATTTTAAATACATTTTTCATAATAGTGAGTTTTAAATTTTTATCTAAGTTAAAAAACAAATTCCGCATAATGTTTAATTTATATTTAAAAAAGATAAACAAAACTAAAATTTAGGATTTCTTTTTTATTTGTTTAACGCAGTATATTTATGTGCAAACAACTGTATTGCAACTTGTTAATGGTTGGCATTGTTTTTTTCTATTTTGAAGGTCCAAATTTTGGTTAAACAGATTATTGGGAGCTCATTAAAATAATTGTTAAGAAAAATTTTCTCGAAACTGGTGTCCAAAGGAAAAAATTGCGCTTTTTTTAGGAGTGCAATTATTAGGTTGTTTAGATATGCTTATTCTGTAATAAAATGTAAATTTGTCAAAATAAGGAACCTTTAGTTTTGCAGCTTCTAGTAAACATTTGGAAATAATGAAAAAAATTAAGTTTTGTTTTTTTACGGTACTCTGTTTGGTTCATTTTAGCCAAACGCTATTATCTCAAACCGATTTTAATAAATTAGATTCACAAGGGAAAAAGCATGGTGTATACAAAGGATTTTACGAAGAATCCAAAAGGCCCAGATATGAAGGGACATTTGAGCACGGAAAAGAAATTGGGCTTTTCAATTTTTATGACGATACCAAAGCGAAATCTATAATAGCCACCCGAGAATTTAATGCGAAAGATAACTCAGCTTATACCACTTTCTTTGATCAAGCCAAAAACAGAGTGAGCGAAGGTAAAGTGGTCAACAAACTCTTTGAGGGTTCATGGAAGTATTACCACCAAGCTTCACAAACCGTGATGACCATAGAAAATTATAAAAACGGCAAGTTGGAAGGTGTGCGGTCTGTTTTTTATCCCAACGGCAAAATTGCCGAGGAGACCGATTATAAAAATAATTTTAAGGACGGAGTCTACAAGAAATATTCTGAGAATGGAATAGTTTTGGAAGAATCAATTTTTAGAAATAATGAATATAATGGACTGGCCATTTTTAGAGACCCTGATGGTAGTGTTGTCTCCAAAGGACAATTTGTAAATGGGAAGAAAGCTGGGACTTGGCAATTTTTCGAAAAAGGAAAACAA
>Ga0209109_10001250_pt1 | contig 14009 bp, 10 predicted proteins | sample Rifsed10ft2_FD_184004 | JGI IMG/M metagenome (GOLD analysis project Ga0209109, IMG submission 184004) | Soil microbial communities from Rifle, Colorado, USA - sediment 10ft 2 (version 2) | ecosystem: Environmental > Terrestrial > Deep subsurface > Rock core/Sediment | place: Rifle, Colorado... | reverse complement strand
AGGCCTGCTTCGTCGATCTGACTACCGATGAGTGACCATCCAGCACGATATGGACATTGCCGCAATAAGCCGTAATCTGCCTTTTCTGCTCTTCCGTAGTGCACACCACAGCGTCGGCACGCTGGCACATAGACACGCCCGCCCCTTTGAAATCCATCACCGGGTACCGGTACGCGCCTGTCGCATACTTGAATAGGCCTCGGAACAATTGCTTGAAATTAGTCCTTGGGACAGCGAGATAAGAATCGATCAGTTCGAAGACGACCTTTCCGTGCGGATAATCGGGCCACACGCTGAAGTCAGCCAGTGCGCTCAAGACAACCAGGTCATACTTTTCCTCGGGGCGGGCCAATTCAAAGGAAAGGCCGCGCGCACGGGCATAAGCGACGAAACGCCGCCGATCGCCCGGTGCGGTTAGCGAGCTGCTGTAAGGAAAATACCCGATGCGTGGAAGGGTGGTCTTCATCAACAACGCTACCGCATTAACTTTAGCCAAGCTTCAAACATCGCTAAAGACCAAAAGTATTATTGCCAATTGCGCCTCCCCGACAGGTGCTCTTCCCATCTTATTGCGGCGAGTGCTCCGTCAGGCGGGCTTCCCTCCGCGTCCGAAAGCCCTGCGAGTCCGCACATTATTATGGATACGCGCGACGCTCAAATAGAAAATGGATCATGCTAATTTCGACATAGCACTCTTATTGCCGACGCCATGCGTCGTGAGCACGAATTAACGTTGGAACATCCCTCCACAGCATTAGGTAAGCTCGCACGGTTTCAACTATGGTGCTCATAGAAAGTATAATGATTCCGTGGATTAATCGGGTTGCGAACTCGATGCTTACAGTCGCAGCCAATACTCCAAGGAATCCCATTCTAGAAAAATGCTTCTCTGCATATTGGATACGGCTGCGAAGGGAGTAAAAGAGCCGCTCAGCCCTGACCTTTCCAGACGACCCTCCGCCCTTGTGGTAGGCACGTGCATCCGCAAGGTAAAAGCTCTTCCATCCGGCTTTGCTCGCTCGCAAAGAGAAGTCCACCTCCTCAAAGTAAACAAAAAATCGTTCGTCAAATCCCCCAAGTAATCTAAACAGGCACCCCCGAACGAGAAAGAAAGCACCTATGATCTGATCGACGTGCTTGTTCTCAGCATGACTCCACTCGGTCATCCGCGGACCCCTGAAAACAGCTGGAAATACCCTATCTAGCCCAAGTACGGTGATGAGAAATATTCTTGGAGTTGGAAAGCGTGCGCAACTCCGACTTACATTCCCATTGTCGTCAACCAACTGAACCCCGCAGATACCGATCGACTGATGCTCAGCTCGTTGCATAAGGTCGATTGGTCCACTTATAGAATTCTTGGACAGCCGCGTATCGGGATTCAAGAACAGTAAATAGTCTGCCTCACTGTTCTTTGCGCCTTGATTACACGCGGCGGCAAATCCTAGGTTCGACGTATTACGTATCGTGTCGAACTGGGAACCAATCTTACTCAATGATTCAAGCGACCCATCTGTTGAGCCATTATCGACCACAACGACCCGCATAAGACGATACCCGGTCATTTCCGCGTCAGCAATCGAGTTCAAGCAATTGGTCAACAGATGCCCAGCATTCCAGTTGACCACGACCACGTCCAACGTCGGAGCTGTACTCATAGCCCTAGCGGGATGCAGCAGAATTAAGCGGTTTCCTAGAGGCTAGAAACACTAATATCATTTGAAGCCAGAAAATCATTTTGAACGGCAAAGTAATCTCTGCACCCTGAAACGGCGGTTTGATAAAGATTCTAATGGTTCAATAACACGCGCCGGGTAGTGACGCTTGTTATTCTATGCAGAAATGCCTAATCGCCTGAGCAGGTGAATCGTGCCCAGACCAAGTATCGAAAGATAGAGACACAATCCGAGCTAAGCGTCTATACGGTGTAATGGGGAGGATTGAAAATAGCAGGCAGCGCCGGTTTCACAGGAGATGAGGGTATCAAGAACTTAATCATGGGCAATTACACAATAAGTACGTCAAATAAACTGAGCTACTCAAAGTCACGCAGATGACTCGACGAACGCAGCCCGCTTACTTTATCAAATGTGCGTCGAGTTCACATTGCTGAGTGTTCGATGTCATTGATAGTGCTCACCGATGAGATCGGCGTAACCCAACTGTGTCACGCTCCGTGCGTGCACCGCGTACGCCTAAGCGGTTTCGGTAGACGCGCCTCGCAGAAAGGTCCCTGGCCTCTGCGGTAAACGACACAGGCTAATTACGCTCATCTTGTCGCAGTACACCCGCACCCGTACGCAAGACCGATTATTGCGCGAAGTAGGCCAGCATCTGTTTGGCAGTTGTTGCCCAATCGTATTGTCGAATGTCCTTAAGTGCGCGTTCCCGTTTCACCAATGCGAAATCCGGATTCTCAATCAGCAGTTTGACCGCTAAAACAATAGCGGAAACGTCGTGGGCTGGAACAACAATTGAATTTTGGGAATTTGCAGGCAAGTGGCCAGTTGTAATCACAGGTATTCCACATGCCATTGCCTCCATTACCGGATAGTGAGGCGCGCCAAACTGATCGGTAACAGGCGCAATTAAGATATCCAGGGATCGGTAGTACTCTCCAAGCTCAATATCATTGCGCGGCATTACAACGGAAATGCCTGGAATATCCTCTGTCCCAGCAGGCAAATGTCCGAATGCGACACGTAGAGCCACCGGAGCTTGTTGTCTTACACATTCTTGGTACGCGGCGATTACGTATTTAGTGCCCTTCTCAGGTTCTACTCGACCAATGCACCCCATCACAACTGGCCGATGTGATTTCGCGCAAGGAATTCTGTCATACCCTTGATAGAATTTACTGAAATCGATACCAGGCGGAACGAACTTATCTGCCCGAATATTCTTGTAGCCAAAGTACACCGGCGAGTTGACTATCCTTGTCAATGGAAAGTGATAGGTCGCGTAAGACAGAAGTCTAAGGACTTGGTGCTTAAGTCCACCGGACGCATTGTAGTAATCTGGCTCATAAGCTTGTATGTAGTAGAAACGCCTTGCCGCGCTCTTGGCCATTTGCACTGGCCAAGCAGTAAGGGAGTGATTGGCGAGCACGACATCGTAATTCACATGGGACGAGACAAGGGCTCGGTAGAGTGATCTAAGATTACGAAAAACGTTCATAGAGCCCGATCTAGTGGCTCCGCGACAGTCACCTACCCGGCGGCCATCATCATCGATCCATATGATATCTGCGGCGGTGGGATAGTACGGCGACCCTGAATTCTCGTTAACAAGGATGGACACCTGGTGTCCCAGACTTATCAAGTTATTGGCAAGTTCCGAGATAACCCTGTTTCCGCCAGCTCGGCCAAAGCCGAGTATTGGAATTAGTATTCGCATACGTCCAATATGCGGCAATCGAGGTTCAGCGAATCTCGCCGCTGTTAAGCTCGTACCTCGCGTAAAGGAGCATCACCATCAGGTAAATAGCGTAGTTGGCTGCATGGGCCATAGTGCTTCCAATCAATCCGTAGGAATTGACCAACACGATGGTAAGCGCAACAAATAGTACCGAAAAAGTGATTTCAGACATTATGTAGATCACTGTTCGTGCCTTAGCAAGCATCAGAAACGCCAGAAGCCACGCAGATACCTTCAGAACATCACCCATTAGCTGATATACGAACAAATCCCGCATTTCTGAGAAGTCGGTTGTGAAAAGCACTTGGATAATCAAGTCTCGTGACAGGAAAATTATCACAGACGAAAAGATAGCCGCAGGAATGACATACTTAGCCGCTTGAATGATCTCATGCAGTAAATGTGTCTTGTCGTCAATCTCTGACAATCTCGGCAAGTAATAGACACTTAGTGCTGAAGTAATAAAAAGAAGATAGGCTTCCGAGATGCGCCACATGCCGTGCCAGTAACCGGCCGCCTGTATTGATACGTTTAACGCCAGAGAATCCCTGATTGCGATGTGGCTGACGGGAACGACGATTGCAGTTGTTAGTGCCATGGCTGAAAACCGAATTAGCCGTACCGCAGAAGCCCTATTCGCTGAGCGCAAGATATCTGACACTGCGAAACGCAGTGAAGGCGGTATTAGAAGAAAAATGACTATGAGACATAAGACCTGCGCTACCACCAAGGCGATCATTCCGCCCAGAACTCCATGAATCGGGACGAGCGCAACTACTAGAATGAGGGAAAGCAACCCAAGGATAATTTGCACGGAAAAAAATCGCGCGTTAAGTTTCAAGCCGTTCAAGGTTGCAGTCAACGTGGCATTGATCGACGTGACGACCAATCCTGCCGCAACCACAAGAATTGCTAGCTCATAGCCCTGTTGACCGAACAGAGCGGGCGCAATTAAGTCAGCACCCAATACAAGCAGTGCAGTGAGGAGGCCTGATAGCGAGAGGCCGATAACTAATGCTGTGCAAAATATGCGCATTCGCTGGTCGCGGTCCTCGTGATACTGAGCGAGGTATTTCACGACGCCATTACCAGTTCCACCACTGGCTATTGCGCCGACCGCAGACAAAAAGCTTTGAAACTGCCCAAACAAAGCCATTCCGGTCGGTCCAACGTACACAGCAATAATCTTGGTGATGCCAAGGCCAATTGCCATCCTTGCGACGGCAACGGAACCCGCCATGACTGATGTCCTAATCAAGGTCATTGCGAGAATCAACGCCGTGGGGCACTACCTATGAGCACGAGTCAGCCAGTGAACTTACTGCGGCAGACTTTGATTATGCGATACAGCAAGAGTTATTTGACGGAAAGCGCTAGGGACTCGCGTATCGCCACCAGCACTTGCTCCTGCTGGTCTGCCTCAAGGTGAGGACCTATCGGCAAACTTAATTCTTCTTGGTGGATGAGTTCTGATATGGGGAAATCATTTTGACCGAATCCAAGGTCGCTATATGCGCCCTGGAGGTGCGGGGGAGTAGGATAGTGGACGATGGTTTGCACACCCCGTTTCTCGAGTTCCCGCTGCAACTGATCGCGGCGTCGCGAGCGGATGGCAAAGATGTGCCAGACGGGATCGGCCCAAGCCGGCACATGCGGCAGGACGATCGGCAGACTCGCGAGCTCCTGGAAGTATTTCTGAGCAATGCGCTTCCGCCGTCCGTTCCATTCGTCCAACATCGCAAGTTTGACCCGTAGGAACGCGGCCTGGAGTTCATCCAGACGCGAATTCATGCCGCGGACCTCGCTCTCATATTTCCTTCGTGAGCCATAATTGCGCAGGACTCGCACTCGGTCCGCGAGCCCATCATCATCGGTCGTGATCGCACCCCCATCGCCGATCGCGCCCAGGTTCTTGGTCGGGTAAAAGCTGAAACCCGCTGCGTCCCCCAAGGCCCCTACCCGGCGGCCTTTGTAGCAGGCTCCGTGTGCTTGGGCTGCGTCCTCGATTACGGCCAGATTGCATTGCCGCGCGATCTGTCGTATCGGATCCATGTCGCATGCTTGCCCGTAAAGATGGACGACAAGAATCGCCCGGGCGCGGGCAGTGATCGACAATTCCACCTGCTCCGGATCCATATTGTAGGTACGCAGGTCAGGTTCTACGGGGATTGGCCTTGCACCGACATTGGAAACTGCAAGCCACGTGGCGACGTAGGTATTGGACGGCACGAGAACCTCATCTCCCGGCCCGATTGCCAGCGCCCGCAGGATAAGCTCCAGCGCTTCGAGCCCATTCGCCACGCCGATGCAATGCCTGACCCCACAGTACTGCGCAAACTCAGCCTCAAAGGCCGACACCTCCTGGCCCAGGATGTACGTTCCGGACGACATGACCCGTTCAAAGGCAGCGGCCAGCTCATCGCGAATTTCAAAATGAAGACTTCGCAAGTCCAGAAATGGAACCTTCTTCATTGTTGCATCGCTTCGCAGAGCGATTCTTGTCGTTTGAGACCCACAATAACCTGTCTCGACGGCCTTGCCCCTGGCTGTTTTCTTACGAGGTTGAACCATGCAGTCGAACGGCCTTAGCCTCGGCCCGTGACATACCTGATGAACTCATCATAACTACGAATGTAGTCATCGGCATCATAGGGGCCCGAAGCAAGAACCGCCAACAAAGCATCCGCAGAATACTTGTACTGTGTGCCCCAAACCCGAGGAGGGATGTACAGCCCAATGTTGGGGCGATCGAGACATACCTCTGCGCGCCGGAGGCCATCGTCGACCACTACGTATACACTTCCACGCAAGCAGACAAGAAACTGCTCGAGCACTTTGTGGGCGTGCTCCCCCCTGACTTCCCTGCTGGGCACGTCGAACACCACAAACATTCGTTTGGGAGGGAATGGCAAGTTCGTTCCAAGCTCGGCAACTGTCAGACTTCCGCGCATATCACGGACAAGTGGCAACTCATGAAGGCGTGCCCCACCGACGCCGAGATCCCCGTTCATGGGCTTAGACGACAGACTGCGGACCACCGGATCCGCCTTGTCGGCAGAAACGTAGCCCACTATCGTTGCAGGGTTGCCGGCAACGATCGCATTTGGCGGGACGCTTCTCGTAACCACAGCTCCGGCACCAACCATGGCGTTGCGCTCAATCGTCAGCCCTGGAAGAATTGTGGCATTCGCGCCAATGCTTGCACCGGCGCGCACGGTCGTAGTCGCATACTTGTCTGGCTGCTGTTTGCTTCTCGGGAAATGGTCGTTCGTAAAGGTCGCATTGGGGCCGACAAAGACATCATCTTCGAGGCGAACGCCGTCCCACAGTTGAACGCCGGATTTTATGGTTACACGATCTCCAACGACGACATCACCCTCAATAAACACATGATCACAGATGTTGCAGTCTTTGCCGATATGCGCACCGGGTAGGACGTGGGCAAACGCCCAAATCCGGGTGCCTTTCCCGACTATGGCCCCTTCCTCAACCAAGGCATTGGGATGGTATTTTAATGTCATGGATGTCTCCGCACCCCTTCTAACAGCCGTTCATCGGGGTTGGAATTTCTTGAAGTGGATGAAAGTGTTTTCCGTGACGAGAAGCTACAGCCTCAACGTGCGGGCGCGAGATCAGACCATTCGTTGGCAAGCAGGAAACGACCCCAATACGACGGACGTCGCCCGAGTACGTCCCTGTCGTATTCCGATTGCTTGCCTTACTTCCAACGCAAATAGCTTTGCAGGGCCGTGAGTCGAGAGACTTGGTCAGGGTCCTGCCGGGCCCTTTCACCAGCCTCTCTCATGAATGCCCAGATAACAGCCAGGAAACCTGCCACGAGTGTCGTCAAGATTACTATCAGCGCCCGCTTCGGCTTGGATTTTCTCTCCGGCTCCACCGCTTTATCGAGAACCTGAATCAGTGACGCATCGCGCGCCTCGTCTATTCTGGCGATTTCATACTGCTTTGCTAACAGCTCGAATATGGTTTCGAAATACTTTACATCACGCAGCAGGCGCAGGTTTTCCATGCCATCAGCTTTTCCAACGCTGCCGGCGTTGTCCCGCCCGCTCGAAGTACCCTCCATCTTGGCCAGTTCCTGCTTCATGGCGTCCAATTCATGCTGGGCTTGCTTGAGGTCCGGGTTTTGCCCCGTGGCGAATGCGCGCATCGCGCTGATCCGGATCTCCTTGACCGCGATCTGCCCTCGCAGGCGGGCAGTCGTTTCGACCATGCCCCGCCCCTGGGCGTCTATGACAACCAGGCCGCCCTTCTCAAGGCCTTGTCGCGCCGCGGCTTCGGCGTTCGCCAGGTTTTTCCGGGTCTGGTCAAGTTGACGCTCGAAAAACAGGCGTCGTTGCGACGCTTCGGTTACCGCAAGAGTCTGTGTTAATTTATAAAGCTCTTCCACATAGCCATTTGCGATCGCCGACGCTCGTTTGGGGTCCCTGTCTTCCACTTCGACGGTAATGATGCCGTCCCTGCCGGCCGTAATTGCGGTCTTCTTTTCAAGCTCTTTGCGAGCGTAGTAGTAGCTGTCCTCGTCATAAACCTTCTTGAGCTCAAATCGGTCAATCAGGCTGTCCGCTACCGTCCGGCTTTTCAACATGCCGACATACAGGTCATTGGGATTCTTGATGCCCAAAGCACCGCCCGCAAGACCACCGAGACCACCTAATTGCCCGCTTAATTGTCCGCTTAATTGTCCGAGCATCGCGACGGCGGCCGACTGATTCTGCTGCGGGGGAAGAATTTTGGTGGTGCTGGTATAGATGTTCGACATCAGCAGCGTCACGATGGCGGCAGCGATTGCCGCGCCAAGAGGCAGGCCCAGGACCAGCTTTTTGTGCTTCGCAAGGACGATGGCGAGATCGAGCAGGCTGATCTCGTCATCGTCCGGTGCTGAGTGCTGAGTGCTGAGTGCTTCGTGATTGGTGGCGTCTTCGCTCATCTAGATGCCGTGAATAGTGAATGGTGAATAGTGAGTCGACTGAACCCCGAGAGTGGTGGACTAGCTATCTACTGTTCATAGTCGAACTATTCCGCTGAAGGTGTCACGGTCTGCCGAGACCGGTAAATTGTGGGCGCCTGCCGGACCATCGACGTAAACGCGCACAACTCCTCCAGCCATCGCAATCGCTCGATTTCCGGCACCTTGAGATAGGCGCGGACTCGCTCCTCGGTGGTCTCGTACTCGTAGTCGATCTTCGCCAAGCTAGCTTCCTTTGTCGCCCACCCGGCGCGCGATCTTGAGCGCTTCGATATCCGAGGCATCCTGCTTGCGCCCGGTTCCGGTCTTGAGCGCAATAAGATCGTCAATGGATGCGAGGCTGAGGCGCACCCCTCCGATGTCCTTGTCGATCCGGTTGCGGTACATGCGCTCAAAGGGTACAGCCGGGCGCACGATAATGTCCACTGTCGGCAAATTGGGCGTTGTGGAGTGAAGAGAAAAAACGATCAGCCGCTTCTCCCGGACCCAAGCGTCGAGCTGCTTCGCGTCGCACAACGATTGCAGCGGCACGGGCAGGACCGGCTTGAGTGTTAGCCGCATCGCGGCGTTCAGAAAGCAGCGCAGATTGGCTTCATTCATGGCCACCACGAGATCCACGTCCATCGTCGCGCGCTCGACCCCGTGCAAGTTGATGGCGAGGCCGCCGACGACGAGGTACTCAACCCGTTCCTCCTGGAGCGTCCTGAATAGATCGAGATAGAACATCGCAACGTGCCGGGCGCTGAGTCCTGAGTGCAGAGTACGATTAGTTGGCAGCCGTCAGTTAGCAGCCGTCAGTTGGCAGTTGACAGCCGTCAGTTTGCAGCCGTCAGACTTTAATGGAACGGCTGAGGCCGACGAGCATGGCCGAGATTTCTGGCTCTCCTTGACCCAGCGCCGGCCGATCTCCCCGTCGATATATCCGATATCGATGCCAATGTAGACTTGGGTTCGGACCTCGCCGCAGGAACTCCTCGCAATCGTCAGGTGGCGAGCCTTCTCCGCTTTGGAATCGCGTTCCATTCCTTCAGCTATGTTACTGGCAACCGAGAGGCCTGCCCGAGTCAACTGATCCCTGAATCCATAATCCCTGATGTCGCGTAGTCCTTTGTACAGGTCTGCGCTTAAGGCCACGGCCCGTTTCCAGACATCAAGGTCTTCGAAGGAACCCATTTACTTAAAGTTGGCAGCCGTCAGCTGTCAGTTGGCAGCAACTGCAAACTGCCCACTGCAAACTGCCCACTGCAAACTGTCCTAAAGATCCTTTAGGACTTTGAGCCCCGCCACTCCCAAGGCGAATTGATAGAGAATTTGTGTCCAGTCCTTGAGGGACTTGGTCAAGCGCCATTTTTCCAAGTCCTCCGGCACGACAATCGCGTCGCCCGGCGTGAGGCGTTCGCCGGTCACGCCACCACCGAAAAAAGGGACTGATTGCCGCTGGCTGACCACCGAGCCGTCGGCGCGGATCACGTAGATCGAGCCGGTATCGGCGTCCTTGGTCGGGCCCCCCGCGCGTGAAAGATAATCCGACACGCGCTGCTCCGAACGATAGATGAAGGCGTTCTGGTTGTAGACCGCGCCGATCACGCTGACCGTCGAAGGCCGTGACGGGACGAAAAAGCGGTCGCCGTCCTCCAGCGCCAGGTCGGGCAAGTCCTTCATCTGCGGTTGCTCGATCGGCAGCTCGAGCACGATCCGGCCGGTTGCTCGCGCCTGCCTCAGGCGCGCGATGAGGTGCTTTTGACCCTCGGCGCGCAAGCGCGCGCCTTCCACGTCCTCCTTTTCCAGGGCGCCTGCCGCAGCCGATGCCAGGGTGCGCTGGATTTCCTTCTCGAGGAAATCAATCGCCTCGTCCAGCCGCCTCTGCTGGAAGTCGCGCGTGGATTCACGGGTAAATTCCGACCCGAATAAGTAGGAGTTTTCCGTGAAGCCGCCGACCCGCGCCACCAGCTGCCGCAGCGTTTCCCCCGGCAGGATCTGGTAAATGCCCGGTGCCTGGAACTCCCCTTCCAGCCGCACGTACTTGGTCTGCTTCGAGATCGGCACCTGGATATCGGCTTTGGAGAAGATCGTCACCACGTCGCCCGGCCGCAACGGGACGTTGTTCGACTGGTCGCCATCGATGACGGCCCGGCCGAGGTTGAAGGTGATCAGCAGGGTGGTGAGATCGGAATAGTCCAGTCGCTCAATCACCGCGTAATCCCAGTTGATTTCGTCAAACGTACGCCTGATCTCTACCCGCAGGCGCTGCTGACCCGCGACCAGCACCTCCGGCGTGCGGTTCTGGCGCTGCCAGTAGTCGGGCACGATTAGGGCATCCTTGTCGGGAAGGATGTCGCGCACGCGCAGGCCCTCACGCCACGCGTAGCGCCCGGGGGTCGCAACCGCACCACGCAGCGTGACCGCGTTCTCAAATCTGGGCGACAGCGCGTACACCCGCACCAGATCCCCGTCCTTTAGTTCCCGTCCGAGCCCCGTGGCATCGAGCGTGAACTCGTCCATTTTGCGCATCTTGCGGGCTTCGATGCGCTCGACCGTGACGCGGCGGCCCTCGGCGGTCGTCGCGAGACCGCCGGACAATTGGATCAACTCGTTGAGCGTCGCCCGGCCCTTCAGCTCGTAGATCGCGGGCTCGTTGACGCTGCCGTGAATAGCGGCCAGTTCGCCGACCGGCGGGATGTAGATCACATCGCCCGGAAGCAACTGAACATCCTTTGACTTGTCACCCTTCAGGAGCAGGTCGTAAAGGTCGAATTCGGTGATCGTCTTGTCGCCGCGCTTCAACTGGACACGGCGCATCGAGCCCCTGGGCGAGGGGCCACCAGAAGCGAATAGCGCGTTCACCAGTGTCGAGAGCGAACTGACGGTGTAGCTCCCCGGACGTTTAGCCTGGCCGACGACGAACACCTGGATCGAGCGGAGCTGCCCCAGAGCGACATTCAGCTGGAAGTTGCGGAAAATGCGGCCGATTGCGTTGCGCAAGTAGCCACTCAGGTCCTGGTAGCGGATGCCGGCGACGTTGACGTTGCCGACGCGCGGAATATTGATCATGCCGTTGCGATCCACGACCGCCCGGTAATCAATGTCCACCTGGCCCCAGGCGCGAATGAGGATCTCGTCGCCGGGCCCGACGACGTAGTCCGCCGTCACGGGAATGCTGTCCACCGGCGCGAAGGTCGTGGGCACCCCCTCGAACAGGTTGAAGCCGAAGAGAGGGAGATACCGTCCGACCGACTGGGCCACGAATTCCTGGAATTCGTTGCGCTGGAACTCGGAGGAAGCTTGCGGTTGTGGCGCAAGGCCGGGCTGCGTCGTAACAGCAGGCTTCTGGGGTACTGCCAGCGGCGTCGCGACGGCATCCGGTGGCGCCACGCCTGGCTTCAGCGGTGTTGGAGGCGTCTGGGGCAACACCACCGCCGGGGCCATCTGCGGAACGGGAACGAACTGCGGCTCGGATTGACGTACGGGAGACGCTGGCGAGCGTATCGTCGGCACGCCCATCGTCGGGATAGTGATCGTGGTGCCACCGCTCATGGCCGGATCGGGCGACGTCATGCCGCCTGGCTGCTGCGGGCACGGCGGGCCGCCGGGAATCGGCAGGCAGGGAGCGCCGGACAGGTCTTGCGCGATTGCTGGTCCTGTCGCCAGGAAGAGCGCGAGGACCGCAAATCGCGGAAGACGTGACGTGATGGAGCGTGACATGGTGAGGCGTGACGTGATGATGCGTGACGTGGTGAGGCGTGACCCGCCTGCCACCCGCAACTGGCTCTTCGAGTCGAAGGCTCGACTGAGCAAGAAATTGAGCGACATATGGCCCGTCTCCTTGCTTGTTCTTGGATCTCTAACCGTTGCGACCGGATTGTTGTCAGGCCTTTTTCGGTCGCTTGAAAGAATGCTACTAACTTACGGAAAATTCTAGCACTTATTGAATGCCGTGGGTCGTGGATCGTGGGGCGTGACGCGACTTCCACCACCCCCGCCGCTCCGCGGCGACCCCTCCTCGGACAGGAGGGGATCTGTAAGAAAAATTCCCCTCCTTTTCAAGGAGGGGTGGATGCGGAGCAGACGGGGTGGTTGAGTCTAATGCTCTCCCACCATCCCCGCCCGGCCAGTCGCGCTGCAGTCGTCGAATCGCGCAGCGCTGTACTTCGTCCCTCCCTCTCAGGGGGAGGGAGCAGAGGGTGGGGGTGGTTGCGTCGGGCGTTCACCGGCTCTCCCCTCACCCCCGCCCCTCTCCCGTAATCGGGCGAGGGGAGGTTCGAGATTCCGTTCTCGACAATGGAGAACGGAATGCGATGAGAATGGAAACCCCGGCTAACCCTCGGTAAGGAGGGGGGTGTGGAGAATGTCTAGCCGACCGGCTCGCCGCGCAGGATGCGTCCGGCGACGGTGTCTATCAGGCGACGGGAAATGCTGATCGGAGGCGGCAGCTTCGGTAGCTGGTCGGGCTCGAACCAATTTGCCTCCTCGATCTCCACGCCGTCAGGGCGGATCTCACCACCGGCGTATTCAGCGGTGAAGGCGATCATCAGCGAGTGGGGAAATGGCCACGGCTGGCTGCCGAAGTAGCGGATGTTCTTCACTTCCACCCCGACTTCCTCGCGCGTTTCCCGAGTCACAGTGTCTTCCAGCGTCTCGCCCGGCTCGACGAAGCCGGCGAGCGCGGAAAACCGGCCCTGCGGGAAAGCGGGCTTGCGCGCGAGCAACAGCTTTCTGCCGTGCGTCACCAGGATCATGATCGCCGGCGAAACGGGCGGGTAGCTGGTGAAGCCGCAACTCGGGCACGCGCGCGAGCGCTCGTCCTTGCGCGGCTCCGTCGGCGTGCCGCAGCGGCTGCAGTACTGATGGTTGCGGTCCCATTCAAGGAGCTGGTACGCCCTGCCCGACAGCGCCGCGAGCGTTGTCTCCACCAATCCAAACAGATCGCGCAGCCCAAGCGGCGCCCAGCCCTGCGGCAGCGGCTGCGATTCGGAAATTTCGACCGCATAGCAATGCCTGCCTTCGTACAGCCCGAGATACTGGCTGCGTTGCGGAATAAGCCCGTGCTCGACCAGGTCCACGCAATACGGCATGGCGGGCTGCTCCGCGCCGTTCAGCACCAGAATCTCGGCCTTGCGGAACGCGAACCACATTGCGGGTTCTGTCAGCCGTTCCGGGGGGGTGATGAGGGGGATGTATTCAGGCATTCGTTGATAAAGCGTGACGTGATAATGCGTGACATGATACTGCGTGACGTGATGATGCGTGACGTGATGATGCGTGATTATTACCCCCTCACCCTAGCCCCCTTTCCTCTTGGGAGAGGCTTGGAGTGTGGGGTAGCCACGCTCTACCATGTCACGCTCCACCATGTCACGCCTCACCATGTCACGATTCATCATGTCACGCCTTTTCGAGCTTGCTCCAGAGGCACTGGCCGTTGCTCGCCTTGTCGATGTCGGCGAGTTGGGCACGGTGGGCCGCAAGTTCGTCCTTCGTGGCGCGGACGACGATCAGATCGAGCCTGCCGTGCGCGGCCTCGGCAGCGGCAGCCGCCGCGGGAGTGGTCTCCACTTCCATCACCAGGCTCTCCTGGCCGCGCGTCATGGCGAGATAGACCTCG
>Ga0209109_10001246_pt1 | contig 14041 bp, 13 predicted proteins | sample Rifsed10ft2_FD_184004 | JGI IMG/M metagenome (GOLD analysis project Ga0209109, IMG submission 184004) | Soil microbial communities from Rifle, Colorado, USA - sediment 10ft 2 (version 2) | ecosystem: Environmental > Terrestrial > Deep subsurface > Rock core/Sediment | place: Rifle, Colorado... | reverse complement strand
AGATCGAACAGCGGCAGATAGGGCGGCTGCGCGATCGCCGTCTGCGACAGACTGATCTTCAGCACGATCAGGAACGGAACCAGGAAGAACGCGGCGAGCCACAGATACGGCACCGCGATCACGAGACGCATGGTCCACGGCCGCGTCATTGCGTCAGCACCACGCCCGCGTCGGGCGCCCACGACAGCGCGACGCGGTCGTTCCAGCCGATCGGTTGCGCCGGCGAACGCCGGGTGTTGGCGGCGGCCGCCTTCATGACAAGGCCGTTGTCGAGACGCACCTTGTAGAGCGACGTGCCGCCGCGATACCCGATCTCGACAACCTCGCCGCAATAGGCGCCGGCGGGCTGATCGCCGGCAACCACGGCGATCGCGATCTTTTCCGGGCGTAGCGCGATCCAGACCGTTTCACCGGCCTTGCCCTGGTCCGCTGCGCCGACGCGAAATCGGATGCCGCCGGCGGTTTCGATTGCGGCAGCGGCGCCGGCCACAATCATCCGCCCCTCGATCAAGTTGACGTCGCCGATGAAGTCGGCAACCCAGCGCGAAACCGGCCTCTCGTAGATGTCCTCCGGCGGCGCCACCTGCACCAGCCGTCCCTGGTTCATCACGCCGATGCGGTCGGCGACCTTCATCGCCTCCTCCTGATCGTGCGTGACGATGACGAAGGTCAGGCCGAGGCGCGCTTGCAGGTCCATCAGCTCGAACTGCGTCTCCTCGCGCAGCTTCCTGTCGAGGGCCGCGAGCGGTTCGTCGAGCAGCAGCACCCGCGGCCGCTTCACCAGCGAACGGGCAAGCGCGACACGCTGGCGCTGTCCGCCGGACAGCCGATCCGGACGCCGTTCGCCGAGCCCGTCAAGCTGGAGCAGCGTCATGATGTCAGCCACGCGTTCGGCGATGTCGGCCTTCGGCAATCCCTCCTGCTTGAGGCCGAAGGCGATGTTCCCGGCAACGTCGAGATGCGGGAACAATGCGTAGCTCTGGAACATCATGTTGACCGGCCGCCGGTGCGCCGGCATCGCGGCGATATCGGCGCCATCAAGCAGAATGCGGCCTTCGTCCGGCGCCTCGAACCCGGCGAGCATCCGCAGCAGCGTGGTCTTGCCGCAGCCCGAGGGTCCGAGCAGCGTCATGAAGGTCCCTTCGGCCACATCGAGGGAAACGCCGTCCACCGCCAGGTGCGTCCCCAGGCGTTTGGTGACTTCGATGAGACGGACGTGGGGCTGGTCGGGCATCAGGTCGCTCCGATCGGTCGCAGACCGACGCGCAGGACGAGCCGCGCTGCGCCCACGCCCAACAGTGGGATCGCCAGCAGCGCCGTCGTCAGTGCCGCCGCCGCCCCCCAGAATCCGCCACCGATCATGGCCAGGATCGAGTAGGTGGCGACCAGGGTGCGCGGCGTGATCAGGAAGACGACGATGCTGAGGTTGGTCACGGCCCGGATGAAGGCGTTGATAAACGACGCCATGAAGGCGGGCCCCAACAGCGGCAGGTAGACGTCCCAGAGGACCCGCATCCCCGTGGCCCCCAGGTTCTGGGCCGCCTCTTCGATGGATCGGTCGATCTGCTTCAGTTGCGCCCGCGCGGCCTGGTAGCCGAGCGGAATGTGCCAGAAGGAGAGCGCCAGGATGAGGATCCACACCGTCCCGGACAGGATGATCGGGGGACCGTTGAAGGCGAGGAGATACCCCACCCCGATGAAGACCCCGGGGAGCGCCGCGGGCAGCACCGCCAGGAAGTCGATGGCGTTGCGCAGCGGCAGGGTCGGCCGCGAGGTGATGAAGGCGGCGAGGACGGCCACGGCGCTGGTGAGGAGGGCGCTCAGCGCGCCGATCTTGAGGCTGGTGATCAACTGGGGGCCGCCCTGCGCCAGGCCGAGGCGCCAGTGGGCCAGCGTGGGCGTCCACTTATAGCCCCACACGGTGGCCACGCTGCCGGTCAGCACGCCCACGTACACGATGACGACGAACGCGCTCACCACCACGCACCCGCCGAAGAGCAGCCAGCGGATGAGCGGCGGGGTCGGCGGCTGTTCGATCCTGGTCCCCTTGCCGGTCAGCACCGTGTAGGTACGCTGGCCCACCCAATACCGCTCCAGCAGGAACAGGATCATCGTCGGGACGATCAGAAGGGCCACGGCCACCGCCGCCCCCTTCAGGTCGGCCAACCCCTCGATGCGAAACCAGGCCTCCGTGGCCAGCAGGGGGAAACCGCCGGCGATGACCACGGCGTTGCCGAAGTCGGCCAGCACGGAGATGGCCACGACCAGCGCCGCCGCCGCCACCCCGGGGCGGGCCAGCGGGAAGAGGACGGTGCGGATCACGCCGCCCTCGGTGGCGCCGAGATTCAGCGCCGCGTACTCGACGGTGGGACTGATCTGTTCCAGCACGGCGCCGATGACCAGCGCGGCGAAGGGGAAGAAGGCCACGGTCTGCACCAGCCACAGCCCCTGCCAGCCGAAGATGTTCACGTCCAGCCCGAATAGCGCCTTCGTGATCAGCCCCTGCCGGCCGAACATGAGGATGTAGGAGAACGCCACCATGAACGGCGGGGCGAAGAGCGGCAGGACGCTGAGCGTCTGAAAGAGGCGGCGCAGCGGCATGTCGCGCCGGCTGATCGCGAAAGCATAGAGGAAGCCGACGGCCGTGGCCGTCAGCGTGGAGAGGACCATCATCAGCAGGCTGTTCCGTGCCGCCTGCAGCCAGCGCGGGTTGTCCGGGATGGCCAGGTAGTCGGCGAGCCGCGGATAGATGAGGACGCGGACCGCGGGATAAAGGACGAAGAGGACGAGCAGGGCTCCAACCGCCGCAAACGCGACGACCAGGCCTGGGTCGGCCATCATCCGCCCGCGGGTCCGCGTCCACACCGCCATGATTGTCGCCGGTCGGACCGGCGCCGGATCTCCGGCCCGGTCACCGGCCCCCGAACCTAGCGCCCGATCTCCGTCTGCCAGCGCTGCCGGATGCGCGCCTGGTTCTCAATCGCCCAGGCCCGGTCATACTTCACGAACTTCATCGTGGAGCGGTCCGGCATGCCCATCGGCTTGGGTGAGTCCGTGCGCACGGCGTAGCGCAGGCCGAACTGCGCGTTGATGTCCTGCGGCACTCTGGTCATCAGAAAGTCCACGAAGGCCTTCGCCCCCTCGGGGTTGGGGCCGCCCTTGATGATGGAGACGCCGCCGATCTCCGTGGCCGTATCCGGCGGGAAGACCAGACCCACGGGGAAGCCCTGGTTGCGGGCCATAGCCTGGACGTCGTGTCCCCAGTTCATCCCCACGATCGCCTCACCGCGGGAGACCAGCGCGATACCCGCCGGCGCGGTCGGGGTGAACTGCTGCGCGTTGGCGGCCAGCTGCTTCAGCCACTGCCAGGCGCGGTCCTCGCCCAGCCGGAAGATCTGGGTGGCCACGAAGATGAACCCGCCGCCGGTGGTCACCGGGCTGGGCATGAGGAACTGTCCGCGGAAACGGGGATCGAGCAGGTCGTCCCAGGTCGCGGGCGCCCGGCCCGTCAGCCGCTCCGTGTTCCAGTAGATCGAGAGCGCCCCGATGTACCAGCCGTGCCAGAAGCCGGTGGGATCGACGAACTCCTTGCCGATCGCCGGGTCGTTGGCCGCCGGGCTCTTGTAGGCCAGCAACAGGCCATCTCTGGCCAGCGGCGCGTGGAAGTCGATTGATCCCCCCATGAAGATGTCCGCCTGCGGCCGCGCCCGCTCCACCGTGATCCGCGTGGCCAGGGTGCCCGCGGCAGCAAGGGTCAGGACCTCCGTGGCGATCCCCGTGCGCTGAGTGAAGGCGTTCACCACACGCGTGGTCACCTCCGAGTCCAGCGCGGAGTAGATGACGATCTTGCGCTGCTGTGCGGTAACCCCGGATCCCAGCCCCACCAGCAGCACGAGGGCCAGGCCCAAAATCCACACCTTTCGCATCATGTCTCCCTCCCTTTCGCTCGAGGTCCCGGCCGGGCATCCCCCGCCGGTCTTCACCGTGCCTCCTGCAGGACAAATCTGCGGATCACGTGCGCCAGTCCGTCTTCGTCGTTGCTCGGCGCGACGTAGTCGGCGACGCGCCGCAGTTCCCGGGGCGCGTTGCCCATCGCCACCCCCAGGCCCGCCACCTGGATCATGGTGAGATCGTTCAACTCGTCGCCGACCGCGACCACCTGCCGCAGCGGGACGCGCAGCAGGCGCGCCATCCGCCGCAGGGCCGCCCCCTTGGAGGACCCGGGCGGCAGCACCTCCAGGGAATCCCGCGCCGAGAAGACGTAGGTCGCCCGCCCGTCCGCCCGCCGGATCCGCCGCAGCAGCGCCAGCAGGCGGGGCCGCGGGCCGAGAATGCGGAACTTCATGGGCTGGCCCCGCAGGATAGTGCGAAAGTCGCCGACCGCCTCCGGGAGGATGTGGTCCTGCCGCGCGGTGGCCTCGACCAGCGGCGTGCGCCAGCGCACGTAGATCCCGTCGTCGACGTAGAAGTGCGCCGCCAGGTCGGGGAAGGCGTCTAAGGCAATGATGACGCGCAGCGCCTGGCTCTTCGACATCGGGCGGCGGTAGAGCACCTTGTCCTGCGCGAAGTCGTAGATCAGGCCGCCGTTGTACAGGATCGCCGGCGGGTCGGCGTCGAGCGACTCGATGTAGCGCCGCCCCGAGCGCCAGGTGCGGCCGGTGGCCAGACAGACGCGCACGCCCCGCCGCTGCGCCTCGTGCACGACGCGGCGCACGCGGGCGGTGATCTCCCGCCGCGAGGTCACCAGCGTCCCGTCGATGTCGGCGACAACCAGCCGGTAGGTCATGCGGGCTCCGGCAGGGGCAGGCGCACCGCCGCCCCGCTGCGCGCGGCCTGATAGACGGCCTCGACCAGTTCGGTGGCGCGGTAGCCGTCCTCGGCAGTCACCGCCGGCGGCGCCTCCCCCAGCACCGCGTCGACGAAGCGGCGGTCCTCTTCCACGTACCCCCACTTGTCCTCGAACGGCATCTGGAAGCAGTCGATCCCCTCCACCTGCGCGCGCATCCCGGGGCTGAACGAGGCCCGCTCCAGTTCCTCGGTCACGGCCGTCTGGTGCGGGCCGTACACCTCCACCCGCTCGTAGGGGAAGAACCAGGAGGTGTGCGCCACGGAGGTCACGCTGGCCGCCACCCCCGAGGCGAAGCGGAAGAGCATGACGAATCCGTCGAGTTCCTTGTAGACACTCTGCCGGGCGACGCCGCTCACCTCCGTCACGTCGCCGAAGAGGAAGCGGCCCATGTCGAAGAGGTGCACCGGCGTCTCGTAGAGGTAGCCGCCGGTAATGGTGGGATCGCCGGTCCAGGGCGGCTGCTGCAGTTCCCCGCGGTTGTGCTTCATCTGCGCCAGCAGCGGGGTCAGGCGCCCATCGTCGATCAGCGTCTTGACGAAGCGGTAAACCCGGGCGAAGCGGCGGTTGAGTCCCAGCTGATAGACGCCGCGGGCGCGGCGGGCGGCCTCGCGGATCTCGAAGGCGCCGCGCAGCGTCGTGGCCATCGGCTTCTCGGAGAAGACGTGCACGCCGGTGCGCAGCGCAGTGACCACGGGCTCGACGTGCTGAGCATTGGGCGTGCAGACGTAGACGGCGTCCACGCCACGGTCCAGGAGGTCGGCGAGCGAGCCCAGCGCGGCCGTCTCCACCTCCGCGGCCAGCCGCTCCGCGGCGCGCGGCACCACATCGGCGATGCCCACCAGCAGCACCCGGTCGTCCCGCCGCAGATTCAGGGCGTGGATGCGGCCGATAAATCCCGCTCCCAGGACTCCCACCCGCACTGTCATGGCACCCGCTCCTCCGCCCGGTCCGCTTCCTTAAAGAGGAGGTCCAGGCTCGTCCGCGCCTCTCGGGCCAGATGCAGCGGATCCCAGGCATAGTACTCCGGCCGGAACAGTTCGATGGAATAGGCGCCCCGGTACCCGAGCGCCTCCAGCCGTCGCACCAGCGGAAGCAGCGGCATCACCCCGCGGCCCGGCAGCAGGCGGTGGGCGTCGGTGAGTTCGGCGCGGGGCCGGTCTTCCGCGTCGTCCAGGTGGACGATGAAGAGCCGGGCGGGGTCCAGGCCGTCCAGCATCTCCAACGTCGAGCCGCCCGCGTAGAAGTGGAAGGCGTCGATGACCAGCCCGACTCGGGAATCGGCGACCGCGTCGAGAATCTCTCGGGCCGCCGCCAGCGTGTTAACCGAGCAGCGGGCAGACCCCAGAAACTCAAACCCCAGCTGCAGGCCGTACGCTTCGGCGATCGCCGCCAGGTCCCGCAGCGCGGCGACCGTGCGCGCCCGCATGCCGGTGTCCGGGCGGGCGCCCGCCTCCAGGAAGGAGGGCACGGCGACGACGTAGGGCGCGCCGATCGCCCGGGCCCAGCGGCAGAGGTCGTGGCACCGCACGGCGATCGCGCGCGGGTCGCGCGACAGGGTGGCGTCCTCCAGCGCGTTCACGGAGAGCGGCGCGACGCCGGCCTGCTCGAACTCGGCGCGCAGCGCCTCCAGCGTCCGCTCCTGCAGCCACGCCTCGATCTTCGTGTCGCGCAGTTCGAGATAGTGAAAGCCCGCCTGCGCCGCCGCCGCGATATCGGTGCCCAGGCCGGCCGGCCCCGTGGTCGACCCGTTCAGCCCGTACCGCTCCGCGATCCCCATGGTGTAGACCCGCCCCCTACGACTTCTCGCGTACCACGCCAAAGGTGAGCGCCTGGACGACGTACCGCCGCCCCGCGAGCAGCAGGGTGATGGGAATGAGCGCTGAGATGACGCCCACCGCGGCCATCTCGTTCCAGATGATCTCGAACTGCGTCACCAGGCTGGCCACGCCGATGGAGAAGGTCTGCGCCCGTGGCGTGCCCGTCAGGATGAAGGCGAACATAAACTCGCTCCACATCAACGCGAAAGTGATCACGCCGGTGGCCAGCAGCGCGGGGGCGAGCTGCGGCAGAAGGATGCGGAAGAAGGCGACCAGCCGGGTGGCGCCGTCCACCATCGCCGCCTCCTCCAGTTCCATCGGGATCTCGCTGAGGAAGCCCTTCAACATCCAGACGCTGAACGGCAAGCTGAACACGGTATAGAGGAGGATCAGGGCGGACCGCGTGTCGTACAGACCCAGCCGCCGGATGATGTCAAAGAAGGGAATGACGACGACGATCGGCGGCAGGAACCGCAGGCTGAGGATCCAGCCGAGCAGCCCGCGGCGAAAGCGCGCGGAGACGGAGAGCCGCGTGAGCGGGTAGGTGATCAACAGACTGAGGACGATGCCCGCCGCGACGGCCGCGAGGCAGACCACCACGCTGTTCAGCAAGAGCCGGAGATACCCGCGCTTGAAGAGGACGGAGATGAACGGCTCCACGGTCGGCGGACTCGGGACGAGGGTGGGTGGAAAACGATAGAGGTCGGCCAGCGTCTTCAGGGCCGTGGCCACCATCCAGTAGAACGGGAACAGGTACACCACCACGAAGAGCGCGAGCAAGAGGTAGGTGAGGACGCGGCCTGCCCTCACATCACGGCCTCCGTGACCAACAGCCGCTGCAACAGCGTGAAGACCACCGACGCTATGATCAGCACGTAGAACGAAATCGCCGCGGCGTAACTCAGATTGAAGAACTTGAACGCGACGCGGTAGAGGTAGACGCTGAGGAACTCAGTGGTGCTGCCGGGGCCGCCACCGGTCAGCACCAGGACGTGGTCGAAGACCCGCAGGGTGTCGGTGACGCGGAAGACGAGCACGAGCAGCAGCAGCGATCGTAGATAGGGAAACTCGATGTAGCGGAAGAGGTTCCAGCTGCTGGCCCCGTCCGACTTCGCCGCCTCCAGGATGTCCTGAGGCACCGCCTGCAGCCCGGCGAAGGCCACCAGGAAGACGAACGGCGTCCACTGCCAGATGTCCACGCTCAACACCGAGAACATCGCCGTCGGCCCGGTGGAGAGCCACTCGATGTCCCGTTGAATGGCGCCTACGGCGTGCAACAGATAGTTGATGATCCCGTAGTTCGGCGTGTACATCAGGCGGGCGATCACCCCCGCCGCCACCGGCGGCGTCACCATCGGCAGGATCATCAGCACATAGAACAGGCTGCGCAGGAGCCCGCTGGTCACCGTGCGGTGGATGAAGAGCGCCAGGCCTAGCCCCAGCAGCACCTCAATGCTCACCGCCAGGACGATGTACACCGCGGTCGCTTTGATCGACTCTATGAAGAGCGCGTCGTCAAAGACGCGGAGGAAATTGTGCAGGCCGACAAACTCCCCGGTGCGGTAGCTGCGCAGGCTGAGGTTGACATTGTAGACCATGGGATAAACAACCAGCGCGAGCAGCAGCACGATCGGCGCCAGCATGAGCAGGTAGGGCGTAGCGCGGCGCAGGCGGGCCGCGTGCGTCGCCCGCCGGACGGCGCGCTCATCCGCGTCCAGAACCGCGGTGGTCCTCATGAGCGAACCGGGGGGCGGACCTCCGGCCACCCCCCGAGAACATTACTTGTAATAGCCGGCCTCCTGCATGTGCTTCTGGATCTCGGCGGCCGCCTTGGCGATCGCGTCCTCCGGCGACTCGATGCCGGCCAATGCCGCATTCACATGGGTGCCGAAGATCGTTTCCACGGCGGACCACTCCGATGTCCGCGGCCTCCACTCCGCCGGCGCGGCCAGCGACGCGGCCATGGCCCGGAGGAAGCGGAACTGCTGGTTCAGGGCGGCGTCGGTGAGCACGGACTTGCGGAACGGAATCCCGCCGCCCAGCGTGTACGGCTTCTGGACCTTCGCGCTCGTGGCCCAGAGGATGAACTCATACGCCCAGCGCTTGTTCTTCGCGGCCTTGGGGATCGCGAGGAGCCAGTTGCCGATCAGGGGCCCGCGCTTCCCGCCCGGTCCGGCGGGCGCCAGAGTGTAACCCATCTTGCCCACCACCTTGGAGACCGACGGGTTCTCCACGATGCTGGTGATCTCGGCCGGCCAGATGAAGCCCTGCGCGGCCCGGCCCGTCGCCACCTCGCGGGCTCGTTCGGCGGCGTCATAGTTCACCACACCGGGCGGCGCGTACTGCTTGAGGTCCTTGGTAAAGAACCGCAGGGCGTCGACTGCCGCCTTGGAGTTCAACACCACCTTCCAGTTGTCGTCGAAGATCCGCGCTCCATAGGAGAGCAAGACCGGCGTGAACTCGGAGATGACGGGGTTGCCCTTCGCGCCGCGGATGACAAACCCGTAAAAGGGCTTGTTGGGATCGTGCACCTTCTTCGCGTTCGCGACCACGTCACTCCAGGTCTTGGGCTCGCTGACGAGGTCCTTCCGGTACATGAAGAACTCGACGTTGCCCACGAGCGTGATCGCATAGAGGTGGCGCGCCTTCCCCTTCTCCGTGGGCGGCACCGGCCCGCGCGGCGGCGGCCAGGTGCCCAGGTCGTAGACCACGGGGAAGATGTCCGCGTCGCGCTTGTAGCCGAATTCGGTGTCGAGCGGCGTGAGCCACCCCTCCGACCCGAACTTCGGCATCCAGGGGTCGTCGGCGATCAGCAGGTCGTAGGTGGCGACATTCGCCTGGAAGGCCGTCACCAGCTTCTCGTAGAGAGTCGGATAGGGGAACTCGACGAGCTCGACCTTGACCCCCATCTCCTTCTCCCATATCGGCAGAATCGCTTTCAGCCCTGTCGTCTCACCTCCCGCGACGACGGCCATCGTCAGTTTGGCCGGCTTCGGGGGGAGGCCCTGGGCGTTCAGCGAGGGAACCGCCAGCACGAAGGCCATCACAACCATTAGGGCTAATGCCAGACGTTGCATCCGCTCCACCTCCATCTAGGAATCACCTCGGTACCCCCACCACCTCCTCTCATGGCGTCGTGGACTGCCGGACCGGGCGCCGGATCAGCTGCGCGCCCAGCACCTCGGCGCAGCGGCCCAGCGCGGCGTCCACCGTTCCAGTCGGCCTGCACTCCAGCCCGATCCATCCACGATACGATCCCGCGCGGAGGGCGTCCAGCACCGCGGGCCAGGGGATCGTCCCGCTGCCCGGCTCGCCGCGGCCGGGTACGTCGGCGGCGTGCACGTGCGCCGTCACAGGCAGCGCCGCCGGCAGCCGGTCCAGCAGATCCTCGTGCATCATGCGCCCGTGGTAGACGTCCAGCAGCAGCCGCACCGAGGGGTGGTCGACCTCGGCGAGCAGACGCAGCGCGTCGGGCAGCGTGTCCAGGAAATAGCCCGGGTGGTCGATCCGGGAGTTCAACGGTTCGACCACCAGCGTGACCCCGGCCGGGGCGGCGAGATCGCCCGCCGCCCGCAGCCCGCGCACCGCCGCGGCCCACTGCGCCGCCCGGCTCCGGTGCGCTAGGCTGTACCCGACGTGCACGACCAGCAGGCGGGTGCCGAGACGTTGGGCGACGTCCAGCGAGCGTCGCAGGTGGGCGATGGCACGGTCCCGCCCATCGGGATCCACCAGGGGTTCGGCGAAGGTGTTCCCGCTGAAGACGTGCACGGTGAGGTCGGACGCGGCCGCCGCCCGGGCCAACGCGGCGATATCCCGCGGGCGCCAGTCCCAGAACTCCACCTGCCGGAAGCCCAGGGCGGCGATCGGCGGCAACACGCGCTCCGCCGGCGCCCCAGGATACAGCGTGTCCAGGCAGGGACAGAGGTCGACCGGGTCCATCGCCCGCCTCAGGAGCGAATCATGATCTTGCCGTCCTCGCGCCGAATCGCCTTGCGCAGGGCCTCCACGCCCTGGGCGAGGGGAAAGCGGCTCGTGATGATCGGCGTCAAGTCGATGCGCCGCGCCGCCATCAACCGGATGACGTTCGGGAAGTTCCCGTACCCGGAGTGCCCCTGCGCGCCGAAGATCTGGGCGGCGTGCGTCTGGAAGTGCTCCAGGTAGATGGGCGCGCGCTCCGCCGCGCGGCCGATGATCACGATCTTGCCGCCGATGGCCAGGGACTCTTCCATCTCCGGCACCGTCTTGCTCATCGCGCCGGCGGCCTCCACCTGCATGTCCGCGCCCTGCCCGTGGGTCAGCTCCATGACCACGTCGCGGGGCCTCGTCCCCTGCTTTTGCAGCGCCACCGGGTCGAAGACGTCGTCCGCTCCGACCTTCCGCGCCAGTTCGCTCCGCAGGGGGGAAACTTCGAAGGCGATGATCCGTCCGGCACCGGCGGCCCGCGCCAGGGCGATGGCGGCGAAGCCGATCGGCCCGGTGCCGTAGACGACGACGTACCCCCCCGGCTTGAACCCGCCGGCCCGGGTGAACATCCCGTTGTAGGAGACGGTGGTGGGCTCGGTCAGCGCCCCGGCCTCGTAGGCCTTGTCCACGTCGCCGTAGACCTCGGCCAGCTCGTTGATCTTCCAGCAGTACTTGGCCCCGACGGTGATGTACTCCGCCTGCGCCCCGTGGATGGTGAAGCCGATCTCCTCCAGCCGCTCGCACTGGTTGGGGTAGCCGTTGCGGCAGGGGATGCACTCGCCGCACCAGATCATCTCTTCGCAGGTGACCATGTCGCCCACGCGCACGTCGGTCACTTCGCGGCCGACCTCCACGATCTCGCCGGAGAACTCGTGGCCGATGACGACGGGGAAGCGCGTCAGCCCGGGGTAGAGCACGTAGCCCTGGTCGTCCGTCTCCACGAAGTGCACGTCCGACCCGCAGACGCCGCAGGCGCGCGGCCGGATCAGCACGTCCTTGGGCCCGAGTCCGGGCTGGGCCAGGGCCTCCAGCGCCAGCCGCGGGCGGTGCCAGACGCTGCTGCCGGTGATCGCCTTGCGGGTCTCCACTTCCCAGGCGGTAGGCGCATAGCCATCCCGCGGCCGCCAGTCCGCTTCCAGGACAAGAGCCTTCATCTCATCTCCTCCATCCGTACCGAGATCGCAGCGGATTCTGCAGGCATCCCCACGAGAGGAGTCGCGCGCCGACGGATACCCGTTAGGTCGTCGGGCCGGCCAGCAGGTAGGCGCCGCAGGAGCGGCGGACGACCAACTGGGGCTGCAGCATGATCCGCCGTGTGGTGGCGGCCTCCTCGCGCATCAGGGCGAGGAGCCTTTCCATCGCCAGCGCGCCCAGCCGGTAGGTCGGTTGAGCGACGGTGGTCAGGGGTGGGTCGACGAAAGCGGCGAAGGGGATGTCGTCGAAGCCGACGACGGCGACGTCGTCGGGGATGCCGCGGCCGGCGGAGCGCAGCGCCTCCATGGCACCGATGGCCGTTAGGTCGTTGGCGGCCACCACGGCAGTGAACAGGCGCCGCCGCTCCATCAGGCGCCGGATGGCCGCGCGGCCCCCGTCTACGCGGAAGTCACCGGAGACGATCAGGCTGGGGTCCGGCGGCACGCTAAAGTCGCGCAACGCCTGGCGGTAGCCACGCAGGCGCTCCCGGGCCACGGACAGCGAGTGCGGCCCGCCGATGTAGGCGATGCGCCGGTGGCCCAGACGCAGCAGGTGGGACGTGGCCTGGCGCATCCCGGCGTAACTGTCCACCAGGACCGTGTCGATGGCCCCGGCGGCGACATCGCGGGCAATGAGGACCGCAGGGACCCCGCTTGCCCGCAGCGCGCGAAGGTGCCGGTCGTCACCGCCGGCGCTGGCAAAGAGGACGCCGTCCACCCACCGCTTTCGCAGGATATCCAGGTAGGCCCGCTCCCGGCCCGGATCGCCATCGGTGTTGCCCAGCACCAGGACATAGCCGTGCTGGCGGGCGACATCCTCCGCCCCGCGGGCGATCGCCGGGTAGAACGGGTTGCTGATATCCGGAACGATCAGCGCGATGCTGTGCGAGGTCCCCCGGCGGAGGCCCTGGGCCACGACGTTGGGGTGGTAACCCAGGCGGTGGACGGAGCGGAGGACCCGCTGCCGGGTGGCGGGATGCACTTTGTGCAGGCTGTTGTTGACCACCCGGGAGACTGTGGCAACGGAGACCCCCGCGTGGGAAGCCACATCCCGGATCGTGGGGATGGAAACGGTGCGCCCGTTCCGGCCGTTCATGGGAAACGATTACCACTTCGAGCGCGGGAAGCGATTCCCTGCTCCTTCATTATATCCGGCAGGGATGGCGCACCTTCACCCGGCGGAGGCTCGTTCGGCGAGTCCCTTCCTGACTTCTGCGTACGCGGCCGCGGCGGCGCCCGACAGCAGGCGGGCGTCGGATCCCAGGGCGACGAAACGGAACCCCTGGTCGATGCGGATTAGGACGTCGGCGGCCCCGGCCGCCATGTACCCGGCGGCGACACCTGCCCGGCGGGCTGCCTGGAGGACGTGCTCGGTGGCGGCCCGGAAGGCGGGGTGGTCGAACTGGCGGAAGCATCCCAAAGATGCCGAAAGATCGTTGGGGCCGATGAAGAGGACGTCCAGTCCGGGGACGGCCGCGATGGCCTCGACATTCTCCAGGGCCTGCACCGTTTCCATCTGGACGGCGATGAGCACGCGGCGGTTCCACTCGGCGAAATACTGCGGCAGGTCCGCGCCGTACCGGCTGGCCCGCGTCCCCGCGACGCCCCGGATCCCCTCCGGCGGGTACGTGCTCGCGGCCACGACGGCCCGCGCTTGCTCCACCGTACTAACCAGCGGAACCAGCACGCCCAGTGCGCCGCGGTCTAGCGCCTTCTTGATCAGCACGGGGTCGTTGGCGGCGACGCGCACGAGGGGGACGACCTCCGTCCCCTTCATCGCACGGATCATGTGCTCGACCGTCTCCCATTCCGCCGGACTGTGCTCCGTGTCGATCATCAGCCAGTCCATGCCCGCGGCCGCCATGAGTTCGACGGCGGCCGGCGAGGCGAGGCTGACCCAGTGGCCGAGCACCGGCAGTCCCTGTTTGAGGCGCTGCTTCACCGGGTTGTGGAGGAGACCAGCCTCCATTATCGGATCACCGCGGAAGGCGGGCGGTTGGCGGGATACCGCGGCGGCTCGCCGGTCAGGACCCGTATCACGTCTTCGACGACCATCCCCATGGCCCGTAGTGCGGATTCCGTGTGGGAGGCGCAGTGCGGCGTCAGGACGACGTTGGGCAGCGACACGAGCGGATGATCCGCCGGTAATGGCTCAACTTCAAAAACGTCCAGACCAGCCCCAGCGATCTCGCCCGCCCGCAGGGCGGCGGCGAGGGCCG
>Ga0209109_10001243_pt1 | contig 14046 bp, 18 predicted proteins | sample Rifsed10ft2_FD_184004 | JGI IMG/M metagenome (GOLD analysis project Ga0209109, IMG submission 184004) | Soil microbial communities from Rifle, Colorado, USA - sediment 10ft 2 (version 2) | ecosystem: Environmental > Terrestrial > Deep subsurface > Rock core/Sediment | place: Rifle, Colorado... | reverse complement strand
GCAGTGATGTGTATGAAAATGTAAAATCTACAGAAAAATATAATTTTAAAAACATGAATGTCAATCCAACAGGAACAAATCAATTATTCACAGTATATCTGGTTTCAAGAGCTTAAATCTGATATATTTAGCATATAAAATTCTAAAAATCATGAATCAAAAAGAGTATGTCAACTGGAATGTAATTGAATTACTAGCTGATGTTCTTACCGGCAAGGTAAAATCACTTCATTTGCAATTTAACAGTATTTCTACTATAAGCCGAGGCGGGCTAGTGCCGGCACGACTTTTAGCAGACAGGCTAGGCATCAAAATAATTCTAGTTGATAAAGATGAGATCCCATATGATTCATTATTTGTAGATGATATCTATGATACTGGCAAAACCTTTGCAAAAATTCTACCGAAAGCGAAAGACTCTGATCATCTAATTTATGCTACCATGTTTGCAAGAAAAGGCAAAATTATTCCAAAACAGGTCATATACGCACAACTAACAAAAGGTGACGAATACATTGTATACCCTTGGGATAAGTTTGAACACGGCCTGATCTAAAACATTTGATTTATCACATCTGAAAATTTTGGTAATGATTTAAATAATTATCCAAAAAAAGGTGATTTTAGATGGCAAGACTACGCTGTAGTGATTATGGGTATGAGTGCTCATTTATCGCAGAAGGCGACGGCTCTAAGGTAATAGAAGAATTCGGTAAACACACCGCAGAAGAGCATGGAATAGAGTACTCAAAAGAAGCGCTGATGCATTTTTTGATGCGTCAGTAAGAATAAATCGATTCAAACTGATATTTTGTTTTAATTTTATTTTATAGAGGAATTGGACGTTTTTCATCTAGCAGAAGAGTATTTTCTTATAACTATTGCAGTTGTGACAGGCGTAGGTGCCTTGCAAGGCGCAATTTTGGGAAGGGGCATACGCAACAGATTTCCAAGCTTTAAGCATCATGCAAGAGCAGTCTCATGCATTTTGCTTGTCTTGTTTTCAATTAGCGCAATTGGAAACGTGATAAACTTTGCAAATCCGCCTAAAGCGCCACTTGATGCTTTTACTATGCCTACAACACTAGATGAGGTCCTCTCTGTAGTGGTGAATCTGTTGGGGATAAATGCAGGCATAGGAATGGCAATTGCAACCTTTGTTTCACTGGCACTTCTTTTGATCTTTAGGTTTGCAGACGTAAATGTAGTGGCAAAATATTTCATGTTTGTACTTAGCGTAATGGTAGTCTTGGCAGTGCTGGTTGCACGGTTTACAGATTATGTGCCAACACAGTTTCAGATAATTCTTTACGCATTTTATGAAGTCGGAGTCACAGTTGGGATATTCCTAGTCACAAGTAGAAAAAGTGAAGAGCTTGTTTCAGAGCTTGATCAATAAAATAGAAATTGTATAACCAATTTAGAGACTATGTGCAAGGTGATATAGATTACAAATTTATGGGTACGGGTTGATGCACAAAACTCTGATAATGATTTTTGGTATATTGATTATGACAATTGCATAGCAACACATTCAGACCAAAGACCAATACACGAAAGTACTCGTAAATGGAATGGAACAATTTTAGAATTTTTAGAACAGCGTCAAATGCAAATACTTGCAAAAAATGAATCTGAAATTAAGTTCAAACCACAAGAATCAGGTTGATTGCTCTTCCATGCATTTTGGAAGTTTTCCATCATGTCTTTGGCGATAATCATTTAGCAGTTCATCTTTGATTTTCTCATGTTCTCCAGTCTCAATATAGCAAAATCTTTTGGCATCCGACGTACATGGTGCAACTAGTGTCTCATCTAGTCTTTTTTGCAAATTCTCTGCATTTCCAATATACATCATCTTCATAGCAGTATGCATTCGAAAAACACCAGGAATTTGCGGTACTTTAGCCACATTTTCTTTATTGAATTCTAGCCATTCAGACCAGGACAGTTCCAAGCCTGTCACATCTTTTCTTTTTTTAGCATCTCTCTGAGGCCTGCACACCTATTTCTTATGGTGACCTCAGTTACACCTGCTGCAACTGATATCTCTTTTTGCGATTTTGCCTCGCCGTTGCTAATGCATGCAAGATACAAAGCTGCTGCAGCAATTCCCATTGGGTCTTTTCCTGCAACCATTCCAATTTTTTTTGCCATATTCAAGATGTCAACTGCCCTTCGCTTTACCTTCTCACTAAGGCCTGCAGTACTTGCAATTCTTGATACTCCTTTTACAGGATCTGCAACTGGCATCTTTAGCTCTAGTTCTCTAAAAATCAGCCTATAGCATCTGGCTACGTCTTTTCTTCTAATGTTTATGCCGTTTGCAATATCATCTAGTGTTCTTGGGGTTTCAGTATTTCTACATGCAGCATAAAGGCATGCTGCCATTAGTCCATGAATTGATCTTCCACGAACCAATTTTTTTTCCATTGCCTTTCTGTAAATGTATGCAGCTTTTTCAATGACTGCATCAGTTAGTGCAAGTTTGTCTTTTAGCTTGTCAAGTTCATTTAGTGCCTGTCTTAGGTTTCTATCAGATGATGCATGGGCCTGTGTCCTACTATCCCATGTTCTTAGTCGCTCAATTGAGCTTTTCATGGTAGCAGAAAGTGGTTTTCCAGTAGAGTCTTTGTTTGCAGGATCAATTATAGTTGATAGTCCCATGTCGTGCATTGTCAGTGATGTTCCAGCACCTACTCTACTCCTGTCTCCTTCATCTCTTGAAAATGAACGCCACTCAGCTCCTGTGTCTTCAAGCTTTTCTGATATTACAAAACCACAAGTACCACAAAACAGTTCGCCACTGTTCTCATCAGTGATCATTGTGGATTTGCCGCAGCTTGGACAACGCTGACGGGCTACAACCGTGTTGGTCATAAAGTCTATATAATAATGGCCAACTTCCTTATTAGAGTTTTTACTAAATGTCTAGTGGTTATTCGTGGGTAGCTTGAGCTAATTATTATTCTAATTCTATAGAATGAGAACTTGTAGATGATTATTTACAGGTTAGTTAATCCTAATTTCTGCATAAATTATTTTTTGTTTTGATTTGTAACATTACAAAATAACAATTTTACAAAAACGTTGTAATCAAAAATTGGTTATACTATCATTGAGTGATTTTATAAAGTGAGTGTATATTACAAGACAACGATTTTTAAAGCTGTGATAAAATCTCCAAAGATATGACAAAGTCTGACAAGCCAAATGTGTTAGGTGTGAAAATCCTAAAACAAAATGGCATAAACGTAGAAGCGTTAACAAAACAGCTTGTAATCAACGCAGCAGTAGAGTTTACCGCATACTATTACTTTACAAATCTGCGAGCCCACTGTACTGGAATCGAAGGTGAAGGAATCAAAGGAGTAATCGAGGACGCAAGACTAGAAGACCTTAGTCACTTTGAGTCCTGCATTGAAAGAATATACCAGCTAGGAGGTTCTTTGCCAAATGACGCAACACATTTTATAAAAATCTCTGGATGCGAATTTTTGCAACTTCCAAAAAATCCAACTGATCTTAAGGCAATCCTTGAAAAATGTCTGGCAGCAGAGCAAGGCGCGATTGTCAACTGGGACAAAGTATGCAAGATGACATTTGGAAAGGATCCTATAACATATGATATAGCAAAGGATATTCTTGCAGAAGAGGTAGAACACGAGTCTTGGTTTTTGGAGCTATTGTATGGAAGGCCTTCTGGCCATATGAGACGCAAATATTCTGGTGAGCGACCTCATACACGAAAACATTCTCGTGCACTAGATATCAGCTAAAACCTTATTTTTAATTCTAATATAACAAACAATAGGCATAACTTGGTTTTATAGACGGATACATGATGTCATTTGGGTCAGTTGTATGTTTTAGTCCAATGATGTGGCCTAACTCATGTGTCATGATTAATTCAACAGTTTTAACGTCATATAGCTGAAAGCTTCCATCGCAGTTGTAATCGCCTAATGCAACCTCGACTACTCCTTTTCCAAGGTTTGCATGTCCAAGCACACCTTCGCCAAGGTTTCTAACTACCCATGTAGCCCACGCATTTGCCTCGCTTCTGTCTCTAGTATATGTAAATTTCATTATTGCAGGTTCTCCTTTTGATGTTGTAAAGTTTTGGCCTTCCCAGTATGTGATAGAGTCATCCATTGTACTGACATGATCAAGTGGTAGACCTGGTGGTTGACTATTTACAAAAATTTTGTACTGTATAACATAAACCCCATCAACTATCTGGTATGTCGGGTTTGCAAAATTTTCATTGCCTGACGTAATTTGTTGTCCAAAGTTCCATTGTTCAGAGTCTCGCAAAAACTTTTTGATTACATCAAAGCTTGGATTAGGAAACTCGATGTATCTTTTTTCTTTTTCAACTGTAGTTGCAACCTTTTTTACATACATCTTAAATGCCTGAAGGTCTGCCTCTCTTTCCTGCTCTGACATCTGTGCGCCTCCAGCCTTGACAGATATCATGCCATTTTCTACAAGATACTGTATTCCTTTTACAAAGTCATCTTCGGTAATTTGCCCTTCAGACCACCATCCAGCATTGTTTTTGACCCATGTTGGAACACTATTGCTGGCTAGAACAGAAGTCTTTGGAAGATCAGAAATTACAATTATCGTTTCTTTTATCATATACTCAATACCGCTTAGAAAATCAGAATCACTGATTTGCCCTTCAGACCACCATCCGGCATTGTTTTTTATCCATAATGGTATCTGTACTTTTTTTAGCGTAGCTAGTGATTCAGGCTTTTCTGTTGGCTTGTATGGATATTTGGCAATCACTTTTTCAGCATATTCTTTATAGTTTTTAACAACAGTATTGTCTGGGGCTAGCTCAAACGCCTTATCAAAGTATTTTTTTGCCTCATGGTATTCAGCAAAATTTCCAAAACCAACGCCTAAACCAGTAAGTGCCATGATATCATTTGGATTTTTCTGCAATACTGTATAGAAATTAATCAACGAACTTTCATGATAGTCAAGATTGCTTTCTGCAACAGCCTTCATTTTTAGAGTCTGGATATGTCCTGGAAACATTTCAAGTATGTCATCAAAAAGATCAATTGCCTGTTTGTAATCGCCTTTTGCAAAATACTCAGTTGCAATCTTAAACAAGGCTTCGGCTTGTTCTTTATCTTGACCATATGCAGAAAATGGCATCATAAATGATAATGCTACAAAGAAAACAAATAGAAAGACTCTAAACATTATATCGAAAGTTTTGAATGGTTTAGATAAATCTAATCCAGAAATGATATAGCAACAACTAATATTTGTCATAACTTTCTAATTTGAGTGATGAAGATTGTACATGCAAGTCCTGGCTTTGGTAATGCCTTGACAGAAAAGCAAGTAGAAGAATTTCTCTCAAAAAGCAAACTAAATCTTCTTTTGGGAACAATTGACACAAAAGGCGAGCCAAACGTCCATCCTGTCTGGTATTATTACGAAAACGGAAAACTGTACGTTGAAACTAGCAAATCCTCAAGCAAGGTAAAAAACATCAAAAACAATAACGCTGTATATTTCTGCATTGATGATGAAAAAATTCCATACAAGGGTGTAAGGGGAAAAGGAACTGTAAAAATTTCTGAAAACATTGAGCACAACATACCTATTGCGTCAAAAATTATGATAAAATATACTGGCAGTCTTGATAATCAAATTGCCAAGTTCCTAATGGATGGTGTAAAAAACGGATTTTCTGTAATCCTTGAGATAACTCCAAAATACTATGCAACATGGGATCACAGTACAGGAATTACGGCATAGAAATTAGGAAAGATAATTAATAAACTGATTTTAATTTGGATTGATTGTCTTCTGAAAACAAACTTGCACAGATAAAACAGAAAATTGAGCGCCTTCGTCAGGAACTTGCTACAGTAAACCAGTCTACGCAACCAATGCCTGAGCTGATAAATGCCACCAATATTTTACGAACAAATGAATACCTTACACATGTAAATGAGAAAAAAACTGAGATTGTTTCTTCCTATGAAGAGTATGTCAAGGAATTAGAGGCATTTCTTTCATCAGTACTTGAACGCAAGCTAGCATTTTTGAAAAAAACTCGCGCTAGATTACAAAAGAAAGCAAAAAAGAAACCAAAAAGGAAACGCATAAAAAAATCTAAAAGACGAAAACCAGCTAAAAAGCGAAGGCACTAGATTATCTTATTCTAAGGTAATTTACATCTCCCACTAGAAGTCTGTGTTCTGCACCATTTTTTGATATTACAAGTGCACCATCAGTATCAAGCTTAATTGCTTTTCCACTCATTTTAGATCCTGCAGTATCAACGGTGATTTTTTTGCCTATGGTAGATGACTTTGATGTCCATTTTTTAATTATTGTACCAACATTGCCATTGTCCAAAATATTACATATCTGTTCAAGCTCATAAAGGAATGACTGTATCAGTTTAGTTGGATTTGCCACTTGGCTCTTCTTTAACAAAGAACCTGCACCATAGAAATGCTCACTTTTTTTTAGAGATGCATTGAGTTTTTTTGTATCAACTTTGTAATTAATTCCAACGCCTAAAATCAAATGCTCTATGTGGTTTGATTCTATTGAAATATCAACAAGCATTCCGGCAACTTTTTTTCCATTCAATGTAACATCGTTTGGCCACTTGAGCTCAGGTTTTAGATTTAGTGTCTTTTCAATTGCTGTGCAAAGTGCTAGTGATGATGCAATTGGAAATAGTGTGGCGTAGGAAACATCAAACTTTGGATGTAAAATAACAGAAAGCCAAATGCCTCCAACTGGAGAAGCCCATCTTCTTCCTAGCCTTCCTTTTCCAGATGTCTGTCTTTGTGCAATGATTACTGTTCCAGAATTATTTTGATTTGAAATCTTTGATGCAAAGTTTTGCGTTGAATCAATTGTATCAAAATAATAAACTGTTTTGCCTATTTGCTTTGTTTTTAAACTGCTAGTTATTTCCCATGGCAGAGGTAGAAAAGTTTGCCTTGTTATTCTATAGCCCCGATTTTGTTTTGATTCGATTTTGTATCCCAGCGAGTGTATTTTTTTGATATGTTTCCAAACAGCAGTTCTGCTAATCTTTAATTTATCACAAATATCCTGCCCAGAAACATATTCAGAATTGTGCGATTTTAGTAGTTTTAAGACTCGAAGTAATATTGAATCATCATTAGAATTATACAAATTATTATTCAACACTAAAAGCGATTTTGAGATTTAAAAACCAACATCAATGTCAAAACCGCCACCATCACCCGTTCCAGAATCTCCCATATCTGAGCCTTCTGTTCCTTCAGCACCTTCAGGCATCTGTTCTGGTGGTACATACTGTGACATTGTATGCCCAATCATGCTAAACATTGTAGTAAACATGATCATGTCAATTATTCCAAAAAACATCATGGTTGGCAAAATTGATTTTCTGTCATCCATTGCTTGTTCTAGTTTTTGCTTGTCGCCTGACTTGTACAATGTTACCAACTTGTTCCAGTCCTGTTCTAACTCGTGTACTCGTACCTGCAGCTCGTTATTGCCCTTGTCTGTAACACGAATCTCTATCTTTGGGCCAAAAAGTCCTTTCTTTTTCTGTACTGTTATTAGCTCGCGTCTTTCTAGTCGTTCTAATATCTCACCTAGCTCTTTTGGGTCTATTCTTGTTGTCTTGCGTATCTTTTCAAATGTTTTAGCGCCGCTTTTTATGGCACCTAAAACCATCACGTCTTTTGGTTCTTCTTCCATGTAATCACTTTGTAGCTATTCTATAAAAGCTCTACAATAAATTATAAACTAATTGCCTTCAAATATTATTATGGAAAAAGACTCCTTCACAGATGAAGAAATTAGAAAAATTTTCTCACTCAAAAATGTTGTAGTTGTAGGAATGTCAAAAAATGAAGAAAAGGCAGCACATTATGTACCAAAATATTTAGCAGATCAAGGATATAACATCACTCCAGTGAATCCAACCGCTGATGCCATACTTGGCAAGAAATGTTACAAAAACATCAATGAGATCGATGATTCAATCGATATAGTAGATGTGTTTAGGCCATCAGAAGATGTCCTACCTGTGGTTCAAGAGGCAATAAAGAAAAAACCCAAAGTGATTTGGTTGCAGGAAGGCATTCACAATCCAGAAGCCGAAGAATTGGCAAGAAAGGCTGGAATCAAAGTGGTTTTCAATAGGTGCATGCTTGCAGAACACCAGCGTCTATTCTAAAATGCCTGACTCTTTTTTAGAATTTTACAACTCACTTTTAGAGCTTGTCAAGTCATTTGAAAAAAATAATGTAATGTTAAAAGTTGAAGAGGATCTAGAGGCAAATATAATCCGTATTTTTGGGCAAAACATTACCTCCATTGCTAGAGCAAAAACAGGTCTTGATGATGTATCAGAGCTTGCATATACTACTGCAGAACATCATCCATACTGGGGATTGCTTTATCATTGCTCACAGATAGCAAAAATCGCGCTTGAAAAATGGGATGATAAAATAACAAAAGAAGAACTAGACGAAATAGAGTGGTCACTTAGCGAGCTTAAAAACATGTGTAAAAAACTACGCGAAGACATCTAGTCAGAGATAAATAATCAGAAAGGAAATTTCATTCATGCCGATCAAAATCGGTCTTATCGGCAAAACAAATACCGGCAAGACTACTTTTTTTAATTCAGCTACATTATCGTCAGCTGAAATCTCAACATACCCATTTACTACAAAAAAGCCTGAAAAGGCAACTGCATACGCAATTACTCTTTGTGTTCATCCAGAGTTTAATGTAGTTGATAATCCAAACAACTCAAAGTGTAGTGAAGGATGGAGATACATTCCAATTGATCTAATTGATTTGCCAGGGCTAATCAAGGATGCATGGAAGGGAAAAGGTCTTGGGGACCAGTTCCTTACTGTTGCAGCACAATCAGATGCCTTGTTGCATATAGTCGATGTATCAGGAAGCGTTGATTCTACAGGAAAAATAACAGAAGTTGGTGCAGGTGATCCAGTTTCTGATTTTGCCGACATTGAAGAAGAGCTTGTAATGTGGTATCATAAAATTCTTGAAGGAAACAGAGACAAGGTATCAAAGCTTGTTCGCTCTGGCACTGAGCTAATTGATGTAATAACTGATCTTTATCGTGGAATAGGTGTACACAAGTCTCATGTTAAAGAAGCCCTTAAAGTAACTGGCCTTGAAGACAAGGATTTTGATAACTTTGCATTCCAAGATAGCAAAAGTCTTGCATCATATCTTAGAAAGGTCTCAAAACCAACACTTATTGTTGCAAACAAGATTGACATCGAAGGTGCAGACAAAAACTTTGCAAGACTGCATGAACGATACAATGATACTATCATAGTGCCTGCAAGTGCAGATAGTGAGCTTAGTCTTAGAAGAGCAGAACAAAAGGGTCTGATAAAATATTCTCCAGGCTCTGAACAGTTTGATATCTTAAATCCACAAGATCTTAACAACAAACAAAAAGATGCCTTGAATTTTATCAAAAAAGATATCATGGGGGAATACATGAGAACAGGAGTACAATTTGCAATCAATGTGACTGTATTCAAATTACTAAAAATGAACTCGATTTATCCTGTAGCAAACGAAGAAAAACTATCTGACAAAAAAGGACGCATCTTGCCAGACCTTATTTTAATGAAGGATGGTTCCACTGTAACTGACTTGGCAAAGGAAATTCACACAGATTTGCTCAAAGGTTTGCTATATGCAAAGGATTTGAGGTATAACCTACGACTCCCTACAAATTACCAACTACGTGACAGAGACGTAATCTCACTTGTTAGTGCTTCAAAGAAAAAAACCTGATTAAATTATATTCACATTGTACAGTTATGACACAATTTCAACTAGTATTATTCGATATAGGTGGAGTTTTAGTCAATTGGCATGATACATGGCTATATCATGTTGTTTCTAAAAAGTTTGACATTCAAGAAAAGATTCTGACTAGTGAATGTGAAAAAGAAATTGTAAATTTGCATACAGGCAAGATATCTGAAAATGAATTTTGGAGGAAAATAGGTAAAAAGGTAAACTCTTTAGAACTACAGAAAGTCAAAAAATCTCTAATTTATGATACATTCAAAGAAAAAGCAAAACTAAACAATTCCATACTAAAAATGATAAAAAAAATACAAGAAAACAAAATCAAAGTAGGCGTGCTTTCAAATCTTGAAAAAACCACACATACAATCCTTGAAGAGTTTGGCCTCTTAGATAACTTTGAGGTTCAATTCTATTCTCATAAGATAGGCTTTGCAAAACCAGACAGAAGGATATTCAAATATGTACTTGGTAAAGTTCCATTCAAATCATCTGAGATTTTCTTTATTGACGATAAAATTTCAAACATTCATGCTGCGAATTCTATTGGAATAAAAAGTATCAAATATACAAATGCAAAAAAACTCAAGCAGGATCTTAAACGTAATAAAATTCTTTAAATCTTTAAGAAATATCTGATTGGATTTTTTCTTTTTTCATCCACGCTGTTCTGTTTTTATGGTCAATTAGTTCAATTCCAATCTTGGAAATTTGTTCTCTGATATTATCGGCTTCTTGATATTTTTTTTGCTGTCTTAGTGATTCACGTTTCTTGATTAATTCATTTATTGAATTGATTTCATCATTTGTAATTTTTGGAATTACTAGTCCTAACACTGAAAGCATTCTTTCAAGCTCTGGGAGTGTTTTTTCAGCAATTGATTTTGATAGTAACTCATCAGCTGCAAGTCGGTTTATCTCCTTTACAAGCTTGAAAAATGCTGTTAGCGCAAGTGATGTGTTAAAATCATTACTTAATGCAGAATCAAATTCTGTGCTACACTGTAAAACAGTTTCTTCGATTGCATTGCTTTGACTCTTTCCTTCTGCAAGTAACAATTCATAATAACATGTTTCAACCTGTCTCCATTTTACAATGTTTTCTTTTAGAAGATCTTCTGAGTAATCAATTGGTTTTGAATAGTGTCCTGAAAGACAAAATAATCTGATGATGTTTGGGCCATATTTCTGCAAAACATACTTGACTGTTCTGATGTTTCCAAGTGATTTTGACATTTTTTCGCCATTTATTGTAACCATTCCCACATGCATCCAGATCTTTGCAAATGGCTTTGATGTAAAAGATTCAGATTGTGCAATTTCATTTTCATGATGTGGAAATATCAAATCTCTTCCTCCACCGTGAATTTCAAAATTTTCACCAAGGTACTTTATGCTCATGGCAGAACATTCAATATGCCAGCCTGGCCTTCCTTTGCCCCATGGACTGTCCCATAACGGAGGTTCTTCTGAAAATTTCCATAACGCAAAGTCAAGTGGATCATTTTTTGTTTCATCAACATCAACCCGTGAGCCAGAAATCAGCTCATCAATTTTTTTCTTTGATAGCTTTCCATAGTCTGAAAACTTTGAAACTGCAAAATACACTCCATTTTTTGACACATAGGCAATTTTCTTTTTTACAAGCGAGTCAACCAAAGCAACCATGTCTTTGATGTGTTCTGTAGCCTTTGGGTATCTTGTTGCTCTTTTTACATTGAGTGCATCAAAATCACGAAAATATTCATCAATGTATCGTACGCTAATATCATAGGCAGTTGCGCCTTCTTTTTTAGCGCGTTCGATTATTTTATCATCAACATCGGTAAAATTCTGTATAAATTCAACAGTATTTTCTTTTGATTCAAGAAAACGTCTTAGTACATCAAATACTATTATGGTTCTTGCATGGCCAATATGTGCTTCATCATAAACAGTTACTCCGCAAAGATAGATTCGTATTTTTGAAGCATCCAGTTCTCTTTCAGAATCACTTAGCGTATCAAAGATTTTCAATTTAGCTATTCTCATTCTAATTTATCAGGAGTTATTCTCTTGTGTTGGCTTTTTTTGTATAGTTGGTAGATTTTCTCTACAGATGTTTTATCAATTCCTGTTTTTTTGGTAGTTTCATCTAATGATAGTTTCTTATCAATAATACAGTATAGCACAGGATCAATTTCTTCATATGAAAATCCAATCTCTTCTTTTGCAGTATGTTCCTTCCAAAGATGTGGACTACTTTTCTTTGATATGATAGAGTCAGGAACTCCAAGTGTCTTTGCAAGCTCTTTTACTTGGGTTTTGTATAATGTCGCAATTGGCATCAAATCTGAACTACCATCTCCAAATTTTGTAAAATATCCAATTAGATACTCACTTTTGTCACTTGTCCCCACGACAAGATAGTTTTTTGCATTTGCATAATAGTATAGAATGCCTGCACGTATTCTTGCTCTTAGATTCCCAAGCGCTATTTCGTTAGGCTCTAGATGCTTTGAAAAACTAGCATGAATTGGATTAATGTCAAGTAGTTTGTAATCAAGACCAAGATCCCCTACAATCTTTAACGCATCCTGAGTTTCAGTTTTTGGAGAAATTTTAGAATCAGGCATTATCAGAGCAAGTGCATTTTTTTTAAAAACATTTGAACACAAGTATGCAACAACTACAGAATCTATGCCTCCACTTAGTCCGAAGATTACTCCACTTGCGTTACTCTGAGAAATTTTATTTTTAAGAAAAACTTCTATTGATTGGATAATTTTTCTATAATCCTGATTTTTAATTTCATCTAGTATTTCTTGATTCACTAAAGTCTTAGCAAATTGTTGGCATAAAAGTTGTACTAGAATTAGATGTCAACATAGATGCCATCTTTTCGTTCTTCGACTTTGTATGTTTGCAGTTTGACATCATTAAGATAGTCAAGAAGCTTGCCTGTTTTGATATTATAATGCCAAAAATGCACTGGACATTCAACTATATCGCCTTCTAGATTTCCTGGTGCAATTGCGCCGTCTTGGTGAACACATAACGCATCTAGTGCGTAATATTTATCTTGATTAAAGATCGCAATTCGTCTATCATCGATTTTGAATTCTTTACCTTTCCCTTTTTCAATTGAATCCTTTTCTGCAATCTTTTTCCAAACCATGAATTTTGTCTGTAATATGGATTTATTTAGGTTGGGAATAGATTTGATAGAATTTTATAGTGTGGATCGATGTGATGTTTATTGAGTAAGGTAAAAGATCCAAAACTTGCAAAAAAAGGAAAACTTTCCTACGAATGGGCAAGAAGCCACATGCAAATTCTTGATAATACAATTAACAGGCTAAAAAAATTACAACCATTCAAGGGTATCACTTTGGGAGTTTGCTTGCACATAACAAAAGAGACATCCGTTTTACTGATGGGCGCAAAAGAGCTCGGTGCCAAAGTAGTTGCTTGTGGTGGTAATCCGTTAACAACACAGGATGATATTGCAGCATTTCTTGCCTCACAAGGAATACACATCTACGCGTGGACAGGTGAGACGGTAAAAGAGTATGATTGGTGTATTGAACAAGTACTAAATCACAAACCAATAATTCTAACAGATGATGGGGCCGACATGAATGTCAAGGCACATTTTGATAAAAAATACAAATCATTGAAAATTCTTGGGGCTACAGAGGAAACAACAGCTGGAGTGACCAGAATAAGGGCAATAGAAAAGCAAGGCAAGCTTCGCTATCCAGTAATTGTAGTAAATGAAGCATACACAAAACACATGTTTGATAACAGATACGGAACAGGTCAGAGCACAGTTGACGCATACCTTCGAGCTATGAACCTTTTGTTTGCATCAAAACGCGTAGTTGTTGTAGGATACGGCTGGGTTGGAAGGGGAGTTGCTGCAAGATGCCATGGAATGGGCTCTAAGATTATAGTAACTGAAGTTGATCCAATCAAGGCACTAGAAGCCCACATGGATGGATTTGAGGTAATGCCAATGGCTCAGGCTGCAAGGATTGGCGATATCTTTGTCACATGTACTGGAATGACTAGTGTAATTAGAAAAGAACACATTGTAAAGATGAAAGATGGTGCAATACTTGGAAATGTCGGTCACTTTGATGTAGAAATTGACAGTAGTTTTCTTTTGAAAAAGTCAAGATCTGTTAGGGAAGTTAGGCCAAACCTTGA
>Ga0209109_10001242_pt1 | contig 14054 bp, 18 predicted proteins | sample Rifsed10ft2_FD_184004 | JGI IMG/M metagenome (GOLD analysis project Ga0209109, IMG submission 184004) | Soil microbial communities from Rifle, Colorado, USA - sediment 10ft 2 (version 2) | ecosystem: Environmental > Terrestrial > Deep subsurface > Rock core/Sediment | place: Rifle, Colorado... | reverse complement strand
TGTGATCAATCTGCAGTACTCTAAGATCCTTATTTCCACATCGTTCACATTTGTGTCCCAATAGCCAAATTGCCGCCACCCGCGCCCGCATAGAATGATGAAATCCCGATTCGTCCTTCAAATTGGCGTAGGGACTGTCAGATAGAACCCTAGATACAAGGCCGTATCTGCCGTGCTGTCTTTTGCGACTTCCGGCGGAGCCAAATCTCTTCACCCAATTCAATATCGTCGTGGCAGTCACTCCGAATTCCCGGGCTATCTTTGCAACTGGTGCATAATCATAATACTGAGAAACAGCTTCCTGGATTTGATCATTCGTGTGTCTTGAATTCATGCGTGTCTTGGGACGCTGATCTCCAATTCCCTCATCGCTGATGATCTGATGCACCCTCTGTCGTGATAGGCCAACTTCTTTACCAATGGCGGTCAATGACATGGTCGGGCTCTTTAGATAGAGATCAATTATGATTGTCCGGGATTTGCCATATTGACTGCTACGCCAGAGTCCGTGCTTATGTAGAACTCGACTGACATGCGATTGATTGACGGCAAGTCTTCGTGCTATTTCGGTTTGGCTTAGATTCTGTTCCGATAGATACAGATTGAGGATTTGCGTCTCTTTGTTATCCATGCTTCCATTGTAATCAATTCTGTCTCTATGTCAAGGGTCGTGACTTGCATCCCTAGTGCAGTTATGTTATACTCACTTATGTCTACTAACAGAATAGGAGTCACTCCATGACCGACGAGACGCCGGCAGGAGTTGCCTCTGTGGAACCCGTTGCGCCGACCAGCGCAACACCGCAGACGGCGACTTCGCCCCAACCCGTTTCGGGCGACCTTGAGGCCGTGATCGACGCCCGACTAGAACGATTTGCAGAGGGCCTCGCAAAGCGGCTGAAGCAGTCGCAAAAGGACATCGTAGAGGATAGGCTGACCAAGGCGCTGGACAAGCACTTTGGGAAGCCCGCCGCATCCGCTCCAGTTCCCGAGACACCGGCATCTCCGGCCCCGCCACAGGCCACGCCGGCCGCACAGGTCAGTGCGTCATCGGGATTTGAGAGCGAGATCAAGGCGATCCTCGACGAACGCGGCCTAACAGGGCAGGAGCCTGAGCTCCAGGAGTTCGCACAGGCTAACAAGGGCAAGCCTTGGTACAAGGTCGGCCCGCAGCTGGACGAACTGGCAGCCAAGATTGCGGCACGCAGAGGCGGCAGCCCCGGTGGTGTAGTGGTCCCCCCCGGTCCCAAGCCAAACGAGCCGGAACTCGCAGCCCAATACCTTGAAGACATCGCTGCCGCCAGGAAGGCGGGGCGCTTCGGTGCTGGGAACTTGCGGGCCATAAAAGACAAGTACCGGAAACTCGGTCTCGCGGTGGAAAACGTCCGCCTAGAGATCGATGGGGTACGGGTGCCTGCAAGGGGAAAGACCGAGGACCTCCGTTAGCCCTGGTAGGGCAGCCAGGAGAACCTAGCAATGCCTGCTGGACAGTTGATTTCCTACTCGGCCACGCTGCCGCTCAAGCGCGTCGTGACCGACCGCATCATCCTCAAGGACCCGATGGAGATCGTCGCCATCAACGCCTTGGGGCTCGACAACGAATCGAAGTTCAGTTTCGTGAACGGCCCTGCCGCGGGTGGAACCTACGAGTGGCTCGAGGACACCCTGCAGGACCGCACGGACGCACTGAATACCGCTGGACTGACCTCCGACTCAACCTCGACCGGCATCACCGTCGACACTGGGACCCTGTTCCAGGTCGGCGACATCATCAAGGTTGACAATGAGTACATGTGGGTCAGCTCCATCTCGAGCAATGTGCTGACCGTCACCCGCAACTACGGTGGAACCCAGGCCACGCACTCCGACGACGCCGTGGTGACTCTCGTCTCACGTGCGCGCATCGAGGGAACGTCCTCGAGCGACTCGAACTTCACCCAGCCGACGAGCGGAACGAACTACTCGCAGATCTTCCACAAGGAGATCGACGTGAGCCGCTCCAATGCGCTGCTTCAGCGCTATGGCATCCCCAATGTGGTGGAGCGCGAGATCGACAAGTCCATGGACGAGCTGTCCAAGCTGCTCAACCTGACGGCTTACCACGGACAGCGCAAGGTCGGGTCATCCTCGACCCCTCGTGGCATGGGCGGGCTGGATACCTTCATCAGCACCAACATCAACGCCCTGTCCTCGACCCCGGCGTTGACCCGGAAGCACATCGAAGACGAAATCCAGGACTGCTGGGATGCCGGCGGGAACCCCCGCTTGATCCTGTGCGGCGCCTGGGCGAAGCGCAAGATCGCTTCCTTCTTCGAGGGCTACGTTCAGACGGAGCGCAGCGAGAGCATGGGCGGGATCGAGATCGATCGCATCATGTCCCCGCTGGGCCTCACCGTGGCGGTGGCGGTTGACCGCTATTGCCCGACCGACAAGCTGTACATCCTGGATCCGGACTATGTGGGCTTCCTGACCATCGACCCGTTCTTTGAAGAGTCGCTGGGGAAGGTTGGCGACACCGCCTACTTCGGTCAGGTCGTGGGGGAATACGGCTTCGTGGTTGCCTATGAGACGGCACACTCAATCGTGAGTGGCTTCTCGACCTCGGCGTAAGGGAGGGGAGAAATGGCTGTTTCGACTGCTGCTTTCTTCCTGAACCAGCCTCGAGGGCTGAGCGGGGACGGATCCTACTCGGGTCACTGGGCCCTGGGGCCGGAAGACCAACCTGCCATTCTGTGGGGGCAGGGGACACCTGGAGCGATCCAGCCGTTCACCTTGGTGAACAAGGGATCTCTATACCTCCAGGTCGACGCCACCGACGACACCACCATGGTTTGGCAGAAGGTGGACGAAGGACTGGATGCGGCCGACTGGGTTCAACTCCTGACGGCGACAACCTCTGGCGTCAACCAGGTCAGCCGATCCGCGCTCTTCGACATCTCGGCGGCCGACAGCGAGCAGGTCGTACTGCACGCCAAGGCGGCCCTGACCATCACCAAGGCGTATCTGCTTTGGAATGAGGCCACCGCGGCCTCTGGTGCGGCCGAGGGCGACATCACCATCGGGGTAACCACCGGCGGAAACGAAGTTGTAGCCGCCACTGCCTACACCGTGTCGAAGGCGACTGGATCTGTGTCAAACCTCACCATCGCCTCTGGCGCTGTGGCAATCAACACGTCAGTATTTGCTTCACACGACCAAGCCACTGGCGCTGCGGGCACGTACTTCCTGTTTCTGGAGTGGGACTACGATTAAGAGTCCCTAACGGAGGGGGCCGCAGCTTGGCCCCCTCCTGAGACAACTGATGCGCGCCTTCGTGATCGGCAATGGGCCGAGCTTGAACCTCACGCCAGTAGACAGGCTGAGGGGCGAGTTCACCCTGGCGATGAACCGCTTCGATCTGCTGGGAACGGACTGGGATCCGACCTGGTGGATCATGGCAGATGTCAGAGACGAGGACGGCTGGTGGGATTGGCCGAGTCTTCTGAGCCGGAACTCCATGTTTCTCTTCCGAGAGCAGGACCGGCCAACCATCAAGCCTCATGCAAATGGCAACGTGATCTTCTACCCGCGTTGCCAGCATATCGGGGGAGACTACATTCCCCGATCGTGGCATCTGCCTATGCCGTGCGACTACGGCGGCGGCATATCGATCGCCCTACAGACAGCTGTGTCACTGGGGCGCAACCCGATCTATCTGATCGGCTGCGACCTCTATCAATACCGAGGCCCGGATCAGGTGGACATCAACCACTTCGACCCGGGCTATTCGCCTTACAAGAGGCGTAAGTCGACGGGCGAGGAGATCAACACGCCAGAAGCGTGGCAGCGGACAAACGAGCGTCTGGTATACTGTCACCAGATTGCAAAGGAGTCTGCCACCGAGATGGACATCAGGATCTACAACGCAACAGTGGGCGGCGCCCTGGAGGTTTATCCTCGGGTGGACATCGACGAGGTGCTAGCGTGAGCAGGCGGCACCGCCGCAAGAATGACAAGGCACCGGCGTCATCTCCGGTGGGGGTTGAGCGGATAAGCCAGGCGCTGGAGGAAATGCGGCAGCGCGGCGAAATGCCCGACACCCGGATGGACGCTCGCAACGAGGGCATAGACCGGACGGACATTCGCATGTTGCGGGTGAACCCTATCTGCTGGGGGATCCCGTTCGATGAGGTGGTGTTTGCGAAGTGGGTCAAGCACATGCTGGGGCGCATCCGAATTCAGCCCTGGGACGATTCTAACTTCGCCGGCTCAACCTACTTGCCGGACGCGCGCAACCTGATCCATTCTAGATTTCTGGAGGAGAGCAAGTGTGAGTTCTTGATGATGCTCGACTCGGATGTGTTGCCTCCTCCTGGTTTCGAGCATGTCCTGATGAAACACATGGAAGCCAACCCGGAAGTGCGCATGGTTGGGGGGTGGTATCGCAAGAAGGACCATCCCTATCCACCAGTGGTCTACCACTGGGACAAGGTCGACGAGAACCACATCGAGCTGTGGATGCAGTATCGGGAAGACGAGATCGGACAGGGGCTGGCTCAAGTAGACGGCGCCGGGGCGGGCTGTTGGCTCATGCACCGCTCCGTGGCTGAGGCGATCGGGCCGAAACCCTACAACATGAACCAAGGCGGCGAGGACCTCCATCTTTGCACGAAGGTGACTGCGGCCGGGTTCAAGATGTGGATCGACTGGGACATTCGATGCGCCCATGCGGGCGTAGCAGTGGCATAAGGAGAACAAGATGAACCCTGGTGAACCCAAATTCAGGCTAGTTGTCAAGGCCGCGGACGCAATTGTCTGCGCGACCCCGGCAAGATTGATGGCCGTCCTTGTCGACGCCGAGCATGCCGACTGGGAGATAGAGCTCACGGATGACGCAGATGGCAGCGGCACCAATGTCCTTGAACTCGGCGGCGAGGCGGAGGGAGGGCAAACTTTCTTCGACTTCAGCCACATTGGCGGGATCCTGTTCCCGACAACCGGCATCTACGCCGACGTGACAACCACCGGCGGGGCCTTTCACTTCTGGATTGATGGATGAGCGGTCTGCCGAAGTGGAATCTGCGCCGGCGCACATCGACGGGATCAGTTTGCGATACATCCTGCAGACTGATGGCGGTTCTGGTCGACTCTGAACACAGCGACTGGGAACTCGAGTTCCAGAACAGCACTGATGGATCAGGAACCAACGTCTTTGAGTTGGGCGGAGAGGCCGAGGACAGCAGTAATCGGTACTTTGACTTCAGGAACCTCGGGGGGATCTACTTCTCGACCGCCTGTTTTGCCAAGCTGACCGGCACTGGAGCCACGGTCCACCTGTGGATCGACGGCACGCCGACCACAAGTGCCAACATCCTGGTATCCGATACATTCACCGGCGCCGACACAACGACCCTCCCGAATCACGACCCCGACGTGGATGTGGTTGGCGGAGGCTGGACGGATGCAGATGCCGGCATAACCATCGAGAGCAACAAGGCCAGCGACAATGACGTAACAGCACTGTCCGTCATTGATTCGGGTGAGGCCGATGTTGTGATTACTGCCACCATGGTCATCCAAGGTGGTGGCAGTGGCTTCAATGGGCTGGTCTTCCGTTACCAAGATTCAACCCACTACTTCATTGCTGGCTGTGACCTTCTGAATGACGTTACCGCTGTATGGATCAACAATGCTGGGTTTTCCCAGATCGCCAATCCGGCTCATAACTACACGGCAGGCGAGACCGTCAATCTCAGGGTCACGCTCAGCGGCTCAAGCATCAAGGTCGACATAGACGGCGTGAATGAGGTGGACATTACAAACACGAACTTTGCCACGGCTACCTCTCATGGCCTCTACAACGATGCGGCAGGAGGCGGCACAGATGCGACCTGGGACAACTTCCTGGTCGTGCCGAACTGGTAATGCCCACCTACCCCTTCATCTGCCCCTCCTGCGGCCATAGCGAGGACATCGTGCTGCGCATGGACAAGAGGGATTCGTTGCGCGATTGTGCCAACTGCGGCAACATGATGCAACGGAAGATGGCCACGGGCATGATGGTGCAGTGGAAGGGCCGCTGGCGGGACGGATGGCGGAACAAGGAAGGTCACCAGGACGGCCTGGGTCCTTATGGCGAGTAGCGCACGTTTTCCTAAACGAGGCGACACATGGGCGTAGGCAGAGACAAGGACGAACAACTCAACCGCTACAGGCAGGAACTCAAGGATTGGCTCGATGAGCGCAAGGGAGAGGTCGCCAACTGGCAGCTCGATGCCTTTCTTACCGCCTTGGACGGGGAGCAGATTAGAGAGCGCCTGAGCAGGATGATCATTGTTCTTGAGGAGTTTGACAGGCTATGAGCGCTTCCGCCCCCAACCTCTTTGACATTCTGCTCCACACCTACGATGAGTTAGGACAACTCGTCAACGGCGTGGCTACGGGCGGGTCCAGCACAACCCTTGTCGACAGTGGGCTTGCCGGCAAGGACGGCGACTGGAAGCAGGGCACGCTGTTCATCAAGTACGATGGAGCCGGAGCAGGCGCCGCCCCAGAGGGCGAATTCGCTGAGGTCACGGCCTACACACGCACGGCGGGAACCGTCACATTTGCCTCCAGCACTCTCAGTGCCAGTCCCGCCTCGACTGACGAGTACGCCCTGGCTTCCAAACAGTGGACCCTAGACGACATGAAGCGCATCGTCAATCGGGCGCTGGTGCGCATGGGCGACATTCAGGCTGTGGATACCTCACTCACCACCGCAGCGGGGCAGACTGAGTACACCATTCCGGCGGCCGCCAGGCGCAATCTGCGGCGGGTCTACATGGACCAATACTCAGACTCGGACGATGCGCGGCCTCGAGAGCTGGTCAATTGGCGGGTGGAAGGGAACAGTCTCATCTTCCGGGACCAACCCGAATCGGGCAAGACGCTGACCCTGCTGTACATGGGTCCGCATGCAGTGTTGCAGGACTACAACGACACGCTCTCCACCTACGTCCATCTCAACCGGATTGTAGCAGAGGCGGCCTACATGGCGCTCAAGAGCAAGGTGCGGGCGACGGAAGGTACCGACAGACAGGCAGTACGGGACATCAACGATGCCGCTGCCGACCTGGAGATTGCCCGCAGGCAGTATCCCATCTGGGATCCTGGCACTCCGTTCAAGCCCATCCTGTCCGGCAAGCGCGATGAGGACAGGCGATCGGGCAAGTACGGGCCCTACTACCAGGGGTAGCAGATGCCCAAAGTTGGCAGCGACATCCCGGACAGCAGCCACGATCTCTCCCTCAGCGATGGGGCGAGGACGTGGTACTTCAACATCGACGGAGATCCGCCCCAGCTGGACGAACAGCCGCAGACGCCGTCGACCGTCATTGTAGACCAACGCGGCAAGGAGTACGGCAACTGGAGCCCGGGTCACGCCCACATTCAGCAGTCTACCTGGGACGGGGGGCGGGGGCAGAACGACTTCCACGAGGACGAGAGCAAGTTCTTCGACAGCCAGATGCTATGGAACTTCACCCCCGGGCATCTGCATCCAGTGCCGCAATGGCGCTTCGGGGAAGGCTACGGCTCGACCGACAATAGGTTGATGGGGGCAATCAAGGCCGCGGTTGGAACAAATGTTCTATGGAAGCCGCTGACCACCGTAGCCTACTACTCTCGTTCCTTTGCGGCATCGGCATCCTACACCGCAGCCGTCGGCCAGCTGTGGGTCCGCAAGCGCGGCAGCCCTCCGGGCGACTTGACCTTCGCCATCTACTCCAATTCGGGCGGCGACCCCGGCACCCTTGTCACCAACGGCAGCGCCACGATTGACAAGGACGATCTCTCTGACGAGATCAGCACACTCGTCGAGTTCACCGGCATGGCGGCCTCGCTCACCAGTGGCACAACCTACCACGTTCTGGTGTACAACACCTCTGCGGGTGACGATCGGAACCACTTCGAGTTTGCCTACAGTGACGGCGGTGCTGCCGGCAACTACCGCACCTCCGCGGACGGATTGGCCTGGTCCACCGAGAACACCGTGCAGCTCATGTTCCGTACCACGGCGACCAGGATCCCGGGGATGTGGCGGACATTCTATTTGGAAGGCGCCCTGTACATGGTGGGCGACCGCCGTGACGGTACGGCCACGTCCCTCTACATCAATGGCGACCGGGGCATAGCGACGGCCGGCGGCGCCTCCACGCTCACAGACTCTACCAAGAGTTGGACAACCAACGTCTGGGCCGGTGCCCGGGTGCGCATCACCAAGGGCACAGGCAAGGGGCAACACCGCGCCATCTCCTCGAATACCAGCACGGTGCTGACCGTCAGTGCGGCATGGGACCAGAACCCCTCTACTGATAGTGAGTTCATCATATACGCAACGGACATCTTCACCGTTGTCTCCCTCACGGGTGACGCCGTAGACAAGCCGGTCAAGACCATTGCGGTGTTCAACGATCAAGCCGCATTCGGATATGGGGCATCGCAAGCCATTCTTAGAGTGCGATGGGATTCCTCAACTCCTGACCATGATGGGCGGGACGAGAGCGGCGCCGCAAAGGCCGACTTCCTGGTTGTGGACTATGATGCCGTTGATGGGGCTGTGGTATGGCGAGCAGAGAACGACACCGTAGACGCCTCGCGATCAGATGTGAAAGCCTGGGCTACGGATTTGGCGTGGGGAACCGCCATTCCTTGCGGAGATCAGAGCTGGGAGATCACTGGACTCCGGCCCTACGAAGGCAACATAGAGGTTTTCAAAGAAGACTCAATCGGCTACATTGCCAATGATCGCTTTCGCAAGTTGAACATCGGTCTTGACACCATGGCAGAGTCGACCAATGGGATTGCCAGCGCGGTGTGGAATCTGTTCCTGTACTTCAACTGGGCCTTCTCGATGGAGCAGTTGTACAGCGGCAACCTCGATGATGTGGGGCCCTGGCTACATGCGGGCCTCCCGGCCGCCAGGCGCGGGCACATCTCTCACTTGACTCCCACGAATGCTGTCATGTACGGCGCAATCAACGCCGGCACTGACCGCACGTCTTCGGTTCTGGCCTGGAACCGGATAGGCTTTGGCGAGATCATGCGAGCCTGGACCTCCGGCCTGAGGGCAGAGCAGGTGACGTGGCAGTCCTGCCCTGGAACACAGGATAGACTGTGGATGTCCATCGGTGGAGAGCTAGTTGTGATGGAGTTCCCCGATGAGGCACTGAACTTCCTGCAGGACAGCGACATCAACTACCATCACGAGTCTGTTCTAGTCACATCCACCATCAACATGAACGCGGCCAACATCAAGAAGCTGTTCAAGCAGCTCTCCCTGACGACCCGCAATCTGGACAACCAGACCTACATCCTCGCCGAGTACCAGATTGATGACGAGATTGATGGTACTGTGTGGCACGAGATCGGCGAGTTCAAGCTGTCCGACTATCAGGAGCTCGAGGTAGGCGAGGGCAACAAGCGGCGCATTCGCATGCGCCTGCGGTTCATGACCGAGGACTCTGATAGCCCTGCCGTATTGAGGGCCTGGGTTCTGGAGGCATTTGCCCGCACCCCGGTCAAGTATCAGTGGACCATGAGGGCTCTGTCCAAGGGGCTGACCAGGGACAGTGGCGGCGAGCTAGACGTGGATCCCAGCGACTTCATCAAGTGGTTGAAGTCCATGGGCAAGGACGCCAGCTACCTTGTGATGCGCTCCAAGTGGAGCGAGCTGGACAACAAGGCTGTTTTGATCGAGCCGCCCGGGGTGTTCCGTACCTTCCAGAACAGGCTCACCAAGCGGAAGGGCGTGCTGCTGACGCTGGCGATCCGTGAGGCCTAGTGAAGATCTACCGCTATCCGGAGCCTACCCGGCCACCGGTAGACGATCGGCTGCAGCGGGTAGAGCCGCAGCCCGAGGAAGAGGAAGCGCTTACTGGTCTGGTTCAGGGCAAGGATGCCTCAGACCTCGAGGAGATGTACGCCCGGTCACTGTCGAAGGATGAGCGGGTCTTGTCCTTCAGGTTCCGAGAGGTGTACGGGGCGCCGACCCGCAGCCAATCGGGCGCCATTGAGCTGGACTTCTACGTGGTAACTGGGCCGGCATGGCCAGTGCAGATAGATGCGGAGTTCACGCACAAGGATGCCGACACCAGGGCGCATGACGCATTGCAGGATCAGTTGCTCGATGAGATCCTGCTTCCGGAGGGGGCCCGACCAGTGCAACGGGTACGGCTGACGGGCAGAGAGACGCAAGAAGAGATCGACACGATCGAGGAAAGGATGTTCTGATGAAGAGAGCGCCGATCATCTGGAGGTTACGTAACACGCTACAGTACCCCTATATACGGGGGTGGTTCGCTGAGAAACTCCTACCCGTGGCGGGTACTGCCGGTCTCATGAGCGCCATTGGCAGGACCAGCGCCGTGCTTATCAAGAAGGATGGGACACGGGTCAACTACGGGATCCTCGGGCGCCGGGTGGTGACGACTGCCTTTGTCAGCTTCGTGGTCGACCAGCTGCAGACCGAGACCTCCGTCTTCGGGGATTTCAAGTTCCATGACTCAGGCGTGGGGACAACCGCAGAGAATGCCGGCGACACCATCATTGAGACTACGGACGGGGAGTCCCGGGCCACTGGGACACAGACCGAAGCCTCAGCCACAGTCTACAAGAGCGTGGGTACGATCGCCTACACTACATCCAAAGCCATCACGGAACATGGGCTGTTCAATGACGCCACTGCCGGCACCCTGATGGATCGGACGGTATTCTCCGCCATCAACGTGGTATCAGGAGATAGTGTGGAATTCACGTACCAGCTCACGGTGAGCGCAGGCGGCTAATGGCAGCCACATTTGACGCGGCAACTTCTTTTACGGATGGTGATACGAGCATATCGTTCACGCATACACCAGTTGGCACCCCAACGCTTGCCATCCTGATGTACCACTATGATGTTCTGTCTGGCCCATCTGCCGCTCCCACTTATGGCGGTCAGGCAATGACGCTTGCCGCCCAGGCCTTGGGCGCAACTACCTTTGCTGCCATTTACTACAAGGCCAATCCGCTAAGCGGTGCGCAGACTGTTGCAATGACCCAGCCCTTTGCGTCCGCCACGGTGGGAGGCGCCCTAACATTCACTAAGACAACCGGGGTGCCGGACAATGGGACGGGCACCTACGAGGCTGACGGAGACGTGACCCTAACCGTCTCAAATACCACGGCGTTTGATCTGGTGGTTCAAGTTGCCGGGAATACGGTCGATTCGAATCATGCTCCTCAATCGGGGCAAACCGAGATCTGGGATCAAGAGCATAGTACGTCCACGCTATGGGGCGCCGGGTATAGAATGACCGCAGGTGCTGGGTCGACGGCGCTTAGGGTGACAGCCTCGTCTAATCTCGCAACTGCAGCCTGTCGTATCTATGGCATCAAGGACCAGGCAGCTGCCGGCACTCTGACATCATCTGGTGCTATCAGCAAGACAACCAAGAAGGCACTTGCCGGGACGTTGACGAGCGCAGGCACGGCCGCCAAGAAAATGTTCTTGTCGTTGGCCGGAGCACTTACCTTAGCTGGCGCAAACTTTCAAAACGCCCTCCGCCATCCGGCAGACAACATTCCGAGGGCACTTGTATCCAACAGGATCGCCATCACCAGGGATCTGACGGAGAAGTTCCAGCAGGTCAGCCTCTACGGCACGGGCTCCCTCTTGAAGAAAGCAGATGGGGACTATCTCATCAAGGCAGACAATGATAACATTGAGCTACGCGGTGACTTCACGGCCTCCGTTGCACAGGCGATCGTGAACAACCGCATAGCCAAAGCGGAGATTGATTGACATGGCAGACCAAGACCTTACCGAGTTGACTGCACTGTCCTCATTGGCGACAGGCGACATCCTCCATGTGATGGACGATCCTGCCGGCACGCCACTGGACAAGAAGATCACTATCGATAACCTGCTCAAGGCGGTCAATATCCTGACTGCCGACACTGCGCCAGCTTCGGGTGATGAGTTCCTGATGGTTGTGGATCCCTCTGGAACGCCCGCTGCCCGCAAGGTCACGATTGACAACCTGCTCAAGGCGGTCAACATACTGGCCGACATCAGCACGGTTGCTCAACTGGACAGGGTCCTGGTGATCGACGACCCGTCCGGAACCCCCGCCGCCAAGTACGTGACCAGACAGGAGCTGGTTGGGCGCCGCTATACAGAGGTTGAGATCTTCAGCATGCGGGACAGCGAGACCTGCGGCACCGGTGACGGCAAGGGCTGGTTCCATGTGCCGTCAGAGCTCAACGGCTTCAATCTGGTCGAGGTACACGGAGAGTTGAGGACGGCCGGAACCACTGGAACAATGGACATCCAGGTCCACAACGCCACTGACGGCGTGGACATGCTATCAACCAAGCTGACCCTGGACTCGACAGAGACCGGGTCGGACACCGCCGCAGCCCCTGCCGTCATCGATACAGGCGCCGATGATGTAGCAACCAATGATGTGCTCCGGATCGACGTGGATGCAGTACACACCACGCCCGGGGCCGGCTGCATTGTGACACTGGGGTTTGAGTGATGCCGACGTTTCTGCAGTTCGATTCCACCGCAGCCATGACGCCTCCCGCGGGAGCAACCAGGTTGGTGGTTGGCTTCGCTAGCACTGGAGGACAGGGCGAGAACTCACGTTCCCCCGTGTGGGGTGGAAGTGGCTTGACCTACATTCCGGGAACATGGACCATCAGTGGCGGCACTCGGAACACGGAGATCTACTCTTTGGCTAACCCGTCATTGGCTGCGGGTACTCTGACCTGGAACGGCGGCGGTTTCATGGGTGCCTGGTGGATGCGAGGGGCAAGTCTGGTGTCTGTTTTCTATACTGGCGTAGACACCAGCGTCGTCTCTACAACCGACGAAATAGAATGTGACGTGTCGAGCACCGGGAACGATTTGGTGCTCTATGTGTTTCAAGTCAGCGCTGCCCCTTCTAGCTGGACAGGAGGCGTGACTAGCGACTCCTTAGGCGTTTCCTCTTGGGGACACGAAGCGGGGGTGGCACCGACGCAAAGCGGCGGGCTATTTCGAGCTGCTGAATTTAGCGGCTGTGGATCGGCCGTCTCCGTCAAGTCTATGTCGCCGCTCGGTGTGAAAGGAATCATCTGATGGAAGCTAATGAAGCCTGGGCTGTTCCTGATACAGTCTACGCCTACGACAATGAGACCAGAGTGCTGGCCCTTCAGTGGCCCGGAACAGATGCGCTCACTACGCCGACCACCACGATCTGGCACAACGGAACGAACGAGAGCTCGACGCTCCAGTCTGGTGACTCCTCCCTGGCTGGCAGGGTGCAGTCGAGTGGATCGCTCTCGAGCTGGGTGGGGGGCGAGGACTACGTGCTTGCCTTCACTGTCACCAAGGGCGGACAGGTCATCACAAGGCAGCAGATGGTGAAGGTCATTCAAAGAGGCGCAGTGCGCTGATGCTAGGGGCCCTGTTCCACAAGATAGCCAGAGGCGAGATCCTCTCCAAGGCAGAGGCGTCCAGGCTCAAGCAGCTTGGCGACAACCTGGAGCGGCTCGAGTATCTTGTGCGGGGCTGGACTTCGGCAGGTGAGGCAACGCCCAACTTCGATCAGTTCCTTGCGGCCTTCGGCAAGGTGGTCATGCTGTCCATGGTTGAGGGACGGATCCCCAAGGTGGACTACAACCCTGCCTATCGGGAAGACGAGTGCATCATCTACTTCTACTCGGACGGCGCCGGTGCCGACGAGCTGCGGGCTCGGGGGAAGATCGGCGCCACTGAGACCCAGACAACGCTCTCCAATATTACTCCCTGAGAGAAGACCATGAAACTCTTCTACGACTTTCGTTATGCAGTACCTCCCTACCCTGAATACTGTCAACAAGCCGGTATCAAGTTGACACAAGGGGAGACATTTGTCAATCCGATCGCTCTGCAGCAGGCGTCAGCCGGCAATGTGCTCCTGTCCTGGCACTACTGGCTGGGTATCAGTGACCCCAAGAAGCAGGCCCGCAACTTCGTGGCCGCATTCCAGACTATCACACCCGCGGCAATCCCGGTTCTCGACTGC
>Ga0209109_10001241_pt1 | contig 14058 bp, 13 predicted proteins | sample Rifsed10ft2_FD_184004 | JGI IMG/M metagenome (GOLD analysis project Ga0209109, IMG submission 184004) | Soil microbial communities from Rifle, Colorado, USA - sediment 10ft 2 (version 2) | ecosystem: Environmental > Terrestrial > Deep subsurface > Rock core/Sediment | place: Rifle, Colorado... | reverse complement strand
ATATGAGTGTAGTGCTATAATAAATAGTTATTTTAAAAATATAGTAGCTTTACCTTATTATACTAATCAAAAAAATGAATCATCTACACAAGAAAACTTTAAAGATTTTGAGTCAAATAAAATTAAAATATTGATTGTTTGTGGTAAACTTTTAGAAGGTTATGATAATTATAGAATTAGTGTTGTTGGGATAGCTAGAAATATATTAAAATCATCAAAAGTTTTATTTACACAATTCATTGGTAGATGCATAAGAAAAAATAAAAATAATAAAAATGAAAAAATAATAGCATATTGTATATCACACCCAATTTTTAATCAAAAATATAACTTTGATAATATAGATAATTTAGCTGAGGAGGATCCAAGTGATAAATATAATTTTGAAAATATTATTGGTACCTGTGCTGGCCAACATCCCGAGTGATGTGGACGCCCGTCCCGACTACATGCCGCTGATCGACCCGCCGGATCACACGGTCGAAGACGGTGACTTGATCGATCTCGGGGCCGGGCGGTCCCTGGAGGTCCTGCACACCCCCGGCCACGAATCGGCGCACATCTGTCTGAGAGACACCCGGACCGGGGTCTTCTTCTCCGGCGATCATGTGCTCCCGAGGATCTCACCGGTGATCATGTACGACCAGGATCTCGATGATCCGCTCGGCATGTACCTCTCTTCACTCCAGAGGCTGCATCTGTTGGAGATCGGCCTCACCTATCCCGCACACGGGACTGTGATGGAGCATGGTGACGAGAGGGTGCGCCAAATCCTGCTGCATCACGACCGGCGTCTGCTCGACATGGCCGAGCTGGTTCGGGGGTCCGATGCGAACGCGTGGACCGTCATGCTCAAGTCGTTTCGCCCCAACCTGACACCGCTGGAAGTCCGGCTCGCCTTTCTCGAGACCATCTCGCATCTCGAGCATCTCCGTCTCAGTGGCCGGGTGCAATTCGAGGAGCGAAACGGCGTTGTCTTCTACCACCGTTAGCTGCGGGGTTCCCAAGAAGGTGTGATCCCCTAGGCTGACAACTCGTGCCAATCATCGCCATCGAGTTTCTCGACTGGCTGGATCCTGAGACATTGATCAAGGCCGTGGGGCTTTTCGGGGTCTTCGCCGTCATCTTTGCCGAGTCCGGTTTGTTGATCGGGTTCTTCCTTCCCGGCGACTCTCTGCTGTTCACCGCCGGCTTCTTCGCCTCCGGTCCCGAGTCGATCCCCGAGTCGCTTCATCTCCCCTTCCTCCCGCTCCTGATCGGGTGTCTGTTGGCGGCAGTGATCGGGGATCAGGTTGGCTACGTATTCGGACGCAAAGCGGGCCCTGCTCTCTTCAGACGACCCGATTCCCGCTTCTTCAAACAGGAGTACGTGGATCGGGCCCACGGTTACTTCGATCGATACGGGCCCAAGACGATCGTCCTCGCCAGGTTCATACCAATCGTCCGCACCTTCGCTCCTGTGGTAGCAGGGGTGGGACGGATGGAATACAAGATCTTCTTCCGTTTCAACGTGGTGGGCGGGGTGTTGTGGGCACTCGGGATCACCACCCTCGGCTACTACCTGGGTCAGATCGACTTCGTGGCCCGCAACCTCGAGGTGACGATCATCATCATCGTGTTCATCTCGATCCTCCCGATGATCATCGAGATCTGGCGTGGGCGTCGAGAGCGGGCAGCCGGGGCCAAGGGCTCAGATGAGCACGACCACCAGAGCACCAGTGCCGAAGGCGAGTAGCCAGCTGGCCAGCGAGCCAACCAGGACGTACTCGGGGTCGATTGCCGCCGGTTTCCCGCTGATCTCGGGGAAGCGGAGGATGCTCTTGGCGGCCACCACCAACCCGGCCGCCGCCGCCGCTCCGGCCAGCATCAACACATAGATCAGCAGGCGCTCGAGGATTCCGATCCAGCGACCGGCCTGATTGTGACGAGGGGTGGTCTCTTGTCTCGTGAGCCGCAGTACCTGTCGCACCACCCAGTTGGCAGGAAGGGTGAGCAGAAGCCCGCCCAACGCGATCACACCGAGGTCAGACCAGCTCACGGTGTCTCCGGGAGAGGCGGTGACCCGATGTTCCTGGCTTCGACCAGGGCCAGGATCCCATGGGTATGGGCCCGACGGCTCACCGAGCTCTTGTTGAGCCCGAGTCTGTGGGCCACCTCGGTCTGGGTGACGCCGCCCAACAGGCCAATCGCGATCTGGGTGTCGATCACGTCCATGCCGCCGATCAAAGCATCCCGAAGTGACAGATAGCTGTTGAACAGTGGATCGAGCGCAGTCTCGGTGCGGATCGCGGTTCGCAAGAGTCGGGCACGACCCTTTGACGAGCGCTCGATCGACTCGATGGCGTCCCGTGCCCGCCACCAGCAGGGGCCGTCTTGGCCAAACGGGGATCGAGCAGGGTCCTCGGCCACCAGCTCGCCCCACCCGATCCCAATTCGCAGCCTGATCAGGCCGAGGCTGCGGAGGTGGAGTTGGAGCGAGGCTTCCAGAGCCTGGCCCATCGTCGGGTAGCGGGCCTGGAACTCGTCTCCAATGGTGAAGGTCGGATCGCCCCCCACCAGGCGGTGGACGTCGGCGAAGACCGTCCCCATCTCCCTCTGCAATTCGGCCCGATCCTTCGACAGACGTGAGCCGACCATATCGCCGATCAAGGCGGCTACCTGGGGCACTGGTTGCAGCATAGATGCAACTCTAGCAGATGGTGCACATTAAGCGCAACCACGTTGGTACTAGGACACAACAGTGAGTACCGGTGCTCCTATGCTGCAACACCGAGCTTTTGGGGCTCAGTTAGCAGCCAACACCGAATCAACCGCAAACTCGCCTTCCGCATAGGCCATCTCTACCGCCCTCGCCGCCGCCTTGAGATCCGCCTCGGCCTGACGAATCAAGGCCAGGGATTCGGCGGCTGCCGCAATCGTGACCGAGGCGACTTCCGCCGCCATCGATGCCTTGGCGTCAGACTTGGCGCGGCGCACCGCAGTGAGGACTTCGCTGGTGATGCGGAACACGGCCGGGTCGCCGACGTGCCCTTCGAGCTCGGTCACCGACGGCCAGGGCGCCCGATGCACCGACCCTTCCCGCCACCACGACCACACCTCCTCGCAGACGAAGGGGAGAGAAGGGGCGAACAGCCGGAGATAGGTGCCGAGCGCAAGCTGCAAGGCGGCATGAGCGGAGGCTCCCGCCGCGGCCCCATCGTAGGCCCGGCCCTTGACCAGCTCCAGATAGTCGTCGGTCCAGGTCCAGAACGACTTCTCGGCGATCTCGAGGGCCCGGGCGTAGTCGTACCTGTCGAAGGCGGCGGTCGACTGAGCCACCACCTCGGAGAGAGAGGCCAGCATCGAGCGGTCGAGCGGCTCGGTGATCGCGGCCAGCTCGACGTCGTCGGCAAACCCGAGGACGAAACGGGCCGCATTCAGGATCTTCAGCGCCAGACGCCGCCCGATCTTCATCACCCCGAAATCGACCGCGGTGTCGGTCCCCGGCCGGCCCTTGCACGCCCAATACCGGACCGCCTCCGCGCCGTACTCCTCGATCAGGGGGATCGGGGTCACCACGTTGCCCTTCGACTTCGACATCTTCTTGCGCTCGGGGTCGAGGATCCACCCGTTGATGGCAGCGTGAGCCCAGGGGGGCACCCCATGCTCATAGTGGGAGCGAAGAAGGGTGGCGAACAGCCAGGTTCGGATGATCTCCGGGCCCTGGGGACGCACATCCATGGGAAACACCCGACCGAAGAGGTCCGGGTCATCATCCCAGTGCCCGGCAATCTGGGGAGTGAGCGAAGACGTGGCCCAGGTGTCCATCACATCGGGGTCGCCGGCGAAGCCGCCGGGGACGCCGCGCTGGGATTCCTCGTACCCGGGTGGGGCATCGGTGGTGGGGTCGACCGGAAGCGCCCCCTCCGCCGGGAGGATCGGGTTCTCGAAGTCGAGGTCGCCCTGGTCGTCGACGGGATACCAAACCGGAAGCGAGACTCCGAAGAACCGCTGGCGGGAGATCAGCCAATCGCCGTTGAGCCCTTCCACCCAGTGCTTGTAGCGGGCTCCCATGAAATCGGGGATCCAATCCACCTCCTCGCCCCTTGCCAGGAGCGCCCGGCGAAGATCCTCGTCCCGACCGCCGTTGCGGATGTACCACTGGCGGCTGGAGACGATCTCGAGGGGACGATCGCCCTTCTCGAAGAACTTGATGGGGTGGGTGATCGCCCGCGGCTCGCCGTCGAGATCCCCGGACTCAACGAGGAGCTCGGCCATCTTGCGCTGCGCCTGGCTGGGGTACAACCCGGCGATCTGGGCATAGGCCGCCCTCCCGGAGGCGGATTCGATCCAGTCCGGGATGTCTTCGCGGAGCCGCCCGCTTTGTTGGATGACGGCTCTCGTCGGCAGGTCGAGCTCACGCCACCAGGTGACGTCGGAAGTGTCGCCCCAGGTGCAAATCATGGCGATCCCGCTCCCCTTCTCGGGGTCGGCCAGCTCATGGGCGACCACCGGAAGCTCGATCCCGAACAACGGTGAGATCACCGTGGTGCCGAACAGCGGTTGGTAACGAAGGTCGTCGGGGTGGGCCACCAGCGCGACACAGGCGCACACCAGCTCTGGCCGGGTGGTCTCGATGTAAACCGGCTCATCACTCGGGCGGTGGAAGGCGATGCGGTGATAGGCCCCCGGGCGCTCCCGGTCCTCGAGCTCGGCCTGGGCGACCGCCGACTTGAAGTCGACATCCCAGAGGACAGGGGCTTCCTGGGAGTAGGCCTCGCCGCGTTGCAGATTGCGCAGAAACGCCTTCTGACTCGTCCGCTGACAATGCTCGTCGATGGTGGCGTAGGTCTGGGTCCAGTCCACCGACAGGCCGAGGGTCCGCCACAGGTACTCGAAGACCTTCTCGTCCTCGGCGGTCAGACCGTGGCACAGCTCGATGAAGTTGCGGCGGCTGATCGAGATGGGCGGTTCCGGAGGCTCCGCCGGCGGGGTGAAATCGGGGTCGTAGAGAAGAGTCGGGTCACATCGGACCCCGTAGTAATTCTGCACCCGGCGCTCGGTGGGCAGCCCGTTGTCGTCCCACCCCATAGGGTAGAAGACCTCCATCCCCTTCATCCGTTGGTAGCGGGCAATGGCATCGGTCTGGACGTAACCGAAAACCGACCCCATGTGCAGCGAGCCAGACACCGTGGGTGGAGGAGTGTCGATGGCGAAGATCTGCTCCCGAGCCCGGGAACGGTCGAAACGATAGGTGCCTTCGGATTCCCAACGCTCCATCCATTTCGCCTCGAGGCCCTCGAGAGCTGGCTTGTCAGGGACGGTTCGCGCCATTGGAGCGTGAAGGGTAACGGTGGTCCCGCAGGAAACCTCTCTTGCGGCTTCCGCATCTGCATGGTTAGGCTCTGCAACGACATGAACCGGCTTTTCGCCCACGCCCACCATCACCACCACCCGTCATGGGTCGGCTGATAGTGGGCGCATAGCGAAAGCAACAAGCAATCCCCACGCCGACCCCAGCGGTCGGCGTTTCTCGTTCACGGGCAAACCCACCGCAGCAGACGGCGGGAAAGAGCCCATATGGCTTCCCTCGAAAACGAACAGACAACCCACCTCGCGGTGCCCAAAGGGAGGATCGAGCCCGGGGTGACCACCCTGCTCGCCGCGGCCGGCATGGAGCTGCGCGCCGGGCCTCGCGGCTATCGCCCGGTGCTCTCGGTGCCCGGTTACGAGGTCAAGATGCTCAAGCCGCAGAACATCGTGGAGATGCTGGCAGCGGGTTCCCGAGACGTCGGATTCGCCGGTGCCGACTGGGTGGCGGAGAAGTCCGCTGACCTCGTCGAGCTGCTCGACACCGGTCTCGACCCGGTTCGGATGGTGGCGGCGGCACCCGAGTCGCTCCTGGTCAACGGCGCTTTGCCTTCGAGGCACCTGGTTGTCGCCGGCGAGTACGAGCGTCTCACCCGCGGCTGGATCGCCAAACAGGGACTGGATGCGAGCTTCGTCCACTCCTATGGCGCCACCGAGGTCTTCCCCCCCGAGGACGCCGACGTGATCGTCGATATCAGCGCCACCGGAGAAACGCTCGCCGCCAACGGCCTCGTGGTGGTCGATGAGTTGCTTCGCTCCTCGACCCGTCTCTACGCCAGCCCGGGGGCGCTCGACTCCCCGGGAAAGAAGACCGCCATCGATGGCCTGGTTCTCAGTCTTCGCTCGGTGATCGAGGCCCGAGACCGGGCCATGGTCGAGCTCAATGTCTCCCGGGAGGATCTGGATTCTGTGATCGCGATCCTGCCCTCGATGCGGGAACCAACCATCGCTACGCTCCACGGTGGCGATGGTCTCGCGGTGAAGGCGGCGGTTCCTCGATCCGACCTCCCGTCGCTGATCCCGTTGCTCAAGGAACGGGGAGCCACCGACATCGCTGTCTCGCGCCTGGAGCAGATCGTCCCATGAGCCGCCCTGCCAGTTACATCCCGCAAGGGTTCACCGTCCCCATCGACCTGGATCTCTCCAAGAACGAGGGAGATACCCGCGCCGAGGAGCTGCTCGCCTCCCTCCCCGATCCCCAGCGGGCAGTGAGCCGCTACCCCGACACCTCCGCCCTCCGAGCAGGGCTGGCACGCCTTCACGGGTTACCTGAAGACTCGGTCCTGGTGAGCGCCGGCGGGGACGACGCCCTTTTCCGTTGCTTCCTGGCACGGGTCGGTCCCGGGCGCCAGGTGGTGTCCACCCACCCCACCTTCGAGATGATCCCCCGCTACACCGAACAGCGGGGCGCAGAGCTGATCGAGACTTCTTGGTGGGCAGGCGCCTTTCCCACCGAAGACCTCATCGCGTCGATCAACGGGCAAACCGATGCCGTCTTCATCGTCTCCCCCAACAACCCAACCGGGGCGGTGGCCACCGAGGCCGACCTGCGCAAGGTGGCCGCCGAGGCTCCGCTGCTGGTCCTGGACGCCGCATACACCGAGTTCGCCACCGAGGACCTGACCCAAGCAGCCCTCGAGCTCGGCAACGTCGTGGTGATCCGGACCATGTCCAAGGCGTACGGGTTGGCCGGGCTCCGGGTCGGCTATCTCCTCGGCCCACCCGACCTGGTGAGAGAGGTCGCCTCGTACGGCAACCCCTATCCGGTCGCAGCCTTGTCGGCTGCCCTGGCACTGGAACGCCTGAAGCGACCGGCGTCCGAGCTCACTCAATTCGTGGAGGAGGTGAGGCGGGAACGAGTCGATCTGACTGCCATCCTGACCGATCTCGGCACCAGGCCGTTCGCTTCCGAGGCCAACTTCGTGCTCACCGATTGTGACGACGCCTCATGGCTGATGTCTGCCTCCGCCGCTCTCGGGGTCGGGCTTCGTTGGTTTCCGCAACGACCGGGGCTGGAGACGATGGTGCGGATAACGCTCCCCGGCAATCCGACCGACTTCGACCGGTTGGCCAACACCGTTGCGACGGCGCTGGCCCCGGAGGCGATCATCTTCGACATGGACGGGGTCCTCGCCGATGTCAGCGGGTCACAGACGTTGGCCATTGTGGAAACGGCCCGCAGCTTTGGCGTCGAAATCGGTCTCGCCGAAATCCAGAGGGCGAAGGCGGCGGGCAACGCCAACGACGATTGGGTGCTGACCAGGGGCCTGTGCCTGGAGCAGGGGGTCGAGGCGCCACTCGGCGAGGTGACGGACCGTTTCGAGACCCTCTATCAGGGGACCGAAGGCTCTCCCGGGCTCAAGGTCCACGAGGCCTCCACCGTCGATCCAGTCACCTGGTCCCGATGGGCGGAATCCCAGCACCTGGCCGTCGTCACCGGCCGGCCCCGACCAGACGCCGAGGAGTTCCTGGAACGGTTTGGCCTCTGGGGCGGGGTATCGGCGCTGGTGACCCGCGAGGACGCCCCCCTCAAGCCCGACTCGGCACCGGTGCGTCTGGCATTGGAGCTACTTGGGGTGAGCCGGGCCTGGATGCTCGGTGACACTCCTGATGACCTCGATGCTGCGAGGGCGGCGGGAGTGGTTCCGATCGGAGTGATTGCCCCTGGCGACGACCCGCACCGGGCCCGGGAGAGCCTCCGCCACTCGGCGCGCATCCTCGACAACACCATCGACCTGGAGGGCCTGTTGCCATGACACGAATAGCAGAGATCACGAGGGAGACCTCGGAGACCAACATCGAATGCCGGCTCGACCTCGACGGCTCCGGGCGTTCCGACATCAAGACCGGGCTTGGGTTTCTCGACCACATGATCACCGCCCTGGCCAAGCATGGGCGCTTCGACCTGGATCTGGTGGCTGGCGGGGACACCCACATCGACGACCACCACACGGTCGAAGATTGTGCCATCGTCCTCGGCAAGGCGATCAACGAGGCTCTCGGTGATCGGGCCGGGATCAACCGGTTCGGCTATTCATACGCCCCTCTCGACGAGTCGCTGTCACGTGCCGTCGTCGATCTCTCGGGGCGGCCGTGGCCGGAGATCCGGCTCTCCCTGACCCGGGAGACGATCGGGGACGTGGCCGCCGAGAACCTGACCCACTTCCTCCGCTCGCTGGCGATGGAAGCCCGCATGTCCCTCCATGTCGACGTGATCCGGGGAGACAACGACCATCACAAGGCCGAGTCTGCCTTCAAGGCGCTGGCGATCGCCCTGCGCGCTGCGGTGACGGTGAGCGGAGACGACGTCCCGAGCACCAAAGGGTCATTGGTTTGAGACAGGTCGTGGTCGTCCCCACCGGAACCGCCAACACCGCATCCGTGATCGCCGCCTTCAGACGTCTCGATGCCGATCCGGTCCTGGCCGTCAACCCCAAGGCCGTCGAGGAGGCAGATCGGGTGGTCCTCCCGGGCGTGGGCGCTTTTGGTCCTGCGATCAACCGCATCGACCAACTGGGGATGCGTGAGGCCTTGACCACCCGCATCGAGAGCGACCGGCCCACCCTGGCGATTTGTCTCGGGATGCAACTTCTGTGCGCATCGAGCGAGGAGAACCCGGATGCAACGGGTCTCGGGATCGTTCCCGAGACCGTAACCCGGTTCGCCGACGATCTCAGGGTTCCCCAACTCGGGTGGAACATGGTCGAACCTGGCGGATCGACATCCCTCGAAGCGGGGTGGGCCTACTTCGCCAACTCCTACAAGATCCCCCGGCTCCCCGAGAGCTGGTCGGGGGCAACCACCGACTACGGGGGGAGCTTCGTGTCGGCGATGGAGCGGGGGGCGATCCTGGCCTGTCAGTTCCACCCCGAGCTTTCCGGAGCCTGGGGATCGAATCTGCTTCGGCGCTGGCTCTGGAAGGAGGCCTGATGCTGGCCGCACGGGTCATTCCCTGTCTCGACATCAAGGACGGCCGGGTGGTGAAGGGTGTCCGGTTTCAGGAGCTCCGGGACGCCGGAGACCCGGTGGAGAACGCCGCCGCCTACGAGGAGCAGGGGGCGGACGAGATCATCCTCCTCGATGTCTCGGCCACGCCCGAGGGCAGGGGCAACGCGGTGGAGACGGTTCGCGCCGTGCGCTCGGTCCTCTCCATCCCGTTGACAGTGGGGGGCGGCGTCCGACGCGAGTCCGACGCCGGGCGCCTCCTCGACGCCGGTGCCGACAAGGTGGGCGTGAACACCGCGGCGGTGAGCCGGCCGGACCTGGTGGCCGAGATCGCCTCGCGTTTCGGTTCCCAATGCACGGTCCTCGCAGTGGATGCGGCGGCCCGCGTCGGTGGCCCACCCGTAATTGGGACGGAGAGGGGTCATATACGGACCTCTGGCTCCCAATTACGGAGTCGTTGGGAGGTCGTGGTGCAAAGCGGGTCCCAGCGCACCGGTCTCGACGTCGTGGAATGGTGCCGGAAGGCGACCGCATTGGGAGCGGGCGAGATCCTGCTCACCAGTTGGGACCGTGACGGGACCCGGGACGGTTACGACGTGGACCTGATCGCGGCCGTAGCCGGCTCGGTCACGGTGCCCGTGATCGCCTCCGGTGGCGCGGCCCGCTCCGAGCACCTGGTCACGGCGCTCCGTGCCGGTGCCTCCGCCGCCCTGGTGGCTTCGATCCTCCACGATGGCGACACCACTGTTGCCGACCTCAAGCTCGGGCTGAGCCGGGCCGGGATCACGGTCCGACGATGATCATCCCGTCCATCGACATTTCAGGCGGCCAGGCGGTTCAGCTGTTGGGGGGAGAGACCCTCGCCCTCGAAGCCGGCGACCCGTTCCCCCTCATGGAGCGCTTCTCGGTGGTGGGTGAGGTAGCGGTCATCGATATCGATGCCGCCCGTGGCGAGGGTCAGAACCGAGACTTGATCGCCGAGCTTTGCCGCCGGGAACGAGCCCGGGTCGGGGGCGGCATCCGCGATCTCGAAACTGCAAGACAGTGGCTCGACCTCGGCGCCGAGAAGATCATCATCGGGACCGCGGCCACCCCCCAGTTTCTCTCGTCACTCCCCCGGGAGCGGGTCATCGTGGCGCTTGACTCCCGCGACGGCGACGTGCTCAGCCACGGCTGGCGTCGATCCACGGGCCAGGGCCTCCTCGATCGGATAGCCGAGCTGAACGGTCTCTGCGACGGCTTCCTGATCACCTTCGTCGAGCGGGAAGGACAACTCCAGGGAACCGACCTCCACCGGGCCCAGCAGGTGATCGCAGCCGCCGGTGAGGCCCGGGTGACGATCGCCGGCGGCATCAGCACCGCCGAGGAGATCGCGGCGCTCGATCGTCTCGGCGCCGACGCACAGGTTGGAATGGCCCTGTACACCGGCGTCGTCTCCCTTGCGGATGCTCTTACCGCTCCCCTGGACTCGGAACGAGGGGACGGCTTGTGGCCCACGGTCGTCGTCGACGAGGCAGGGGTGGCTCTCGGCCTGGTCTGGTCGAGTCAGGAGAGTGTTCGCCAGGCCGTCGAGACCAAAAGGGGCGTCTATCAGAGCCGGTCGCGGGGGGTCTGGGTCAAGGGCGAGACCTCGGGTGCGGTGCAGGAGCTGCTCCGGGTCGACGTCGATTGCGATCGCGACACCCTCCGCTTCACAGTGCGCCAGCACGGCCCGGGGTTCTGTCACACCGGGGATCGGACCTGTTGGGGCGCCGATCACGGGCTCGGTCGTCTCCAACGGCGCATTCTCACCCCGGAGAAACACCCCGCCTCCAACACCCGGAAACTGCTCGACGACCCGGTTCTGCTCGCTGCCAAGATCCGCGAAGAGGCCGACGAGCTGGCCGAAACCGGTGATCGGGAGCGGATGGTGGCCGAGGCGGCGGATCTTCTCTATTTCTTGTTGGTGAAGACGGCAGCCGCCGGTGTCGGCCTGGACGAGATCGAGATCGAGCTCGATCGCCGGGAAAGACGGGTGACCCGGCGTCCGATGACGGCCAAGGAGATTCGATGAGACACCTCCGCCGTGCCGACCCGGGGACTGTCCCCATCGTCCGTCGACCGGTTGAGTTGGGCACGCTTCGGGAAGCAGCCGTCATCGTGGAGGATGTCCGGCTTGGCGGTGAATCGGCTCTGCGCCAGCACGCCCAACGACTCGGGGACCTGGAACCCGGGGACGAGATCGTCCTCGACCGCAGCCGGATCGAGCAGACGCTGGAATCCCTTCCCGGCGACACACGGGGTGTCCTGGAACGGGTGGCCGGTCGGATCCGGTCATTCGCCCAAGCCCAGCGCCAGTCCCTGATGGACGTCGACGTCGAGGTCAGCGGGGGACGCGCCGGTCATCGGTGGATCCCGGTGTCGTCTGCAGGGGCCTATGCCCCCGGGGGCCGCTATCCGCTCCCTTCCTCGGTGCTGATGACGGTGATCCCGGCCCGGGTGGCCGGTGTCGAGTCGGTTTGGGTGGCTTCGCCCCGGCCGACACCTGTCACCCTGGCTGCGGCCGCAATTGCCGGCGCAGACGGGCTGCTGGCCGTGGGTGGGGCCCAGGCAATTGCCGCACTTGCCTTCGGGACCCTGACTCCTGCCTGTGACCTGGTGGTCGGCCCGGGCAATCGTTGGGTGACTGCGGCCAAAAAGTACCTCTACGGCGAGATCGGGATCGACGGTCTGGCCGGGCCCAGCGAGGTTCTCGTCATCGCCGACGAGACAGCCGATCCCGAGTTGGTGAGCGCCGATCTGCTCGCCCAAGCCGAGCACGACGTTGACGCGGTGCCGATGCTGATCACCACCAGCGAGGCCCTGTCCGGGGAGGTCGATCAGGCCATCGGACGCCAGCTGGAGGATCTCCCCACCTCTGAGACCGCATCACGAGCGCTGGAAAACGGGTTCTGCCTGATAGTGGGGTCGCTGGAGGAGGCGGTTTCGATGTCAGACCGGATCGCTCCCGAGCACCTAGCGCTGCACGTCGACGACCCCTCGCAACTCGTCGATGAGCTCCACTCATACGGCTCGTTGTTCGTCGGAAGTGGCACCGCCGAGGCTTTCGCCGACTACGGGGTTGGGCCCAATCACGTCCTGCCCACCGGAGGGGGTGCCCGCTACCAATCAGGCCTCTCCGTCCTCACCTTTCTGAGGTCCCCGACCTGGATGGCGCTCGATGACGCGGGGCCTCTCGTCGATGACACGATGCTGTTGGCCCGTCTCGAAGGTCTCGAGGCCCACGCCCGGGCGGCTCAGATCAGACGGCCGTCCTGACTACGCGCCGGCTCACCCGGTCTTGGCCTGCCACCCCTGAAGCAGCGCATCGACCAGCTTCTCCTCCCAACGTTCGTCGACGCCCCGCAGCGGCTGCATGATCTTCAGGAGAATCGCGGGCCCGCTGATCATGTCTACCGCCAATTGCACGTCGAGATCAGGCCGCAAGCTGCCGATCTCCGTGGCACGGCGGATCACCTCGCCGATAAGGGCGCGCCGGGGAAGGATCACGGCATTGGCGTAGTGCCGTCCCACGTCAGTGCCAGAAGCCACCTCGCCGACGAGCCAGGGGAAGATGCTCCCGCCTCTCGCATCGTTCATGAAGGCACGCAGCCGTGCGAGCAGGGTGATCAGATCGGTCCGGATGTCGTCGGTCACGGGCACTTCTACCGATGCGACCAAGCTGGCGATGGCGTCGATCACCATTTCTTCCTTGGAGCTCCAACGTCGGTAGATCGTGGCCTTGCCCACCCCGGCGCGGGCGGCCACCGCGTCCATGCTCATGGCTCCGAGCCCGACCTCGTTGAGCACCTCCAGAACGGCTTGGACGATGGCGGCGTCGACGGAGGCGTCGCGGGGCCGTCCCAGCTTCCGCTCAGCGGGCGTCATCGACCCGAAGACTCCCCGCCCCGGCACTCTCCAGTGGTCGGGCGGGCAGGAACACACCGGTGACCACTGCCCCGAGCAGGGCGACTCCGGCCGCAACCCACACTGCGATCCCCATCCCGTCGATGAAGGCGGCGCCGGCTGCTTCCAAGAGCGGCACACCGGCAGCGCCGATCTGAGTAGCGACTGCCGCAGCTCCTCCGACCGAATCTCCGGCTACGGCCGCGGCCTGGGCCGGGAGATTGGCCACCACCGGGGCCATGGAAGTCGAGTAGGACGAGGCGAGGACACTGCCCAGGATGGCGACACCGAGAGCGCCACCGATCTGACGGGTGGTGTCGTTCATCGCCGAGCCCACCCCGGCCTTGGCCAGGGGAAGGGAGCCCATGATCGACTCGGTGGCCGGGGCCATCGCAGTCCCCATCCCGGCGCCGAGGATCGCCAGTGCGACAGCCACCCTTCCGTAACCGGTGTCAACTGTGATCGTTGCCAGGATCGACATCGCGGTCGCGACTATGACCAGCCCGGTGGTCACCACTCTCTTGGTGCCGAACCGCTCGGCGAACCGGGCCGAGAGCGGCGCCGCCACGATCATGGTGGCCACCGGCATCACCCGGAAGCCGGCCTGCAACGGAGTGAACCCAAGGACGAACTGGAGGTACTGGGTGTTCAGGAACACGGTCCCGAACATGGCAAAGAACACCATGGTGATGGCGACACTCGCCGCGCTGAACCTCGGGTTCTCGAAGAAGCTGAGCCGGAGCATGGGATGTGGGGTCTTGGTCTCCCACCAGAGAAACGCGGCGATCAAAACCGCCGCCAGGCCAAATGCGATCAGAACCTGTGGATCGGTCCATCCCC
>Ga0209109_10001239_pt1 | contig 14072 bp, 10 predicted proteins | sample Rifsed10ft2_FD_184004 | JGI IMG/M metagenome (GOLD analysis project Ga0209109, IMG submission 184004) | Soil microbial communities from Rifle, Colorado, USA - sediment 10ft 2 (version 2) | ecosystem: Environmental > Terrestrial > Deep subsurface > Rock core/Sediment | place: Rifle, Colorado... | reverse complement strand
GCTCGGACACCGGCGGTTCGATCCGCCAGCCGGCGGCCTTCTGCGGCGTCACCGGCCTCAAGCCGACCTACGGCCGCGTCTCGCGCTACGGCCTGATCGCCTATGGATCTTCGCTCGACAGCGTCGGTGTGCTGGCCCGCTCCGCCGCCGAAACGGCGGCCCTGTTCGAAACGATGGCCGGCCACGACCCGCTCGACTCCACCAGCCTGGCGGCGCCGCTGCCGCCGCTTGCCCTCGACGGGCGAGTACGCGGCCTGCGCCTGGGGGTGCCGTCGGAGTATTTCATCGACGGGATGCAGCCGGAGGTCGAGGCCGCCGTGCGCCAGGCGGTCGAGGCCTTTCGCGACCTGGGGGCCAAGGTGATCGAAATCCAGTTGCCCCACACCGATCTGGCACTGCCGGTCTACTACCTGATCGCCCCGGCGGAGGCCTCGGCCAATCTGGCTCGCTACGACGGCATCCGCTTCGGGCCGCGGATTTCCCGGCTTCCCGGAAGCCCGGAGCTTCCAGGAAGCTCGCCGCTCATGGAGCAATACCTGGCGACCCGCGGCGAGCTGTTCGGCGCCGAGGTCAAGCGCCGCATCATGCTGGGCACGTACGCCCTGTCGGCCGGCTACTACGACGCCTACTACGGTCAGGCCCAGCGCGTGCGCACCCTGATCAAGCGCGATTTCGAAAGCGCCTTCGCCCAGGTCGATGCCATCGCCTGCCCGGTCACGCCAACGACGGCCTTCCCCATCGGCGGACACGGCGACGACCCGCTGTCGATGTATCTGGAGGACGTGTTCACGCTGCCGGCCAACCTGGCGGGGATTCCCGGCCTGGCCTTCCCGGTCGGGTTCGACTCGACCGGGCTTCCGATCGGGATGCAGTTGAACGGCCCGGCCCTGTCCGAGCCCTTGCTGCTGCGCCTGGCCGACGCCTACCAGCGCGCGACGGATTGGCATCGCCGCTCGCCGAAGGTTCCGCAATAATGGAACAGGGATGGCGCTCTGGCGGTGACATCCTTCGGAAATTCCCGCTTGCGCCTGCAGCGGCGCCGCAGGCGCACGGCCGTTCCGCCCTCGCACAGCATCCCGGAGGGACGCCGGGCCGGGGCTTGCGGCCCGGACGGGGTGCAGGTGTCGCTCGCCCTTCGGGCTCGCTCGGAATGACACGCGAAGAGACGTATCCCCTCTGTCATTCCGAGGGCTGCGAAGCAGCCCGAGGAATCCCCAAGACGCGTGACTGGCCGAGCCGCCACGGACCTATCCACCACGGCGGCCAACCGATCGTAGCTCGACCCCCCGAGGAGAAACACCGATGAAGGTCGTCATCCCCATGGCCGGCTACGGCACGCGCCTGCGGCCCCACACCTGGTCGAAGCCCAAGCCGCTGGTAACGGTCGCCGGCAAGCCGCTGCTCGGCCATGTGCTCGACACCGTCGCCGGGCTGCCGTTCGTCGACGAGGTCATCTTCACCGTCGGCTACCTCGGTCAGCAAGTGGAGGAATACGTCCGTCAGGAGTACCCCGGGGTGCGGGCTCGCTACATCGAACAGCGCGAGCTCCTGGGACAGTCGCACGCCGTCTGGCTCGCCCGCGACCACCTATCCGGCCCAATGCTCATGATCTTCGTCGACACCCTGATCGAGGCCGACCTGTTGCGCCTAGCGCAGGAGAAGGCCGGGGCGGTGGCGTATGTCAAGGCCGTGCCCGACCCGCGCCGCTTCGGCGTGGCTGAGGTCGGAGCGCACGGCCTCGTGACGCGCCTGGTCGAGAAGCCACAGGACGCCGCCAACAATCTGGCGGTCGTCGGGCTGTATTACTTCGCCGACGCCGCCGCGCTGTTGCAGGCCATCGAGGCGCAAATGGCGAGCAAGACCCAGCTCAAGGGCGAGTATTTCCTGGCGGACGCCATCAACATCCTGCTCGACGGCGGGCTCCAGATGCGGGTCGAGCCGGTCGAGGTCTGGATGGATTGTGGTACGCCCGAATCGCTGCTGCAGACCAACCGCTTCCTGCTCGACCACGGCCGCGACAACTCGGCCGAGGCCGCCCGGCGCCCGCAGGTGCTGGTCATTCCGCCGGTCTACATCGACCCCGCGGCCGAGCTGCACCAGGCCGTCATCGGACCGCACGTCACCATCGCCGCCGGCTGCGTCATCGAGCGCTCGATCCTCCAGGACTCGATCGTCGACGCCGGATCGAGCATCGTCGACACGACGCTGGCCCATTCGTTGATCGGCCGCGACGCCCGCGTCATCGGGCGCCACCGCTCGCTCAACGTCGGCGATTCGTCCGAAGTCGGCTTCGCCTAGGCCTTCCCCGCCTCCCCGCCGGAGACCTGTATGATCAGCATCTACCAGACTCGCGACGGACGCTTGGACACGGTCGAAGAACAGGTCGGCGGCTGCTGGGCCAGCCTGATCGATCCCACCCCGGAGGAGATCGCCCGCGTCCGCGCGGCGGTCGAGGTGCCGGAAGATTTCTTGACCCACGCCCTCGACCGGGGAGAGCAGGCCCGCACTGAACGCGAGGACGGGGCCATGCTCGTCGTCCTGCGCGTGCCCTTCTTCCAGGGCGAGGCGGCCGACATCCCGCATATCACCGTCCCGCTCGGGATCGTCGTGACCGACCGCTACTTGGTGACGGTCTGCGCCCACGACGTTGGCGTCCTGCGCCAGTTGACCTCCGGCGCCGTGCGCGGGCTGTCCACGGTCAAGCACAACCGCTTCGTCCTGCACGCCATGCACGTCACCGCCCAGCGCTACCTCTATCACCTGGGCGAGATCAACAAGGCGGTCGACGCGCTGGAAGACCGGCTGCAGGCCTCACTGCGCAACCGCGAGCTGCTCGAGCTGCTCAAGCGGCAGAAGAGCCTGGTCTATTTCACCGAGGCGCTCAAGTCGAACGAGGTCATGCTCGAGCGCCTGCAGCGCAGCCAACTGTTCCAGGCCTACCCCGACGATCTAGAGTTGCTCGAAGACGTCCTGACCGAATTCCGCCAGGCGATGGAGATGACCACCATCTCCGGCAACATCCTGAGCCAGATGATGGACGCGTTCGCTTCGATCATCTCCAACAACCTGAACGTCGTCATGAAGTTCCTGGCCTCGGTGACGATCGTCCTGGCGCTGCCGACGCTGGTGGCGTCGGTCTACGGGATGAATATCGCCTTGCCGCTCCAGGGTCACCCGGCGGCGTTCTTGATCGTCCTCGGCACCTCGCTGCTCGCCGCCGTCGTCGTCGTGATCGTCTTTTGGCGGCGGGATTGGCTGTGAGCGACAGGCCGCCGGAACGCATGTCGGCTGACCTGGTCGAGTGTCATTCTGGCTATACTTATGCCGAACGCCCGACGGCGCTCCGCTGGGAGGGGGAGCCCCTGGCGATCGAAGCCGTCGAGCAAGTGTCCCGTTCCGTAACTGGCTTGATTGCGTCTGTCCGTGGCGCTAATGGGCGAGGCCTTTCGTCTAGACTGCCGCCCCCGAGAGCGATCCTTGCCAAGCTCGAACGCCATTGTCGGCTTATCTCCGGAACGGGACACTGCCTGGCGCGTCCCGGGCGGAAGGCGGTTCCGCGTGCGAACCGAGGACGGACGCGTCTTTGAGCTCTTTTACGGCGAGCTGTACGATGAATGGCGCATCCACCTGCCTTAGTCAGCTTCCCGCGAGCTTGAAGCTCGCGGGAAGCTTCGGACCTGCGCCCCGTCCCTGAGGACCCCCGCCCATGCGTAGCTTCGTCTCGCGCCGCGTCGCCGCCGTGCCGCCGTCCGGCATCCGCCGCTTCTTCGATATCGTCGCCACGATGGACGACGTCATCTCGCTCGGCATCGGCGAACCCGACTTCGTCACCCCGCCCCCGATCCTGCAGGCCGGCCTACGCTCCATCGAAGGCGGCGATACCCACTACACCTCCAATTCGGGCACGATCGAGCTGCGCACGGCCGTCGCCGACCATCTGCAACGGCGCTACGGCGTCGCCTACGACGCCCGCAGTGAAGTGCTCATCACCGTCGGCGTGTCGGAAGCGCTCTACCTGGCGCTGACGGCCGTACTCGACCCGGGCGATGAAGTCATCGTCCCCACGCCGTGTTTCGTCGCCTACCAGCCGGAAGTAATCTTCGCTGGCGGCGCGCCTGTGCCGCTGCCGACGCGGGTGGAAGATGCGTTCCAGGTGCGAGCCGAGGCGGTCGAGGCCCTGATCACGCCGCGCACCAAGGCCCTGCTGATCGGCTACCCGAACAACCCGACCGGCGCCGTGATGTCGCGGGACAACCTGCTGGCGCTGGCGCAGGTGGCCGAACGGCACGACCTGTTGGTCGTCTCGGACGAGATCTACGACCGGCTGGTGTACGGCGATCATCAACACGTGTGCTTCGCGGCGCTGCCCGGGATGCTGGGCCGCACGATTACCCTGGGGGGATTCTCCAAGGACTACGCCATGACCGGTTGGCGCATCGGCTACGCCGCCGCGCCGGCCGCCATCCTGGCCGAGCTGCGCAAGGTGCATCAATACACGATCATGTCCGCGCCGACGATGGCTCAGGCGGCGGCGCTGGGGGCGCTCCAGCAAGGAGAGGAACACGTGCAGGCGATGGTTTCCGAGTACGACCGCCGCCGCCGTTTGATCGTGAATGGGCTCAACGAGCTCGGGCTGCCGACCTTCGAGCCGCTGGGCGCGTTCTACGCCTTCCCGTCGATCGCCGCCAGCAGGCTGAGCGACGAGGCCTTCGCCGAGGCCCTGCTGCAAGAGGAGCGGGTGGCCGTCATTCCCGGCAACGCCTTTGGCGCCGACGGCGGTTTCGTGCGCTGTTCCTACGCCACGGCCTACGAGAAGATCGAGATGGCCCTGGAACGGCTGCGCCGCTTCATGCAGCGTCACGGGTAGACGGCGGGATCCCCAGGGGGCAAAGGGGAAGGGAGAGTCCCCGCGTCGGGCACGAGGGTCGCATTCGCGGTCGCGCAACCGATCGCAGCTTCTCTCAGGGGGTGGGGGGAGGGGAAGTTCTTTCCCCTCGCCCCAGCCCCCTCGCCCCGTCCCCCCACCCTCGCAAGCGCCGGCACAATGCCGGAGGCGTCGTCGGACCCGCCCCCGAGCGCCCGTGCGATAATTCGGCATATGCCTGCCTTCGAGCCCGTCATCGGTCTGGAAGTCCACGTCGAGCTGCTGACGCGGACCAAGATGTTCTGCGCCTGCCCGGTCGTCGACCCGAGCGGGGCCGAACCCAACCGCGCCGTGTGCGAGGTCTGCATGGGCCTGCCCGGTACGCTGCCGGTGCTCAACCAGCACGCCGTCGAGCTGGCTCTGCGCGTCGCTTTGGCCCTGCGCTGCCGCGTCCCCGCCGACAGCCGGTTCGCCCGCAAAAACTACTTCTACCCCGACCTGCCCAAGGGGTTTCAGATCTCCCAATACGAATCTCCCCTGGCCAGCGGCGGCGTGCTGTCGGTCCCCTCCGGGACGCTCGGCGCGGTCCCTGTCGAAAGCCGGGAGCGCAGCGTGCGCATCCGCCGGGTCCATTTGGAAGAGGACACCGGGAAGCTCGTCCATCGCGGGCAGGACTCGCTCGTCGACTACAACCGCGCCGGGGTGCCGTTGCTCGAGATCGTCAGCGAGCCCGACCTGACGTCGGTCGACGAGGCCAAGGCCTTCGCCGGCGAGCTGCGCTCGCTGCTGCGGACGCTCGGCGTGACCAGCGGCGACATGGAAAAAGGGGCCATCCGCTTCGAAGCAAACGTCTCCGTCCGCGCTCCCGGCAGGACGGCGCTCGGAACTCGCACGGAAATCAAGAACCTCAATTCGTTTCGGGCGATGGTGCGGGCGGTTAGCTACGAGATCGAACGCCAGGGGCGGCTGCTCGACGCCGGCCGGGAAGTCGAACAGGAAACGCTCGGCTGGGACGAGGCCCGCGGCGCGACCGTGTCGCAGCGGGGCAAAGAAGACGCCCACGACTACCGCTATTTCCCCGAGCCGGATCTGCCGCCGCTCCACGTCGACGAAGCCTGGATCGAACGGATTCGCCGCTCGCTGCCCGAGCTGCCGGAGGCTCGCCGGCGGCGCCTCGAACGCGATTTCGGCCTGACGCCCGCCCGGGCGGCCCAGCTGGCGGAAGACCCTAGGGTGGCGGACTACTTCGAGCAGGCCTCGGCCGCCGCCCCCGCCGTGGCGCCTAGCCGCCTGGCCGCCTGGCTTACCGGGGAGCTGTTCGCTTTGCTGCACGCGGCCGGAACCCCGATCGAACAGGCGCGCCTCTCCCCTCTGGCCTTCGGCGAACTGGTGGCCATGGTCGAGGGAGATTTCCTCAGCCCGCCGACTGGGAAGGCGCTGCTTCAAAGACTATTCCAGAGCGGCGGGCGCGCTTCGGCGATCGCCGAGGCCGAAGGCCTGGCCCAAGTGACCGACGTCGCCTCCGTCGACCAGGTCGTTCAGCGTGTGCTGCGCGACAATCCGGACCAGGTCCGGCAGTACCGGCTGGGCAAGAAAGCGGTCGCCCAGTGGCTGTTTGGACAAGTCATGCGGCAGGCCGGCGGCCGGGCTAAGCCGGGCATCGTGCAGGAGCGCCTGCAGGCGGCGCTCGATACGGCCCCCTCCGAGACGCTCGGCGCGGTCGACCAGAGTCGCAGCGGAGCGTGAGGGAAGACACTTGCCGCGGCGCTCCGCGGACTCTATCCTCGAGCGGGTCGGCGTCCGCCGACCGGCACGCTGCGTTACGGGGGCCGCCCCCCGGTTGAGGTGATCACGGTGAATGCGTTTGAGATGGCTCAGGCCCAGTTCGACAGCGCCGCCCTCAAGATCGGTCTCCACAGCGGCATTTCGTCGGTGCTGCGTTGGCCGCTGCGCGAGTTCCGTTTCCAGATCCCGGTGCGCATGGACGACGGCTCGATGCGGGTGTTCTTCGGCTACCGCGTTCAGCACAACGACGCGCGCGGTCCGGCCAAGGGCGGCATTCGCTTCCATCCCGGCGAGACCCTCGACACCATCCGGGCTCTGGCGATGTGGATGACCTGGAAATGCGCCGTGGCCGACATCCCGCTGGGGGGCGGCAAGGGCGGCGTGGCCGTCGATCCGGCCACCCTCAGCACCGGCGAACAGGAGCGGCTGTGCCGCGGCTGGATCGACCAAATTTGGAAGAACATCGGGCCGCGGCTGGACGTCCCGGCTCCCGACGTCGGAACCTCCCCCAAGATGATGGGCTGGATGATGGACGAGTACACCAAGCTCGTCGGCGCCTACACCCCGGGGGTCATCACCGGCAAGCCTGTCGGCGCCGGCGGTTCGCTCGGCCGCACCGAGGCCACCGGCTTCGGCGCGGTATACGTGCTGCGCGAGACGCTGCGCCACCTCAAGCTCGACCCCTTGAAGCTGACCGCCTCCATCCAGGGTTTTGGCAACGTCGCCCAATACGCCGCCATCGGCTTCGTCGAGCAGCTGGGGGGCCGGGTCGTGGCCGTCTCCTGCTGGCACCGGAACGATGCGACCTCCTACACCTTCCTCAAGAAGGGCGGGGTCGATCCGCGCTTCCTTCAGACGATCACCGACGTCTACGGCACGGTCGACAAGAAGAAGGCGGCCTCCGCCGGTTACACCGTCGAGGACAGCGAGTCGTGGCTCTCCCAGGAGGTCGATATCCTGATCCCGTCGGCGATCGAGGGCCAGGTGACCGGCGAGACGGTCAGCAGCGTCAGCCCGCGAGTTCGCATCGTGGCCGAGGGGGCCAACGGGCCGACGACCCCCGAGGCCGACAAGGTCCTCGAGGAGCACGGGGTCTTTGTCATCCCGGACTTCCTGTGCAACGCGGGAGGCGTCACGGTCTCCTACTTCGAGGGCGTCCAGAACGACATGAACTACTACTGGAGCCACGATGAGGTCCTGACCCGGCTGGACGAGAAGATGACGGTGGCGTTCAAGGCCGTCTTGGACGAATCGGTCAAAAAGGGCGTCTCCATGCGCGACGCCGCCTATATGGTCGCCATCGACCGGGTGGTCAACGCCATGGAGTTCCGCGGCTGGCTGTGAGGGGAAAAAGAACACACCTCTCTCTCCAGAGAAGTTGGGTTAACTCGTAGTCGTCGTAGGGGCTGTCGAGAATGTGGAGAATTGCGATGGCGGGCGAAATGCCCGCCATCGCCGCGGGAGGGCCGAGCTGAGAGCCCCAGGGAGACGGGGGCCGGAGGCCGACTTCCTCAACAGCCCAGGTGTGAGGCGATTCTGGATGGACCGGATCGTGATGGGGAACTCAGGGAGAGGCGCCATAGGGCTGGCGGGAGGAGCCCCCCGCGTGGCTATATATAAGGAAGGACAGGGCGGCAGAGTGAGGAACTTTCCCCAGGGGCAGGAGCTTTTCCACAGTTTCGCCCCAGTTATCCACAGGAAGCGGGGGGCGAAGGCGTAGAATTCGGCTGTGCCTTCCGCGACAGATTCGGGGCCACCACCATCCACCAGCTGGACGGATCCGTTCCGCCGAAGGTGGGAAGCCTTGCCGCATGCAAGGCGGCTGGAGCTGGACAAAGTCCTGCGGCTGCTGCCGGGGAACCTGGGTCGCTGGCGAGGGCTGCTGCAGGCCGGGTTGACCCACGTTCGGCTGACGACCGGCGATCGTCGGCGAGTGGCGATCGTCGGGCCGCCGAATGCCGGCAAATCGACCCTGTACAACCGGCTGATCCTCAAGAAAGAAGACCGCGCCACGGTCGGCGCGCTGCCCGGGACGACTCGCGCCGCCCAAGAAGGCGACGTGGGACTTTTCGCGCTCGTCGACACGCCGGGGGTAACGGCCGCCAACTCGCCGGAGTCGGTAGCCGAGTTCGAAGAACCGCTGGCGCGGGCCCTGGCGGCGGCTCACGACGCCGACGTGCTGGTGATCCTGTTCGATGCCACCCGGCCGATGGGCGACCTGGAGAAGCTGCTTTTCGACGTGCTCGTCGGCCTTGGCCGGCCGTCGGTCGTCGCCCTGAACAAGGTGGACGCCGTCGGCCAAAGCCGCCCGCAAGTGCACGCTCGGACGGCGGAGGTTCTCGGCTTGGCGACGGAGGAGGTCTTGCCCGTCAGCGCCCAGACGGGCGCCGGGCTCGAACACCTGTTGCTCGAGATCGCCCGCCGCGAGCCCGAGATCGTCGCCGCCCTGGGGCAGGCGCTGCCGGCCTATCGCGGCGCGCTGGCGCGGGCCACGACCACCCGGGCGGCCTCGACGGCCGCCGCTATCGCCCTGACGCCCCTGCCGATGATCTCGTTCATCCCGCTGGTCGGTGTGCAAACCGCCCTCGTCCTTTCGCTGGCCCGCATCTACGGCTACCGAATCACCCTGGGCCGGGCGCGCGAGCTGATCATGACGTTCGGGATCGGCCTGCTGGCGCGGTCGCTCTTCTATGAGTTGATCAAGTTCGGCGGCCCGCCCGGCTGGCTGGTCTCGGCCGGCGTGGCTGCCGGGGCGACCACGGCGCTCGGGTATGGCGCTGCCGCCTGGTTCGATCGTGGCGAGCGGCTGTCGCGCCAGCGTCTGCAGGGCATCTCGAGTTCGGTGGGGACGTCGATTGTCGGGCGAATGCGGGGCAGGCGGCGCCCGAAGCGGGCCGAACTTGTGCACGAGATCAGCCTGGCACTGGAACAGGCGCCTCCGGAATCGCCCTCTAAAACGGATGCCTCCGGCGAGTAGACCTCGAAGGTGATCGAGGGCGGCTACGGCCGGCGCCGTCACCGTCCGAGCACGAGTCGAAATCGCCGCAGGGGGGCGCGGCCTCCGGGCGTCACCGAACCCAAAAGAGCGAACCCATCGCCGTTCCGGTGTAGACCCACACCAGGTCTTTCCCGTCGGGCCGCATGACCCCCACGCCGGAATACGAAACGAAGGCGAACTCCTGCCCGTCCGGGGAAAACGCCCCCGACAAACCGCGAGACCGATATGTCCGTCAGCCGAATCGGGTCGCCGCCCGCGACCGGCAGACGCCACCAGTCCGAGGGCCCGCCGTTGGCGTACGCGACCTGGACCCCCGGTCAGTCGCTCGAGCCAACTGAACCCCTCGTGCTTCGCCGGCCCTCGGGACAGGTACGGCCCCGGGCCGGTTGCGCTGAAGTAGACGTACTCACCGTCGAGTGAGAATACGGGCGCGTCGACCGCCCAGAAAGTCCCCAGCGGCATCGGAAGAGCCCCGCGCCGCCGTGTCACAGACCGGCCTCCACCAGAATTCTGGAGCGAGTCCGTCTGCATATCATAGCCGTGGTCCGAGGCGCCGGCCAACTGCGGCTCTGCGGAATCCGGACGGGCGGGGAGCGGGGCATGGGTGACCCCGGCCCGGGATACAATCATCGCCGTGACAACCCCATCGCTCACCCTTTCGTCCGAGGTGGCCGACCTGAAGCGCTCGGTCATGCGCGAGCTGCTGGCGCTGGCCGTCGACCCGCAGATCATCTCGCTGGCGGGCGGCCTGCCGGCGAGCACCCTGCTGCCGCTGGACCACATTCGCCACTGCCTGGACGAAGTTCTGGTGGAGGACGGGGCGCGGGCGCTGCAGTACAGTCCGCCCTACGAACCGCTGCGGCAGTGGATCGCCGAATGGATGCAGCGCCGCGGTGTGGCGTGCACCCCGGACGAGGTCTTCATCACCGGCGGCGCACAGCAGGGGCTGGCGATCCTGTCGCGGCTCTTCCTCAACCGCGGGGAAGCGGCCGTCGTGGAGGCGGTGACCTTCACCGGCATCCAGCAGGTGACGGCCGGGCGCGGCGCCGAGGTGCGCGCCATCCCGACCGACCTGTCCACCGGCGCCGACATGGAGGCGCTCGAAGAGGCCTTGCGGCGGGCGCCGCGGCCGCGCCTGATCGTCCTGATCCCGGATTTTCACAACCCGCTCGGCGTATCGCTGACGGTCGAGAAGCGGCATCGGGCGGCCGCCCTGGCGGCCGCCTACGGGGTGCCGCTGATCGAGGACGATCCGTACTCGGCGCTGCGCTTCGATGGGGCCCCGGCCTCGCCGATCAAGGCCCATGACGAGACCGGCCTGGTGTGCTATATCGGATCGTTCTCCAAGATGATCGCCCCGGCGCTGCGCCTGGGCTGGATCATCGCCCCGCCGACGCTTTCCGAACGGATCACCGTACTGCGTGAATCGCTCGATCTCGAATCGTCCAGCCTCATCCAGCGCGCCGTCTACCGCTTCGTCTCGCAGGGGCTGCTCGAGCCTCACCTGGAGCAGCTCAACCGGGCCAACCGGCAGCGGCGAGACGTGCTCCTGGCGGAGCTCGAGAAGCACTTCGGCGAAGACGCCCACTGGACGCGGCCGGAAGGCGGGCTGTTCGTGTGGATGACGCTCGGCGCCGGCGTCGACACGTGGCAGCGATTCCGCCGCGCCCTGGATCGGAAGGTCGCCTACATCCCGGGTTCGGCCTTCGCCGTCGATGGCGGGGCGCGCAACGCGCTCCGGCTCAACTTCAGCAACGTGCCCCCGGAGCGCATCCCGGAGGCGGTGGGGCGGCTGGCCGAGGCGCTGCGCCCCTCCTGAACGCTCACGGCCAGCGCCCCGGAAGCTTGGAGCTTCCGGGGCGCTCTGCTTTGCGGTCCTAACTCCTCCGAAAGGTGATTTAATAGGATGGGTTCCGTCCGACTTCGGGCGGGACGCAAGGAGAGAACCATGGCAGAGCAGGCGTTGGGCGCACGCCCGATCACAGAGGAAGCCGACTTTCTGCGGCTGAAGGGCATCGACCACCTCCACTTCTGGGTCGGCAACGCCAAGCACGCGCTTCACTACTGGTGGAAGGCATTTGGTTTCCGCCCGGTGGCTTATTCCGGGCTCGAGACCGGCAACCGCCAGTTTGCCTCCTACGTTCTCGAGTCGGGCAAGATCCGTTTCGTGGTCTCGGCGCCCTACGGGCCGTCGCACGAGATGGCGGCGCACCACCTGCTGCATGGCGACGGCGTCAAGGCCATCGCCCTGGCGGTGGACGACGTCGAGGCGGCCCATCGCGAGACGACGGCGCGCGGCGCCCAAAGCGCCTGGGGCCCGCGCGAAGAAAGCGACGACCACGGCGTCCTGCGCAGCGCCGCCATCCACGCCTATGGCGAGGTGCTGCACGTCTTCGTCGACCGCGGCGACTACAACGGCGCCTTCGCCCCGGGCTACCGCCCGATCGACCACCGCGCCGAGGGGATCGGCCTGGCGGCCATCGACCACGTCGTGGGCAACGTCCAGCTCGGCAAGATGGATCAGTGGGTGCGCTTCTACCACGAGGTGATGGGCTTCCGTCAGTTGATCCACTTCAACGACCAGGACATCGGCACCGAGTACTCGGCGCTGATGTCCAAGGTCATGGAAGGCGGCGCCGGGCGAATCAAGTTCCCCATCAACGAGCCGGCCGAGGGGAAACGCAAGAGCCAGATCGAGGAGTTTCTCGACTACTACATGACGCCCGGCGTGCAGCATATCGCCATGGCCACCGGTGACATCCTGGCCACCGTGCGGGCCCTTCGGCAGCGCGGCGTCGAGTTCCTGCGCGTGCCGGAGGCCTATTACGAGATCGCCCCGGCGCGCGTCGGGGCGATCGAGCAGCCGTTCGACGCCCTGCGCGAGCTGGGGATCCTGGTCGACCGCGACGACGAGGGATACCTGCTGCAAGTGTTCTCGCGCCCGATCCAGGACCGGCCGACGTCGTTTATCGAAGTCATCGAGCGGCACGGCAGCCGCGGCTTCGGCAAAGGCAATTTCAAGGCGCTCTTCGAAGCGCTCGAATCCGAACAGGCCACGCGCGGCAATCTGTAGGGCATAGCGCACGAGTGGACGCTCGCCTCACGCCCTCCCCTTGGACCCCTCGTACAAGCGACGGGACTTGTGCTTGCAAGGGGAGGCGGCAGGAGAGGGGGGACGTAGGAACGGCCGGGAGCGGGGAGAGGCTTGCGCTCGCGTGCGCTACGTGACGTTCGCGCCGGCGGGAGATGCGCGCGGGCCGCGCCTGGGGGCGTGGTTGGACGGCGAAGTGGCCGAGCTGGCCGGAGTCGCCGGCCTCCCGGCGACGATGCTGGACTTCCTCGAAGCCGGCCCCTCGGCCTGGGCGAGGGCGCAAGAGGTCGTGCGGCACGGGAGCAACCGTCGCTGGGCCGCGGACGACGTGCGCCTGTCCGCCCCGCTGCCTCGGCCCCCCAGCCTGCGCGATTTCTACGCTTTCGAGAAGCACGTGGCGACGGCCGCCGCCGCCCGCGGGCGGCCGATGGCGGAGGCGTGGTATGACTTTCCGGTCTTCTACTTCTCCAACCCCGGTTCTCTGTGCGGACCAGGGGACCCCGTCGCCGCGCCCCCCGGCTCGGAAGCTCTGGACTACGAGCTGGAGGTCGCCTGCGTCATCGGACGCGGCGGGCGCGACATCAGCGCCGCCGAGGCGCCGAGCCACATCTTCGGATACGCCATCCTGAACGACTGGTCGGCCAGGGATCTGCAGCGCGCCGAAATGACCGTCGGTCTCGGGCCGGCCAAGGGCAAAGACTTCGCCACTTCGCTCGGGCCGTGGCTGGTGACGACCGACGAGCTGGAGCAGGCGGCCGAGGGGCGGCCCGGGGTCTACCATCTGGCGATGGCGGCGCGGCTCAACGGCGTCGAGCGGTCGCGTGGGGACATGGCCGAGCTGCACTACTCGTTCGGCGAGATGATCGCCCGCGCCTCCGCCGGGGCGGAGCTCTTCCCCGGGGACGTCGTCGCCTCGGGCACCGTCGGCACGGGCTGCCTGCTGGAACTGACCGGCGGCCAGGGACCCTGGCTGCAGCCTGGAGACGTCGTCGAGCTGGAGGTCGAGCGGCTGGGAGTCCTAAAGAACACAGTGGTGAGTTCCCAGAGGTGAGCGATGTCATTGCGAGCCGGTGCTTTCCCGGCGTGGCAATCGCCTCATCGATGAGATTGGCGCCCCACGCTTCGCTCTGGGCAGGCGGCGCCCCCGTCCGGACCGGCGCCCTAACGGGCCCCGGCCCGCGGGGCGAACGGCCTGGGATGAACTCAGGGCGCCTCGCAATGACGTTTAGTCCACTGACCACCGACCACTGACCACTTCTTGTTGAGGAGGTTTCCATGCCCTTCTACTACCGCCTGGGTGAGCTGCCGCAGAAGCGACACATCCAGTTCCGCCG
>Ga0209109_10001237_pt1 | contig 14073 bp, 14 predicted proteins | sample Rifsed10ft2_FD_184004 | JGI IMG/M metagenome (GOLD analysis project Ga0209109, IMG submission 184004) | Soil microbial communities from Rifle, Colorado, USA - sediment 10ft 2 (version 2) | ecosystem: Environmental > Terrestrial > Deep subsurface > Rock core/Sediment | place: Rifle, Colorado... | reverse complement strand
GGACCGCGAGGACCCGCGCCTGTTCGTCGTCATCGGCCCGTGCTCGATCCATGACATCAAGGCCGCCAGGGAATACGCCGCGCGCCTGAAACGGCTGGTGGAGGAGGTGGGCGATGCGCTGTATCTCATCATGCGCGTGTATTTCGAGAAGCCGCGCACCACCGTCGGCTGGAAGGGCCTGATCAACGATCCGTTCATGGACGATTCCTTCCACATCGAGAAGGGGTTGCACCTGGCGCGCGAGCTGCTGCTGCACCTGGCGGAGATGGGGTTGCCGGCCGCGACCGAGGCGCTCGACCCGATCACGCCGCAGTATCTTTCCGACCTGATCACCTGGACCGCCATCGGCGCGCGCACCACGGAGTCGCAGACGCACCGCGAGATGGCGAGCGGACTGTCCACGCCGCTCGGTTTCAAGAACGGCACCGACGGAAGTTTGACGGTGGCGATCAACGCACTGCAGTCGGCGGCGCGCGGGCATCATTTCCTCGGCATCAATCAGGAGGGCCAGTGCGCCGTGTTTAGTACCCGCGGAAACCGCTACGGCCATATCGTGCTGCGCGGCGGCAACGGGCACCCGAACTACGATTCGGTCTCCATCGCCCTGGCCGAGAAGGAACTGGCCAAGGCCAAACTGCCTCTCAACATCGCCGTGGACTGCTCGCACGCCAACTCCAACAAGGACCCCGCGGTCCAGCCGCTGGTGGCGGAAAACTGCGTTAATCAAATCCTGGAAGGCAACCGCTCGATCGTGGGGCTGATGCTGGAAAGCCACCTGCACGGAGGCCACCAGCCGATCCCGGCGGACCTGAAGCAGCTCAAGTACGGCGTGTCCGTGACCGACCCCTGCATCGGCTGGGAGACCACCGAGCAGTTGCTACGTTCCGCTCGCGAAAAACTGAAGGCGGTTTTGCCGAAGCGAAACTGAGCGGCCGCTGGCGGGAAAAGCGCTTCGCGTCACCCGGGACGGCGATCAATCGATGGCCAAAACAATTTTGCCTGTCATGTTGCCGGCCGCGAGCAGAGCATGGGCCGCGTCCGCCTGCGCCAGCGGCAGCACTTTACCGACGTGCACCCGCAGTTGTCCCTGGTCGATCAGCGCGGCGCAGCGCCTGAGGATTTCTCCGTGATGGGCCATTTCTTCCGTCAGACCCAGGGCCACCGGAATCAACATCAGCTCGAAACTCACACGCAGGTTACGCACCCGCGCCACGGTCCAGTCGACATCCGGTCCGGGTTGCAACAGGGTCACGAGATCACCGGCGTAGCGCACGGCGGCAAAGCTGTCGGTGAAGGTTTTACCGCCGACCGTGTCGAACGCGACATCCACCCCGCGTCCGCCGGTCCATTCGAGCGCCGCCGCCGCGAAGTCATCCTCTTTGTAAAATATCGCGCGTTGGGCGCCGAGGGTCGTGACGAACTTGGCGTTCTCGCGTGTCCCCACGGTCGTGGCAACTTCCGCGCCTGCGATCCGCGCCAGTTGTATCGCGACGTGTCCGACACCGCCGGCACCGGCGTGAATCAGGACTTTATCTCCCCGTTTTACCTGCGCCCGGTCGTGCAGCGATTCCCACGCGGTGATGAGCACCAGCGGCGCTGCCGCGGCCTCCTCAAAAGAAAATTTCTCCGGTTTCTTCGCGATCAACCGGTAATCGATCACCGCCTTTTGGGCGTAATTGCCCAGCCGTCCGCGCATCGGCGGTTGGGAGTAATACACCGCGTCACCCGGCTTGAAATCCTTAACGGCTTTGCCCACGGCCTCAACAATTCCGGCGCCGTCGCAGCCCAATACATTCGTCAACGGCACCGGGTAGGCGCTCGGCTTCGCGCGCATCTTGGTGTCGACGGGATTAACCCCGGCGGCCTTCACGCGCACCAGCACATCCGTATCCAGGTTCAACGTCGGGTCGGGCAAATCCTGAAGTTTTAATACTTCCGGTCCGCCGGGCGCGGTCATGACGCTCGCTTTCATATGTGTATTATCCTTTCAGTAGTTTTTCAAAAAGATGAGCCGGGCCCTTTCAGAAACTCCGCTTCAGCAGCGGTAGATTGCCGACCCAGAATGGCATTGCGGTGCGGGAAACGGCCAAAACGGTCGATGATTTCCTTGTGTTTCCGGGCGAACTCGAGGAATTTCTGGTACGTCGGCCGGTCGGTTTCGGGAACGTACTCAACCAATGCCGTGTACAGCCGCAGGCTCAACTCCTGATCGTCCACGGTCTCGGAATGCTCGAACGGCAGGTACAGAAATACCCGCTCCACCGGGCGCAGCTTTTTGTCCTGACCCGCATCGAGGGCCTCACGCGCCAGCTTCCGCGCGCGCTCGTCGTAGTCGAACGCACGCGGCGAGTCGCGATACATGTTGCGTGGGAACTGGTCGCACAGCAGTACCCGTGCCAGCTGACCGCGAGGGGAGCTGCTCCATGACGCAAACTCGTTCTTTATTTCCGCATCCAGCATCATCTCGAAACGACGGCGGATTTCCGCGTCAACCCCGGGATCCTGTTTCCACCACAATGCCGATTTCTCGCGGACGACCTCGGCATCGTCCGCCGCCCCACCGAACCAGTAGTGCAGGATTGAATTAACGTCTTCCATGAAGCTTGCGTCAGCGCGGGAACACGTGTTCAGCGTTGCCGGTGGCGATTTTTTCGGCGATCTCGCGCGGAAGCTGGGCCAGCCAGCGGCGGACGGTGGTCATGTCCGTCGCCAGTTCCTGCCAGCGATGCGACGTCCAGGTATCGGTGCCGATCAGGAATCGGTCGGGATGCTGCAAAAACAGCGCGCGCCACGCCGGATCGAGACGATCTCCCGGGGCTACGTCACTGTTGCGTCCTGACAGCTCGACCCATAATGTCGCATGCCGGTCGAGCAGGGCCGCGATCTGCGCCGGCGATGACGCCATGCCGGCATGGGCCCACAGGATCTTTGACCTGGGATCGATCGCGAACAGCTCGCGAATGGCGCCCGCGTCCGAATGTGCGTGCAGCAGCATGTTTCGTTGTACGGCGAGTTCAACGATGCGCCGAATCACACCAGTCTGCGCTTGATCGGAAAATAGATGAAACTCGCCAATGCCCCGGTAAATACCGCGCTTCAGCTCCTGCTCGACAAAGGCCAGTATCGCCGGATCATGGAACCATCCGCCCCGATCGGCGTCCGTCCGATAGGGGCGCAGCATCGGCACAATCCGGTCCGGATACTGCTCGTGCAGCAACCGCGTTCCGCCATTCGGCGTACTCGACACCAGCGCCCGCTTAACCCCCGCGCGGTCGAAAATCCGGATCACCGCCTCCGGCGCGGTCCCGTCCGCTGCGTCCGCGTTGTAATGAATATGCGCATCAAACACCGGCAATGCCGTGTCCGCGAATGACACACCCGTTGCCATGAGCACGCATAGCAAGAACCAGCACGGATTACGTCGCGTCATAAGTTCATCCCAGCGCCGTGGAATCGCTAATCCCAACCGGCCGCGTCAGCGGCGCGGTAACCACGGATTCGATCCCATGCTTTCCATTTCTTCCGTCCGTAATCAAACGCCGGCCACCACGATCATGTTCGTGATCGCGGCGCTCTGTCGCAGTTGTTTGGGGGCACGGTATTCCTCGGAGGCCCACCACTGTTTCGCGCGTTCGTACGATTCGAACTCGATGACGACCACGCGCTGCGGCTGCCACGTACCCTCGAGATTCTCGGTTTTCCCGCCGCGCGCCAGGAACCGGCCGCCGTACCCAGCGAGAGTTGGCGGCACGGACTTCGCGTACTCGCCAAATCTGGCGCGATCGGTAATTTCGACATCCACAATGATATAAGCGGACATAATCGGTACCTGTCGTGGTTGGTCAAGTTTGTCGGCTGGCGTGAAATCCCGTTGTATATGATTTTTTCTCAACCGCTGTTAATTTTTGGGACGGATAGCCGACTTCGGGCGGAAGACCTTGATCACTTCCTCACGCGTTTCGAGGTAAGAACCGCCGATCAGGTCGATGCAGTACGGGACGGCCGCGAAAATGCCATCGAGTGTTTCCTTGATCGCCTTGGGCTGGCCCGGCAGGTTGATCACCAGCGCTTTCCCGCGGACGACGCCGACTTGGCGCGAAAGTATCGCCGTCGGCACGTATTTCAGGCTCACGGCGCGCATCTGCTCGCCGAATCCTTCGAGGACTTTGTCGGCGATCGCCAGCGTGGCTTCCGGGGTTACGTCACGCGGCGCCGGACCGGTGCCGCCGGTGGTAATGACAAGGCAACACCGCTCGCGATCGCAGAGCTCGCGGAGCACGCGCGCGATTTCCGATTGCTCGTCCGGGACCAGGCGTATTACCGGTTGCCACGGGGTAGCCAGCGCCAGTTTCAGCCATTCCGCGATCGCCGGCCCGCCCTGGTCCTGATACTCACCGCGGCTGGCACGGTCCGAGACGGTGACGATACCGATACGCACAGCTTCGCTCATGGCAACCACCCTCAGTGTTTTAAGAGATGAGGATACCGCGCCGTCGGGGTCGGCGAAAGAACCCGATGTGTCGTCATATCTATGACGTTATTGTCCGGGGCCAGCCCAGGTTTACCGCAATGAACCGGTTGCGATTGATCGGTGCGCGGGTGGATCCCGGAGTTACAGAGTGTCAACTTTTCCTGAACGCGCGTCGCTTGAGCATCACATACACCAGGAAAGGCGCGAGCGCCGCCAGCAGATGCTTCAGCGAGTGTCCGCTGATCAGTGCTCCGGTCCGTACGAAAACAGCGTGATCGTAATACTCGGCGACCTTGGCGGCGATATAGATTCCCAGGGCTGCGATCAACAACCCTCTATGGGGATAGGGACTTTTAAACATTAACAGCAATGCGGGAATCGCCAGCAAGGGAATGAATTGTACCCACACATACAGCCGCAGATCGTCCGTGTAATGCCAATAAATGACGCTGGCGACGCCAAGCAATATTGCCGGCGCAAACAAAATCCTTTCGAGTTTCACGTTGACATGCTCGCTCACCACGGCGACCAAGAGCCCCATGAATCCGATGCTCATCGGCAACCGGTCCCACACGAGGGTGTTATTGTCAGGCGCCAGATGGTAATAACCTGAACCCAGGCTGATTAGCGTCACGCCGATGAAAAAGCAAAGCCAAGCCCAACGTGCCCCGGAAAAACCAGGCCCGCGAGCACATAGAATAATTCCAGCCGATCCGACAACGAGAAAGGGAAGATTGGTGACGACATTAAGAAAACCGGGAATCCCGAGAAGGGCGCGGCGGTCCGCAAAGGCATGATACATCGGGTCCTGTGCGATCGGCGGCAGCATCATCACCACGCCGAGCGTGACGAACAGCAGCAGCAGAATCAGGAAGGCACGTCGAACTGGAGTAATGTATCGATCCTCACGTTACCAGTCTTGTTAAATGATTGTCGCTAGACAATCCTTTTTGAGATGATAAAGTTAAATTCAAGAACGTTACAATAACAAGGGGGGTATCATGGAAAGACGGGCTGATGAACGTCAGGGGATATCAATTTCCGTTGAAATTCTCGACCCACCCCATCTTGGCAAGGTAGACCTCGTCATCCGGAACATCAGCAAGTCCGGCGCATTCATTCTGCTGCAACGGGAAAACTGCCTCGCCGTCGGACGGGTTGTAACACTGCGCATGTCCGGCGAGTTATGGGGCGAGAAACTGTCCACGGTTTCCGCCAGGGTCGTGCGCGTAACCGATGAAGGGATGGCTGTGATGTTTCAAGACATCGATTTCAAGTAATCAACGGGCGTGGCGCGAATTGCCGGCATTTTGCCTTCGGTGATCGCCGAAACATTAAACCGCCGACCAGTGGTTTTGATCCGTCCCCGTTATGCGCGGGGGGAATGATTTACGGTTTCTTCGCGGGGGAGGATGAAGTGGCCAGTTGGCCTTTTTTGAGTTCGCGGTAGCGTTCCAATTCCTTGGCATATAGCTGGCGCAGTTCTTCCTGTTCTTTTCGCTTGGCGGCGATCGCCGCTTCATGACGCGTCATCTGTGCCCGGGTCTGTTCAATATTTTTCGCCGTGGATTTATCGGCTCCCTCCTTCCCGCCTTTGCCTTCATCCGCCGCCTGGGCCTCCATGCGCGTCAGCGCCCCCTGCAGGGATTTCAGCGTTTCCGCGCTGGCCTTGATCAGGGATTCAATCTGCGCAATTTTCCGGTCACGCACGTAAACGATGTCGCTTTCCACGCCGTAAGTCGTCAGCAGCAGCGCATCTCTTCGGGCCTGTTCCTCGGCCTGTTTCTTTTCCTCCGCCACGGCCCCCCGGCGCGCTTCCTGCGCTTTGAGTTCCTCCTGGGTGGGCGGCGCCGCGATAACCTTTTTAGTCGTACCCTGTTCCGTGATTACGGTAATCTTGGATTTGGTGCATTCTTCGGCGGCGGTGTCCCCGTAATGCCAGTGACCGGTGGCATCCTGGCACTTCTTGATGGAATGTCCCTTGTCGGCGGCCTGAGAGCCGGAGACGATCAGGATGAGTCCGATGGTCAGGGGAAGTGCGTAGACAAATCTGTTCAGCAACATAAAGGGCGGCTCCTAATCACCTCAAGATAGGTGCTGGTGGCAGGTCATGTCAACCACGTCCGCCGTGCGGTGCCGCACTTCCGAAAGACGGCGCCAAAAGACAGGTGCCGGGTCATCGCGGTGATTCGCGTTACATCCGCGCCCTGGCCCCGGGGTATCCGGATAAAACACATGTTTGAAATCATTATGATGTTAACGCACCCCCAGCTTCTCGCTCAGATAAATTCGCTTTCATTATCGTCTGCTACTATTAAGTGATGGTCCCCCAGGGCCACGAAACGCGAACAGACTTTTAGAAAGCTCATCTTGAAACTCGACGAAATCCTGAAGATTGGCAATAAAAATCGCCGCACCCTCGACCGGGTTGAGGATTTTGCCACCATGCTCGGGCCGAAATCACGCTACCAGGGCGTGTTCCAGGGCCATGACAACCATATTGTTTACGGAGAAGTCCAGGGAGAATGCGACATTGAAGGTGTTCTGGTTTTGGGTGAAGGCAGCCGTTGGACGGGAATCATCCGCGCCATGAGCGTGGTGGTTGCGGGGACCGTTGACGGGGACATCCACGCCACCAGCAAGGTGGAGCTCGCACGCACCGCGATCGTCCGCGGCAAAATCACGAGTCCCGTGGTGGCCATCGCGCGCGGCGCGGCGCACGACGGTTCCATTCGCATGGCCAAGCAGACCCAGATCACGCGCTATCACGAACGCCGCGAGGCAAATGAAAGCGAACCGCTAAAAGAAAAATAATCAGGCCCGTGGCACTTCAGGTGCCATAGGTGCGGCGATAGGCGTTGATGGCGTCGAGATACCGGCGCGCGGCTTTTTTTCCTTCCAGATAGCGCAGCATGGTTTCCAGTGTGACGACGCTGATCACGCGCAGGCCCAGGGTGCGTTCCACTTCCTGCACCGCGGAAAGCGATCCCGCGCCACGTTCCTGTCGGTCCAGGGCGATGACGACCCCCACCGGGACCGCGCCGGCGGTGTTAATGATCTCCACGGAATCTTTGACGGACGTACCGGCGGTGATGACATCGTCCACGATCAGCACTTTCCCGTGCAGCGGGTGACCGATGATGTTCCCGCCCTCCCCGTGTTTTTTCACTTCCTTGCGGTTGAAGGCGTAGGGCACGTCGCGTTCGCTGATGGCGATTGCCGTGGCGCAGGCTAACGGCACTCCCTTGTAGGCGGGTCCGTAAAGCATGTCGAAGGCAATGCCGCTATCCTTTACGGCTTGGGCGTAAAATTGGCCCAAGCGCATCAGTTTATGTCCCGAATGGAACAGACCGCTGTTGAAAAAATAAGGACTGATGCGTCCTGACTTCAGGGTGAATTCACCGAAACGCAAGGCCTGGCAATCGACGGCAAAATCCAGAAACTCGCGTTGATAATCTTTCATGAAGCGGATTCTAATCGCCGCGTGCCGGACAGGAAAGTCGGGTAAGATAAGCGCAACTTCAATGGCCAACACCGCCATGCGCGTTATCACGCTCAACGTCAACGGAATCCGCTCCGCTGCCAAGAAAGGTCTGTACGACTGGCTGCGGCATCAGCACGCCGACGCCGTGTGCCTGCAGGAGGTCAAGGCGCAGCATGCCGACTTGACCGATCGGATGCTGGCGCCGGCCGGTTTACGCGGGTACTTTTACTGCGCCGAGAAGAAAGGCTACGCCGGGGTGGCGTTGTACGCCCGGCGGGAACCCGACCGGGTGAGCGTTGGTTTCGGTTCCAGGGAGCACGACGACGAAGGGCGCTACCTGCAGGCCGATTTTGGCGATCTGAGCATCGTGTCGGTTTATCTGCCTTCGGGTTCGGCGGGCGCCCACCGCCAGGAATCGAAATTCCGTTTCATGGATCACTTTTTCCCGATGCTTGAGAAACTGCGCCATGATGGGCGTGAATATATCTTGTGCGGCGACTGGAACATCGCGCACCGGGAAATCGATCTAAAGAATTGGAAGTCCAACCAGAAAAATTCAGGTTTCCTGCCCGAAGAACGCGCCTGGCTTACCCGGGTGTTCGACGAACTCGGTTGGGTGGATGTCTTTCGTACCCTCAACGACCAGCCCGATCAGTACACCTGGTGGTCGAACCGCGGCCAGGCGTGGGCCAAAAACGTCGGCTGGCGGATCGACTACCAGATAGCAACTCCAGGGGTGGCGAAACAGGCAGGTAAGGAAAAGATTTATAAGGAAAAACGATTCTCCGACCACGCGCCGTTGATTATCGATTACGACCGCGCGCTGTGATAAAGCAGAACGGCCCGGTTATTTTTTTGACCGGGCAAAGGCCGTGGCCGCGGTGGCAAGCGCGAAGACCACGCTGAAGAGGGTGACACCGAAGAGACTCAGCCAGTCGGATAAATTTGCCGGCAGGAACAAATCCGCAAGCGGCGTGTAAAGTTCGAAGCCAGCCCACGGCGCGAGTCGCTGGCGCTTGACGGCCTCCAGCAGCGCGACCGCCAGCGCCGCGAGCGAGAAAGCAATAACCCCGCCAAGCAATCCCCGCGCAAACAGCATGCCGCGCGACATCCGGCGTGGATTTATCGCGGCGAGTGTTTCGATTTCGGGGTCGCGCGCGCCCAGCGGCGCGAACCGGTGCAACATGAGCATACCGGGGATGCCAACGGCGATGGTAAACCAGAAAAATTGACCCCAGCCGACGGCATCCACCATGACGCCGGTTACCGGACCGGCGAGAATTCGCGGGAGCGCGAACAAACTCGAGAACAGCGCATACTGCGTGGCGGAAAATTGTTTTTGCGTCATGCGCAGCAGCAGGACGCTGAATGCACCCGTGCCCATGCCGGTGGTGAGGCTCTCGAATCCCATGGCGCCGTACATCAGCGGCCGGTTCACGCCGATCTCGGCGATCAGCACATAACCGAAATTCGACAGGATCTGCAGCGCGCCAAAAGTCCACAGGGCATGGCCCAGACCGATGGCGGTGGTGAGCATGCCCCCGATGAAGGTCCCGATGAGCGTGGCCGCGAGACCGATGGTGGCGGTGGCGACGCCGACATCGAAATCATTGAATCCCACTTGCACCAGAAACGGGCGGACCAACGAACCGGCCAGGTTATCGGCCAGTTTGTAGAGCACCACGAACGCCAACAGTTCCAGGGCGCGGCGTTTTGACAGAAAGCCCACGAACGGTTCCCACACCGCTTGGCGCAGCGTGGCCGGAGCGTGAATGCGGTCGGCGTCGGGTTTCGGGGCGAGCAGTGTGACCGCCATCATCGGCACGAACAGCAGCGCGAGCACGGCAAACATGACCGGCCAGGACCATAAACCGGCGAGCGTGATCGTCAATCCCCCCGCAACAAACATGGCCGCGCGGTAGATAGCAATCCGCGCCCCGACCGCGACCCCCTGTTCATCCGGCTCCAGAATTTCGACGGCATACGCGTCGATGGCGATGTCCTGGCTTGCGGAGGCGAAGGCGATGGCCAGGGTGAGACTGCCGATGATCCAAAGGATGTCGGGGCTGAAAGACAACCCCCCGAGCGGCACGATGCAGAGCAACAGCGCCACTTGCCACAGCAGCGTCCAGCCGAGTTTCCGTCCCAGCCGCGGCAGCGGCAGGGCAAAGCGGTCCATCAACGGTGACCAGAGAAACTTGAAGCTCCATGGCGCTTGTGCCAGCGTGAACAAGCCGATAATTCGAATATCCACACCCTCGCGCGCCAGCCAGGTCGGAATGGCGATCCACACCAGTCCGAGCGGAAGTCCCGAGGAAAAAGAGAGCAGGCTGACGGCCGCCGTGCGTCGGCTGCGCAGGGCGAGCCAGACTGAACGCCACGAGAAATGCGGACCGTTCATAACGGGTTAGCTCCGGAGGCAAGACACCGGGTGGGCGGGGGGTTCATGGCGGCATCCGGTCCGTGAGACGGGCGATCGCCGCTACGCGTGCCTGCCGGTGACTAGCAATCGGTGGGCAGGGGCTGGTTGATCTTGCGCAGCATATTGCGGATGACGAGCTGCTGGTTTTCCAGGTTCTGGCGGTTGGATTCAAGTTCGGAAATGCGGTCGTCGAGGTGATCGAAGTTTTCGTGAACCTTTTTCAGATTTTCGAGACGCTGATCCATCAGGATTTTGTGCTCGCGCACCTGTGACAGGATCGGCGCCATGATCGCCTTGCTCCAGGTTCGGGCGGCAGCGTTGCATTCGCTGAAAATCGCCCGCGCCTGATCGACCAGCGTAGCAAAGAATTTCTGAACCACAAAATGCTGTTCCATGATGATCATCATCGGGCTGTTACGGAAAGACTCGGCCTCTTCATACAGTTTTTGCAACCGGCTGCGGTACGGCAGCAAAGAAAAATTCACCGGCTTGATTTTGGCGAGCCCGTGTTCGCTGTGAAATTTGCCGTAGATGGACTGGACCAGGCTGCGGATTTGCAGGGTTTGTTTGTTGGTCTTTTCCATGACATCAAGCGCCCCGTCGAAAAGCGATTTCATGCTTTCGCGTAGACCCGGCGTGGTCCAGGATTCGGACATCCCCTGACGCGCTTTTCCCGCCACGACGTCGAAGGCCTCGACACTCAGGTAATCAAGCAGGATTTTTACCTGATCCGAAAGCACGGCGCGCGTCTGCTGAAAGCTGACGAGGGTTTGATCATAACGTTGTTTTTCATCACGCAGGCGGTTGACCAGATCCTGCACGGCGTCACGATTATCACTGCCGAGCGCCTGCAGTTCTTGTATTTGATCCGACACCGCCTTGACACGTGCCTCAATCATGGCGTTGGTTGTCTCAATCATGGAGCCGATATCGTGTATCATGCGCTCGCGCAATAATTCTTTCCGTGCCGGGAGAATATCGCTGGATAACCGGGATTCCAGTGCGGGTATTCCGCTGCGCTCGATCAGCGCGTAATCCATTTTGATTTTACCGAGCAAACCTTTCTGGGCCGAGACGGCAAGCACCTGATTTTTGCTGGTGCCCAGGATACGGGCCGTTTCCTGGACTTGCTTCGCGATGGCCGTGGCGACGGCCGTTTCATTGCTCATTTCGTCCCACAAGGCGTCGATCTTATTGAGTACCACCAGCCGACCTGAGTCTTTGCCGGTTCTGGCGGGACAGACATGGTTGGTCCATACTTCAAAATCGGTTTTGGTGACGCCGGTGTCCGCCGCCAGAACGAAAAGCACCGCCTGGGCATTCGGTAACATGCTCAGCGTCAATTCCGGTTCTGTCCCCAGTGAATTAAGCCCGGGCGTGTCGAGCACGATCAAGCCCTGCTTCAGCAATGCATGCGGATAATTAATGATGGCATGCCGCCAGATGGGAATTTGTACCGTTCCGTCGCTGTTGAGCAAATAGGCTGTGGCTTCCGCGCGCGGGTGAAACAGACCCAGCGCTTCCGCCTGATGTGCGCTGACGGATTTGGACTTGGTGATTTGCTGAAACGTCTCGGCCATCTTCTTGGGTGAATCGAGATCGAGTGGCATCACCGTCCAGGCGGAAGGTGTACGTCTGTATTCCGCGATGGCGGTGGGCGTTTTCCGGGTTTCGATCGGCAGCAGTTTCAAACACGGGGGTTCGTTTTCATCGTAACGCAATTCCGTCGGACACAGGGTGGTGCGGCCCGCTTCCGAGGGCAGGAGCCGTTGGCGATAGTCGGCGAAAAAAATGGCGTTGATGAGTTCGGTTTTGCCGCGGGAAAATTCCGCCACGAGTGCAATCGTGAGCTTGTCCGAGCGCAGTGCGTCGATCAATTCGTAAAGCTGGAGATTTTCGTCGCCGCTCGCCAAGCCGTGGCTTTCCACCCACGTCTGGTATTCGTTAATGATCTCGATGAGTTCGTCGCGCCAACGTTTGTAATCGCCCAGCCGGCGGCTGAATTCGTTGATGCTGAGTCGGGGCCGTTCTGTTAGCTGTTGCGCACTTATCATTATATTGAATATTCAGCGAATACAGGTGGTTAGAATATAAACTTAATTAAAAACTATATCTAGTATCTGCCGTTTTGGGAAGCGCCGTTTCAACCGGACGGCTTGAACCGGGTAGGGGGGCGGAGAGGGGTGGTCGGTTATGAGCGCGGAGAAATTTTTCCTGGTCGTTTCGGGCGGCTCACCCTGGGGTCGAAGGGTGTCCGCTTGCTCTGAGTCGGGATTGTTCGGGGTTTAACCGGCGGATTCTGGGGGCAGGACCGACACGCTACGGCGATGACTCCCGGGCAACGGCCGGGACCGGCCAGGAAGGGGCCGTTACCAGAAGCATAGGTTATGGGTTTAACGTATCAGATGAGCCAAGGCGAGTTGCATGAGCTGCAAGACCACGATGACAGCGATGGGGGAGAGATCAAGTCCTCCGATCGGAGGAATAAGGCGTCGGGCAGGGCGCAACAACGGCTCCGTCAGGCTGACCAGCAGCGAGCCGGCCGGGTTCTGGTGAATGCCATAGGGCATGAACCAGCTCAAAATCACCCGAATCAGGATCGCAAAAAAATAGACATTGAGTGTCAGCCGCAGCAGGTCGACCGTGGCCGCGGCGACGATCGGCAGCCACTGAACCGCAACGCCTCCCAGTAACAGGAGCAGATATAACTCAACACATTTGAGCACCAGCAGCAACACCAGCGAAGCCAAGTCAATCCCGTATAGTCCCGGGATCAACCGCCTCAAGGGCTTCAACAAGGGATTGGTGAATGCGACCAGAAACTGGGATATCGGGTTGTAGAAATCGGCGCGCGCGAGCTGGAACAAAAAGCGCAGCAGCACCGCCAGAAGATACAGGCCGAAGACGACCTCGACCAGCAAAATGCCGGCCTCGGTAAGAAACGAGTTCACGGTTTCTTACCGAACATGTCGGCAATCTCGCGTGCGCGGTCAATGGCCGCCTGTACCGCGTTTTTGAACAGGCGCCGAATACCGCCGTCTTCCAGCACTTTCACCGCCTGCTCCGTCGTCCCGCCGGGTGACGTGACTCGCCGGCGCAGTTGGGCGGGTTCTTCGTGACCTTCCAGTGCCATTTTGGCGGCGCCAAACGCCGTTTCAATGGTGAGCAACCGCGCTTGTTTGGGCTGCAGGCCCGATTCAATCGCCGCACGCTCGAGGGCCTCCATGACAAGGAAAAAATATGCCGGACCGCTGCCGGACAGCGCGGTGACGACGTCCAGGAGATCCTCGGACTCAAGCCACACCGTCACCCCCACGGCGCGCAGTATCGATTCAGCCTGATTGCGCATGGTCGCGTTCACGTTATTATTGGCGTACATCCCCGAGGCGCCGCTTCCGATCAGCGCGGCGGTATTGGGCATGACCCGCACGATGGGGAGGCCACCGCCAAGCCACTGGTCGATATCTTCGACACGCACTCCGGCGACGATGGAAATGACCAGGGGTTTTTTCCTCTGGACCGTGGATGCCAGGGCTCTGGCCACCGTGGCAAGGATTTGGGGTTTGACCGCCAGCACCAGTATATCGGCGCGCCCGGCAACCTCGTTGTTGTCCGCATAGGCGTTCACACCGAGTACGGTTTCAACGGCCTCCCGTTGGGTGGGCTCAGGGTCGGAGAGGGAGAGTTGGGCCGCCG
>Ga0209109_10001236_pt1 | contig 14075 bp, 25 predicted proteins | sample Rifsed10ft2_FD_184004 | JGI IMG/M metagenome (GOLD analysis project Ga0209109, IMG submission 184004) | Soil microbial communities from Rifle, Colorado, USA - sediment 10ft 2 (version 2) | ecosystem: Environmental > Terrestrial > Deep subsurface > Rock core/Sediment | place: Rifle, Colorado... | reverse complement strand
GACTACATCAAGAACATGATCACCGGCGCGGCGCAGATGGATGGGGCGATCCTGGTGGTGGCGGCCCCGGACGGGCCGATGCCGCAGACGCGCGAGCACGTGCTCTTGGCGCGGCAGGTGGAAGTGCCGGCGATGGTGGTGTTTCTGAACAAAGTGGACCAGATGGACGACCCGGAGCTCTTGGAGTTGGTGGAGTTGGAGTTGCGGGAGTTGCTGAACAAGTACAAGTTCCCTGGGGACACGACGCCGATCATCCGGGGGAGCGCGCTGCAGGCGCTGGAGTGTGCGAGCGACGACCCGAACGCGCCGGAGTACGCGTGCATTCACGAATTGATGCGGGCGGTGGACGAGTACATCCCGCAGCCGGTGCGCGAGAAGGAGAAGCCGTTCCTGATGGCGATTGAGGATGTGTTCTCGATCAAGGGGCGCGGGACGGTGGTGACGGGGCGCGTGGATCGTGGAGTTACCAAGGTGGGGGATCCATTGGAGATCATCGGGCTGCGGGACGAGAGCATGAGCACGGTGTGCACGGGAACGGAAATGTTCCATAAGAACTTGGACCAGGTCGAGGCCGGTGATAACGCAGGCGTCTTGCTGCGCGGGATCGAGCGCGACCAGGTGGAGCGGGGGATGGTGCTGGCGAAGCCGGGGAGCATCAAGCCGCACACGAAGTTCGAAGCGGAAGTGTACGTGCTGAAGAAGGAAGAGGGGGGGCGGCACAAGGCCTTCTTCGGGGGGTACCGGCCGCAGTTCTACATCCGGACGATGGACGTGACGGGGAACATCTCGCTGCCGAGTGGGGTGGAGATGGTGATGCCGGGGGACAACGTGAACATGGCGGTGGAGTTGATCACGCGGGTGGCGTTGGAAGCGGGCCAGCGCTTCGCCATCCGCGAAGGCGGCCTGACCGTCGGCGCCGGCGTGATTACCAAAGTGATTGATTAAGGTCATGGCCAAGCAAAAGATCCGCATCCGCCTCAAGGCGTACGATCATCGGGTGCTTGACCAATCGGCCAAGCGCATCGTGGAGACGGCCGAGCGCACCGGAGCCAAGGTTGTCGGTCCTGTGCCGTTGCCTACGCGCATCGAGAAATTCACCGTGCGCCGCAGTGCGTTCATTGACAAGGACTCGCACGAGCACTTCGAGATCCGCACGCACAAGCGGTTGATTGACGTGCTCGACCCGGACAGCAAGACGATTGATCTGCTCACGCGCCTGAACCTTCCGGCGGGTGTGGATATTGAAATCAAATTGTAGGGGCGTACCATTGTACGCCCCTACCTAGCCGGGTGACGAGCCTGGCGGCGACGCGGCCCCACATTCAACTGCGCCGCGCCCGCCGGCTTACGACCCTGGCCGCAGGGATGATGCTGTCGCGCCCAGACAGACAGTCCCATCTGAGCTTTAGAAGGAGAGATTTTTTATGAAAGGGCTGATTGGCAAGAAAGTGGGCATGACCCAGCTCATTGCGTCGGACGGCGCCGTAACGCCGGTGACGCTGATTGAGGCTGGGCCTTGCTTTGTCACCCAAGTGCGCACGCAGGAAAAGGACGGCTACGCCGCGGTGCAGCTCGGTTTTGAAGAAGTCCACCCCAAGCGGCTGACCGGGGCTGAGAAAGGCCATCTCAAGCGTGCTAACCTCCCGCCGCTGCGCCACCTGAGCGAGTTTCGCGGCGAATATCCCGACCTCAAGGCGGGCGACAAAGTGATGGTGGATGTGTTTGCGGTCGGCGAGCGGGTGGACGTGATCGGAGTCAGCAAGGGCAAAGGCTTTCAAGGTCCCATCAAGCGCTACCACTTCAACCGCCAGCCCAAGACGCACGGCGCCTCCGACCGCACGCGCGCACCCGGCTCCAGCGGGCAGACGACGACGCCGGGCCGCGTCTACAAAGGCAAGCGCATGGCTGGACACATGGGCAGCGAGCGCGTCACCGTGCAGAACATTGCCGTCGCGCTGGTGGACGCCGAGCGAAATCTGCTGGGCGTCAAAGGCAGCGTGCCGGGGGCGAATGGCTCGATTGTGATGATCCGCCCGTCGCGCAAGGCATAATCCAATTTCCAATTCCTAATCTCTAATCCCCGATGGAGAGCGAGATTAGAGAGTGAGCATACGATGGAAGTCGAAGTCAAAAACATGAAGGGCGAGAAGGTCAAGACCGTGGACTTGCCCGCGGCGATCTTCGAGGCCCCGATCAACAAAGACTTGATGCACCAGGCGCTCGTGCGCCAGCAGGCGAACGCCCGCCTGGGGACGCACGACACCAAAGGGCGCTCGGAAGTTGCCGGCGGCGGCAAGAAGCCGTGGCGGCAGAAGCACACGGGCCGCGCGCGGCAAGGCTCGACCCGCGCGCCGCAGTGGAAGGGCGGCGGCAAGGTGCACACCCCGCACCCGCGCGATTACACCCAGGCCATGCCGCGCCAAATGCGCCGGGCCGCGCTGCGCTCGGCGCTGTCGGTGAAGGCGGCGGATGGGCAGATCGTGGTGGTGGACGATCTGAAACTCGACGCGCCGAAGACCGCGGCGATGCTCGCGGCGCTCGTGGCGCTCGTGGGCGTGGAGAGCGCGCTGGTGCTGCTCCCCGAGAGGAACGAGAACGTCGAGAAGTCCATCCGCAACATCGAGCACGCCAAGTATCTGCGCGCCAACTATTTGAACATCCGCGACCTGCTGGGCTACGACAAAGTGGTGCTGCCGCTCGGCGCGCTGGATGTCATTCAGAGCTACCTGGGTTGAGGAGGAAGAAACCATGACTGTGATTTACGAAGTCCTCCGTCGGCCCATCGAGACCGAGAAGTCCCGCTACCAAAACGCGAAGCTGCACCAGTACGTATTCGAGGTGGATCGGCGCGCGACCAAGCCGCAGATCAAGGAAGCGGTGGAGACGCTGTTCGACGTGGAAGTGCAGAAGGTGAACGTCCTGGTGGCCCCGGCCAAGAAAGGCCGCCGCGGGCGCAGCCGCCGCCTCGTGACGCGCGGCGCGGAATACAAGAAGGCCATCGTCACGATCCGCGCCGATCAGACGATTGACCTCTTTGAAGGCGTGAAGGGCTAACGCGATGGCTGTCAAAATCTACAAACCGACCTCGCCGGGCCGCCGGGGGATGACCAGCCCAACCTTCGAGGAAATTACCAAGACGGAGCCGGAACGCAGCCTGATCGTGGCGCTGCGCAAATCGGGGGGGCGCGATGCGCAGGGCAAAATCAGCGTCCGGCATCGCGGCGGCGGGGCGCGCCGCCACCTGCGCCTGATTGATTTCAAGCGCAACAAGCTGGACATCCCCGCCAAAGTCGCGGCGATTGAATACGACCCCAACCGCTCGGCGCGCATCGCGCTCCTGCACTACGCCGACGGCGAGAAGCGCTACATCATCGCGCCGCTCGACCTCCGGGTGGGCGACACCGTCGTCGCCGGGAAGAACGTGGACGTCCGCCCCGGCAACGCGATGCCTATCGCCAACATCCCGGTCGGCACGATGATACATAATATCGAATTGCAGCCGGGGAAGGGCGGGCAGCTGGCGCGCTCGGCGGGGACGGGTGTGCAGCTGCTGGGCAAGGAAGGCGATTTCGCGCAGCTGCGGCTGCCGTCCGGCGAGGTCCGCCTCGTGCGCCAGACGTGCATGGCGACCATCGGGGTGGTCGGGAACCTGGATCACTCGAACGTGAAGCTCGGCAAGGCCGGGCGCAAGCGCCACCTGGGCATCCGCCCGACGGTGCGCGGCACGGCGATGAGCCCGCGCGACCACCCGCACGGCGGCGGCGAAGGCCGCCAGCCGATAGGCAAACCTGGCCCGCGCAGCCCGTGGGGCAAGCCGACGCGCGGCTACAAGACACGCAACAACAAGAAGACCGACGCGCTGATTATCAAGCGGCGAGGGAAGAAGCGCAGTTAGCGTATCGCTGATGGCGTATCGCGTATCGCCCACGCCCGAGAGGCAATGGCGATCAACGATATGCGCTAAGCTCTCCGCGATAAGCCAGAAGCGAGCGAGAGAACCTATGTCACGATCACTGAAGAAAGGCCCGTTCGTCCAGCCGAAACTGCTGAAGAAGATCGAGGCGATGAACCAGAAGGGCGACAAGAAAGTCATCCGCACCTGGAGCCGCGCCAGCACCATCTTCCCGCAGATGGTCGGGCACACCATCGCCGTCCACGACGGGCGGCGACACGTGCCGATCTACATCACCGAAAATATGGTCGGGCACAAGCTGGGCGAGTTCGCTCCCACCCGCACGTTCAAGGGGCACGTGACCAAGGAAAAGCTGACCACGCCCACGGCCACCGCCGAAGGAGTGGCTAAGCCATGACCCAGGCACGCGCACAAGCCAAATTCGTGGGCATGTCTGCCCAGAAAGTTCGCCTGATGGTGGACCTGGTGCGGGGCCGCCGGGCCGACGAAGCGCTGACGATGCTCAAGTTCATGCCGAACGCGGCGGCCAAACCGGTGGCGAAAGTCCTGCGCACCGCCATCGCCAACGCGGAAGAAAATTTCGGCCTCAGCCGGGGCGACCTCGTGGTCACCCAGGCGTTCGCCGACGAGGGGCCGACGCGCAAGTGGCGCCGCTTCGGCGCGCGGGGCCGGTTCAAGCCGATCCTGCGGCGGTCGGCGCACATTACGATTGTGGTCGCAGAACGGGAAGGAGCAGCTGCCTAAATGGGTCGTAAAGTTCATCCAATCGGTTTTCGTCTGGGCTTGATCAAAGACTGGGAGGCGCGCTGGTTCGCGCCCAAGGGCAAGTATGCGGCGCTGTTGCAGCAGGATTTCGCGATCCGCCGGCTGATCGAGGGCGAAGCGCCGGGGGCCGCCGTCGCCCGGATTGATATTGACCGCTCGCCGTCCACGCAGACGGTGACGATCTGGACGGCGAAGCCGGGGATTCTCATTGGCCGCAAGGGCGCGCAGGTGAAAGTCCTGCGGCAGAAGCTGGAAGAGCTGACCGGCTCGAAAGTGAAGGTGGAAGTCGAGGAGATCACCCAGCCCGACCTGACGGCGAAGCTCGTGGCGGCCAACATCGCTGATCAGCTCGAGCGGCGCATCAACCACAGCCGCGCGATGAAGCGCGCCATCGGCCAGGCCATGCGGCAGGGCGCGCAGGGCATCAAGATCGTGTGCGCGGGGCGGCTGGGCGGCTCGGAAATGTCCCGCCGCGAGTGGCAGCGCGAAGGCCGGGTCCCGCTCCAGACCCTGCGGGCTGATATTGACTTCGCCCGCGCGGAAGCGTTGACCACCTTTGGCCGCATCGGCGTGAAAGTATGGATCTACAAGGGCGAGAAGATGCCGGAGACCGTCGAGGTTCCGGAAGTCACAGACGTATACGTTAGCGAATAGCATATGGCTTATCGCATATGGCTTATTGCCTATCGCCCACAGTGAGGGGCGATGCGCGATACGCGATAGGCGATAGGCGATTAGCGAGGAACGACGATGTTGATGCCAAAGCGCGTGAAATGGCGCAAGCAAATGCGGGGGCGCATGACGGGCCACGAGACCCGCGGCGTGGAAATCGCCTTCGGCGAGTTTGGCCTGCAGGCGCTCGAGCCGTGCTGGTTGACGCAACGGCAGATCGAAGCCGCGCGTCGCGCCCTGGTGCGGTACATGAAGCGCCGCGGAAAGGTGTGGATCCGCGTGTTCCCGGACAAGCCCGTCACGCACCGGGCCGCCGAGACGCGCATGGGGAAAGGCAAGGGCGCGGTGGATCACTGGGTGGCCGTGGTCAAGACCGGGCGGATCATCCTGGAAGTCTCCGGCCTGCCGGAAGACGTGGCCCGCGAGGCGATCCGCCTGGCCTCGCACAAGCTGCCCATCAAGACCAAGCTGGTTACGGCGCACGATCTGGTCGCTGAGGGAGGGGAGTGAGTATGGACATCAGCGAAATTCGGGCGCTGGGCACGCCGGAGATCGAGGCGAAGCTCGACGACGCCCAGGAAGAACTGTTCAAGCTGCGCTTCCAGTTTAAGGCCGGCCAGCTGACGGACTACAGCCGCTTAAGCGCGACGCGTCGGGCGATTGCTCGGCTGAAGACCGTGCTGCGCGAGCGCGAACTCGCCGCCGAGATGGCGGGGGGAGGGAAAGTGACATGAGCCGCCGCCGACTCGTTGGCAAGGTGACCAGCAACAAGATGATGAAGACCGTGGTGGTGGAAGTGGAAAGCAGCTACCGCCACCCGCTGTACGGCAAGGTAGTGCATCGCGCGGCGCGCTTCAAAGCCCACGACGAGCAGGGTTGCCAGATGGGCGACACCGTCCGCATTGTGGAAAGCCGCCCCATCAGCAAAGAAAAACGCTGGGTGGTGGAGGCCGTGCTCTACCGCGCCACGCAGGTTTCGCCGCTGCCCGCCGATGAAGGGGGGCAGCCGTTATGATCCAGCAGGAATCCCGCTTGACCGTGGCCGACAACACCGGGGCGCGCGAGCTGCTCGTCATCCGCGTGCTGGGCGGCTCCAAGCGGCGCTATGGTTCCGTGGGGGATGTGGTCGTGGCGGCCGTCAAAGAGGCCGCGCCGCAGGGCACGGTCAAAAAGAGCGCTGTGGTCAAGGCCGTGATCGTCCGCTGCTCCAAGGAGTTCCGCCGTGACGACGGTTCGTACATCCGCTTCGACGACAACGCCGCCGTGATTCTGGACGAGGATGGCGAGAACCCGAAAGGGACGCGCATCTTCGGCCCGGTGGCGCGCGAGTTGCGCGAGAAGGGGTTCATGAAGATCGTCTCGCTCGCGCCGGAAGTGCTATAGGGCTTATCGCTTATGGCTTATCGCATATCGCAGTAGCAGGGGGTAACCGGCGATAAGCGCTAGGCGATACGCGACAAGCGATTTGCAAGGTGGCCATGAACATCAAGAAGGGCGATACCGTTCAATTGATTGCCGGGAAAGACCGGGGCAAGCGCGGCGAGGTGCTGAAGGTGCTGCCGAAGGAAAACCGCGTGGTGGTGCAGGGGCTGAACCTGCGGAAGAAGCACCAGCGCGCCCGGCAGGCGCAGGTGCGCGGCGGCCAGACTGCGCCGGAGATTCTCGTCTTCGACGGGCCGATGGACGCCGCGACCGTGATGCTCGTCTGCCCCAAGTGCGGCGAGGCGGTGCGCGTGGGCCATCAGCGCGACGGGGACAAGGCCGTGCGCGTGTGCCGGAATTGTAAATCCGTGATCGACGCCTGAGGGCGCCGGACGGGAGAGTAGTCCAGCATGTATCGAATTCAAGAGCGCTACCAGAAGGAAATCGTGCCGCAGTTGATGCGCGAGTTCACCTTCAAAAACGTGATGCAGGTCCCGCGCATCAAAAAGGTCGTCGTCAACATCGGCGTGGGGTCGGAGACGCAGACCGATTCCAAAGCGCTGGACGCGGCGGTGAGCGACCTAATCATTGTCACCGGGCAGAAGCCGGTGGTGGCCAAGGCGCGCAAGAGCATCGCCAACTTCAAGCTGCGCGAGGGCAAGCCCATCGGCGTCAAGGTGACGCTGCGCGGCCAGCGCATGTGGTCGTTCTTGGACCGGCTGATGAACGTGGCCCTGCCGCGCGTGCGCGACTTCCGCGGCGTGTCGTCCGAAGCCTTCGACGGGCGCGGCAACTACACGCTGGGCCTGCGCGAGCAGCTCGTGTTTCCGGAAATCGAGTACGACAAGATTGACAAACTGCGCGGGATGGAGATCACCGTGGTGACCTCCGCCCACACCGACGACGAGGGACGGCGGCTGCTGCAGCTGCTGGGCATGCCGTTCAGCAAGAGAGGCGCGTAATCACTCATGGCTAAGAAATCCATCATCAACCGCGAACAGCATCGCAAATTCGCCGTGCGCGTGCGGAACCGCTGCCGGCTCTGCGGCCGGCCGCGCGGCTATCTGCGCCGCTTTCAGTTGTGCCGCATCTGCTTCCGTGAGCACGCCCTGGCCGGGCAGATCCCGGGCGTGGTCAAGAGTTCCTGGTAAGCGGGACGAGGAGTCTGCATATGTACAGTGATCCAATTGCCGACCTGCTCACCCGCCTGCGCAACGCGCTCATGGCCGGGCACAGCAGCGTTTCGGTCCCCAGCTCCAAATTGAAGCTGGCGATTGCGCAAATCCTGAAGGAAGAGGGCTACATTGACGATTACGCGGTGGTGACCGACGAGGGCGCGCCCCAGTCCGTCCTGCGCCTGACCCTCAAATACGTGGGCGCGCGCCGCGAAAAGCGGCCCGTGATTTCCGGAGTAGAGCGCGTGTCCTCGCCGGGCCGCCGCGTGTACGCCCGCAAGAAGGAGATCCCGTGGGTGCTGTCCGGGATGGGTATTGCCATTCTCTCGACGCCCAAGGGCGTGATGACCGGCAGCCGCGCGCGCCAGCTCGGGGTGGGCGGCGAGGTATTGTGCAAGGTTTGGTAAACGTATGGCGTAAGGCGTAGTGCGTAATCGAATTACGCCGTACGCGCTACGCGTTACGAGGAGAACGAACTGTGTCTCGTATTGGCAAGCAACCCGTGAGCATCCCCAAAGGCGTGCAGGTGAATGTCGCCGGCTCAAACGTGAGCGTCAAAGGCCCAAAGGGCGAACTGAAGCGCACGTTTTCGCCGCAGATCACCATTGAGATGAAGGACGGACAGCTCGTGGTCCTGCGCCCCTCCGACGCCAAAACGATCCGCGCGCTCCACGGCACCACGCGCGCGCTCTTGCGCAACATGGTGGTGGGCGTGAGCGAGGGTTTCACCAAGAGCCTGCAGATCGAGGGCGTAGGTTACCGGGCCGAGCTCAAGGGCAAGCAGCTCGTCATGGCATTGGGCTATTCCCATCCGGTGGAAGTTGATCCGCCCACCGGGATCGCCTTTGCGGTGGACGAAAAGACCAAAACCATCACGGTCTCCGGGATTGACAAGGAACTGGTGGGCCAGGTGGCAGCCGATCTTCGCAACTGGCGCCCGCCGGAGCCGTACAAAGGCAAGGGCCTGCGCTATGTGGGCGAGCATGTCCGCCGCAAAGCCGGGAAGGCTGGGAAGGTCGGGTAGCGTGTCGCCTATGGCATATCGCTGGTCGTGGCTAAAGGACGATTTACGATATGCGATAAGCGATATGCCGTACGCGAGGAGTGTAACGCATGAGTGTCAAGAGTCGAGCAGGGCAGCGGGTGCGGCGCCACGCGCGCGTGCGCGCGCACGTGGCCGGGACCCTGGCTCGCCCGCGGCTGAACGTCTTCCGCAGCCTGGCGCACATTTACGCGCAGCTGATTGACGACAGCACGGGCGCTACGCTCGTCTCCGCCTCCACGGTGGATGCGGAGCTGAAAGCGCAGATGGCCGGGAAGAAGAAAGCGGAGCAGGCCAAACTGGTGGGCCTCGCCGTGGCGGAGCGCGCCAAGGCGAAGGGTCTGACGCAAGTGGTCTTTGACCGGGGCGGCTACAAATATCACGGGCGCGTCAAGGCGCTGGCCGACGGCGCGCGTGAAGGTGGACTGGAGTTCTAAGCATGGCGCGAAAAGATACTCGGACTCGCACGGAAGACCAATCGCAGGACGAGCTCGACGAGCGCGTGGTGGACATTTCGCGCGTGGCGAAAGTGATCAAGGGCGGGCGGCGCTTCGCCTTCCGCACCGTGATCGTGGCGGGCGACAACCGGGGCCGCGTGGGCGTCGGCGTGGGCAAGAGCCGCGCCGTGCCGGACGCCATCCGCAAGGCCACTGAGCGCGCGCGCAAAAATTTGCAGCCAGTCAGCCTCGCCGGGCGGACGATTCCCCACGAGGTCATGGCGCGCTATGGCGGGGCAGAGGTCCTGCTCAAGCCCGCTTCCCCCGGCACGGGCGTGATCGCGGGCGGCGGCGTGCGCGCGGTGCTCGAGGCCGCCGGCGTGCGCGACATCCTGACCAAATCGCTCGGCAGCGCGAACGTGCTCAACGTGGTCTACGCGACGCTCGCGGCGCTCAACCAGCTAAAAAGCGCAGAGACCGAAGCGGCGCACCGCGGCAAAGATGTGAAGGACGTGACCCCGTTCTGGGGCCGGAAGAAGAAGAATGGCTAAAGAAAACACGAACGCGAAGACATTGCGCATCACGCTGGTGCGCAGCCCGCTGGGCTTTTCCCAGAAGCACAAGGCCACCGTGGCCGCGCTCGGCCTCCGCCGCCTGCACCAGACCGTGGAGCAAGCCGACACGCCGCAACTGCGCGGCATGCTGGCGAAGGTGGGGCATCTGGTGAAGGTGGAAGAGGTCTAAGATGAAATTACACGATCTGCAACCCGCTTCCGGGAGCAAAAAGCACAAGAAGCGCGTGGGCCGCGGCATTGCTGCGGGGCAGGGCAAGACCGCCGGGCGCGGCACCAAAGGCGAGGGCGCGCGCCGCGCGAAGGGCGGCAGCATTTACCGGCAGGGCGGCAACCTGCCCTTTTTCCGCAGCCTGCCGTTCAAGCGCGGCTTCACCAACATTCGCCGGGTGGAATATGCCGAGGTCAACCTCGACCGGCTGGCCGACTTCGCGTCCGGCGCGGAAGTGAATCCGGCCACGCTGGCGCACGCCGGGGTGATCCGCGACGAGGCGCAGAGGGTCGTGCTGCTCGGGCGCGGGGAAGTGAAGCAGGCGCTCACCGTGAAGGTGCACCGCGCGAGCGAGTCCGCCAAAGCCAAGATCGAAGCGGCGGGCGGCAAGGTGGAGATTATTGCGTGAAGCGTGGAGAGTGGAGCGTGAAGCGTGAGGCAACGCTCCACGCCTGACGCTACACGCTCCACATTTCATTGCGGAGACGGGCACAATGAAACGTTCGGCATGGCGCTATTTGTGGACGGCGGAGGATATCCGCAACCGGTTGATCATCACGTTTGTGCTGCTGGTGCTCTACCGGCTATGCGCGCACATCCCGGTTCCGGGGGTGAACCGGGAAGCGGTCGCCGCGATTCTGGAGGCCGGGACGGGCGGCGGCGCCGGGACACTGGTCGGGCTGCTGGACCTGCTCTCGGGCGGGACGGTTTCGACGTTCTCCGTTCTGGCGATGGGCGTCTATCCGTACATCACCGCCCAGATCATTTTGCAGCTGCTCGTGCCGATCATCCCGCGCCTGCAGCGCATCCAGGAAGAAGACCCACGCCAGGCCCGCGAGTTCATGGAACGGTGGACGTATTATCTCGCCGTGCCCATGGCCGCGCTCAACGCCTTCGGACAGATCCGGCTCATTCTCTCGCTCCCGAACAACACGGGCGCGCCCATCCTGAGTTTCGCGGAGGGGCTGGGGTTCAACCTGCCCACTGTCACGATGATTATCGCGATGACGGGCGGGACGATGTTCGCCATCTGGCTGGGGGAGCTCATCTCGGAATACGGCATCCGCAATCAGGGCCTCTCGCTCATCATCTTCGCCGGGATTGTTGCGCGCATCCCGTCCAACCTGGTCAGCCTGCTCAGCAATGAGGACACCCGCTGGCGCTCGCTGGCGGTCTTCCTCGTCCTGGTGGCGCTCATGGTGCTGGCGATTGTGTTTGTGCAGCAGGGGCGGCGCAACGTGCCGGTGATGTACCCCGGACGGCGCATCGGCCAGCGGCAGAGCATGCCGGTGAAGGGTAACCTCCCGCTGCAGGTCAACATGGCGGGCATGATCCCCGTCATCTTCGCGCAGTCCATCCTGACCTTCCCGGCGATTATCGCGCAGTTCTTTGTGGCCTCCCAGACCGCGTGGGTGAGCAGGGCCGCCACTTCGATCAGCGATCTGTTCGGCGGGCAGAGCGAGTGGTACTGGCTGCTGTTTTTCATCATGGTGGTGGGCTTCACCTTTTTCTACACGGACGTGATTTTCTCGCAGCAGAACTACGGCGAGAATCTCAAGCGCGTCGGCGCGCAGGTGCCCGGGGTGACCAAAGGCGGCCCCACGCAGAAATATCTGACGAAGGTGCTGCGGCGCATCACGCTGCCGGGCGCGGTCTTCCTCGGCGTGGTCGCGGTCATGCCCTTCCTCGTCCAGCCGCTGCTCCCAGGCGCGGGCCAGCTTTCGATCCTGAGCACCGGCCTGCTGATCGTGGTCGGCGTGGTGCGCGACACGTTCTTCGGGCTGGACGCGGAGCTGAAGCTGCGCGGTTACGACGAGACGCTGCTCGTGCGGTAGAGACGTTCCGCTGGAACGCCTCGACGTGGGATGGCTGCGATGCCGATCTACTTCATCCTTCTGGGGGGGCCGGGCGCGGGCAAAGGCACGCAGGCGCAGTTCCTGTGCCAGCAGTTCGGTGTGCCGCAGGTCGCTTCAGGCGATCTGTTCCGCGACAATTTGAAGCGGCAGACTCCGCTGGGGCAGCTCGCGAGGCAGTACATGGACAAGGGCGAGCTTGTCCCGGACGACGTGACGATCAAGATGATCCGGGAGCGCCTGTCCCAGCCCGACGCCGCTCCCGGCGCGCTGTTGGACGGTTTCCCGCGCACCGTGCCGCAGGCCGAGGCGCTCGACCAGTTGCTCGCCGAATTCGGGGGGAAGGTGAACGCGGTGCTGTATGTGAAAGTCCGCGAGAGTGTGCTGCTTGAGCGACTGTCCGGGCGCTGGACGTGCCGGGGCGCGCAGCAGCACACGTATCACAAGGTTCTCAATCCGCCCAGGGTCGCCGGGAAGTGCGATGTGGACGGGACCGAACTTTACCAACGGCCCGACGACACCGCCGAGGTGCAGGCCAACCGCATCAAGGTCTTTTTCGCGCAGACCGCGCCGCTGATTGAGTTCTACCAGAAGCGCGGTCAGCTCGTGGAGGTTGACGGCGAGCAGCCCATTTCTGCGGTGACCGACGTGCTGCGCGCGGCGGCGCAGGCGGCCATTGGCCGATAGGGCGGGCGGCTGTGTCTCCGTGGCGCGCCGGGATCGAGCGCAAGAGCGAGCGCGAGTTGGCCGTGATGCGCCAGGCCGGGAAAATCGTGGCCCGGGCGCTTGCGGAAATGAAAGCGCACACCAAACCGGGGGTGACGACGCGGCAGCTCGACGCAATCGCCGAGAAGGTGATCGTGCAGCACAAAGCTGTTCCGGCGTTCAAAGGGTATCCGGGGCCGTATCCGTATCCCAACGCCACGACTATCTCAGTCAATGAGCAGTTGGTGCACGGCATCCCCGGCCTGCGCATGATTAAGGAGGGCGATCTGGTCAGTCTGGATTGCGGGGTGCTATATCAAGGGTTTTATGGAGATGCGGCACTGAGCGTGGGGGTGGGGCGGTATTCGCCGGAGGTCGAGCGGCTACTGGAAGTGACGGAGCAGGCCCTGTACGCCGGGATTGAGATGATGCGGCCCGGCAAGCGAACGGGCGATGTGTCTGCCGCGATTCAGAAGTACGTCGAGGGCCACAGGTATCACGTGGTGCGGGAGTACACGAGCCACGGCATCGGGCGGAGCATGCACGAAGACCCGGCGGTGCCCAATCATGGCAAAGCGGGCAAAGGCTCACTCCTGCGCCCCGGCATGACAATTGCGCTCGAGCCGATGGTGCTGGCCGGCACGCACGAGACGCGCGTACTGCCCGACCAGTGGACGGTGGTTTCGAAAGACGGATCGCTCACCGCGCACTTTGAGCACACCGTGGCAGTGACCGAGGACAACCCGGTGATATTGACTCGTTTGGAAGATTAGGCCCTAGACGTAACGTCAGGGGCTTAGGTATAATCAACCGCTTCATTTGGAAAGCAGGAAAGACATGAAAGTTCAAGCCTCTATTCGCAAACGCTGCCCGAAGTGCAAGATCGTGCGGCGCGCGCGCAAAGTGTACGTGATTTGTGAGAACCCGAAGCACAAGCAGCGGCAAGGGTAAAGCCGCAGGGCTCAAGGAGCAAGGAAAGCATGGCACGTATCGAAGGCGTTGACCTGCCGCGCGATAAGCGCGTCGAGACCGGGTTGACCTATCTGTACGGAATCGGGTTGAAGACGTCGCAGCAAATTCTGGCGGTGACGCGCATCAACCCGGATACCCGGGTGCGAGACCTCACCGAGGCGGAAGTGACCGCTCTGCGTGATTACATCACCCAGCACTTTACCGTCGAGGGCGATCTGCGCCGCGAGGTGCAGTTGAACATCAAGCGCCTGGGCGAGATCGGCTGCTACCGCGGCCTGCGCCACCGCCGCAGCCTGCCTGTGCGCGGCCAGCGCACGCGCACCAATGCGCGCACCC
>Ga0209109_10001233_pt1 | contig 14087 bp, 16 predicted proteins | sample Rifsed10ft2_FD_184004 | JGI IMG/M metagenome (GOLD analysis project Ga0209109, IMG submission 184004) | Soil microbial communities from Rifle, Colorado, USA - sediment 10ft 2 (version 2) | ecosystem: Environmental > Terrestrial > Deep subsurface > Rock core/Sediment | place: Rifle, Colorado... | reverse complement strand
GATTGCCGCCGCATCCTGAAGACCATCGAAGCCCAGATCCGCCGCTCAGCAAACCGAGCCCGCCATGCCATGAACAGCGCGCTCATCGCCATTGGCATCTATCGCCCTGCGCTCCGTGCGGAAGCCATCGCCGCCGCCCGCCGCATCGGCAAAGTCGAAGTGGACCACGGCGAAACCTCCTGCAAAACCCCCGACGCCGTCTCCTACATCCAGAAAGCCCTTGCCAGAAAGAAAAAGTAGCTGCTTTCCTTGCTCTGTCATTCCGTGGCCGCCGCTTGTGGTGAGCAAAGTCGGACCACGACGGGCGAGGAATCTGCTCTTCAGTTTTCTCTGCGCGTCTGTGTGGGCGCCCGCCCCGACCTGGTCGGGGTGGCAATCTCTATCTCTTCGCCGCGAAAAACCCCCTCATCACCGCCCCGCATTCCCCCGCCAACACCCCGGCTGTAACCTCTACCTTGTGATTTAGCGCTGGGTGTTCCAGCACCCCAAAGCACGACCGCGCCGCGCCCCCGCGCGGGTCGTCCGCGCCATAGACTAGCCGCGCCACCCGCGCCTGGATCATCGCCCCAGCACACATCGCGCACGGCTCGATCGTCACGTAGAGCGTCACCCCGCTCAGACGGTAGTTGCCCAGCGCCCGCGCTGCCTCGCGCAGCGCCACCATTTCCGCGTGCGCCGTCGGGTCGCAGTCGCGGATCGTCCGGTTGCCCGCCCGCGCAATCACCCGCCCGTCCGACGCCACCACCACGGCCCCCACGGGCACTTCGCCAGCACCCTGGGCCACGCGCGCCTCTTCCACCGCCATCCGCATGTACTCTTCGCCACTCATCCCGCCGAGCATAGCATGGCAGCACGCCACGGGGCAGTGAAGCAAAGACACGGGGCTGCGATCAATTGGGAGGTGTTTGTTGCTGAGCGCTCGATGCTGAAACTGACAACTGACGACTGAAGAGTTCTATACAAGAAACTCTACTGCGACAACATCTCGCAGCACGCCGTTCACCTTCGCGTGCTTCTCATACCTCCCCACCTCGCGCCACCCGCACGACCGCACCAGCCGCAGCGAGTCGTGGTTCTCGGCCAGAATGTGTCCTACCAGCTTGCGATAGCCGAGCTGTTTCGCTTCCTGCGCAATCGTCAGCATCAACTGCTTCCCCACGCCGTAGTGCCGGAACGACCGCTGCACGTACACGGTCACGTCGCCGATCTCCGCCAGCTCCGGACGCAGATCGTAGGGCTGCACCGTGGTCCAACCGAGCACCCATCCGCGCATCTCCGCCACCAGGATGGGGTGCTTCGAGTCTTCGGTCGCGCGCGCGATCAGCAGCTTCTGCTCTTCGAGGCTTCGCGGCTCGCTGTCAAACGTCGTCAGACCGTCCGCCACCGCCTCGTTGAAAACCTCCCGCAGCGCCGGCGCGTCTGCCTCCCGCGCCGGACGCAGCGTCAGCCGCGCCGCCGATCCCGCCGTTGCCATCCCGCAATTCTACCACTTTGGAGTGCGGGAGCTTGCTCCCGCTTTTCTTCATCTCGCTCTACGGAAACTTCCTATCTAAATCTCCTCCAGCTTTCCTATGGAATCGGCCGCGCCTTCCTCTGTGCTCATCATTATTGCTTTGTTTCTTCGATTTTTTCTTCTCCGTGTCTATCCACGTTCATCTGTGGTCCCATCCTTCTTTTTCTTCTCCCGCTGGTCTTGACATTTCCGCGCCCCCACCGCAAACTACGACGGTATGAAGGAACTTCTCCGCCGCATTTTCATGGTTGATTTTCTGAAGGGCCTCGCCCTCACCTTCAGCTATCAGAACCCGAAGAAAATCTACACCGAGCAGTACCCGCTCGAGCGCCCCATGGTCGCCGAGCGTTACCGCGGCGCCCCGCGCCTGAACAACAACCCCGAGTCCGGCGAAACGCTTTGCATTGCCTGCAACCTCTGTGCTCTGGCCTGCCCGGAAAATCTCATCGTGGTCGGCTGGCAGCGCGACGACGCCACCCGCCGCAAAGTCCTCACTTTCTTCACTTACGACACCTCCCGCTGCATGTTCTGCGGCCTTTGCGAAGACGCCTGCCCCACTGACTGCCTCGAGCTCACCCAGGACTTCGAAATGGCCAGCTTCTCCCGCGAGGGCGCCATCTGGGACCGCCATCGCCTCGAGGAGGGCCCCACCCCGGCCCGTTACGTCCGTTGATACCGCGCGCGCCTACCCTTGTAGCACTCCCCAACCTGCGAAATAATTTCGGCCGGCCTATGCGCACCTCTCAGCCGTTCACCCGTCATGGAACTTCGTAAGGACCCCATCACTCGCAGTTGGGTGGTCGTCGGCGCTCCCGAAGAGGCCCCTCTGCCCACCGAAGGCTGCCCGCTCTGCCCGGGACACGAAGCCGACCAGGGCACCTTGCTGCCCCTGCCGCCGCAAGGCCCCTGGCAGGTCCGCGTCCTGCCGCATTTCAACCCGCTTTACCGCATCGAAGGCGAACCCGCCCGCTCCGCCGACGGAATTTACGACCGCATGCGTCTGGTCGGCGCGCACGAAATCATCGTTGAGACGCCCGCCCACGAAACGCCGCTGGCGCGCCTCTCCGACGATCACATTGATGCCGTTCTGGCCGCCTTTTCCCTGCGCATCATGGACCTCAAGCGTGACCCCCGCTTCAAGTACGTCGCCGTCTTCAAGAACCAGGGCGCGCAGGCCGGCGAGGATTGGCCGCACGCCCATTCCCAGCTTACCGCCACCACCTTTGTCCCGCGCCGCATTGCCTACGAGCTCCGCGCGACCCGCGATTGGTTTCTCCAGAAGGAGCGCTGCGTCTTCTGCGACATCGTCCGCCAGGAAGAGCGCCGCGGCAAGCGCATCGTGGATAACCAGGGCGATTACGTCGCCCTGTGCCCCTACGCCTCCCGCGTTCCCTTCGAGACTTGGGTGCTCCCCCGCCGCCACAACCACCGTTTCGAATCGCCCCACCAGGGCGCTGTTCGTCTGAACCTGGCCGCTCTGCTCGGCCGCGTCCTTCGCCGCCTGGCCCGCATCGCCCCGGCCTACCACATGGTCGTACACACCGCGCCCAATACGCTCATCGCCAAGGGCGAGTTCAGTGAGTACTGGAAGACCATCGCTGAGGACTATCACTGGCACATCGAAATTCTGCCCATCCTGCAGTCCCGCAGCAAGTCCTACAGCATTAAAGAAGTCTATTACAACGCCCTGCTCCCCGAGCAGGCCGCCGAGAAACTCCGCCAGACGGACCCCACATGAGTCCCTCCCAGCGCGGCGGCGTTTTCTTCCGTCTCCTTGTGCTGATTTTGTTTCTCGCCCTGCTTCTTGTCCTCTACCTGGTTCGCCGTCCTATCCTGCAGTTCGCCGGCGAGCTCCTCATCGTCGAAGACCCCATGCAGCCGTCCGACGTCCTCATCGTTCTCGGTGGCGATAACCTCCACGCCGATCGCGCCGCCCGCGCCGCGGAGCTTTACCGCGGACGCTGGGCCCCGCGCGTTGTGGCCAGCGGACCGCCCTTGCGTTCCTACGCTAGTGAGGCCGACCTCACCTACAAGGATCTTTCCGAGCGTGGCGTTCCTGCCGATGCCCTGATCCGTCTTGCCCACTCCGCGCAGAATACTCACGAGGAAGCACAAGCCATCCGACGCCTTGTAGCCGAGCGCGGCTGGGAGCGCGTTCTTATCGTCACTTCCAACTACCACACCCGTCGCTCCCGCTACATCTTCCGCCGCGTCCTTCCTGCCTCGGTTCAGGTTTGCGTCGTCTCCGCGCCCGACCACGATTTCGATTCCTCCACCTGGTGGCACACGCGCCGTGGCCAAAAGCTCTTCCTCGACGAATGGGCTGGTATGCTTATCATTTTCTGGGAGTTACGCGCTCTCGACGAGAACGTTCCGCCCGCCGCGCTGCAGTTTTCCACAGCCTCCGCCCTGACACACTGGACCCTAAACCTGCACCTTCGGGGGTTCCTTCCCCGGCACCCGCTGTGCAGGCTTTTGCACATTTTCGGTTTACAGTTTTCCACACCTATACTATAGTTCGCCACCAGTCGCCCTCCCCGAGCGGCTTGGTGTGTGGGGCCAAGATATTGCTCAGGCAGAGCTTCCCAGGAGGTTCCTGTGTGGCGTAAGCAAGAGGAACACAATCCCGTTCCCCCTTCGGCGGATCTTGTGGCACAGCCCGTTCCTGAATCGCCCCGAGCCGCGCCGGTTGCTCCTGCGCCCGTTGCGACAGCCGGCGGCGTCATCAGCAAAGCCATCTCCATCAAGGGCGAGATCACCGGCAGCGAAGATTTCCTCATCGATGGTGAGGTCAGCGGCAAGGTCACGATCAGCGACGGCGAAGTCACCGTCGGCCCCGCTGGCCGCGTCACTGCCGATATCGAGGCTGCGGAGATTATTGTTCGCGGCCGCGTGAAGGGCTCGCTGCGCGGGCGCGAGCGCGTGGTCATCGGCCAGAGCGGCCAGGTCAATGGCAACGTGGTCACTCGTCGGATCGTCATTGAGGAAGGCGCTGTCTTCAGCGGTCAGGTGGACGTGGTGCGCGCTGAAGAGCCGCGCGCGTCTCGACCCGCCGTCGTGGTCACTACTTCGGAACCCGCCAGTCCGGTTCCTATTCACGCGAAAGACTCGCAGTCGTAAGCAGCATGGCTTTGTTTCAGAAGCTTCGTGGCACTCCCGACCGCGCTCTGTCCCCGCAGATCGGCGGCGCCGCCGGTATGCACGTTGCCCAGGTCGCCGCCCCCGGGCCCGTCACCGCCTCCCGCGGCGGCCGCCAGTCCAACGGCCTCAAAGACTTCGTCGGACACCTTGGAGACCTGAGCCACGGTAGCCTGCTCGACCTGGGTCCCGTCTGGCAGACCACCGTCACTTTTTTCATCGAGCGCGGCTTCAAGGTTTACACCGACGACCTGCTCTTTTCTTGGAAAGATTTTCTCCGCGCCGATGAGGAGCGCTTCCGCGCCCTCGCATTGGGCGACCAAACCGTCGAGTTCTCCCCTCCGGCCCGCGCCGAGCGTTTCCTGAGCTCCACCTTCCAGTACCCTGATCACACCTTCGACGCCGTCCTGGCCTGGGACCTGCTCGATTACCTCGATCCCGCCCTGGTTCCCCGCGTTGTTGACCGGGTCACGGACCTGCTGCGTCCCAGAGGAGTCATCCTAGCCCTCTTCCACAGTCGCCGCCCCCAGACCTTTTACCGCTACCGCGTCCTCGATCAGCAGAACTTTGAAATGGTTTCCTCGCCGCCCCTCTTTACCGTGGAGCGTGTCTTCCAGAACCGTGAGATCTTGAACCTTTTCAGCCGTTTCCACAGCTCCAAGACTTTCGTCGGCCGCGATCAAATCCGCGAAGGCCTCTTCCTCAAGTAACCCTGAACTTTTGCCACCCTGTTCCCCACCGGTGCGGATTACGGACAACGGAGAACGGACAACGCCAATCCTCTTTTTCTTCAACTTTGTTCTTGCATTCGCGTTTTTCGGGGAGTAGAAGGGAATTGAAAGTCTTGGTTCGGAGGGAGCATGACTCCACCGGGCTTAGAACTGCACCAAACTTGATCACACCGCTCTTGCGGTGCGCGCCGCCCGCGACGCCTTCACGACGCCACGGCGGCACCGATCAAAGTGGCCAATCGGGGAGCTGCCAGGCTCCCCGATTCGCTTTTTAGCCCCTTGCCCATCCCACGCTCGTCCTCTTGCGCCAAGAAAAATGGGAGCCATCTCTGGCTCCCCATTTCGCTCAAACCTTTCTTTACGCAAAACGGACAACGGAGAACGGACAACGCCTCTTCACGCCGCCGGCGCTCTGCCCTCGCGGTCGTCTCGCATCCGTTCGCGGAACAGTTGCTTCATCTTTTCTTTCTGTTCCGGCGTGATTGCCTCGCGCATCGCCAGCCGGTGCTCCACCGCCAACTGCTGCGCCGCCAGCCGCACTTCGCTGATCTCGCGCAGCTTCTTGTCAATTGCCGCCCGGTCCGGCTTCTCCGCGGCCATCAACTGCCGCAGGTCCATCTGCTTCACCCGCAGGTCGGCGCGGTCGCGCACCCGCGACTTCGCAAACGCTGCCTGCTGCCCTTGAATCCTGGCCGCCTGTTCTGCGCTGATTCCAACTCGCTCGCGCAGCGTCGGGTTGCGCAGGATCATCGCCACGCCGCGATGCCGCCGGTGATGGCGCATCTTGCCGCGACGATGCCGCCGGTTTTCCCAGCGCTGATCGTCGCGGTCGCGCCGCATCTCTGGACGCCCTTGCGGCCCCGCTCCGGCCGGTGCGCCCTGACCGGGAGCGCCTTGTGCCAGCAGCCCCAGCGGGCTGGTGCCCAACGCCAGTACTCCGACCAGGATCTTTTTCTTCAGTGACTTCATAACTCCTCCGAGTCTCTAGCGACATCTTCCCCATCTGTCAAACCCCCTGGGCGGCGAAAAGTTGTGCCGCCGCGTCGCGCGCAAAAACACGTCCGCCGCAACCTGTTCAGGTAGCGGCGGCAGAATCGTGAGAGGGGAAAAATAGAGAATTCGAGCTGGCGCGCGTCTTACCCGCCGAACCGCGCTGTCCACATCCAGCGGATCACGTCCTGCTGGTAGGTGATCACGTCCGACTGCCACAGGATGGCCCACAGCATCAGGCTCATCATCACGGCGCAAAGGCTGAGCGCCACGGCCATTTGCGATTCGCTAGCGGGAATGGAAAGGCGACGGAGAAGCCGCATGGTCAATCCTCCTGGCGCGCGCACGCTTCACGTCAGGCCGCCAGCAACGGCCTGCTTTGCGTACGTCATCTGCCAGCGCCCGGAGGGACGATCCATGCGCGGCACCACCCAAAGCGCAATCCCCGTACCAACTCACTAACCCAGCCTGCCCAGCCCTAAGTCCTTTCATTCAAATGATCTGTGAACCTCGCCAGCACCAGCCTATTCCCCTAGGCCTTCCTCGCAGGAAAACTCTCTCTCTTTTCCGCCCCTCCCGGCTCCTACCGACCTCCCAGAATGTGCAAAACAATGTCATTCCACCCAGCAGGCCCTGCCGCCGGCCCTCGCCTCACGCTGCGCAACCGGGCCGTTGCATCCTCGTCAAACTTGCCCTCCAGCACGGGCAACAGCACCGCCTGGTCCACCGCCGTGAGCAGGGGAATGTCATTGGCGCTATCACCCAGTCCCACCGTCCGCACCCGTCCTTGCATGGCCTTGCGGTACAGTCCGATCAACTGCCGCACCGCCCGCCCCTTATCGCTTCCCGAAAAGAAGTGCCAGAAGCGCCCTCCGCGTGCCACCTGAAAACCACGCTGCCCCGCCAATTCCATAAATCGCCCGATCGCCTCTTCGTTTGCCCCCGCAAAGAAAAACGGCTCATCGAACTCGCGCTCGCGCGCCAACTCCGCCTGGCGGGGACTCAATCCTGTGTTCTCCGCCACTTCACGAACGCTCATGTCGTGGAATCCTGCCACCTCGGCCCCGGCCTTCCGGGAAATCTCCTCGAGCGCCGCCACCACCTCGCTGTACGGTTTCCCCAACGCAAAACAGTGATAGTGTCCCGCGCGCGTGCTCCCAATCATGGGCTGGTTGAAGTAGCCGTTGGGGATGAAGAGGCCTCCACCGTTCTCGGTGACGAACGGGTGCGCGTTTCCCATCTTCTGCCGCAGCACCTCCACTTCCGCCCGCGTTTTGCTGGTCACAAATACCAGCGGCACCCTCCGCCGCTCGATCTCTTCGAGCGCCTCCTCCGCCGCCGCCCACGAATAGCTGTGGTGGTCAAGCAGCGTCCCATCCAGGTCTGTGAAAATCACATGTCTCGCCGCTAGCATCTCTCCCCACGCACACGAAGCGGTCTTCTGACTCTAGCGTCTTTTGACGGATAACGGACAACGAATAATGGCCAACGAAAGCTGACCATTGACTACTGAAATCTGAGAGCTGAAAACTGAAGGCTGAGCCCTACTTCTTACAAGTGGCGAAACACCTCTTCCTCTTCTTTCGCCTGCGGCCGCATGCGTTGTTCCAGCCACCCCCTGGCCAGCTCGCGTCCGGCTAACCCAAACGCAATCGCCGCGGCAATCACGATGCCCGCGAACAGGATGGCGAAGCTCGTCAGCAGCGCCGTCCGCCCGATTCGGATTTGCTCCAGAGCGATCACTACCGCCAGGCTCATCACCAACACGCGCACGCCTCCGGCCAGCAACCGTGCCCCCGCCCACTGCGCGTTCACTGCCGCCAGCAGCGTGCTCCGCGCCAGAAACTTGCTGATCACCGACCCCAGCAGCAGCACGAGAATCGCTGTGATCAGGTCGGGGACAAAGCGGAAAAACCGCTCCAGCAGGTCCTCCGTCAGCGGCGACCCGGTCGCGCTCAGCGCAAACAGAATGATCAGCAGCCACACCGTCCCCTGCGCCACGCGCGCGCCGAAGTCTGAGGGCGACCGGAAGATCCGTGTCCGCTCGATCGCCTCCGCCCAGCCCGCCCGCACTGCCAGCCGGTCGAAGCGCACCATGCGCAGCAGACCGTACACCGCCTGCCGCACCACGTAGGCCAGCGCGCCGCCCGCCACCAGAATTACTACCACGGTCATCAGCCCGGGCACCACCACTTTCAACTGCTCCGCCAGCCGGTGGAATGGTTCGATGAACGCCCGTTCAAACAGTCCCTGCATGTGTCTTCTCCTTTCCCGCTCCCGCCCGCCAGAGCGCGGCCAGGTAGCCCTTTTCCGCTTCAAACACCTCGCAAAGTTTCTCGATCCGCTCTTCCACCTCTAGCGCCGTGCTCTCCTGCACCTCCAGCACAAACGACGCTGTCCTCCCCAGGTAAAGCGGTACCAGCGACTGCATCAGGTGATCCCGGTCGATCGCCCGCCGGTGATACGCCGCCGCGAACTCATACACCGTGTGTACCCACAGCTTGTCCGGCAGACGAAACGTCACGCCGTCTCCGGCCCTTGCGCACTCCGCCAGCGCAGCGAGCGTCCCTGGTGACAAAAACTCCACATAAATCTCTCGCAGGTCCCGCGTCCCCTGCGTGAATGCGTGCTCCATCCGCTCCACGTTCACGGGGATCGGCTCGAGCCCCACGTCAAACGGGAAACCAAACATCGGCACGGCCTTCGATCCCTCGACGCTTTGCCACGTCTTCTCGTACGTCTCCATCAACCCGAAGAGCGACCCCACCACCTGTCGGAACATGCTCGTCAGGTCCGCGCCCGGGTCCTTGGCGTCGTGCAGCTTCGCACCCAGATACGACTGGCCCACGCGGAAGCCCTCCGCAATGGCCGTCAGCGTCATCCAGATGTCTACGCCAAACCGCGCTACGTCCGTTTCCCAAACGTCCTTTTCCAGGTAACGTGCCGCCAACTTCCCCGAAATCCCAAAATCCCCGCCAATAGGCTGGCGCACCTGCTGGCCGAACATCGCCCGCGTCATCGGGTAAATGATGCTGTTCGTGATTGTCCCGTCGTATTTGTGCCGCAAGTAGTACGGCGCGATGAAGTCAAACTCGCGGTCGACCACTGGCCGCACCAGCAGTTCCACCCACTGCGGAGTGATGCTTCTCAGGTCGGAGTCCACCACGACGCACGCCTTCGCGTTCAGGTGTTTTGCCACCGCAAAGATTGCTCGGAACGCGCTCCCCTTGCCCGGGATCCCCGCATACGCCGTCGTGATCCGCCGCACTGGGTTCACAGGATGGGTCACCTGAAACAGCGCGCTATGGTCCACTTCGGCGTTCAGCACCGCCTCATGCGTTCCGTCCTTCGACCCGCCGTCCGAATTCACAATGATGGCCTTGCACTCCGGAAAATATTTCCCAAGCCCCGCCGCCACCGCGCGCACCACCTGTCCGATCGTCCGCGCGTTGTTGTAACTTGGAATTCCGGCAACGATTTCCACGTCACCGGTCTCCTTCAGCCGCGCAATTAGCTCGCTGGGCAGAAAATTGTCCACTCGGGATTACTCCCTAGACCGGATCTGCACCGGCCTCCTCATGCTCTTTCCGCCGTCCGCACTTCCGTGGACTTGCCCCTGAACTCGGCGTTATCCGCGTCCACCGCCTCCTGCAGCGACCCTAGAAATCCCGGCAGCGCCGAGCTCACCCGCGCCCAGTTGGGGATCAACGGTGCCCCCAGCGGGTCGGCAAAGAACTCCTCGCTGGCCAGCTTCAGCGCCTGCGCAAACGTTTCCACCGCTGTTTCCTCCTCGTGCCGGTCGAAGATCAGCCCGTTGACCATCGCGTCGGCGTGGTACCGCGTGATCGTGTCCTCCGCCGTGCGCACGTAGGGCGTGAGCATGGTCTGGATCCGTCCTTGGTCAAACGCCACGCCTTCGCTCGCCAGAATTCGGAAGAGAGTCTTAGCGATGTCCACCGCCATCTTCATCAGCCCTTTCGACGGGTCGCCCGGCGAAAGCTCTTGGTGCTTGTGCTCGTAGTTTTCGGCAATATCCACCTGGCAGATGCGCTTCACCGAGCAGTTTCGGTACACCTCCGCCAGCACCCCCACTTCAAGCCCCCAGTCCCAGGGGATGCGGTTCACCCGCGCCAGGTCCGCCTGCATGGCAAACTCACCCGCCAGTGGGTAGCGGAAGCTGTCGAGGTAGCGCAGGAATGGCAGGAAGCCGTAGAGCGATTGCAGCGTCCGCACCAACGGTGTTACAAAGAGCCGCGTCACTCGCCCGTGCATCCGGTCGCTTACCCGGGCATAGAACCCTTTGCAGAATTCGAAGTTGATGTGCGGGCTCACCACCGGGAAGCACAGTCGCGCCAGCAGCTCGCGCGAGTAATTCACGATGTCGCAGTCGTGCAGCGCGATCACATCGGCTCGTCGGCTCCCCAGCACGTATCCATACGCCATCCAGCACGACCGCCCCTTGCCGTCCGGTCCCACCTCCAGCCCGTTTTCACGCAACATCCGATAGAGCGATTGCACCCGCGGTCCATCGTTCCAGATGATGCGCACCTCCCCCGGCAGACCCGCCAGCCGCTCATGCACCTCGCGATACTGTGCCTCGCTCGCCTGTGCCAACACCATCACGACCTGCTTCAGGTACCGAACCTGGGCCAACTCGTACAGCATTCCCTCCATGGCTGGCTTCTCAAACTCCGAGTAAAGTGCCGGCAGCACCAGCGCAATCGGCTGTTGCTCGGCGAATCGCTCGAGCTGCTGCTCGAGCGGCTCCAGCTTGTGCTCCCCCAGACGGTGAAGTGTAGCAATGACTCCGGTTTGGTAGAAGTCGGACATCGGATCCTCCTCGGGCCGGGTTTTGTTTCCAGAGTATTCCGCTATCGCATGCGAACTGGCGGTTGGTTGCTTGTCGCGCCGCCGGCGCCGGGTTGCGTTTGAACGTCTTGGGCCGATTGAGAGGCCCGCGCATGTTTTCCTACACGAAAATCTTAACAACCGCTCCATCGCAGCGCAAGGAAAACCGGCCAGCTCTCGAATATTTTCTTTCCGCCCGCTACAGCCTCGCGCACAAAGAAAAAGCCGGGTCCGCAAGCGGTCGCTTGCGGGCCCGGCGTTCTACGGTCGGGAAATACGGTGAGTGCGGCCTACTACTTCCCCGATGAGGCCGTTGCCACCTGGATCGCCTTCGGGATGCTCAGGTAGCCCACCACCTTGTTCTTGTCCACCTTGTTGATCACCAGCTCGAGCGGCTGCCGCCCGCCCCGCGTGTAGAAATAGATCGGCTCGTTCACTTGCCGGTTCTTCTTTTCCACACGCAGGTCGTCCACGGTCATCGCCACGGTGAACTGGCTCTTCTTCGTGTTCGTTCCGCGCAGTTGCACCGTGATTGCGCCCACCTTCTGCGGCTGCTTGCCTTCGATCGTGAACTCCAGGTAGTCTCGTTCGCCCAGCCGCCGCAGAACCGAAACCTCCTCGCTGTTCCGCGCGATCAGCGTGCCCAGCTCGCCCCGCGCCATCTTCAGGTTTTCGATCGTGCTGTTCAAGTCTGTGCGCACCACGCTGACTTCCGAGCTGACCGCCTTCACCTCTTCGGCCGAGGCCTTCGTTGCCAGTTCGCTCTTCACTGCCGTGTCCATTGCCGCCAGTTGCTTGGCGTTCTCTGTCTGCAGACGGGCTGCTTCCTCACGTGCCTTCTTCCACTGGCCCTGCGTCACGTTCAGGCGCTTGGCCACCACGCCAAGATCGCTCTGCAGCTCGGCGTTGGCCTTGTCGCTCACCGCCACCTGCTGCCGCAACTCGGCCACCTCCCTGGCCAGGTTCTGGTCTGCCTGCTTCATCTCCGTACTCATCGCCTGCCGGGTCTCGTGCAACTGGGAACTCGCGCTCCATCCGAACCACGCCCCCACCACGGCAAGCAGCACCGCAACCACCACCGCTGGCGCCACCCATCTTGGCGCGCTCATCTCCATTTCCACCACTTTATCGTTTCCCATTTCTCCCCCTCCATTTCGGGCTGGCGCCTTTCAAATAGCATCCTTTGCGCCAAAGCTTGACGCCTGCCAGCTCTCTCTATCGTCCATCCGGTGAATGATTTAGAAGATGCTCATAAACCCAGGCGGCTTCTGACTGGGTACTAGTACTAGGATTCTTTACTCTGTCTCTGCCATTTCGCCCCTTATTCGATCAGCCCTTTGTGCCTCAACTCTTGCAACAACTCCCCCGCACCCACAAACTGCACCCCCTTCAACCCCGCCCGCCGCCCTGCTTCGACGTACTCCGCTACATCATCAACATAGAGGATCTCCTCGGCCGGCACGCCGCACGCAGCAATCCCTTTTGCGTAAATCGCCGGGCTCGGCTTGCTCACCCCGACAGTACACGAATAGACCCGCGCAGCGGCAGGGAAGTGCCGCATGAATCCGAAATTCGTCTGCATGTGCGCCACATGGATCGGGTCGGTATTCGAGAGCAGCGCCAGCCGGAACCGTCGCCCCAGCTCCGCGAACAGTTTTTCTTCGAGGATTGTCTCCGGGACAAGCGCCCGGTTCCACAACTCACAGAACTCCTCAAATCCCAGCCGCACGCCGAACCGCCGCGTCAGGTGCTCATGCCAGTCTTGCACGGAAATGCGCCCTTCTTGCCAGTCGCTCCAGCGCGGGTCGGTCTCGATCGCGCGCCAGATTTCGGCTGGAGCCATACCAGCGGCCACGCCCAGTGGCTCAGCCGCCCGACGCACGTCCACACGCACAATCACTCGGCCGATGTCGAAGAGGATTGCCTGCGGGGTAGGGAATTCATTGCCGCTGGCCACGGTTACTCGTGCTCGGGCTTTACGACAGCTACTGGTGCCGGCGCATTCAGGTTCTTCTTGCGCCGTGCCCGCCAAGTTTCATAAATCGCGGGCAGAATCGAGAGAAACACCACAACCGCAATCACCCAGTGGATTCTCTTGCTGAGCACCTCGGGCCCCACGAGCCGGCCCAGAAAATACCCGCCCAGCACCATGCTCCACACCCACAGGATCCCGCCGATTACGTTGTAACTGACAAATTTCCGGTAGTTCATCTCCGCCGCGCCTGCCACTGCCGGCGCAAACGTCCGCGCAATTGGCACAAACCGCGCCAGGATGATTGTCTTCCCGCCATATTTTTCGTAAAAGTTGTGCGCCTGCTCGAGGTGCCGCTTGCGGAAGAAAAACGAATCCTCGCGCTGGTAGAGCGTTTGCCCAGCCTTCCGACCGATCCAGTAGCCCACCTGGTCGCCCACCACCGCGCACGCTGCCACCAGCGTCAGCAGCGCCCACAGGTCCAAAAGGCCCGCCGCCGCAAGAATACCAGCGCTCACTAGAAGGGAATCGCCCGGAAGAAAGAAGCCGACGAAGAGGCCCGTCTCAACAAAAACGATCACGCAGACCAGCAGCGTCCCGCCCCACTGAATCATCCCCTGGACGTCGTAGACAACCCGGAAAAACTCTTTGATGGATTCGAGCATCTTGCCGGGGAGTCGTCACCGCTTTGGCGTGACCTGCGCTCGGCCAGCAGCCCCGAACCAATACGGTAGCAGAACACCGCCGGGTTCTCGCAGCTTTCCTGCCAGCGCAACGTCAGAAAGGCAACCATCGCCGGTACCCACTCCACCGCGCGTTTCATCGCTACGCCGCTCCCTGGGCGCCCGGCTTCTCCTGCGACGCTCGCGACGCCAGCGAATCGGTCGCCCGGCCG
>Ga0209109_10001232_pt1 | contig 14095 bp, 14 predicted proteins | sample Rifsed10ft2_FD_184004 | JGI IMG/M metagenome (GOLD analysis project Ga0209109, IMG submission 184004) | Soil microbial communities from Rifle, Colorado, USA - sediment 10ft 2 (version 2) | ecosystem: Environmental > Terrestrial > Deep subsurface > Rock core/Sediment | place: Rifle, Colorado... | reverse complement strand
GCGGTGATGGGGAACTCGTAATCCTTGAAGGCGAGCGAAACAATGTGCTTGATGTCCCCGGCCTTGCGGAGAATCTGGTTGCCGACGAATTCCCGGCCAATATGGCATTCCACGCAGGCGATGCGGGCGTGCGGCGAAATCTGATAGGCGTTGTATTCCGGGGGCATCGTGTGGCACGTCTCGCCGCAGAACGGGGGCGAGTTGGTGTAGTCCCACGCGTAGGCGCTGGACACGACCACGAAGGCTGTCAGGAGTCCCAGCGTCACGTATGGCAGCAGCCGAACGAACCTCGGCGCGCCCGGCGGAGGAAAGAAAAAGTTGCGTAGTGCTGCGCGAAGTCGCTTCATCACCGTTTCCTCACCTCAAAGGTATTTCTTCCAGACCCATCACAGCGCGCCTTCCTGTGAGAAGCCTGGCGGCTTTTTCCCGGCTTGCCTCGGGATCAGTTGTTGGGCGCACCGCCCGCAATCCAATCCAGGATCAAGAGGATCTCATCTTCGGGCATCAGGCCCCCCGGCGGCATGACGTCGCCCTCCAATTGCGTGCCAAACACCTTCTGAGCCAGTAGGCTGCCTCGTGCGTCTCCGGGCACGACCACCGGGCTGTGAGTGCCAGTCGTCATCACCGTATCATAAGTGGAAGCATCCCAGCCACCCAGGATGGTTTTCTCGTTATGACAGTATGAACACCGATCCTTCAGAAGCGGCGCAATCTGCTGCGCGAAACTCGGAGGCGCGCTCGGCGTTCCAGTGGTTTCCACGGTGATGAGCTTGAAACTGCGGAGAAAGCGAACGAGTTGCTCAAGCTGGTCAGGTGTGAGGATTTCGCCCCAGGCGATCATCGGCGTGGCCTCATGCCCCTGGCTGATCGCGTCAAACAACGCTTGATTATCGTACTGGGCCTGAAAATTCGCATCGGCGAGTGCCGGGCCGATCCCGCCTTCGCCGTTTGGCCCGTGGCAGCGGGAGCAAACGTCCGTGTAGATTTGAGCGCCCGTGAGCGCGGCCTGGCCGGGTGAGACCTCCGGCGGCAATTCCACGGGCGGGTTGGCTTCCCACCCGCGTACGAAGGCCACGAGGGCATCTACTTCGTCGTCACTCAGCGGGCCGCCATAGGCCGCGCCAAACGGCGACATGCCAAAGTTGGGCTGGCCCTGAGAAATGATATTGCGGAGGGTGATGTCGTCGCGGGTTTTGAGGAATTCGGCCGAGCTGATCGGGGCGATAATGTCGCCCTGCCGCGTCGGGTTCGGGCCGCCTTCCCCAAACTGCCCGTGGCAGGCGGCGCAGTTTTCGGCGAAGAGCTGCGCGCCCGCTCCCGCGCCTGTGCCCTTGCTGGCCGCGAAGGTATAGGTCACCAGCGCGCCGAGCTGCTCGGGCGTGAGCACGTCTCCCCACACGGGCATTTCAATATGCGCGCCGCCGCCGCTGATGATCTTCCGGGCAGTGGCCTTGTCCGGAGCCGACGGCACCCATTCGCCATGGCAAGTGCTGCAGTGCCGCGCAAAGAGAGTCGCGCCCGTCGGCGTCGAGCCGGGATCCGTCACATAATTGACCAGAGCCTCCAGATCGGTCTCGCCCAATGTCCCGCGCCAGGCCGGCATGTCCAGATGCTGGCCGCCTTGGCCGATCAATGCGCGCAGCTCATTTTCGTCGCCCGTGAAAACGACCCCGCGCCCGTGACAACCCGCGCAGTTGATGGCGAACAGGCGCTGGCCGTCCGGCGCGGCCAGGAAGTTGAGCAAAGCATTGCGTTCCGTCTGGGACAGGGTCTCGCTCCAGTTCGGAACCTGCGCCTCTTCGTGAGGCGGATAATCGGGGCCTTCGTCCAGGACGCGCTGAAGTTCCAGAGGATTGCCCGCGGCCAACACCGTCAATTCGTGGCAAGCCCCGCACTGCGCCGTGAAGAGGGCGCTGCCCCTGGGGGAAACGATGAACCCGGCCAGCGCATCAATTTCGTCTGTGCTCAAGTCACCGCCCCACGCGGGCATGCCCTCGTGTTTGCCCTGCGCGATGAGTTGATGCAGGTCGGTGCCCGGCGGCACGTCAATCGTCGGGCCGTGACAGTTGGAACAGTTCTTTGAATACAAAGCGGCCGCCTGATCCACCAGCGCTTCCGCCTGCGGAGGCGCGGCTTCGCGCACCGACAATACCGAGAGCATCACGATGGCCCCAACCGCGACTAGCGCTCCCAGGCTGGCGAGGCGACGGTTGAGGAAGTGGCGCTTCGGGCTGCGATCTATGAACGGCAGCGCAAACAGAAGCAAGATCCCCAGGGTGGGAATCACCATCACGCCGATCACTTCCAGGCTGCCGGGGAAGTATTTGAGCAGTTGGAACAAGAACAGGAAGTACCATTCCGGGCGCGGCGTATAACTGGTGTCGGCCGGGTCGGCCCGGGCCTCGGTCGGCACGCCGAGAAAGTACGCCAGCGAAACCAGGATGACAAAAACCAGCAGCGAAACCAGGACATCTTTGAAAATGATGTCCGGAAAAAAGGGGACGCCCTCTTCCTTGGCCTGCTTGTAGCGAGCCAGGTAGGCTTGTTTCTCTTGGTCCTCCATGGTTCACTCGTCCCTTCCCGGCACAGCGGTGATGCCGAGCCGAATGACCAGGTACATATGGATGACAATCAGAGTCAGCAATGCGCCGGGCAGCACCCACACGTGTGCGCCGAAGAAGCGCGCCAACGTTACGGCGGAAAGGTCGTCGCCGCCGCGCATGATCCGCAAAATCCACTCGCCCACACCGGGCGCCACCCCGGCGATGCGCGTCCCGACCGTCGTGGCCCAATAAGCCTTTTGATCCCACGGCAACAGGTAGCCGGTGAACCCGAATCCGACGACGACGAGCAGAAGCATGACGCCGGTCAGCCAGGTCACTTCGCGCGGATACTTGTACGCGCCGTAGAAGAAAACGCGCAACATGTGCAGGGCTGTGAGTATGACCATGGCGCTCGCGCCCCAGTGGTGCAACCCCCGGATAAACCATCCGGCCGGCAGTTGGGTGGTGATGTAAATCACGCTGTCGTAGGCATGATCCGGGGTCGGGACATAGTAGATGGTCAGCAGGATGCCGGTCACGATTTGCAGGGTAGCCATAAAGAGCGTGGCGCTGCCCAGCGTGTAGAACCAGTTCACGTGCGGTATCTTGCGCAAGAAGATAGCCGTCCACACGCTCCGCCAGCCGAAACGCTCGTCCAACCAATTGCCAAGCCTGGCGCTCATTTTCAACTCCTCCGGACAAACAGCACGCCGTTTTCTATTTTTGTCTCGAAGCGGTCGAGTGGGCGCGGCGGCGGTCCGGAGATCACGCTTCCGTCCTTGCCGAAGACGCCGTTGTGGCAGGGGCAGAAGAACTGCTCCTCCGCCGCAATCCACCGCACCCGGCAGCCCAGATGGGTACAGATATTGGAGATAGCGGCGAAAGTCTGCCCATCCTCGGTCAGCACATAGGCCGAAACTTCCTCCTGCGCCGATATCCACCCGGTCTGGCGCTCGATGGTCGCTTTGAAGAGGGTCGGGCTGCCGAGGACAACTTTGCTGATCGCGCCCAACTGGACCCAGTCCTCGGCCCGCTGCTTGAGGGCCGGACCGACGATGTAGGCGATGGCCGGCAGGCCGACCGCCGCGCTGATCAGGCCGCCAATCGCGGTGATGGCAGCGCTCATGAATTGCCGACGAGTCATCTTGCTGTTTGCAGGCCCCATAGGCTCTCCTCCTCGTTGGGCTGCCGCTCAGGGTGCACTGGCGTCAATCCACTCTTTTACTTTGGCCAACTCGTCCGCGCTCAACTGGCCGGGATGGCCGCCCGCCGACTGCACGGCGATCAATGTGCTCCCGACCGCATCGCCGGGGACGATGACCGGCCCGTTCGTGCTCCCCGCGAGTGCGTCATTGTACGTGGCAAACGAGAGGCCCGCCGCCGTCCCGTGGCATGTGGAGCACTTGTCCGCGAACAATGTGCCGACGTATCCCTCCCACGTGAGGTCGCCGACCGGCCGCGGGGTGGCGGTGGGCGGGAGGGGCGTAGGTGTCTGCGGGGCGAAGACCTGCACGGCAGGCGTGGGCGGCAACGTGATGATCGCGGTCTGCTCGAAGGTGACAAAGAAATACAGGCCGGCCAGCAGCGCCACCGAGAACACCCCCGCCGCGGGCAAGAAGGCCTGCTGCCGCTTCCTCAGCGTCGGCGCGTCCACGGGCCGTTCCGCGACCCCGGCCTTGACGTCCGCCAGTTCGAGCGGATGCTCGTGCAGCATTTCCCCCTCAGTGAGGCGGCCCGTCCACATGCTCTTGTTGAAGCGCCGCAGGTGGACGCTCCACATATGCCAGATGATGATCGCCAGCACGGCGAGGAGCGCTTCGCCGCCGTGCGCGGCCTTGGCCGCCGGGATGAACTGGCCGGGGAAGAAACGCGCGGCGGCGATGGGGTTCCACATCATGAATCCGGTGACGATCATCACCACCGTGCCCCAGATCAGCGACCAATATTCGACTTTCTCCTCAAACGTGTAGCGGCCCATCTGCGGGCGCTGTTTCGCCAGGCCAATGTTGAAGAGGAACGTCTGGAGGGCATCGCGCGCATCCTGCACAGTGGGCAGCATCGTCATCCGCACGCGGCGCACGACGACCCGGTAAGCCACGGCGGTGAAGTGGTAGACGGCCACGAGCATCAGCACGGTCGCGGCGTAGCGGTGGATGATGCGCGCGGTCTCGATGCCGCCGAAGAATTTGATCATCGCGTCGGCCCACGCGGCCGCGGCGTATTTCTGCGGCAGACCGGTGACGGCCAGCGTGATGAAGGAGACCAGCATGACGACATGCTCGACGCGCTGGCTCAGGGCGAACCGGCGATACGTGTTCGTCGTGTTCATGGTCAGGCTGCTCCTTTCCCGCGCTTGAACAGCCGCCGGTAAATATCACCCGCGACGAAAATCACCATCCCGCCGATCACGGTGGGGATGAAGATGCGGTAGAACAGATTCACGTAATACACCAATGGATTTTTCTCTGGGCTGGGGACGTAGTGGCTGAGCCACGCATCCGGGAAGTTCGTCGTGGCATCCGGGTGGCACTTCTGGCAGGTCTTGAGGAGGTTCTCCTTGACCTGAAGGCCCTTCTGCGGATCGTCCGGGCGGCTGATGTTGTGAATGCCGTGGCAATCCACGCACACCGGCTTGTTGGTGATCTGATCGGGCGCTTGCTTCTGGAACAGCGTGACCGTGGTGCCGTGGAAATCGGCGAGGTAGGTGTTCAACACCTGTGTGGAGATGCCGTATTTGTCCATGCGCGCCGGGTCGGTGTGGCACCGCGCACACAGCTGCGGTGAACTGACGCGGAACGCCTCTGTCGTCGGGTTCTGAATGTTGTGGACGCCGTGGCAGTCAATGCAGGTCGGCACGTCGGGATTGATGAACTCCAGCAGCGCCTTCCCGTGCACGCTTTCTTTGTACTGGTCGTAGATGGCGCTGTGACAGCGCGCGCACGTCTGCGGAATCTGCACGTGCGCGTCGGAGAGAATCTCACGGGTGTCCGGGTTGGTGAGGCGGGTCTGGTAGTGGGGGTTGTGGCAGTCCGCGCAGACGGCGGCGTTCTTGTTGCCCCCCGGCGCCCCTTGCAGCGCCTTGTCCAGCGATTGCTGATGCACGCTGTCGAGGGTGCGCTCGTAGTTCCCGCTGTGGCATTGCTTGCAGGTAGGGTACAGTTGCAGCGTCACGTCGCGCCGGCCTTGCGCCTTCGACTCCGGGTGGGGATAGGCGGTGATGTCGGTGTGGCACTGGACGCAGGCGTATCCGCCCGCGCCGTGCACGGAGGCCGCCCAGAGCGCCGGGTCAATGGTGAGGTACAGCGTCTCCCCGTTCGGCAGTGTCTTGATCTGGTCGGGTTTGCCATGACATTCGAGGCAGTATTCGTTGCTGACCCCCACCGCGAGCGGTGCAGCATCGGGCGCGGCGTTGGCGCGCGGAACGGCGAACACCAACGCGGCGGCAACTAGCGCAAGGCTGAGGCCAAACAACAGGGTAAAAACCAGCCAACTGCGTCGTCTTCGCATAAATTGTGCTCCGGTCACAATGTTTCCCTTGCTGACAGAGGCATTATGGCTTCGGCTGAACGCAGCTTCTCCATATGGGACAGATATTATCCCCTACCCGTTAGGGTAATAGTGACGGGTATCACCCGTCTTATGTGATAATCAGCTTAACTCGTGATTACAGGTAATTAAAGGCCAATTCTCAGGGTAGTCAAGAACAGAACCGGGCCAGATTGTATACCTAGCCCGGTCCTTTAAAACTAACAGTAACTAGAACTGCCAACCCGGTTTATGGCTTGGTGTGATAGCCGGTCGCCATTTCGATCAGGTCCTCGTCGCTCTTCTCCGCCGCGGTGCCCGGGACGTGGCACGACTTGCAGGCGAAGTCCAGCGCGATTTGAGACTTGGAGGTAAGGCCGTCTTCGCTGAACTGGCCGATCTGCGTCGGGTCAATCGCCATCAGGTGCGTGCGGATGTCGCCCGTGAACCTGGCGGCGTCACCCCAGGCGCTCTTGATGAGGCGGGGCATATGGCAGTCAATGCAATCCACGTAACCCTCGTGCTTGGGGTTCTTCTCGTACTGGCCCTGTTTGAAGTGGCAGTTGGCGCACTGGGTGCGCGTGGTCGGCTCTTTGGATTGGCGGAGCTGGACCACACCCTTGTGCGGGTCGTGGCAGATCACGCAGTCGAGCGTGACGTGCTTGCTCTGATACAGCTCCTCGTACTGCTCGTGGTGCTCGACGAAGCCGCCCTTTGCATCCACGGTCGTCACATCGCCGCGGCGGTGGCACTTGCCGCACAGCTCGGGGTCGCGGTCCACGTTCATCTCAATCCCGTAGGGATTCGAAGCGTGCAGACCGCCGGGGCCGTGGCAGGCCTCGCACTGGATGCCCGGTTCCGCCCACGTACCGACGATGCCTTCCATATTGTCCTGATGACCGGTCGGTCTATAGCCGGTCGTGTGGCAGGTGCCGCAGTCGTACTTGAGCTGGACTTCGCCGGAGTGATACGTCACCCAGCCATCTTCCTTGCCGACAATCTGGTTGGCAAAGTTGTATTGGTTGAGATACGTGGTATCGCTGACGGTCGCGCCCGGCTTGTCCGTGATGATGTACCCGTTCTTGTCAATGAAGCGGGCCTTCCAATTGTAACCGCCGATGACGTAGGAGATGTCATTCCACGTCCAGCCCTCGGGCGGATTGGGGACATCCGTGAACGGGTACTTGGGCGGCTCGCCGTCCACCACCGGGTTCAGCTTCCACGGGTGGCCAGACTTCATGAATGTGTCGTAAGTGTCTTTGTGGCAATCACCGCATTTCGCGGATCCGATGTACTCGGCTCCGGACGGACCGGCGGGGCCAGCCGGACCCGTGTCACCCTGTGGGCCTTGCGGACCGATTGGACCAGCGGGACCCGCGGGGCCAGCCAACCCCTGTTGCCCTTGCGCCCCGGCGCATGCGGCGAGAAGTACAATCAGCAATAAGAGGGCGGAGCCGGGGAGGAAGAACTTGCGTAGCATGTGCATCCTCCTTGTTTATAGTAGTGAATCACCCAACTAGGGCAGGGCTGCTCACTTTGTGAAGGGTAACGCAATACTGATTCAGTGGAAACCCCCATTCGCCCAAACCTGTGCACAAAGATGGGTGAGGCAAGGGCTACCCAGGTGGGTGAGGCCCAGTGATCTTTTTCTTCTCGAAAACGTGTCTCTGATTCCCCCCGGCCTGGGCTAACGTTAGCAGGCGCGCCCCCTCCGCGCCGATCAGTCCCCGCATGCGCCAAATGGCCTAAGGTATCCCCGCCGGACGGCGCTAGACCACTATGCCCGAACACGCTATTGTCATGTGGATCGGGCCGCCCGGTTCGCGAGTGGTGAACTAATCATCCGAACCGGATGACATTCATCACTATAGCCTTCCTCGCCATCCGCATAAACTTTTGACAACTCAGGCCGATCTGGGCGGGGAACGATATGCTGAACAAACGTTGCTTGCTTTGCACCTCTTGGGCCCTACTTATCCTCGTGGGTGGCCTCCTCTCCGGCTGCGGGAGCAGCACCTCACATGAGGCCGAGCACGACCTGGCGATGGCGCCTCTCACCGACATGCCTATGGACGTGCAGAACGCGCCCGTCACAGTTCGGCAAGCCTACCAGTTCGCCGCCGCCAATCCGGATGTGATGAAACAGATCCCCTGCTATTGCGGCTGCGGCAAGATGGGCCATGCCTCGAACTATGCCTGCTACGTAGCCGAAGTCGCCGCGGACGGCAAGATCACCTACGACCCGCACGCCCTCGGCTGCTCCATCTGTGTGGATATCACGCAGGACATCATGCGCCTGCTCAAACAGGACAAAAGCGTTCAAGGGATACGCGCTTACGTGGACAGCACGTACTCCAAGTTCGGCCCATCGAATATGCCGTGAGGGGTGGCAGGTTGCAGGTGGAAGGTGGCAGGTGATAACGAACAACTGCCGCTGGAGCGAATTCGAGTTCAAGCACAGCTAACACCAGAGCAATAGGGCTCGTCAATCAACAGTGATCTCGCCTCACGTCTTACCCTCCACGCTCCACGCTCGGCTCGCCCTCGCCCTCGCCGCGCTCGCCGTCGCGTTCTTCCCCGCACCCACTTCGCTAGCCGCCCCGACCGACCGGCACATTCATCTCGAAGCCAGCCGTTTTGCATACGTCCCGGCGGTGATCGCGGTAAGTCCCGGCGACCGCGTGACCATCGAATTCGAGGCTGCCGATGTGGTTCACGGCCTCTATCTCGACGGCTACCGCCTCAACCTGATCGCCGAACCCGGGCAGACCGCTCGTCTCACCTTCGTCGCCGACCGGCCGGGAACGTTCCGCTTCCGTTGCTCGGTGACGTGCGGGCCGCTGCACCCTTTCATGATCGGCAAACTATCCGTCGGCCCGAACTGGCTGCTCTATCGCGCCATCGGACTATCCTTCTTATCTGTGATTGCGGGCCTCCCGCTCATCAAACGCCAGGCACTACGCGACACGCCATGAGCCATCTGCAATCAGCCACGCGAAGCGGCCCTCCGCCCCCATGCGCTACGATCTGATCCGCCTTCCCCTCCTCAAGCCGCTGCTCAGAAGCCGCTGGCCGCAGTTGCTCTTCCAGATCATCGCACTCGGCGGGTTTGTCCTCGCCATCCTCGCCGGGCTGGTCGGGACGCCGGTCGGGAATCATAACTTCAGCATCGTCTTTGTATGGATCGCGTGGTGGGCGCTGCTCATGCTCATCGCCGTCCCGCTCGTCGGGCGCGGGTGGTGCAGCATTTGCCCCATCCCCGTCCCGGGCGAGTGGCTTCAGCGGGGAGCGGTGCTCAAGCCTTCAGGGCGCGGTCCTTCGGCAGGCTCAGGACGAGGTCTCAGTTGGGGTCGCCGCTGGCCGAATCGGCTTCGCAACATCTGGCTCCAAAATGGAGCGTTCGCGCTCGTCGCGCTGTTCAGCGCGGTCGTGCTCACCCAGCCGCGCGTCACGGGCATCATGCTCGCGGCCTTCCTCTTCATCGCCGTCGGTACGAGCCTCATCTTCGAACGCCGCGCCTTCTGCCGCTATCTCTGCCCGGTGGGTGGCTTCATCGGTCTGTATTCACAACTCGCGCCCGTGGAGGTGCGGGTGAAAGACCCCGCCCTGTGCGTCGCTCACACTCCGAAGACCTGCTATCTTGGGAGCGATGATGGCTATGGCTGCCCGTGGCAGGTCTTCCCCGGCCGCCTCATGAAAAACACCTATTGCGGCATGTGCGGCGAGTGCCTGCGCACCTGTCCCTACGACAACGTCACGGTCAACCTGCGCCCGTTCGGCGCAGACCTGCAACACCCAACCGGCCGCAGACTCGACGAAGCCTTCAAAGCTTTCATCCTGCTCGGCTCGGTCCTCGCCTATTCGGCGGTGATGCTGGGGCCGTGGGGCGCGCTCAAGTCGGCGGCCTACGCGGTCGGGACGGCGGCGTGGCTGGGGTACGCACTCACATTTCTCAGCCTCATCTTCGGCCTGTTGCCCGGACTGTTCTGGATCGCGGTCCGCGCGGGTCAAGTGTTCGCCCGATCCAACACCCCGACCCGGCAGACATTTATCGCGTTTGCCTATGCCCTTATCCCCCTGGGCCTCGCAGCGTGGATTGCTTTCAGCCTTGCATTCGTGTTCGCCAACCTCTCGTATCTGTGGCCCGCACTCTCGGACCCATTTGGCTGGGGCTGGAATCTGTTCGGGACGACGAGCATGGCGTGGACACCCTATCTCACTCGGGTCATTCCCGCGCTTCAAACCCTCGCGTTGCTGGGCGGGTTGATGTGGGCCAGCGCGACCGTGCACCAAATCGCGGGCGAGCAATCGCCATCCGTAGGACATGCTTCCGGCCTGTCCCAAAGCCTCCCGGTGATTTTGTTCTGCCTCCTCGTCACTCTCGCGTTGCTGGGGCTGCTTGTCGGATGACCGCAAAAAGCGCGGAACGTGCTGCTCGTCTGCTCGTGATCGGCCTCGTCGCCGGGCTGGCGCTCGCCGTCTTTGCGGGGCGGTGGGTTGTAGAGACGCGCCATGGCGCGTCTCTGCTTCATGCGCGCATCGCCGAGGCCGGGGGCTGGACGCCCGGCGACCTCTCCGCGACCGTGGGCAAGCCCCTGCATCTCCGCCTGACATCGGATGACGTGATGCATGGCTTCGCCGTCGGCCAAACCGATTGGCCCGCCGTGGACGTTTTGCCGGGAAAGGCAACCGACGTCACCCTCACCTTCGACCGGCCCGGCACATACACGTTTTACTGCACGCGCTGGTGCGGGCTGAACCACTGGCGGATGCGCGGGACCATCGAGGTGCGCGGCCCGGTCGAAGATCGTCTTCAGACGGCGGCCGAACTGGCAACGACTACCCCACCGTCGTATGTGACCCTCGGGCTGGACATTGACGCCCCCCACCTTGCCGCCGTCATCCCGGCCCGGAAGCCCTCGGCGGCGCGCGGCGCAAATCTCGGCGTGACGATCCCGGCTGCCTATCTCACCCAGGACTACTATCGCGCCCATAGCCCCGCCAAAATCTGGCAGGCGTTGCGGGTAGAGACGCGCCATGGCGCGTCTCTGCTGACAGACGACGATGTATGGGATCTGGTCGCGTTCGTGTGGCAGTCGAACACCAGCCCGGAGGCGCTCGCCGAAGGCAGGGCGCTCTACGCCTCGAACTGCGCCGCATGCCACGGCGAGACGGGCGCGGGCGATGGCGTGATGGCCGCCGCGCTCGGCCAGCAATCGCACGCCGAGACGGGCGGCGACACGAAAGCGCCGGTCGCTTTCACCGACGCAACCTCTATGCTCGGCGCGAGTCCGGCGCTGTTGCAGGGCAAAATCATCCGGGGCGGCATGGGGACGGGCATGCCTTACTGGGGACCGATCTTCACCGAGGCCCAGACCTGGGCGCTCGTAGATTACTTGTGGACTTTTCAATTTGAAACGGAGTATGCACCATGAGACATAGTCACAAAAGACCCGCACTCCATCGGAAACCCACAAACCCGCTTGCGCCAATCCTGCTTGTGCTGGGCGGCGTGCTGCTGCTCGGCCTGACGGCGTTCCTGTTCTGGCGCAGCGGCACGGCCTCCACGGCCCCGATTGAAGTCAGCGGCGCGCCGAGGCTGAAAGCAGACAAAGAGAAAGTTGACCTCGGCGCTGTGCAGCTGGGGCAGACCGTGCAGGTATCGTTCAAAATCGCCAATGTTGGCGACAAGCCTCTGCGGTTCACAGAAGACCCCTACGTCGAAGTCGTAGAGGGGTGTTGACCGCCCACCCCGGCCATCGGTTCGATGGTCCTCCAGCCCGGCCAACACACCACGCTTTCGATGGAGTTCATGATGCACGGCGACATGGGCGGCCTGCACAACTTCCGCGTACACCTGCCCACCAACGATCCGGAGCAGCCCGACCGGACGCTGACCGTCCTCTCGAACTGGGTGCCGTGAGACGCAATCCGCGTGCGACGCACTCTGACTGCGCCGGTTTTCGAAAGTGCGTCGCACGGCTTCACCCTGTGGGAGTATGTGATGGGTCACCTCCAAACCATGACATTTCCCACTAGCGGGGGGACGTTTGCCTGCCTATGCTAAAACGAAAATAAGCCCTATGCCATCATTTTGGAGGCAGTTTGGTCACTCAGCCGCGCCCCATTGATTCCTCGCCGTTTGGCGTGCTCGCCGTCACGCAGGGTCAATGGGGCGAACGCATTGCTGACAATGTGGGCCGCTTTCATCCGCCTTCGTGGACGGTTCACCGCTGGGCCGCGCCGCGCGCGCTCCCGCTCGTCGTTGACGACCCTGCCGACTTTCTGCCCCCCACCCTGCCTGGAGTTGACCTCGTCCTCACCCTCGGCGAAACCGCCGCCGTCGCCCAGTTGATCCCGGACATCGTGAAAATGACCGGGGCGAAAGCGGTGATCGCGCCGATTGACCGGAACGAGAGTCTGCCCCCCGGCCTCGTCGCGCAGCTCCGGCGGTGGCTCGAAGACCTCGGGGCCGCCGTCGCCTTCCCCAAGCCCTTCTGCTCCCTCACCGAATCAACCTACAACCAGCCGCCCATCGTGGTGGCGTACGACGATCCGACCATCCGGCGATTCGCTCGACACTTTGGGACGCCGCGCTTTCGGATGACGGTGGATGGCGACCGGCGGATCGGCAGTACGGCCGTGGAGCGCGACTCGGCCTGCGGCTGCGCCAGCTTTGTGGCGCAGGGATTGGTGGGTCGGCCGGTGGACGAAGCCGAATACGAAGCCGGGATGCTGCATCATCACTACCCGTGCCTCGCCAGCATGAATCAAGATGCCGACTACAAAGACACGCTGATGCACGTCTCCGGCCACATCCTGCGCGAGGCCGTCAAAGAGCAAATCAAAGAACATTTAGAGCCAACGCCCTATCTCCGACCGATGGGGCGCGTCGAAACCGAGACTTGAGAGGTGATGTCAGATGGACACGCTCACCCTGAAATTGCCAACCCTGTACGGTGACCATCACGTCATCAAGGCGCGGCAGGTCGTCGCCGCGCTGCCCGGCGTGGCCGCAGTCGTTGCCAGCGCCGCTCTGCAACAACTGGTCGTGAAGTTCGACCCGGCGCAACTTTCCGCCGAGGCCATCACTTCGGCCCTCACCGCCAGCGGCTACCCGCCGGGCGAAACCCCCGGCGCGTTGGTCGCATCGGTAGATGATCTTCGGCATGTCGTGGCTTCGGCGCGAGCTGAGACGGCACCTGAAACCAAGTATTCTCCGCCGCCGCAATTCGGCGCGTGCCCGGGTCTCGAACCGCGCGTGATCTCGGGAGAGCATCCGGCAGATCGCAGGTAGCGTATCGCTTATCGCGTATGGCATATCGCGTATCGCAGTCGGCACGGCCACAGGCGATAAGCGATATGCAATCCGCAATATGAGGAGGCATTCATGGCTAAGACTCGCACCAATCAGCAACGCAGTATTGACCCCGCCGCGCAACAAATGCTCATCCGCGCCGAGGAACTGGGCCTGGGCACGGCCTTCACCCGCGCCGAGGCGATGGCCGCCTGCCCCATCGGCATCGGGTCGTCGGCGGGCATCTGTTGCAAGAACTGTTTTATGGGGCCATGCCGATTGACCAAAGAGGGACAGGTCGGCGTGTGCGGCGCGACGGTGGAGACGATTGCGGCGCGCAACCTCGCCCGCGCGGTGGCCGCCGGTTCCGCCGCCCACTCGGATCACGGGCGCGACGTGGCCTTCACCCTGCTCGCTGCCGCCGAAGGTCAGGCGCAGGGCTACGAGATTCGCGACGAGGCGAAACTGCATGCTGTCGCCCGCAAGTTCGGCGTCCCGACCGACAAGCGCACGAAGGAAGAGATCGCGAAGGACATCGCGAACAAAGCCATTGCGCAGTTCGGCCAGCAGAACGGCGAACTGATTTACATCAAGACCGCGCCGAAGAAGCGGCAAGACCTATGGAAGAAATACGGCGTCGTCCCGCGCGGCGTGGACCGCGAGGTGGTGGACGTTCTGCACCGAACGCACATGGGCGACGACCAGGACGCAGAGCATATCCTCAAAGGCG
>Ga0209109_10001230_pt1 | contig 14103 bp, 11 predicted proteins | sample Rifsed10ft2_FD_184004 | JGI IMG/M metagenome (GOLD analysis project Ga0209109, IMG submission 184004) | Soil microbial communities from Rifle, Colorado, USA - sediment 10ft 2 (version 2) | ecosystem: Environmental > Terrestrial > Deep subsurface > Rock core/Sediment | place: Rifle, Colorado... | reverse complement strand
CCTGGGTTATTAACGATAAACACTTATCAGCTCTAGGAAACATGAAAGTCGAACCTGTTCCTCCCAAAAACGCCTCAACCGTCATCCTGGTTCGGCCTGAGGCCAACGGGAAATTCGAGGTCTTTCTCACCCGCCGCCCTCCTGACATGGAGGTCTTAGCAGGCTTCTATGTCTTTCCCGGAGGCATCCTCGAGCAAAAAGATTACTCTGAACAGATGTTGCGGCGCTGCCGGGGGCTGTCTTCAAGTGAGGCGCAGCGAACGCTCGGGAACGAGCTCAGCCCGGAACTTTCTCTGGGCCACTCGGTGGCGGTGGTTAGAGAGCTCTTCGAAGAAGTCGGGATTCTTTTTTCGGTCACTGAAAACGGGGCGCCCTTGGAGCTGGGAGACAATAATCTAAAAAAAAGGTTGGCTGAGAAGCGTCGGGCCTTGGTGGATGGGGGCATGGATTTCCCCTCCCTGCTTGAGTCCGAGGGGCTCTACTGCGATCTCAGCCGCCCGGTTTATTTTTCTCACCGGGTAACGCCCGAGAAGCACGCTGTCCGGTTCGACACCCGCTTCTACCTCGCGCAGCTGCCCTCGGACCAGCATCCTCTTTTCTCCTCTCAGGAAGTGGCGGAGAGTTTATGGCTGACGCCCGCCGAGGTTTTGGAGCGCTCGGAGAAAAACGGCTTCGCCCTGATGCCGCCTACTGTCATCGCGCTGCGCACGCTTGCCGAATTTGCTTCCTGGCAGAGCCTTTGTCACCGATATCCGCTGGAAAGATAGAGTTTTAGAAGGAAAAACGGTCTTCTTCGCCGATCGGCTCGGTCTTTTTTACCATCTCGGATCGCGGCGTCCTGCCGTTGCGGTGAAAACCGAGCCAGTTCCACTGATCGGGATAACGGCGCACCATAGCCTCCAAATGGCCGGCGAACAGAGAGGCGTTGGCGGCTACGTCTTTCTGGAGGTCGCCGGTCTTGACGAGCCGGACCTCCTCTCCGATGCGCAGCGTCAAACGATCTTCGTGGTCGCGCGTGACAAAGGTAGGCAGGACCGCGGCGCCGGTTCTCAGCGCCAGCGTGGCGGGGCCGCGCGGCGCAGGGGCCGTGCGGCCCAAAAACTCCACTTCCACTCCCCCTGACTTGAATTCATCCGCGATGACCAGAATGACCTCGTTGCGCCTCAAGGCCTTGAGGATCTGCCGGGCCGCCTCGCGCCGCGGCTTCGCCGAGATCGTTTGGATCCCGACCATGGCCCTGTAGTGATCGATCAGGCGGGCAAATCTTTCATCCTTGGGCTGCTTCACCACCACGCTGAAGGGATAGCCCGCCGCCGCCAGGCGCGTCCCGATCATAGTAAAATTCCCCAAATGCGCGCTGAGGGCGATCACGCCCCTGCCCCGCTCGAGCGCCCGCCGCAAGTGCTCCTCGCCTTCCACCGCAACGGCGGAGCAAATGTCTTCCTTGGAATCATACACGGCGCAGGTCGTCTCGTAGACCCCCTGCGCGAAGTTCCTCCACGCCCTCCATACCACGGCGTCCCGGCGCTCTCGCGTGCGGAACTCTCCACCCATGGCCATGGAGAGATTTTCCTCCATGCGCCTGCGGTATTTCCACAGAACCAGGAAGGTCAATCTCGAAGCCGCCGAAGTAAAGAGCAAAACCGGGCGGCGGGGGATCCACGGCAGGATGGCGACAAACCCCCTCAGACAATACTCGCCCATACGGTACCGCAGCCCGTAGAGGAACTTGCCGAGGAAAAACTGCTTCCTTGCCATCGCGCTCCGTATAAAACTTTTTATACACTCTTTTCGTTGAAATCGCCAAGGGACCGGGGTCAAATAGAAGGGCGGCGGGGAGAGCCCGCCGCCCTTCACGGCGCGACAAAATTAAGGAAAGCTAGCGCCCGGCCGCCTTGAGCAGTCTCTGTCCCGCCCGCGCCGTAACCGCAACACCGCCCCCGCGCTTTTCCTCCCTGGGAGTCAAGCGATAGATCTTGGCCGTGGGCCGTTCCGCGAGCTTCTGCTCCTTCCAGCGGACCAGCCCTTGCCGCACATAGCCGGGATTCATCCCCAGCACCTCGCAGATGTTCTCGAAGCAAAACAGCCAATTGCTGCCTCCTTCGAGGATCCAATCCTCCGCGTCGCGAAACATCGTCCTGCCCTTGCCGTCCCGGGCGAAGAGATACTTCTGAAAGCACGCGATGGCGTCTTCCAACACCGCCAGCATCAGCCTTCTTTCCGGCTCTAACGGCGCCTTGCGCCGAAAAGTCTCAAGATACTGATCCGGCAACAGCGTGTCCGGCTGAAACAGAGAGGCCACCTTTTCCTCTATGCTGAGCCCTGTCTCATAGCTCATAAAACCACCTCCCTATCGGGTGCGGCCTGCATGCATTTGGACGTTGCGGGCTGCCATCCCATTCATGCCGCACTCGAGAGAGAAGAGGAGCTTGCCAGCGCCTGACAAGGGGACCTCTGCAAATCCGCCAAGGTCGTGCGCGCGAACACATCGACCACCTTGCGCTGGATCTCGTTCCAGACCCCCAACATGGTGCAGCGCGGCAGGTGATCGCAGCTCAAATGCTGGCTCATGCAGACATTGACGGCGATCGGGCCCTCCAGCGCCTCGATGACATCCTGGAAGGAAATCTCGCCCGGCGACCGCGCCAGGGCGTAGCCTCCGTCCGGACCCCTCTTCGATCTGACCAGCCCGCCGCGAATCAGATTCTGAATGATCTTCTCGAGAAACTTCCGCGGCACCCCTTGATGGCGCGCGATCTCCGCCAGGGAGCAGCTCCGCTCCGGATCCTGGTGGGAAAGATAGATTGCGGCGCGCAAGGCATAATCCACCCGTCGAGGGATCTGCATGACACCCATAATTTTACCTCCTTGCCCTGACCCTCTCTCTTGCCATGGAGTCGCTGCGGAGGGCCTCTTGCCCGCCGGCGAGCTTTCCCAAGGCGGAAAGACCCTGGAGCCGCTCAACGATCGAGGGCACCCTGTCAGCGACAAAACGAACCTCTTCCTCAGTGTTATAACGGCTCAAGCTGAAGCGTATGGCCCCTTGAATCCAGTCCGGCTCCACCCCCATGGCGCGCAGCACATGGGAGGGTTCCGCCGAGCCCGCCGTGCAGGCGGACCCGGTCGAGGCGCAAATGCCGTGCTGGTCCAGCAAAACGAGCACCGCTTCCCCTTCGAGAAATTTGCAACTCACGTTCAGTGTATTCGGGATGCGTTTTTCCCGATCGCCGTTCACCCGGCAGCTCGGACAGGCGGCAAGCAGCGACTGCTCCAGCTGATCCCGCAGCGCCCGCACCTTTTTCCCCTCTTCCCCCAGATGCTTGACGGCGATATCAGCGGCCTTGCCCATCCCCACGATGCCGGCGACGTTTTCGGTTCCGCCCCTGCGATTGCGCTCCTGATGGCCGCCGATGATGAAGGGACGAAACGTGATCCCCCTCCTGACGTAGAGGCCGCCCACGCCCTTGGGTCCGTGAAACTTATGCGCCGAGATCGTCAGGAGATCGACCGCGCTTTTCTTGAGATCCAAAGGAATTTTTCCCGCCACCTGCACGGCATCCACATGCACAGGGATCCCTTTTGCCTTGACGATCTCGCCGATCGCCTCGATCGGAAAGATCACCCCGGTTTCGTTGTTCGCATACATGATCGAGACCAGCGCCGTCTCTTCCGTCAGCGCATCCCTCAACTCATCGAGATCGAGCATCCCCTCACCGTCCACCCCTAGCCAGGTAACCCGGTAACCCTTCTTTTCCAGATGCTGGCAAAGGGCCAGCACCGCCGGGTGCTCGACCTGGGTGGTTACGATATGGCGCTTGCCGGGACGGGCCTCCAGGATTCCCCGAATCGCCGCGTTGTCCGCCTCGGTCCCGCAGCTCGTGAAGATCACCTCGACCGGATCCGCCGCCCCCAAGAGAGCCGCCGTCTCCTCTCTGGCCTGCTGGATCGCCCGGGCGACCTGGCTGCCGAAGCGGTGGATGCTCGACGGATTGCCGTAGAGCTCCGCCAGGTAAGGCCCCATCGCCTCCAGCGCCTCCGGCGCCAGCCGAGTGGTGGCGTTATTATCGAAGTAGATCACAGGGTCCATTACCCTACGCTTCCCTCCAGGCTCACGCCCAGGAGCTTTTGCGCCTCGACGGCGAACTCCATCGGCAGCTCGCGAAAGACCTGCTTGCAAAAGCCGCTGACGATCATGGTCACCGCGTCCTCCGCCGATATGCCGCGCTGCCGGCAATAAAAGAGCTGATCCTCGCCGATCTTGGAGGTCGAGGCCTCGTGCTCCACCTGCGACGAGTCGTTCATCACCTCAAGATAGGGAAAGGTGTGCGCGCCGCACTGATCTCCCAGCAGCAGCGAGTCGCACTGCGAGTAATTGCGCGCCCCGGCGGCGCCCTTCAGGATCTTCACCAGACCCCGATAGCTGTTCTGCCCGTGACCGGCGGAGATGCCCTTCGAGATGATGGTGCTCTTGGTGTTTTTCCCGATGTGGATCATCTTGGTGCCCGTGTCCGCCTGCTGATAATTGTTGGTCAGGGCCACGGAGTAGAACTCCCCCACCGAGTTGTCTCCCTGCAGGATGCAGCTCGGGTATTTCCACGTGATGGCGGAGCCGGTCTCCACCTGCGTCCACGAAATCTTCGAATTCTTACCGCGGCACTTGCCCCGCTTGGTGACAAAGTTGTAAATCCCGCCCTTGCCCTCTTTGTCCCCCGGGTACCAGTTCTGCACGGTCGAGTACTTGATCCGGGCGTTGTCGAGAGCGACCAGCTCGACGACCGCCGCATGCAGTTGATTCTCGTCGCGCATCGGCGCCGTGCATCCCTCCAGGTAGCTCACGTAGCTGCCCTCATCGGCGACGATCAGCGTGCGCTCAAACTGGCCGGTCTCGGCGGCATTGATGCGGAAGTAGGTCGACAGCTCCATGGGGCAGCGCACCCCTTTGGGGATGTAGCAGAACGAACCGTCGCTGAAGACCGCCGAGTTGAGCGTGGCGAAAAAGTTGTCGGTGTAGGGCACCACCGAGCCGAGATACTTGCGCACCAGCTCCGGGTGTTTCTGCACCGCCTCGGAAAAGGAGCCAAAGATAATTCCCAGCTCGGCGAGCTTTACCTTGAAGGTGGTCGCCACCGAGACGCTGTCGAAGACCGCGTCCACCGCCACCCCGGCGAGCTGCTCCTGCTCTTTCAGAGGGATCCCCAGCTTCTCGTAGGCCCGGAGCAGCTCGGGATCCACCTCTTCCAGGCTCTTGGGCCGCGACTGGCTCTTCGGCGCCGAGTAATAAATGATCTTCTGGTAATCGATCGGCGGGTAGTGGACATTGGCCCACTTCGGCTCCGCGTCCGACTTCGCCAATTTCTCCCAGTGCCGGTATGCCTTTAAGCGCCAGTCCAACAACCAATCGGGCTCGCCTTTTTTGGCCGAGATCGTGCGGATAATCCCTTCGTCCAACCCGGGACGAATAGCATCCTGCTCGACCTCGGTGACAAACCCGTACTTGTATTCGCGGTTCGCCAGCGCCTCTACTGATTTTGCCGCAGAGCTCATGGTTTTGCCTTTCCTCTTCTCTCGCCTCGCGCTACTACCGGCCTCGGCTAAACCGTAAAGGAGGCGCCGCAACCGCAGGCGCGCTTCACGTTCGGGTTCTGAAAAACAAACCCTGATTCCATCAGCCCCTCTCTGTAGTCGAGCTCGGTGCCGGTCAGGTAGAGAAGGCTCTTCATATCCACCAGCACCCTCGCCCCCTCCTTCTCAAAGATCCGATCCCCGGCCTTCTCCATATCGAAATCCACCTTGTACTGCAGACCCGAGCAGCCCCCGCCCACGACCTTAAGACGCAATCCCTGCCCGTCCCGGTTTTCAGCCGCGAGGATCTCCTTGATTCTCTTAGCGGCCCGATCGGTAATGCTGACTGCTGCCATGATGATCTACCTCCCGTGCAGGCCGGGCTAGGAAATCCTGCCCTGCGCCTTGATCTCGCCTTGCTCCCCCTTGCGCATGTCTGCCTTGACCCCGGAGCAGCGCGGGGAGAGAGCGCGCAGGCGGGTTACCTCCTCGACCACCCGTCGGATCGCGTAATCCACCTCCTCTTCGGTGTTGAAGCGTCCCAGACCGAAACGGATCGAGGTGTGGGCCAGCTCCTCCGGAATTCCCAGAGCGCGAAGGACATAGGACGGCTCGAGCGCGGCAGACGTACAGGCGGAGCCCGAGGAGACCGCGATCTCTTTAAGCGCCATCATCAGCGATTCGCCCTCCACGTGGGCGAAGCTCAAGTTGAGATTTCCCGGAAGGCGCTCCGTGGGGTGGCCGTTGACATAGACTTCGTCCAGTTGCCCGAAGATCCCATCCTTGAGTCTCGCGCGCAGCTCAGTCAGGCGCGCCGCCTCCCGCGTCAGCTCGTGCATGGAGATCTGGCAAGCCTTGCCCAATCCCACGATGCCCGGGACATTGAGCGTGCCGGAGCGCATGCCCCGCTCATGGCCGCCCCCGTCGATGATCGGACTCACACGAACCTTCGGCCTCTTGGAGCGGACGTATAAAGCGCCGACCCCTTTGGGACCGTAAATTTTATGCCCCGACAAAGAAAGCAGATCGATGCCCATCTCCTCGACGCTCATGGGAATCTTGCCGACCCCTTGAGTCGCGTCGCAGTGGTAGACGACGCCCTTCTCCTTGGCCAGCTGTCCGATCTCGCGGATCGGCTGGACGGTTCCAATCTCGTTATTGGCCGCCATAACCGAGATGAGAACGGTCTTGTCGGTAACGGCCTCACGGAGTTGATCCAAACGAACGGTACCGTAACGGTCCACCCCCAGGTAAGTGACTCTGAATCCCCGCCGCTCCAGGGCCTTGCAGCTATCCAAGACCGCCCGGTGCTCGGTGCTGCAGGTAACGATATGATTGCCCTTGTCCCCGTAAGCTTCCGCGACACCTTTGATCGCCAGGTTGTCGGACTCCGTGGCGCCGCTGGTAAAAACAATCTCCCTCGGCGACGCGGCTTGAATAATCTGCGCAACCTGCTCGCGCGCCTCGTCCACGGCCGCCTCCGCCTCCCAGCCAAAGGCATGGCTGCGACTGGCCGCGTTGCCGAACTTTTCACCGAAGTAGGGCAACATGGCCTCGAGCACTCGCGGGTCAACGGGGGTGGTGGCATGGTTATCCAGATAAACCGGGATCTTCATTTTCTTGGGCTTCCTGAGGGTTTTTACATCATCTCGGCGGCTGCTTCCCCCTTAACTGACCAGCAGACAGTTAGCATTGCAATTAAACCAGACCTAAACAGTCTGGTTTGAAATTAATCAAAATATGGCGCTCTGTCAAGGGCGTAGAACCAGGCATAATTGTATATAATAAAACGATGTTTCTAAATAGTGCTCTCAGGGAGTATTTTCCCAAGAAACTGCCCGGTATGAGACCGTTCGACCAAAGAAACCTCTTCCGGGGTCCCCCGGGCGACGACCTCACCACCCCGCTCGCCCCCCTCGGGTCCCAGATCCACGATATAGTCGGCCGATTTTATGACATCCAGGTTGTGCTCGATAATCACGACCGTGTTGCCCACATCTATTAGACGCTGGAGCACCTCCAAAAGTTTCCTGATGTCATCAAAGTGGAGCCCCGTGGTCGGCTCATCCAGGATGTAGAGAGACCGGCCGCTCGATCTCTTGCTCAGCTCGCGCGCCAGCTTTATGCGTTGGGCCTCGCCGCCCGAAAGAGTCGGCGCCGCCTGCCCCAGACGAAGATAACCGAGACCCACATCTTTGAGGGTCTCAAGCCTGTCGTGAATGGCGGGAATATTGCCCATAACCTCGAGCGCTTGAACCGCGGTCAGGGCCAAAATATCGGCGATGCTTCGCCCCTTGTAGCGCACCTCCAGGGTCTCACGGCTGTAGCGCTGACCGGCGCAGACCTCGCAGGTCACAAAGAGATCCGGGAGAAAATGCATCTCGATCCTGATCACGCCGTCCCCTTCGCACGCCTCGCAGCGCCCCCCTTTGAGGTTAAACGAGAACCTGCCTGGCCGGTATCCTCGCACCCGCGCCTCGGGAAGCTGAGCGAAGAGCTCGCGGACATGGCCGAATAATCCAGTGTAGGTGGCGGGATTGGAGCGCGGCGTGCGCCCGATAGGGCTCTGGTCGATGATGATCACCCTGTGGAAATTTTCCCAGCCCAGGATCTTGTCGAACGACTCATTCCTCGCGCCGCCGGCGCCGCTCAGACGTTGGGCCACGGCGCGGCACAGCGTGTCGACTACGAGACTGCTCTTGCCCGAACCCGACACGCCGGTGACGCAGGTCATGGCGCCGACAGGGAACTCCACGGTGACGTCCTTCAAGTTATTGTGCCGGGCTCCGGTTAAAACCAGCGCCCCACCGCTGCCCTTGCGCCGCCCGGCAGGAAGGGGAATCTTTGCGCGTCCGGCCAGGTACTGGCCGGTGAGCGAGCGCTCCTCGCGCATCAGATCCCCGGGCCGGCCCTCGGCCACCACCTCACCGCCATGGACTCCGGCCCCCGGCCCCATGTCGATGACATGGTCCGCCGCCAGGATCGTATCGCGATCATGTTCGACAATCAGGACCGTGTTTCCCTGGTCTCTCAGCTGTTGCAGGATAGCCAGGAGCCGGGCGTTATCCCTGGGATGCAGTCCGATGCTGGGCTCGTCCAAAATGTAAAGAACCCCGACCAGACCGGCGCCGATCTGCGTCGCCAGACGAATCCTCTGCGCCTCCCCTCCGGAGAGAGTCGCCGAGGCGCGACCCAAGGTCAAGTAGTCGAGACCAACCTGGATCAGGAAGCTCAACCGGCTGCGGAGCTCTTTGATAATTTTCCCGGCGACGGCCTCCTCGCGCGCGCGGAACTGAAGGCCGCTCATGAATCGGTGCGTCTCGCCGATGGACAAGGCGGTCACCTCGGCAATGCTCTTGGCGCCGATCTTGACATGGAGGCTCTCTTTTCTCAGGCGCATGCCGCGGCACTGCCTGCAGGGGCGGAGGCGCAAGAGCTCGGCGGCATCCTCGGCCGTAAGACCGCACGGGGTCTCGACGCCCAATCCGGCGCATGCCGGGCAGGCCCCGTGCGGGCTGTTGAAGGAAAAAAGCCGGGGCGTCAATTCAGGATAGGAGACGCCGCAGCGGACGCAGGCCTGCTTTTGGCTGAAGAGCATGGGCTCGTTCTTGCCCCGCTCGCCGGCGGAAAACGTCTCCACCTTGATGACCGCGTCACCATAGCGGGAGGCGGTCTCCAGAGAGTCCGCCAGCCGCTTCTCTATTCCTTCCCGGAGCACCAGCCGATCCACTACCAGGTCCAGGTCATGAGGCCGGTTTTTCTTGAGCGCGATCTCCTCCCCCAGCTCATGAAGCTCGCCATCGATTTGCACGCGGACGAAGCCGGCCCGGGCGAGCTCCCTGAGCTCTCTTCGGAACTCGCCCTTCTTCGCGGACGCGATCGGGGCCAGAATATGGAACTGGGTCTGCCGCGGCAGAGAGAGCAGTTGATCGACGATCTCTTGAACGGTTTGAGTGGAGATCTCTCTGCCGCAGAGATGGCATTCGGCTCTGCCGACCCTGGCGAACAGGAGCCTCAGATAATCGTAGATCTCGGTGACCGTGCCCACCGTGGAGCGCGGGTTGTGGCCCGGGCTCTTCTGGTCGATGGCGATGGCCGGCGACAGTCCGTCGATGGAGTCCACGTCGGGCCGCTCCATCTGCTCCAGGAACTGCCGCGCGTAGGCGGAAAGCGATTCGACATAGCGCCGCTGCCCCTCGGCATAGAGGGTGTCGAAGGCGAGCGAAGACTTTCCCGAACCGGAAACGCCGGTGATGACGACGAGCCGGTCGCGCGGGATCTCGAGGTCGATATTCTTGAGGTTATGCTCGCGCGCCCCCCTTATAACGATGTTCCCTGGCATCTCTAAGACGGCCGCAGCGCTGGAGTGCCGGAGTATCGGGTCGATACTCCATTGCTCCATCACTCCATCTGAAGCTCTTTCAACTTTTGCTCAACGATGCTCCGGTATTCTTCCAGCTTCTCGGCGCTCCGGGCCTCGAAGCGCAGGACCAGGGCGGGCTGCGTGTTCGAGGCGCGAACGAGTCCCCAGCCTTCAGCGAACTGGATGCGCACCCCATCCACGTCGATGATCGGGTAGTGCTTGCGGAAAAACTCCTTGGCCTTTTCCGCGACGGCGAACTTTCTCTCATCGGGGCACTCCACCCGGATCTCCGGGGTTGAGACAAGCTTGGGAACATCCGAGAGCAGCGTCGACAGCGGCCGGCCGGCGCGGGCCAAAAGCTCCAGCAGACGCACCGATGCGTAGATGGCGTCATCGTAGCCGAAATAGCGGTCGGCAAAAAACATGTGGCCGCTCATTTCCCCGGCCAGGAGCGCGTGCGTCTCCTTCATCTTCGCCTTGAGCAGCGAATGGCCCGCCTTCCACATGATCGGCACGCCGCCGTGGCGCGCGATCTGGTCATACAATCTCTGCGAGCCCTTCACCTCCGAGATCACCACGGCGCCAGGATGGCTCTTCAAGATGTCGCGGGAAAAAAGGATCAGGATCTCGTCGCCCCAGAGGATACTCCCCTGTTCGTCTACCACCCCGATGCGGTCCCCGTCTCCGTCGTAGGCTATTCCCACATCCGCCTTTTCTTCTTTGACCGCACGAATGAGATCTTCCAGGTTTTCGGGGACCGTAGGATCCGGATGGTGAATGGGAAAGGCGCCGTCCGGGACGCAGGCGATCTCCCGCACCACGCAGCCGAGCCGGCGGAAGATCGGCGGCGCTACAGGCCCCGCCACCCCGCTGCCGGCGTCGACCACGACCTTCAGAGACCGCGCCAACGCCGGCACGTCCCGCAGCACACGCTCCTCGTAAGGCGGCACGATGGCGTAGCGCGCCTGCTTCCCCCCGGGCCGGTCTTGGAACTCTCCTTGCTCCATTTTTACCCGAAGCTCCTGGATCTGCGCGCCGTAGAGAGTCTCCTTGCCGACGCACACCTTGAAGCCGTTGTACTCCGAGGGATTATGGCTCGCGGTGATCTGCACCCCGCCGTCCAGGTCGAGATGAAAAAGGGAAAAATAGAGCAGCGGCGTGGGGCAAACTCCGATATCGTAGACCTGAAGTCCGGCGGAGAGGAGACCTCCTATCACTGCTTCTGCGTAAGCGTCGGACGTAAAACGGCAATCCCGCCCCACGGCCACACGCCTCCCGCCGCGATCATGGACGATGGCCCCATGAACTCGACCAAGGAGCCGGGCAAAATCTTTGTCAAAATCCTTCTCCGCCAAACCCCGTATGTCGTACTCGCGAAAAACCGTCGGGTTCATTCTTTCCTCCCCATCTTCTTTCGCCCGGCCAACCGGGCGGCCAGGAGAATCGCCTCTCTCATGCTCGAGCTGTCCGCCCGGTCCTTTCCGGCGATCTCGTACGCGGTGCCGTGATCCACGGATGTCCGGATGATCGGCAGCCCGAGCGTCAACGCCGCGCCGCCGAAAAAATGGAGCAGCTTGAGCGGTATGAGGCCCTGATCATGATACATACAGACCACCGCGTCGTAATCTCCTCGCGCCGCCTGGTAAAAGAGGCTGTCCGCGGGAAAGGGGCCCTGCACCTGAATCCGCCGCGCCTGCGCCTCCCGGACCGCCGGGGTAATAATATTCTCTTCCTCGCGCCCGAAGAGGCCCTCCTCGCCGGCATGGGGATTCAGCGCCGCCACCGCCAGCCGGGGGCGGGAAATGCCGAAATATTCACGCAACGCCTGATGGGCGAGCTCGAGCGTCACCCGAATCCGCTTGCGCGTGAGCCGGCCGGCGACCCGCATCAACGGGAGATGGACCGTGACCAGGACGACTCTCAAGCTCTCGCCCAACAGCATCATGCGCACCTCCCGGGCGCTTGTCAGCTCGGCCAGGAGCTCCGTGTGGCCGGGATAGCGATAGCCGGCAAGCTGGAGGACCCTCTTGCTGATAGGCGCCGTCGCGATGGCATCCGCAACCTCGGCGAGAGCCAGTTCCGTAGCCTCCCGGATATAGCGGTACACGGCTTCGCCGCAGGCCCGGGAAGGATGTCCCGGCCTGGATTGTCGGAGGGGGAGAGAGGTGAGACCGTAGACCGGGATCGCCCCGGACCCTGGGGCGATGGGCTGCCCGCGCTCCCAAGGGACCAGTTTGGGATATCCCCGCTTGCGGTTCCGGGTGCGATGGAGCACCTCCCAGTCGCCAACCACCAGCGGACGGCACGCCTCTCTGACCGCCGGGTGGGCCAACGCTTTTAAAACCACCTCCGGTCCCACTCCGGCCGGATCCCCCATGGTCACAGCCACAATGGGTTTGGCCATTTTCTGTCTTGAGACTCCTCGAAAAGACTTGTCGAATTTATCGCAGCTGGGCCGGGTGAGACAAGAGAGTCAACCCATTCGACAGGCTCAGGGTCACGGTGAGCAAGGTCGAACCGTCAGCGATCTGAAGAGAAGGGATTGAGCCGCCGCCATATGCCGGAAAAAAATCCTCCCGACGATTCGGACTTGGAGGCCGGGTCGGTGATCGCGTCGAGAGACGGGAGCACATCCTCGGGAATGTCCTCCGCGGAGTCGGTCTTAAAAAGAGGAATGCCGAAGACCTTGACGATGTTCTGCCCGCTCAGCTCTCCCCGGGCATCATCCCCCTCGATGGGGCTTTCACTGACAATATAAGAAAGGGGATTTAAGTAACTTAAGAAGCCTGACTGCTCGTTCCTGCTTCTCTGGGACCGAGCCGCCATCAGAGAATCGACGGTCGCCTCTTTGGTTTCTTCCGCGCGGAATACCACACCGGGAACCTTCACGTCCACCCGGTGCCTCTTCCTCAAGTCGCCTTTCAGCCACTTCTGGAACCGCTCCTCCAGGGCCTTGGCGTAGAGCTCCTCCTTGATCTTTTCCTGCACGTCGCTAAGCGGCAGCAGCCGTCCGGCTTCCCGCGCCTCTAATTTGATCAGGTGCACTCCCAAGCTGGTGCGCAAAGGTTGGCTGATTTCCCCGACAGCCAGCTTGGCGAAGGCGATCTCCTCGATCTCTTTGAGCAGGCTGCCGCGGTTGATCCAGCCGATATCTCCTCCCTGCGCCGCCCCGGCGCCCTCCGAGTTCTGCTCGGCCAGCTTGGCGAACTCCTCTCCGCCCAGCGCCCGGCGCCGCACCTCCAGCGCCTTTTGCCTCGCCTCTTTTTCTTGCTCCGCGGAGGCGCTCCGCGGCGCCGAAAACAGGATGTGGCGCAGCCGAACCCTCTCCTGGGTCGTGAATCTCTTCGGGTTCAGGCGATAATACCGCTCCACATCTTCCGCGGTGATGTTCACTCTCTTGCGCACCTGACGGTTGATGATCTCGCTCTTCTCGATCTGCCCGCGTATCGAACCGCGGTACTTCTCCATGGTGGTGCCTTCCCGTTTCAGGACCTCGGCGAGCTCCTCGTCCCCGAGCCGGTTTTGCTGCTTGATCCGGCCGATATAGCCGTCGACCTCCGCGTCGCTGACACGGATGTCCGCCAGCTTCACTTCCGCCGCCAGGAGTCTTTCCGTGATGAACTGCTCCAGGACTTCCTGGTCTTCTTTTTCGATGCGGCTCAAGTCCCCGGTCGGAAATTCGCGCCCCATCCTGGTCTTGGCGTACTCTTTGAAGCTGGAGAGCGTATAAGGCTCCCCGTCGATCACCGCCACCACCTGCTCCACCACCCTGGCCATGAGGGGCAGAGAGTGAAAAGCGAGTAGGGCGCCGAGCAGGAGGCTGTAGTAAGTTCTTTGCCTCAGCATAGGGATGATAGCAAGGGAAAATCTCTTAATTTGCTGCAAAACGGTGGAACCTCACGCCACGGGGTGAAACGGATTGTTCAGATATACCAAGAGGCTAACAAAATAGCCCCATCACCGCAAGTCTAATGGTATTCCGGGCCCGTCTCGTGGCAACCCCGGACAAAAAGAGGGAATAACGCGAGCTTCCCTTCTGGATCCGTCAATCGTAACCGACGGCCCTCCGGTAATAGGAGAAATCCGCATACTTCTCCGGAGGCGGAACAGGGCGCATCAGATGGCCCATTTCAGCCCGCAATTCCAGCACGGCCCTGATGCCTGTGAGGTTAAGCTCT
>Ga0209109_10001228_pt1 | contig 14128 bp, 15 predicted proteins | sample Rifsed10ft2_FD_184004 | JGI IMG/M metagenome (GOLD analysis project Ga0209109, IMG submission 184004) | Soil microbial communities from Rifle, Colorado, USA - sediment 10ft 2 (version 2) | ecosystem: Environmental > Terrestrial > Deep subsurface > Rock core/Sediment | place: Rifle, Colorado... | reverse complement strand
ACAGGGTGCGGGAAAACTCAGTTTATGCACAATAAATCGCTGGAATCTTACAGAGTGGTACCGATGTCAGTATAGCCTCAGGATGCTCAAAAATGCCGTTCAGCAAGGCCGCAGCGAGAGAAGAGGCGAGGCGTACGCTTCGGTACGTTGAACCTCTGAGCGAAGCGAGAACGAAGCTGGCGGACTTTTTCAGCATCCTGTTAAGACGTCTTGTCAGCCAAGGAAGGTTCGCCGTAACATGTCCACACATTCAAAGATCCCGTCTGGGTTGGGAATTCGCAGAGACCGAACCATTCAAGAGTACGAACACGACACCTATAAACTGCGGGGCAAGCTCAAGGAGCCAACGGTCTGCACCGAATGCGGAGCCCTATTCCATAATGGCCGCTGGACCTGGAACCCTAAGCCGGCGGAAGCCGACGAGATCGTCTGCCCGGCCTGTCTCAGGATTCGGGACAAGTACGCCAAAGGCATCCTAACTCTAAGCGGTTCCTTTCTCGCTGATCACAAAGAAGAGATCATGGGAGTGGTCCACAATACAGAAGCTAAGGAGAAATCTGAACACCCCCTGTCCCGCGTCATGGGATACGAGCAACAGGGCGCAACCCTGGTGATCTCCACTACAGATACGCACCTCCCTAGGCGCATCGGTGAAACTCTTCATCACGCCTATGAGGGGGAGTTCGACGTCCATTACGATCAGGATGAACAATTCGTACGGGTCACATGGACCCGCTGAGCCCTGGTCCCAACCGTGAGGAGAAGAATATGACCGCCAACCCTATCATGACGCGCAATTGCCTATCACCGACGGTGGGCCGATGACCGGCCTCACGCCGGCTGTGGCCATAGCACGACAGATATGGTCCTGTCCCCGTCGATGGATGCTTGTCGCTGTGGTGGCACTCAACCTGGTGACCGGAACGACGGGACAGGCGACTACGTCCATTCCACCGAGCGCGGTCGTGGAGGTGGATCAGACCACCGTCAATCAGATCCTGGAGGTGTTTCACAAGGCTGACACAGCCATCGCTGCAGAAGATCTGGACGGCGTCATGACGCTCTATGCAACCCAGTACAACTATCATGGGTTGAAAAAGGCAGATGTTCGCAAGATCTGGTTCGACCTGTTCAAGGAATACCATGATCTGAGCGATGTGCATTTCTTTTCGAAGATCGTCAAAGTGGGATCGGGCTCCACCGCCATCATCGAAGTGACCTGTATGGGGAGCTTGTCGGGCCTCTCGAAGACCGGCGGCCTCCGGGTACCGATCGACAGCTGGTACGAAGAAGTGCATTTTCTGACGCTTGAGGGCGGCGTCTGGCGCATTCGCGGAAATGCCGGCGAATCGCCGCGGATCTTACCGTTCGGCACGGCACCGCACCCGTTATTCTGAATCAGAGGGGAGGCGGCAATGAGAATCGTAGTTGGCGTGGATTGGTCGGATGAAGCCTTTGCCACAGTCGAGCAGATAGGCCTGCTGTACAAACCGGACGAAGTGGTGTTGGTGCATGGCGTCGACCTGGGCATGTTTCACTATCCCATGGTGGCCGGGGCAACCAACCTGCAAGGGTACGACGACTTCCGCCAGGCCATGATCGATGCCGGTCGTCAGGCCGTTGAACGCTGCCGCAGCCTGCTGCAGGCTGAGGTCCCCTCCATCCGGACGTTGTGCGAAGTCCAGCACCCAGCCGCCTTCATTCTCGACAGCGCCGCCACAGTACAAGCCGACCTTATCGCAGTGGGCACGCGCGATCTCAGCCGGTTGACGGAAGTGTTTGCAAGCAGTATTTCGCACCGCATCCTGCTCCATGCCACGGTGCCGACCTTAATTGTGAAGGGGAAAGCTCGACCCGTCGCCCGCGTCCTCATGGCAGTGGAAGGCAGCGAGGATGCGATCCGTCTGCACAAGTGGTTGACGTCGCACCCCTTCAAGAACCCCGTCGCGGTCACCATCCTCTCAGTCGTCCCCTCGCTGCATATGGTCGACCCGCGTCTGGTGGTGGGACTCGAAAGCTGGTCTGAGCTGAGTAAGCAGCATGCTGAACAGGTCGTGAACGACACGGCCCAGGCGTTGGCGAGTCCGCACTTCACAGTGTCTACCGATGTCCACCTTGGCGATCCCGTGACGACTGTGTGCGAAGTAGGAAATAGCCACGACCTCATTGTGGTCAGCTCCCATGGGCGGAAGGGGCTCGATCGTTTCTTGATGGGCAGCGTGTCGCACGGGATCGTGCATGGGGCCAGCTGCTCCGTGCTCGTGGTGCGCTGACCGCCCGACGTTCCTGTCATCGACTGTCCTCAACGATTCATTCATGAAGGATGCAGGGCTATGAACGTTCGAGTGGTACTGAGCGTGCATTACTCGTGACAGGATGCAGCTCATGGGTCGCAGCACAAGCGGTGCGCGGGAACTCTCAAGCCAGCCAGGTGGTGTATGAAAAGAATTGCCTGCATTGTCACGGCGAGAAGTTAGATGGAGCCGGGCCGGAGGGGCAGTATCTAATCGTACGTCCTACAAACCTCCAGCCCATCACCTCGGGCGCCAAAACCGATGGGGAGCTCTTGATCACAATCTCGCACGGAGCAACCTTCACCCCCTTGCATGGGTTCCGGGGGAAGCTGACCGATCAGCAAGTGATGGAAGGAGTGCCACAACAAACTTCAGCCTGAACGGCCAGCCGCCCCCATGATGAGGACCTTCGCAGTGAGGTTGGTGCAATTCTCCACGGCATCAGAGTAACCTGGTGACTTCTGCTACAGCCAAGATGAACGTTTGACTCCAGATCATTGACAGACCATAAGGATTCGCAAGCAGAATTCTCTTTTTCTGTTTTAGCCTCAATGGTCTATGTCTTGCAGACCCCCTGCTCAGGGGGACTGCTCCGTGTCTTGGACCACGATCATCAAATCGCGCCGGGAAGGGGAGACTGTTCCGAACCTCCACGACTACGAGAGCATCCGTGCCCACTTCACGTGGGAGCAGGCCCGACAGGATCTGGAAGGGCTCCCTCGCGATCAAGGCCTCAACATCGCGCACGAGGCCGTCGATCGCCATGCCAACGGAGCGCGCGCATCACATCCGGCGATCAGATGGTTGGGAAAGGACGGAACGGTCGAGAATTACTCCTACGGCCGGCTGAAAGAGCTATCGAATCGGTTTGCGAATGTGCTTCAGCAGTTGGGCGTCGCCAGAGGCGATCGCGTGTTTGTTCTGGCGGGACGCATTCCAGAACTCTATATCGCCGCGCTCGGGACCTTCAAGAACCGCAGTGTGTTCTGTCCTCTGTTTTCCGCCTTCGGCCCTGAGCCGATCCGAGCACGACTCAGTATCGGCCAGGCAAAAGTCCTCGTAACCACCACCTCGCTCTACCAACGAAAAATAGCCGTTATTCGCGCGGCGCTCCCGAGCCTTGAACAGATCCTGCTCATCGGAGAGAACCGGCAGCCCACCGCCATTGCAGGCACACAGGACTTGACTGCCCTCATGCAGCAGGCCAGCCCCTCCTTTGCTATTGGGCCAACAGACCCGGAAGACATGGCACTGCTCCACTTTACGAGCGGCACGACCGGCACCCCCAAAGGCGCCATTCATGTCCATCAGGCAGTGGTCGCTCATCACATGACCGGCAAGTTCGCGCTGGATTTTCATCAGGATGACGTGTTTTGGTGTACGGCAGATCCCGGTTGGGTTACCGGTACGTCCTACGGAATCATCGCGCCCCTGACGAACGGCATTACCAGCATCGTGGATGAGGCGGACTTCGAAGCAGAACGCTGGTACCGCATTCTGCAAGAGGAACGTGTGAGCGTGTGGTATACAGCCCCCACCGCCATTCGCATGATGATGAAAGGCGGCGCGGAACTCGCCAGAAAATACGATCTCCGTCATCTTCGTTTTCTGGCGAGCGTGGGTGAGCCCCTCAACCCTGAAGCCGTCGTGTGGGGGCAAGGGGCTTTCGGCCAGCCGTTTCACGACAATTGGTGGCAAACCGAGACCGGCGGCATCATGATCGCCAATTATGCCGCCATGGACATTCGGCCCGGTTCAATGGGCCGCCCGCTGCCCGGCATTGAAGCCGCCATCGTGCATAAGACAGAGGCCGGCACCGTCGACGTGATCGAGAAACCCGGAGAACAGGGAGAACTAGCCCTGCGTCCCGGTTGGCCCTCGATGTTCCGCGGCTATTGGAACGAACCGGAACGCTATCAGAAGTGCTTTGCCGGAGGCTGGTACCTCACCGGCGACCTGGCCAGGAAGGATGAAGACGGCTACTTCTGGTTCGTCGGCAGAGCCGACGACGTCATCAAGACCTCCGGCCACTTGATTGGCCCGTTCGAAGTGGAAAGCGTGTTGATCGAACACAGGGCCGTCGCGGAGGCCGGCGTGATCGGGAAACCGGATGCCGTCGCCATGGAGGTGGTAAAGGCCTTCGTGTCGCTCAAGGATGGTTATGAGGCCAGCGACGAGTTGCGTCGTGAATTGCTCGGTTTTGCGCGCGCACGACTTGGCGCTGCCGTGGCCCCGAAGGAGATCGCGTTTCTCCCGACCTTGCCCAAGACGAGGAGCGGAAAAATCATGCGGCGATTGCTCAAGGCCCGCGAACTGGGTTTGCCGGAAGGGGATACGTCGACGCTGGAGGGGGCATCGTGATGCGTCAACCGTCATTCGTCAATCGCGGTCTGGCAGACCGCTCAACTTTGCCGTTTGATTGGTTTGTTTGGTTTCTTTTAACCAGAGAAACGAGACAAATCTGATGAACGAGAAAACCTTATGACCCACGTTGTTGGCAGAGACCATGGGTTGGAGTTACTCCGCCAGATGCTCCGCATCCGACGGTTTGAGGAGAAGTGCGCAGAACTCTATAGCGGGGGCAAGATCCGCGGCTTCCTTCATCTCTACATCGGCGAGGAGGCGGTCGCGGTCGGCGCCATATCATGTTTCACGTCGGAGGATGCGATCGTCGGCACCTATCGAGAACACGGACACGCGATAATACGGGGCACTCCGATGGGACCGCTGATGGCGGAGCTTTACGGGAAAGCGAACGGCTGCGCGCGGGGACGCGGCGGATCCATGCACTTCTTCGACGCCGCACGCCGCTTCTATGGAGGCCTGGCGATTGTCGGTGGAGGGCTGCCGGTCTCCGTCGGACTCGCGTTGGCCGATCACATGCAGCAACGCCGTCGAGTGACCGCCTGCATCTTCGGCGACGGCGCGGTGGCCGAAGGAGAGTTCCATGAATCCCTCAATCTCGCCGCGCTCTGGAAGCTCCCAGTGCTGTTCCTCTGCGAAAACAATCTCTATGCAATGGGAACCGCGCTCGGACGGCACCAATCGCAGACCGACATCGCCCGCAAGGCCGACGCCTACGCCATTCCGGCCGAAGCCGTGAACGGGATGGACGTCCTCGCGGTGGAATCAGCCACGAGGAAAGCCGTCGATTTCGTTCGCGCGGGCCATGGACCGTATCTTCTTGAGTACCGAACCTACCGGTTTCGTGCCCATTCGATGTACGATGCGGAACTCTATCGGACAAAGGACGAAGTCGCCCAATGGAAGCAGCGCGACCCTATCGCCCTCCTCCAGCAACAGCTCCGCGACGAAGGGTTCTTGACCGATGCCGACCTCGACAACATGGAAACCGCCATTGCGACCGAGATTGCAGAAGCCGTGTCGTTTGCCGAGATGGGTCCGTGGGAACCGCTGGAGGATCTCACGAAGGACGTGTATACGCCGGCGAAACCGGCAGGCTAGAGGGGCGAGGCGAGAGACTTATGGGTGGATTCCGTTCACACCTCTGGCCCCTGGCCTCTGGCCGAGAAGGAATTGATGGCCAAGATAACCTACCGTGAAGCCGTTCGCGCCGGATTGCGTGAGGCACTCCAGAACAATCCGCGCGTGTTTCTGATGGGCGAGGACGTCGGCAAGTACGGCGGAACCTATGCGTGCAGCAAGGGGTTGCTGGATGAGTTCGGGCCGGAACGCATCCGGGATACTCCCCTGTCCGAGAGCACCTTCGTCGGCGCCGGCATCGGAGCCGCGCTGGGTGGCATGAGACCGATCGTAGAGGTGATGACGGTGAATTTCAGCCTGCTCGCCCTCGATCAGATCGTCAACAACGCAGCCACGATCCGCCATATGTCCGGCGGACAGTTCAGCATTCCCCTCATCGTACGGATGGCCACCGGCGCAGGCCGGCAGGTGGCTGCTCAACATTCGCATAGTCTCGAAGGCTGGTATGCCCACATCCCCGGGATCACGGTGCTCGCACCGGCCACCGTCACGGACGCCCGAGGAATGCTGCTCGCGGCACTCCAAGAACCGGACCCCGTCTTTATCTTCGAGCATGCGTACTTGTACCCGCTCGAAGGCGAGCTCGACGAGAGCGGCCTCCCCGTTGATCTGACACTGGCGGCAATCCGACGAGCCGGAACAGACATCTCGCTGATCACGTTCGGGGGCTCTCTCTGGAAAGCGCTCGAAGCGGCAGACCAACTCGCCCATGAGGGCATCTCGGCCGAGGTCGTTGATCTCCGGATACTCCGGCCACTCGACATCTCGACGGTCTTGACCTCCGTGCGGAAAACGCACCGCGCGGTCGTGATCGACGAAGGGTGGCGCACCGGAAGTTTTGCCGCCGAAGTATCCGCACAGATCATGGAAGGCGCGTTTTATGATTTGGATGGCCCGGTCGGCCGGGTCTGTAGCGTCGAGGTGCCAATTCCCTATCCAAAACACTTGGAAGACGCGGCTCTGCCTCAGCCAGAGAAAATCCTGCAGGCGGTCCATAGTCTTATGGGACGGTAAGGGAAGAGTCCTTCACGTTCGATATCTTGTCCTACGTCCTTCGCAATTTGGATAGGAACTATAGCGATTGACGCGCGACGTTTAATGGTTGACGAGGTCCGAAGATGGCGGAGTTTGTGATGCCCACCCTCGGCTCAGATATGACCGAAGGGACTCTTGTCGAATGGAAAAAGAAGGTCGGCGACCGGGTGGTCAAGGGCGAGATCTTTGCGGAAGTGGATACCGAGAAGGCCGCGATCGAGATCGAATCCTTCCACACGGGGGTCGTCGAACAACTGCTTACGAAACCCGGCGAGCGCGTTCCAGTCGGCAGGGTCATGGCAATCATCCGAGAAGAGGGAACTCAGGCTCCACCTACCATTCAAGCCGCCGCATCCCCCCTTCCCTTGCAGCGGATCTCGCCGAAGGCACCGGTTTCATCGCTTCATCCTGCACCTCCGCAGATTGCCGCACCGGATACAGAACCGGGACGGCGTCGCATCTCGCCCGCGGCGCGAAAACTCGCCGGTGAATTAGGAATGGATCCCGCCTTTGTTCAAGGCACTGGTCCCGGCGGCGCCATCACCCTGGAGGACATTCAACGCAACGCCCAGACACGACGCCAACAACCCTCCACGCCCCCCGCCTTCGCCGGAGAAACCGGCGATCGCCAGACCAAAATGCGACAGACTATTGCCGCCGCCATGGCGCGATCGAAGCGGGAGATCCCCCATTACTATCTGAGCACCACCATCGACCTGGGCCGGGCTATGACGTGGCTCCAAGAAGAAAACCTCACACGGCCGGTGGCGGATCGGCTGTTATACGGCGTCTTGCTAATCAAAGCCGTGGCGCTGGCGCTGCGGCAGGTGCCGGAGTTGAATGCCCTGTGGAAGGAAAACACCGCCGTTCAGAGCCCCGGCATCCACGTCGGTGTGGCGATTTCCCTCCGGCAAGGAGGCCTCATCGCGCCGGCCATTCACGATACGGACAAGCAAAGCCTTGGAGAGCTCATGAGCAGGTTCCAGGATATCGTGAAGCGAGCCCGCACCGGGACGTTACGAAGTTCTGAATTGTCCGATCCAACCATCACGGTCACCAGTTTGGGCGAACAGGGCGTGGAAACCGTGTTCGGCGTGATCTATCCGCCGCAGGTCGCCTTAATCGGTTTCGGAAAAGTGGTGGAACGCCCGTGGGTCATTGGGAAACAGGTGGTCTCCAGACCGGTCGTGACCGCAAGCCTGTCCGCGGATCATCGCGCGACCGACGGCCATCGCGGCGGGGTCTTCCTTTCAGCCGTCGATCGCTTATTGCAGGAACCAGGGCAGCTATGAACACTCCACTCATGCCGGATGAAATCAGACAGACGGTCCTTTGCCTCCTTGGCGAGATCGCACCGGAAGCAGACTTGACGGCCTTGAAGCCCGGCGTCAACTTCCGCGATCAGCTGGATATTGACTCAATGGATTTTCTAAATTTTGTGATCATGATCCACAAAGCCTTCGGCGTGGAGATCCCGGAAGCCGACTATCCGAAGTACGGCACGCTCAATGGCTGCGTGGAGCAGTTGTCGGACAAGCGAGTGACATGACCCTCTCTCCCCTTACCACTTGTCAGACGATGGTCAAAGTCCTGGTCGGCTCCCTTGCGCAGGGACTCGTAGGCCTGAAAAGCGACGATGATTTCCTGATCCGGATCAGAACCGCCTGTGAAGGTATGAATGTCTAGGATTGACGGGCTCAACAAGGAAAGGTAGCCGTAATGAAAGGCTTCAGCATTATCAGTGCGGTGTGCCTGATCGTCTTGGCCAGTTCCTGGGCCATGGGGCAAACCAGCCGTGGAAATCTCAAGGAGGGACAAGCGGTCTATACACAATACTGCCTCCGTTGTCATGGCGAGAAATTGGACGGGAATGGGCCCGAGGCGCAGTACCTGATCCTCCGGCCTTCCAATTTCCTATCGCAGAGCCTGCTCGCGAAGGCCGACTGGGAGCTGCTCGTCACAATTTCCAACGGGATCTTATTCACTCCCATGCACGGATTTCGCGGCACATTGACGGACCAACAGATGTTGGATGTGCTGTCGTATATCAGAAGCAGGACGCCGTTTGGCTCGGTCAACTAGCGCGACATCGTGTTCCATCCACACCAAAACATATGGGGATTCGTCCGCACGATCGGCATCTGCCTTGTCCTGCTCGCGCTGGGGAGCGGGGCACGGGTCCAAGCCGGCGAACCAGCCACGGATCTTGAAGTCTTTGTTCGCGCCGGCTGTCCCCATTGCGAAGCCGCGAAGGTCTTCCTCGATGAACTTCAGCATGAGCGGCCATCGCTTCGAATTGCCATCTACGACGTAGCTGAGAATTCAGTCGCGCGGCGGCGGCTCGCGACACTGGCTGGTGAGCGGGGACTGGACAACCTTGGTGTCCCCACCTTTCTCATCGGCACAGAGCTGATCGTCGGATTCCTCTCAGCGGACACGACCGGAATAGAGATCCGTGCCCGGCTCGACCGACTCAACCAAGACACCACCCCGCATCCCGCAGTCGAAGGCATCCGAACAACGTGGTTCGGCGAGCTTCGCGTCAGGGACCTGGGCCTTCCACTGTTCACGATCGTCATCGGGTTGCTGGATGGACTTAATCCCTGCGCGATGTGGGTGCTGCTCTTCCTATTGTCATTGCTGGTCAATCTTCGCGATCGACTGAAAATGGCTCTCATCGCCGGGACCTTCGTCGCCGTCAGCGGCTTGATGTATTTTGCCTTCATGGCAGCCTGGCTCAACATGTTTCTCCTATTCGGCCTCTCACGCCCCATCCAGATCGGTCTCGGCGGCATCGCCCTCTTGGTGGGAGCGGTCAACGTGAAGGACTTCTTTGCCCTCCATCGCGGGATCTCGCTGAGCATTCCCGAGTCCGCCAAGCCGGGGCTCTACGCCAGGATCCGGGGGATACTCCAAGCCGAGCATCTCTTCGGTGCGATGGCAGGCATCGTGGTCCTAGCCGGACTCGTGAATCTAATCGAGCTGCTCTGTACTGCCGGATTCCCGGCGCTCTATACGCAGATTTTGACGCTTCAACAGATGCCCTCTTGGGAATATTATGGCTACCTCGGCCTCTATAATTTGGCTTACATCTTCGATGACAGTCTCATGGTCATCATCGCGGTGACTACGCTGAGTCGCAGAAAATTGCAGGAACGTGCCGGTCGCTGGCTGAAATTGGGGAGCGGGATCGTCATGGCAGGCCTCGGTGGCATATTACTGGTGAGACCCGATTGGCTGATGTAACCGATCCGCTCCTGCAGAGGAAAGGAATGTGCGATACTGCGTAATTCAAAACGATTGCAGCCCGCCCTGCGCATCCACTCCCTGATTCACGAAGGAGAGGTGCCTCGACGGGAAGCTGAGGATATTTTCCGGCGAACCTTTGGGTTGTTGCAGGCCTGGCAACGCACGAAACAAACGGGATGAGCGGCGAGGCTGCGACCTTGATAGCAGCAAGGCGAGTAGGGGACCGAGCATGAAGCAGATCCGCCCATTGTTCCAACCGCCTCCGGAATCCGGGAGTCTTGAATCGGGACCGGTCATCCTGCGCGATGGCGCGACCGCATCCCTCCGCCCCGCCCGTGCGGAGGACCAGACGATGATGCAACAGTTCGTCGATCGGTTGTCACCAGCATCCAGGCGGCATCGGTTCTTTTCTGAAACCGCGCCCCCTGCCGACACCATCGCGTCGCTCTGTGATTCCTCCAACCCGTCCAAGCAACTCACCCTCATGGTCACGAGGACCATCGCTGGACAGCCGCGCATCATCGCCGCCGGTTCATATTGGGCGCGGACCGCCGACCAGGCCGAGGTGGCCATGGCAGTCGACGACGGCTTTCATGGGAAAGGCCTGGGTTCGATCCTGCTCGAACGGTTGGCGATGCTGGCCATACACCGAGGCTTTACCAGCCTGTGGGCGGTCACACACACGGACAATCTTGCCATGCGCGAAGTCTTTCGGGAATCCGGGTACCCGGTCCATGAGACCTATGAAGGCGGCAACATGCAAGTCGAGCTCTCACTGCACCAGACGGAGAGCACGACGGCCCGCTTGGAGTTGCGCGAACGTATTGCCACAACCGCCTCGCTTCGTTCGTTCTTCTATCCCCGCTCCGTGGCCGTAATCGGAGCGTCCCGCGATCCCACGAGCATCGGCTACCGGATCGTCAAAGCCCTCGCCGACAACCGGTTTCGCGGCGCCATCTATCCGGTGAACCTCAAGGCGGCAACCATTGCTGGCTTGACTGCCTTCTCGTCCGTCACCGCAACCCCCGACGCCGTCGATCTGGCGGTGATTGTCGTGCCGCGTGATGCGGTGCTGCCGGTCCTCACCGATTGTGCCGGCAAAGGCATCCACTCCGTGATCGTGATCTCCTCAGGCTTTGCCGAATCAGGCCTTGAAGGAAAGCAGGCCCAGGACCATCTCACGGAGACTGTCCGTCAACAGGGCATGCGCATGATCGGACCGAACTGCTTCGGGCTGCTGAATACCGATCCGGCTATTTGTCTCAACGCCACGTTCACGTCGGCCTTTCCTCCCTCCGGTCGCATGGCCATGGCCACGCAGAGCGGAGCGCTGGGGCTCGCGATCCTTGCCGCGGCTCGCCGATTACAGCTGGGTGTGTCTTCATTCGTCAGCCTGGGCAATAAAGCCGACGTCTCCACAAACGATCTTCTGCAATATTGGGAAGACGACCCTTCCACCGACATCATTCTCCTGTACCTTGAGTCCGTCGGGAATCCCCGACGCTTTGCGAGAATTGCACGGCGCGTCGCTCGTCGCAAACCGATTGTGGCGATCAAATCCGGTCGAAGCCTTGCTGGTCGGCGCGCGACAAGCTCGCATACCGCCGCACTCGCGTCGAGCGAGGTGGCCGTAGAAACACTCTTTCAGCAGTCCGGAGTGATCCGCGCAGACACCTTGGATGAGCTCTTCGCCCTGGCGCGAGGACTTTCCGATCAACCTCTCCCGAAAGGAAAGCGCGTCGGCATCATCACCAATGCCGGCGGCCCCGCCATCCTCTCCACCGACGCCTGCGAAGCGGGCGGGTTGTCTGTCCCCGAGCTGTCGAAAACGACCACCGCTGCCCTTTCGGCATTCTTACCTCCTGCCGCCTCGTTGACAAACCCTGTCGATCTGATCGCATCCGCCACTCCGGACCATTATACAAACGCGATCACCACCCTCCTCGCCTCCCAAGAAGTCGATGCCCTGATTGTCCTCTACATGTCCGTGACGGTCGGCGACGCAGCCGGCATTGCGAACGGGATCTTGCGCGGGATCTCCACCGCCAGACAAGCCGGTGGCACCAACATTCCGATCTACATCTGTTGGATGGCTGAAGGGGATCTCGAACGGACCTTTCAGGCGGCAGGCGAAACGATCCCCACATTTCCATTACCCGAACATCCGGCAGTCGTGCTCAGCAAAGCCTCCCGGTATGAAGAATGGCGCACACAGCCGCTCGGCATGATTCCTGATTTTGACGATATCGACATCGGTGCCGCGCGAGCCATCTGTGCCAGGGTCCTGTCTCAAGAAGGGCCCGGTTGGCTGACCGTCGAGGACACCAGAGCCCTCCTCGCCTCCGCGAAACTCCCTGTGGCACAGGGCGGAGTCGCGAAGACCGCGGACCAGGCGGTGGCCCTGGCCTGTGAGGTGGGATTTCCCGTCGCCGTCAAGCTCGCGTCACGCCAGATCGTGCACAAGACCGAGATGAGCGGAGTGCATCTGAACCTGGCTGATGAGCAAGCCGTGAGGAATTCGTTCGAGGCGATTCGGGCCAGGCTCGCACAGGAAAACAAACTGGATGCGATGGAAGGCGTGCTCGTGCAGCCGATGCTGTCAGGCGGCACGGAAGTGATGGTCGGCGTCACCCACGACCCGCTCTTCGGCCCGCTGATCGCTTTCGGCTTAGGAGGCATTCACGTGGAAATCCTCGGCGACGTACGGTTCAGGATTACCCCCCTCACCGACCGCGATGCAACCGAGATGGTGCGCGAGATCAAAGGCTATCGGTTACTTCAAGGCTACCGTGGCCACCCTGCAGCGGATGTGAAGGCCATCGAAGAGGTGCTATTGCGTCTCTCTCGGCTCGTCGAAGAAATCCCCGAGATCAGCGAACTCGACCTGAATCCGATCTTCGCCCTGCCGCCAGGACAAGGCTGCAAAATCGTAGATGCCAGAATCCGCGTTGAGAAGACTTCAGCGGGTGTATAGAAAATTGTTTCTGCTACCCCGGTAAACCTACTCAGACTCATTTATCGCGCATTGGCTGTCTGGTGATCAGCCGAACGACCAGCGTTTGTTCGCCCTCACCCGAAGGGCATTCGGTCCTGCCAGCGGGCCCAGTTGATGTGGCCATCGTCAAAGCCCAACTGCTTGAGCGATACGTCGGCAAGCAAACTTCCGAGCGCATAGAGTTGATCCGTGATTCGGACCAAGTTGCCTGAGCCGGGCGCCATTGTTTCGAGTTGGCCGCGATGAAATAGCGCGTTGCGGGCGGCGGCCCAGTCTTCTGCCAGGGCCTGGGAAACGGCGAAGCCATGACTCCGTAGAAAGCCGGACAGTGGGACAGCGACATTTTTATTGTTTGGGTCGGCACCGTAAGCCCGTGCTAGGATTTCAAGCCCTGAATAGGCGAGGAAATGCTCGATTTCCACGTATGCCTGGGAGAGCTTCCATATCTCGATCTGACGGTAGAATGCCGCTGTTAAGGGGTGGTCGGCAGATGCACGTTCGGTGTGGGCCAGGAATAGCTTGAGAAACAGAGTCCGGGATCCTGGGTAGAAGGTGTCATTACCAATGGCAGCACCAGGAGTATGGCGGTCACCGAGGATCGGTAGACTTTCCGGCAGGCCGCCCGAAGTGATCATGTGTGCAATCGAATCTCCGGCAGATATTTGTGTCAGCCTTGTGGAAATGACCATCTGCTGCTGGCAAAATGTCATCCCATCAGCTAGTCGGCGCACGAAGTCGCTTTGGTCAATGTCAGCACTTGCGCGGCTCTCTGGTAATATCCCGTAACCGGTTAGGAACAGATGGGTTCGATCTTGAGCCAGGCTTTGGCATTCCGGAAAACCGTGGCACGGCACTAACTCGGCTTGCGAGACGGTAAACTGCTTGGAGAAGTCGAAGCCGTAGATTCCGAAGACCGTGTCTGCCATCTCGTCTTTACTCGGGAACCCCCTAGGGCAGCTAGCGCCCAAGCCCGTCGGCTGGAGCGTCTTGTTAGGTGGCTTCGCGCTCACAGGCGAGGAGGTCTTTGGCTTTAGGAAGCCGTTTTACGATT
>Ga0209109_10001227_pt1 | contig 14136 bp, 12 predicted proteins | sample Rifsed10ft2_FD_184004 | JGI IMG/M metagenome (GOLD analysis project Ga0209109, IMG submission 184004) | Soil microbial communities from Rifle, Colorado, USA - sediment 10ft 2 (version 2) | ecosystem: Environmental > Terrestrial > Deep subsurface > Rock core/Sediment | place: Rifle, Colorado... | reverse complement strand
CCTGCCAGTCGAGCCACGGCAAAGCCGCTTTTGATGCCTCGACGAGGGAGCCAAGTTGACTCTGAGGACACGTAAATTTCCCCTCATTTCGCAACTGTCGTAACACCTGTCTGAGCACGTCGAAGGCAAGTAGAAGCGGAAGGTTGTAAACAATCTTCGGCAATGCCGTCGCGGCGATGGCTGCGTCCGCGAACGTAGTCAGGCACAACGACTGCACTCGCTGAAGCATCCGTCGAACCCCAGCCCATTCCTGCCGAAGGTTCTCCAGCTCCGGCGTGTCGGTCACCATCGGCACACGCCTCCATCGTCAACGTCCCGGCGCACTATGCGTGGCACTCTATACACTCAGCTCTCCCTCTCGAAGGAGTGCAATGCCCAGGAAACGCCGTCTCAGCCGCCAAGTGGAAATGTTGACACGTTCGGCGGAAATCTCGGCCTTCCGAGCCAGCATGAGCCTGCGCGTTGACGAACCGAGGAACCGCTGCACTTGCGAAGGTGTTTATCGCCTCGTGAGGTTCACATCCTTTCTGCGCGCCGTTGTTGAAGGCACGAACCTCTCACTAGAGCTTCTCGAAGTTCGCGTGATGGTGAGACCGATGCGCGGCCCGCGCCTCCTCCGGCGTTTACAGAAAGGAGTTGACGCGCGGCGAAACGTCCGGACGAGGGCCACCGTCCCAAGACGGACCTCGCGCACGGCGTGCTATTCGTCGGATGAAACGACGCAACCAAGACGAGACGTCTGATGAATCGCTACTCGGCGGCCTTGCGAGGCCGCGGCGGTGCCGCATGCATCGGAAACGTCCGTTCCAGAAGCTGCAGCATCGCGCGGCAGGCAGCGCCGTGGTGTTTGTGTAGGTGGTCGACCACGAAGAACTCGCGTGTCGGGAGTCCGGTCTTGATGTGCACGGGTGCAACGCGTCGCCGCGCGAGATCCTCCTCGACCGTGAGCCGCGAGACCATGGCGATGCCCAGGCCGGCCATCACGGCCCGCTTGACCGCGTCGGGGTTGTCGAACGTCATCGTTCGTGTCGGTGCAAGACGCTGACGGTGCCACCACACGGCCAGCTGCCGCCGGGTATCGGATCCCTCCTCGCGAAGCAACCACGTTTCCGCTTCAAGCTGATTTGGCTTGACGACCCGAGCCCGCGCCAACGGGGAGCTCGGTGGCGCGATCATCACGAACTCGTCCCGCGACAAACCGCGCGCCTGTAGTTCGCCCGATGGCAGTGCGCCGGCGACGATGCCCATATCGAGATCGTTGCGGGCGACGCGCTCGGCGATCGCGTGAATCGAACCGATCTCGAAACGGAGGTCGTAGCTCTCGTGCTCGCTCCGATACTTGGCCAGCAGCGCCGGAAGCAAATACAAGCCGGGCGTCGCTGTCGCGCCGAGCCGAATGCGGCCCACCGCGCCGCGCGCGACCTCCTGCATCCGTTCATGGGCGCGGTCGACGGCGCCGAGGATGCGGCGCGCTTCTTCCAGGAACACGTCACCGGCGACGGTCAGCGAGACGCGGCGGGCACGATTCAGGAGCTTGGCGCCGACCTCTTCTTCGAGCAGAGCAATCTGGTGGGACACGGCCGGCTGGGAGAGATTGCACAGGCTCGCGGCCCTCGCGAAGTGCCGCAGCTCCGCGACGGCGACGAAGGTCCGCAACTGACGGAGTTCCATTCGCTCAGTCTATCAGACAGATTCAATCGTTTCATTGGACGAATCAGACTCGGGCTCGTACATTCGCTCTTTCACGAAGGAGAGAACGATGACTCGAATGACGCGATGGGGAATGACGACGGTGTTGGCGGCAGTGCTCGTCGTCTCGGTCGTTGGCGTCGCAACTGCGCAGGACAAGCCAAAGCCGCTCTATGACCGACTCGGCGGTGTCTACAGCATTGCCACGGTCGTGGACGATTTCATCGAGCGCCTGCTCGTCAACGACACCTTGAATGCGAATCCAGCGATCAACCAGGCGCGCGCACGTGTACCCAAGGCTGGCTTGAAATTCCAGGTCACCGCGCTCGTGTGCGAAGTGACCGGCGGACCATGCAAGTACACGGGCCGAGCGATGAAGGAATCGCACCAGCAACTGAACATCACGGAGGGGCAGTGGCAGGCGATGGTGGCCGATTTCCAGAAGACGCTCGACAAGTTCAAGGTGCCGGCCAAAGAACAAGAGGAACTGATCATCATTGTCGGCAGCACGAAGAAGGACATCGTGACACCGGCGACGAGTCAACGGTAGCCGAGGAGACACCATGCCTACTCTGATGACGACAACGTCCGACATGAGCGCGCTCAAGACTCGACTCAAGGCGACTTGGGAGTCGGGCGATTACGGAGTGTTTGCAACGCATCTCGAGAAAGGCGCGCTCGAGTTTTTCGATCGCGTGAACATTCCTTCGGGAATCCGGCTCCTCGATGTCGGATGCGGCGCCGGGCAGCTGACTCTTCCGGCGGCCAGGAAAGGGATCCATGTCACCGGTCTGGATCTTGCGGCCAACCTGGTTCAGCAAGCTCGGACCAAGGCTGCCGACGAGGGGCTGACGATTCAAGTCGACGAAGGTGACGCGGAGGATCTGCCGTATCCGGACGCATCCTTTGACGTCGTGATGAGCTTGATCGGCTCGATGTTCGCGCCGCGCCCTGAGCTCGTGGCTGCGGAAATGTGCCGAGTCTGCAGACCGGGCGGGAACATCATCATGGGCAATTGGACGCCCGAGGGGCATATCGGCCAGATGTTCAAGGTGATTGGCACGCACGTCCCGCCGCCGCCGTATTTTCCATCGCCGCTCCTGTGGGGCGATGAGACGACTTGCCGCCAGCGCCTCGGCGCCGGCGTGAGAGATCTGAAGATCACGCGCTACATGTATCCGTTCGAGTATCCGTTTGCGCCGGCCAAGGTGGTCGACTTCTTCATTGAGTATTACGGGCCGACCAACCGGGCGTACGGATCGCTCAATGACGCAAGCCAGAAGGCGCTGCACGATGACCTCACCGCGCTCTGGACCCGAAACAACGGTGCGACTGATGGAACGACCCGGGTGTTGGCGGAATACGTCGAGCTCATCGGGACGCGGTAGGCCGGCACGAACATAGGCACACTCCCATGGCGGGAGCGTCGGCGCGGCGATTCCGCGCGAACTGACAGGAGACCACGATGAACAAAGCATATCTCGAGATTACGATAAAGGTGCCCGCGACGGATCGCGCGAAGGCCGGTGCGGTGTACTCGAAGTACAAAGAGCCGTTTCTCGCGACGATTCCCGGCGCGGAATCCAAGGAGCTCCTCCTCCGTGAAGAGGATGTACAGGTGCTTCACGGATTCGATTCACGAGCCTCAGCAGAGAGCTACCTGAAGAGCGCGCTGTTTGGCAATGATGTCGTGAGAGAGTTGAAGCCCTACCTCTCGGCGGATCCAGAGGTCCGGGTTTACGAACGCCAATAGAACGCTGTCTTCGAGAATACGGCGTAACGACCGGTTGCAGCGGACGGCGCTTCACGCCGCCGCTGAACCGGGACGTTGATATGGCTGTCACTTGTCAACTCAGCTACACCGGTTTCGTTCTCACCGTCGTGAGTGCTCCTTCACCATTTCTCAGCCCGCGTTCATCGATCGTTCCGGCGGCACGATGTTTTAGCGATGGTGGACGCTGCTGATATCCGTGGATTAGGTACCGCCAGACTTCTGTGCGTCGCGGAGCTGCCTCACTCCAGGCACTGACATCTCAGCCGAAGCCTGGCCCGAGGAGGCCGAGCCACAAGAGGAGCGTTGCCGTCAGTCGACGCACAGATTAGGGACTCCGGGTGCCCGACACATGGACACGCGAGCGATGCGTAGGTTTAGCCCGCTGCCGTACCAAGTCAAATGACGCGATTGCCCTTTGCTGCGAGCGCGGGACTCCATCCGAAGTTGAAACTCCTGGCGGGAGCGGACTTACTTCGCCGGCTTAGGATTGGGGTGTGCCTGGATCCAATTGGATGAATTTCCCAATCGGCGACCGACAAAATTGCCCGGGGAAAGTGCGGGTCACTGCACTTTTCCGAATTAGGATTGTGCAGCGGAATCATCCCCTTGCGCGGTCACTTCGATTCCGCCCCTGGCCACCATTCCGACTAGACTCACCTGCAACCAGATTTCGATTCGGAACCGTGTATGCAGGCATTTGAGTGCAGCGCTTGCGCCTCCCGGCCAGAGGCACTGACAGGCCCACCGGGTTGCGACTGCGAAGAGACGCCCTAGCCCCTCCTCAGGTGTCTGGGCCAGATGCCGTAGCGACCAGCCGAAAGGATGCCGTTCGGATCCACCGCGTCCTTGACCGTTTCATGGAAGCGGCGCAGCGCGTGATTATTGAACGAATAAACGTTCATTACGTCGTCCTGGTAAATCACTGGCGTCCGGTACTCACCCCATCCGTGCTCGGCACTCACTTTCACCAGCTTGCGAAACGCCTCGCGGTTGCGCTTGTTGAATTCGACGTCGCGCGTGACCGGGAAGAGGAAAAGAAACACGAAGCACCGCTGCCAATATGTGAACGGCATCACCAGGGGATTCACCGGCAGGCTGTATTCGCGTGCAATCTCGCTGAACACTTTCTGCGCTTCAAAGACCGCTTCGCCCGTGCGGGGAATGATCGGCGAGAAGCCCACATGCCCGTCGAGTCCGGGCCCAGCCTCGTTGCGTGCCAGGAGCGAGAAGATCGAGAGGCTCGGAATACCGAACGCGTTCTTCGAAACTTTCTGGAGCTGCTCCGGCGTGAGAGGAATGCGGTAATACTCGCCTTCGAGGAACTTCGCGCCCGTGATTGCAGCGAGTTTCTCCTTCGCGTGGTCCCATTGGGCGTGAATGATCTTGGTCGGCCCATAGAACTGCAGCATTGCGCCCCAAAGTCCCTGGCCGACTTTTTGCGCGTGGCCTTCCAGCGCACTCTTCGACGGGCCTCCCGGTGTGGCGAGCAGATCGAGGAGCTCGTTGTCCGGGCGTGCGGCCACTTGGTCAGGCGGGCGCAAGCCGGAGTAGATGGGGCTGCCGAAATAGGGCATGCCCGTGACGATCTGGCAATTCTCCAGATGCGTAACGATATCCACGAGCGGGATGAGATCGTCGTACTTGTAGACGTGAACGAAGCCGTTGAGATAGGCCTCCGGTTCAGGCATCAACCAGAATCCCATCTTGGTTACGATGCCGAAGTTCGACTGCGAGAAAATGCCATCGATCGCCGGACCAAAGCCGGTTTTGAACTGCTGCCAGGTCTTCGCGTTGGACAATGCCCCCATACCGGTACGCATGACCTCCCCATCGGCCAGGACGACTTCCATCCCGCAGTGCGCCTCGAAGTGGTTACGATAGGCCGCAGTCGTTACACCGCCGCCGCGATCGAGCGCGTTTCCAACCAGCGAGCCCCAGCCGGGATCGGGGCAATCCAGCCAGACTTTCAGCCCGCGCTCGGAGATGTGGCGATATAGATCGAAATACGACACACCCGGCTCGACCAATGCGTAAGCGTGGCGCTCGCTGACCTCGATGATCCGGTCGAGCCGCTTCAAGTCCAGAATGACGCTGCCTGACAGCGCGGGTGCAGAGCCGCCATAGCCGAGATTGCGGCCGGTCGAGATGGTGTAGATCGGTATCCTGTATCGGTTCGCGGCCCTGACGACGGCCTGCACCTCCTCAACGCTAGATGGCGCAATCGCTGCCGAGGCGAGACGTTCTTCGGGTTCCCCCCACACCTGTGAATAGGCGTCGCGATAAAGCGCGACGTCCTCATCGCTCGTGAATACCCACGCCTTGCCGACTGCCGCCTCGAAGTCCTTGAGAGCAGCCGTGAAGTCAGTGCTGCTGACGCCCGGTGGAAATCTCATCTTCGCCCCCTGCATCTCGTCGCTATTCCTGCTCATTCAAAAACTCTGCTATCGCGGCGCGTGCCGTCGGGGATTCATCCAGCAACAGATGCCCCGAGTGATCGATGATTCTGACGATCGAGCTTGGAATGCGCATCCGCCACTCCTGCGCATTACCGGCGGGCACCATTCGATCTTCCTTTCCCCAGATCAGCAGCGTCGGCGCGCGGATACGCGTCAGTCTGCGTGCGTCAAGTCCCTCGCCGAGCGCAACGCGTCCCACCGCTTGAGCCTCGCGAGCGCGTGCGGCCAGAAACTCCTCGTCAGGCTCTTTCGGCCAGTATGGCCGAATGATGTCCGGATCATGCGCAAAGTAAGCCGGCCACTCGTGGTACGCGATTCTTGAGAAGTCAGGCTGCGGGAATGCTGGCGTCGCAATGCCGCCAGGCGCCACGAGCACGAGTCGACGCACGCGATCCGGATGCGAGATGGCGAATTCCGCTGCCAGCCGCCCGCCAAAGGATGCGCCGACCAGATGAAACGACGTCAAACGCAGCGCATCGAACAGCGCCAGGCAATGCCTGACATGCTTTTCGAGTGAGTCGATCGATGAAGCATCCGCCGATTCGCCGAAGCCAGGATGGTAGGGCAGCAGCACACGAAAGTGCGGGATCCAGTCCCGGGCGAACTCAAAGCCGTGGAAGGTGCCGCCACCGTGGAGGTACACGAGGTCGGGCCCGGATCCGGCCGCGTACGCCACCGTACGGACGCCGGCGATGGTCAACACGAGTCGTTCGAAGCCGGCTGTACTGTAGGCCGTCACTCGGTGAGTCTCCCGCGCTATACGGGCATGGGCTGGCCTTCGACCAGCTTGCTGAGCGCCGTCGACAGCGAAAGACGTGCTGGATCCTCAGCCTGGCGTCGAAACTCCTCGAAATCCGCTCGTTGGCGCGTGAGATCCTTCTCCGACATGCGGCGCTTGAAGTCAGAAGCGATCGGGGAGCTCACTTCGAGAAATACCCGACGCCGCTCGGTCGAATAGAAGTCGAGCACGCTTTCCGCTGCGCGGCCGGCCAGCACCGCCGTCAGGACATCGATGAGCGCAGCCGCATCGATGACCCCGCCAGTCAGACCCATCCCGCCGCAAGGATTGCAGGCATGGGCCGCATCGCCGACGAGCAGCGTGCGGCCCACCCGGAACGTAGGCGCGCAACGTTCGTGCACGCGGTAGGGCGAATAAGCGACGATCCGATAGGGCGCTTCAGGGTCCGGAAGGAGAATGGAGTACCGCTCGGCGATGCGTCGCGGGATATCGCCTTCTGGCAGGCTTGCGTCCTCTGCAAAGGTGACGCGCCAGAGATTCTCCCGACCGAGGCGCGCCACCACCGCCCAGTTGATAGGGTCGGCTACCATGTTTGCCGGTTCGAATCCATAGCGCTCGAAATCGTAACTGACGTTGGTGGCAACGAATCGCTCAGGCCAGGTGTGCCCTTCGAATGGCAGGGACAAGAGATTACGGACGGTACTGCGTGCGCCGTCTGCACCCACCACCCACTTTGTACGAAAGTCCTCGCGTCCGCGGGAGGATTCGACGGTCAACAGGGCACCGGATCCGTCCTGACTCAGTCCGACCAGCCGGGTGCTCCAGCGCATCGTGGTACCGGGCAAGACGCTGAAATGCTTCAACACCAGTTGCGCAAGAAGATGCTGGCCGAAATGAGCCGTGTACGGATAAGGGGAATCTGGTGGAAATGTGTCAGCGACACGAACTGCCTCGCCGGTCGCGAGGAGGCGGAAGGCAAAGCTCTTGCTCAGATATGAAATCGCGAGCGCATCCTCCAGCAGCCCCAGTCGAGCGAGGATCTTGAGTGTCGTCGGAAAGTACACCGCTGCGCGCGGCGAATCGTTGATGCCTGGCTCCGCTTCGATCACAGTGACTGACCGGCCCGCCTGCGCCAAGCCGAGAGCGGTCAGCAAGCCGACCGGTCCAGCTCCAACCACTACGACGTCACAGGCTTCGCTCATGTCGGATGCTGTCAGATGACTAGTTCAGCGTGCTCTTGTAGATCACACGGTCCTTCACGATCAGCGCCAAGTATTTGCCGTTGCTGCCCAGCAGTTTTGGATACTCCAGCGGATTGCCGTCGGCGAGCAGAATGTCCGCGTACGCGCCCGGCTTGATCATTCCCAGCGGACCTTCTTTACAGGGACGACGTTCGCCGCTCATTAGAAAGTTGGCGTGCTTGGTTAGGCAGTTGCGGTGACTGTGCCCACTTCGGTGCCAAACCGCATGATCTACTGTGATTCAGCATGATCTATCGGATCAAGAGTGCGTCGGTATTCTCTGAACGTGCAGCGCGAACCCCGACGCTCGTGCCGCTCGATCAGTCTTGTTCTTTCGTATAGCGAAAAGATTTTCGAAAATTGCCTTCGCCGACTGGAGTCCTATACTCCGGCCAAGTCGCGGGATTAGTCATCGATCGAAGTACAACTGCAGATCACTGCAGAAGGGGGAAGCCATGAGGCCACTAGTCGCGCTGCTGCTCCGTGTTGGTCCACTGTCGTGCGCCGCCGCCGGGCTCGTTCTGGTGGCCGACGCGGCCGAGCTCGGGGAAATCGTCGTCACCGCGCAGAAGCGCGAGCAGTCGCTGCAGGATGTCAGCGCCGCGGTCACGGCCATCGGCTCCGACCGCCTCGAGACCGCGAATATCAACAATATCGAAGACCTTCAATGGATCGTGCCGAGCGTCTATTTCGGTAACGACTTCAACATGGCGAAGGTCACGATCCGCGGCGTAGGCGCTAACACCTCCACCACGGGGAGCGAGACCGGTGTCGCGCTGCACGTGGACGGGGCGGTGGTCTCGCGCGCTGAGGCGCAGCTCACCTCGCTGTTCGATCTGGAGCGTGTCGAGGTGCTGCGCGGCCCGCAGGGCTCCCTGTACGGCCGCAATGCTGTCGGCGGTTCGATCAACCTGATTACGGCCAAGCCGACCGAGACACTGGACGGCTACGCCCGTCTTTCCTACGGCGATTTCGACTACATCAACTTTGAAGGCGCGCTCAGCGGCCCGCTCGCATCGGACTGGCTGCGAGGCCGGATCGCGGTCAAGGGCGAGGAACGCGACGGTTACGGCGAGAACCCCGTGAGCGGCAAAGACGTCGACGACCTCGAGCGCAAGATGGCCCGGGTGCACCTGCAGTTCAACTTCACCGACGACTTCGACATCCTGCTGAGCGGCGAGTACTACGACCAGGAAGATGCATCGCGTGCCCTGAAATACCGCCGCGACGCATTTCCTGGTGTCCTCCGGCTGACCTCGGGTGGCTGTCAACCCGTGGTAGGCGGGGTGCCCAGTCCCTGCCAATACGCCAGCGATCCGCGCGACATCGCCTCGGAGCTTGAGCCGTTCACCGATACCGAGACCTGGGCGGTCACGGGCACATTGACCTGGAAGTTGAGCGACACTTTCACGCTGGTGAACATCACCAATTACCGGGACCTGGAGACAGTCATCGGCCAGGACCTGGACCTCGCTGCCACCGCCAACAGCCGGGCGACTACCGGCTTCAACACGACCTACCAGCGGCGCGACGTGGACAGCGAGCAGACGAGCAGCGAGCTGCAGCTCAAGTTCGAGAGCGACCGGGTGAACGGGGTTGTCGGCTTGTTCTATCTCGACGAAACGCAGCGCCCGGTCGATACCGTGGACCTGAATGCGTACTACGGCCAGCCGGGCATGCTCGCCCTTCTGGCCAATCCGGCGAGCGGCGCGTTTCCGCCGATCAGCGCGACCGGCCTGCAGATCGACGGCGTCAACGTTCCACCGGTGCCCGTCGATCCACTGCTGGCAGCCGAGCTCTGCAACACGGCCCACTATGTCGATGTCGATCCGGCAAATCCTCCCGAGCCGAAGCGCGTTTGCATCCATTCAGACCTTGGCACCGAGGTGTATGCGCTGTTCGGCCAGGTGAACGTGACGTTCGCCGAGGACTGGATCCTCAAGCTGGGGGGGCGCTACAGCGAAGAGGAGCGCACAGCCTCGAATCCGTCGATGATTGTGGCGCGCAACGGCCTGGGACCCATACTGCTCACGACTCCGGATGGCACGTTCAACAAGAAGGACTTCAGCAACTTCACGCCGGAAGCCGGCCTGTCGTGGCGCCCGAAGGAAGAGCTGATGCTCTATTACACGTACTCCGAGGGATTCAAGGCCGGTGCGGGCGAGAACGCAGCGCCCGGCGCGGCCACGAGTTTCGTCTCGATCATCGTCGACCCGGAGGAGATCACGAACCACGAGATCGGCCTGAAGAGCGTGTGGCTCGACAACCGGCTCGCGGTCAACGTCGCCGCGTACATGTACGACCTCGAGGGCCAGCAGATCAATAAGACACTGAGCGGCGGCCCGGCGGGCTTCAGCACCATCTTCGAGAACGCCGCGGAGGCTTCCGCCGAGGGTGCGGAGCTCGAGCTCTTTGCCGCGCCCACGGACAACTTCCGGTTCAGCGCCGCCGTCTCCTACCTGCACTCGCGCTACGACGATTTCCTGACCAAGGATCCGCTCGATCCACGCAACGTATCCGGCGGCGCGCCGGCCGGAGATCCGGCGACGGACTTCGTGCCGCCGAGCGGCGTACCGGACGTGCAGCTCGCCGGCAACCCGACGCGCAACTCACCGGACTGGGCGGGGACTGTTCACGGCGAATACGATTTCAGCCTGGGGGAGGGTACGCTGACGCTGATGGGCGATGTCTCGTACAAGGACGATGTGTATTTCACCGAGTTCGCGCGCCTGCTGGAGGGCCAGGAGGCCTACACGATCTTCGACGCGCAGCTTCGATATGTCTCCGGCGACGGCCGTTGGAGCGCCGAGCTGTGGGGCAAGAACCTGTCCGACGAGGAGGTCGCCTCGAGCACGTTCCAGCTCGCCACGGCCCGCGTCATCGGCGTGACGTACATGCCGCCGCGGACCTACGGGCTCACCGTCGGCTACCAGTTCTGACGCGGGAAATTGCTCAAAAGAGGCGCGCGTTGATCAGAAAGTGCGCCCAGATGGATGCTGCATAGCCGAGTGCTATTGCCCATGCCCATTTCAGGTGCGCGAAAAATGTGTAGATGCCGCGTGCCTGACCCATGAGCGCAACACCGGCGGCGGAACCGATCGACAGCAGCGAGCCGCCCACTCCGGCCGTCATTGTCACGAGCAACCATTGCCCCTGTGACATCTCGGGCGCGATGCTCAGTACGGCAAACATGATGGGGATGTTGTCCACCACCGCCGATGCGATGCCGACCAGAATGTTGGTCGCGCTCGGCCCGAGGGCGGCATAGCTCGTGTTCGACAGCACGGCCAGATATCCGAGTGCGCCCAGTCCGCCGACGCACAGAATGACCCCGTAGAAAAACATCAGCGTGTCCCATTCGACCCGCTTGATGCTGATGAAGATATCGAAGGGTCTGGTGGCGGGTTTCAAGCCCGGCGGAGTCTGTATTGCGCTGCCTCGCGCCCGCCATTCGCGCAGTTCTGCGCGGCGGAGGAAGTGGCCGTAGAGCATCAACGCCCCGAGGCCTGTCGTCATTCCAAGAAATGGCGGCAGGTCGAGAAAGTGATGCAGGCCTACAGTCGTCGCAATCGTGGCGGCGAAGAGACTGATCACCACGCTGCCACCGGGTTTGAACCGTACTCGCTCGAGATCTTCGTGCTTTGTTCCGCGCGGAACCGCGAGCGTCATGCATGCGGCGGGCACTAGCCAGTTCACGAGGGACGGCACGAGCAGATCCAGAAACTCGAAGAACGTCACGTGCCCTTTCTGCCAAACCATGAGCGTGGTGATATCCCCGAACGGACTGAAAGCGCCGCCGGCGTTTGCGGCCACGACAATGTTGATGCAGGTAGGTGCGATGAAGCGCGACTCGCCTCGACCCATTGCGAGCGCAACCGCACCCATGACGAGCGCGGTAGTCAGGTTGTCTAGAACGGGAGAGAGCACAAACGCGAGCCCGCCGGTGATCCAAAAGACAGCGCGCGGGCCAAGGCGGCGCGCAGTCAGCCAGCTGCGCAGCGCTCCAAACACCTCCCGCTCCTCCAGCGTGTTGACGTAAGTCATCGCCGCGAGAAGAAACAGCAGGAGCTCCGCGTACTCAAGCAGGTTGTGACGCAGAAGTTCGGCGACGCCTTCCCGGCCGTGCGCGCGCCACCCAAGTGCCACCAGCGCCCAGATGATTCCGGCGGCCGCCAGCACCGACTTGGACTTGCGTAACTGAGTGAATTCCTCTGCGATCACCAACCCGTAGGCGATGACAAAGATCGCGACCGCGACGAGCCCGGCGGTGGTCGCGGTAAGATCGGGCATGATGCTTTGTACGTCCGGCATCTATCGGTCCCGTGCTTGACCCGAGCGGCACGCATTTCTGGTTGTGCGATCCAATGCTGCGCTCAGCGTCGTGATCAGCGTAGCGGGTGAAACGAGCTTCATGATTCGACCTCCTTCGTTGGATTGTTCTGTGGACGCGTCCGATCGGGCAAAAAACCGTACTCATATCGCGAGCTTGTGGCAATTGCCTTCAAGCAGAGGTGGTGGCGGGTCGATGTCCGGGTTTGCTCGCTGGCGGGCCGCTGCGTACACTCATCCGCCACAAGGAGATGGTATTCCTCCTCGAACCGCCGCGCTTCGCGGTTGATGATACCTACGCTTGATCCGAACGGAGGGGCGTAGGCTTATCTAGCGCCTGTCCAGAGGATCAGAAGGGACAGGTGCATGTGGAAATCGATCGTTGCGATCTGCCTGGGCGCCAGCCTGGGCGCCTTACTGCGCTGGTGGCTCGGCGCTCAGCTCAATCACTTCTTCCCGACGATTCCGCCAGGCACGCTCTTCGCCAATCTGATCGGCGGTTACATCATTGGCGTTGCGATCGCTATTTTCGCTTCTTTCTCCGCACTGGCTCCTGAGTGGCGCCTCCTCGTGATTACCGGCTTCTGCGGCGGTCTCACCACCTTCTCCACGTATTCGGCGGAGATCGTCACGCTGCTCCAGCAAGGCCGCGCACTGTGGGCGTGCGGAGCCGCGACGGCTCATCTGGGCGGTTCCGTGCTGATGACGCTGGCCGGCATTGGGACCGTTGCACTGGTGAAAGGCTAGCAAGACCTACTGAACCACCAAGGGGCGACCGATGCAGGGTTCATTCTTAAGATTCTATGTGCACGAAGGCCAACGACATCATGGTCGCCTCGCGTGGGAATGGCTGCTCGAACAGGCGAACCGGCTCGGCATCCGCGGCGGCTCCGCCTTTCGCGCGATGGCCGGCTTCGGCCGGCATCACGTCGTGCATGAGGCGCACTTCTTCGAGCTCGCGGGCACGCTCACGGTGGAAGTCGAGTTCATTGTGACGGTTGAGGAAGCCCAGCAACTCCTCGACCTCCTGCACGCGGAGAAGATTCGTCTGTTCTACGCGCACATTCCAGCGCGGTTTGGGGTGATCAATCCGGACGCCGCCGACGCACCCTCCGTGGGCGAGGATCCATAGCAATGACGGTGCATCGAGGCGCGCACCGATGACCGAGATCTGGACTCAGGCCGCCTTATGGATGGGGCTCGCCCTCATCGCGACGCTTCTCGCAATCTGGTTGCGGGTGGCGACGGCGCTGTCCGAGATCGTGATTGGAACGGTTGCACAACTCATCATCGGCGCGGCGGTTGGCAGCACGCTGCTCGCCGCCGATGCCAGTTGGCTCAAGTTCCTGGCTGGCGCCGGCGCCATCCTGCTCACGTTTCTCGCAGGCGCCGAGCTCGATCCGGCGGTGTTTCGCCGGCAATGGAAACAGGCGACGCTCATCGGACTGGTGAGTTTCGCCGCGCCTTTCATCGGGTGTGCGGCGATCGCGCGTTGGCTCCTCGGTTGGTCGCCCGAGGCGAGCTGGCTCGCCGGCATCGCGATGTCGACGACCTCAGTCGCGGTCGTCTACGCCGTCATGCTCGAGTTTGGCCTGAACACGACCGACTATGGCAAAGTTGTGCTCGCCGCCTGCTTCATTACTGACTTGGCCACCGTCGTCGGTCTTGGGCTGATCTTTGCGCCTTTCACATTCAAGACGCTCATTTTTCTAGGGGTAGGCGTGGTCGCGTTTCTGCTCCTGCCGTGGCTCACGCCGCGGTTCTTCCGCCGTTTTGGCAATCGCCCTTCCGAGCTCGAGGCGAAATATCTGATGTTCTGTCTGTTCGGACTCGGTGCGCTCGCGACTTGGGCTGACAGCGAGGCGGTGTTGCCTGCCTACCTGATCGGTATGGTGTTGGCGGGTACGG